>JGI24125J20156_1000563_pt1 | contig 9331 bp, 6 predicted proteins | sample Subbio12Aug_8Bad_FD_20156 | JGI IMG/M metagenome (IMG submission 20156) | reverse complement strand
GCCGCACGCTGCCAGCAGGCCCGCAATCAGCAGGCCTGCCAGCCCAAGCGGCGCCCTGCGGACGGATGAGAGGCTTCTGCGCACGGCGTCTTCAATATCGCAGTCTGACGCCGACATAAGCACCCCGGCGAGGCGTTCCGTTCTGCCAGACCGTCTCATGGGCTTCATCGAACAGATTCTCCACCCGGCCGAACAGCTCCAGATTATCGCTGACCGGCGCGCTGGCGCGCAGGTCGACCAGGGTATGGCCGGCCAGCCGGATGCTGTTGGCGGCGTTTTCAAAGCTGGAGCCCGTGTGGGAAATGGTGCCGCCGATCGCCACACCGAGGGGCGTGCGCCAATCCAGCGAGACGTTCATCGAATCCCGGGGCCGCCGGGCCAGCAGGCGGCCCGTGTCGCGGTTCTTCGCATCGACAAGGCTGTAGGCGGCAGACAGGCCAAGCGTTTCGGTCGGGTTCAGCCGGAGGGCGATTTCAACACCTTGGGCGCGTGTCCGGCGGATATTGTCGTAGGTGCCGAAGGGGCGGGCCGAGCAGATGGGCGAAGGATTGCCCCAGCAGGAGATGAAATCGATCTGGTTGCGGGTGGTGCGGCGGAACAGGGTGGCGCCCAGTTCGATGCCGCCGTCCAGCAAGGTCCGCGTGATGCCCGCGTCGACACCGTGCGCGCGTTCAGGGGCCAGCAGCGGGTTTCCGAAATCCGAATGAAGCTGGAACAGCGAGGGGGCCTTGAAGCCTTCCCCATAGCTGAGCCTGATCAGGGTTGCGCCGCCGTCGGGCGTGAAGCTGCCGTTGGCGGAAAACATGGTCGCGCCGCCGAATATGTCGTGATTGTCGTGGCGGACGCCGGCGTTGAACGAAAGTCCGCCCGGCGGCCGGGCGGAGAGGTGCAGATAGAGGCTGTCGAGCCGGGCCCCGGCGCGTGCAGCCGGGCTTCCTGCGTTGCGGATGCGCAGGCGGCTGTTTTCGCGCTCGGCACCGAAGATCGCCTGCCCATGTTCGAGGATATCGATGCCGCCCTGATATTCGAGACGCTCGTTGCGGCCGAGGCTGTCGAACCCGATCTGCGGCGTGAAGGCCGGGTTCCGGTTCTCCCGCTCGATGCCGGTAAGGGCGTAGGCGATCCGGTTGCGAAAGCGCCCCTCCAACAGCCTTGCGTTGAGGCCGGCATAGCCGACGAACTGCCGGGTATCGGACACCTCGCCCGTGTCGGCGAATGCGAAGTCGGGGGGTGGAAAACCGTCGAGATCGGTCGTGCCGTCCTGATAGCTGCCGCGCAGGTCGAGCGAAACGCCATCGGACAGGCGGGTCTCGACACGGGCGTTGGCGGCGAAATTCTCGAAGCCGTCGCGCTCCGTGCCGCCGCGGGCTTCATTGAAGGTGGAGAAGCCATCGGTCCGGAACCAGCCCGCCCCGACGCTGGCGCCGACCGGCCCGAACCGGCCCGAGGCATTGCCGACAAGCTGCACGGTGTTGCGCCAGCCGGTTTGGCCCTGCGCGGTAAGGACGGGATCGTCGGTCGGTGCCCTCGAGATCATGTTGACGACTCCGCCGATGGCCTGGCTGCCCCAGAGGACGGACTGCGAGCCGCGAACCACCTCGATCCGTTCGATGTTGCCGACCATGAGGGTGCCGAAGTTGAAGCCGCCGCCGGGCGAGGATGGGTCGTTGATCTTGACGCCGTCGACAAGGGCGACGGTCTGATCCGAATCCGCGCCGCGGATGAACACGGAGGCGACACTGCCGACCCCGCCGTTGCGCGCGACACTGACGCCGGGCACGAGCCGCAGCAGATCGACGACGCTCAGGCTCTGCCGGGTGCGGATTTCCGCTTCGTCGATGACGGTCACGGACTGGCCCAGCGCCGACAACGGGGCGGGGGAGCGATTGGCGGTGACAACGATGCTGCGGTAATCCGCCGGTCCGGCGCCGGCATATGCGCCGGTTGCGAGCGACCCTGTGGCGAGGGCCGTGAAAATCCCGGAATGAAGTGAAATGCGCATGCGTGCTCCCTTTGCAACAAATGGGCCGCACAGCGCTTCCGACACGAAGGACGGTTCCTCCGCGCAGCCCGGGCTATGCCGTCACGCGAGGAAACCCTCGTTTGCCCGACACACCCCGTCCGCGCAAAGGAACAGCCACGACAGGCAGGTCTCCTGGCTCTCGGGTCAAGGCCTTCGTCCGCCTTCCCGGATCGCTCCAGTGGCTTGATGGACGAAGGCTCGCCGATCACAGTTGCGGGGGCAGCCCCGGCCCGTGGATGTGCCTGCTTCCAGGCGCCGCCACTTCCGGGTTCCCTTTTCATCCCGTAAACGGGAACCTGTCGTATCCGGACAGCTAGACCGTTGCGCCGGCCCCCGCAACGGCAAAATATCCGTTGCCTGAACCTTCCGGTTCAGCGATCGGCGTTCAAGGGAAAGATGGTGGGCGCGGCAGGGATTGAACCTGCGACCCCTGCGATGTCAACACAGTGCTCTACCACTGAGCTACGCGCCCTCCAGGGGGCGGGCCATAACCGGGGCTGCGGCAAAGGGCAAGTCTCATGCTTGGCGCGGGCGGGCGAAAGCAGTGCATCGGGAAGCGGCCGCGCGGCGCATCCATGTGCCGCCCCGGATCCGGCGGCGAAGGTCAGGGAGCCGGTGCGGTGTCGGCAGCCTTGAGCGCGGCGGGCGCACGCATCTGCGGCGGCGGCGTCATGCCCATGGTGAGATAAAGTCTGGCGATGTCTTCGAACTTCATGTCCGGGATGACATGCACCTTGTCGACGGAAACCAGCAGCAGCGCGCCCCCGATGGGAACAGGCGCCGTGGGAATGAGAACGAGCTTCGAGGGCCCGCCCCCTATGTCGAAAATCTCGCTGGAGGCGAGGAAGGCGACCGTCTCGATGCCGCCGCCGAACACGATCCGGCAGACAGCCATGTTGGACATTTCGCCTGCCCGGTTGCCGCTCATCCCGCGCACAAGCTGTGCCACGGGACGATAAACATTGCCCAGCAGCGGAATGCGGCCGATGGCGCCGTCGACAGCTTCCTGCAGCACCTTTGCGGCCCTGTCCCTCACGACGAAGCCGATCGCCGTGACGATGCCGACGAGAATGGCGACGCCGACGGCAAAGGACAGCAGCGGGTTCGCGCCTTCGGCAACGAACAGCCTGCCCCCGGCCGTGACAAGCTGGCCGATGAAGGAATAGGGCCCGACAAAGGCGACGAACTGGCCGAACAGCCACAGAAGGACGATGGCCGTCAGCAGGATGGGCGCCAGGAATGCAAGGCCGGTGAAAAAGGCCGTGACAATCGCGCGGACGCTGTAGATCCGCCGTTTCACTNTATCCCCGGCCATNTCAGCAGAGCCGCCCCAGGATCGCATCCCCCATCTGGCGGGTGGAAAGCNTTCCGCCCAGATCGCGGGTGCGGGCGCCGGAATCGAGCGCAGCCTCGACCGCTGCTGCCACCCGGTCCGCAGCGCCGGGCGCCCCCAATGAGTGGCGCAGCGCCATGGCGAGGCTGAGGATCGATGCGCAGGGGTTGGCGACACGCTGCCCGGCAATGTCGGGCGCAGACCCGTGGATGGGCTCGTAGAGGCCTGGCCTTCCGGCTTCCCCCAGCGCGGCGGACGGCAGCATTCCCAGCGAGCCGGTCGACATGGCCGCGAGGTCGGACAGCAGGTCCCCGAAAAGATTGTCGGTCAGAATGATGTCGAACTGTAGCGGCGCCTTCACCAGTTGCATAGCGCAATTGTCGGCATACATGTGGCTGAGCGCGATGTCGGGGAAGGATTCGTCGCGCAGCCTCTGCACTTCCTCGCGCCAGAGCACCCCCGATTCCATCACATTGGCCTTTTCGACCGAGCAGACCCTGCCCGACCGGCCGCGCGCCAGCTCGAAGGCGGTGGTCGCCACGCGGCGGATCTCCGATGTGGTGTAGCTCTGGGTGTTGAAGCCGCGCCGCTCGCCGTTGGGCAAGGTCTCGATGCCGCGCGGCCGACCGAAATAGACGCCGCCCACAAGCTCGCGCACGAACAGGATATCGAGCCCCAGGACAAGCTCGCGTTTCAGGCTGGAGGCTTCCGCCAGAGCAGCAAAACAGCGCGCAGGACGCAGGTTCGCATAGACGTTCATCGCTTCGCGCAGGGCCAGAAGGCCGGCCTCCGGCCGCTTGTCATACGGCACGCCGGCCCATTGCGGCCCGCCCACGGCCCCCATCAGGACGGCGTCGACGGCAAGCGCGCGATCCCGCACCCGGGTCGTCAGCGGAACGCCGTGCGCATCGATGGAAGCGCCGCCGAACAGTTCTTCCGATAGTGCGAGGCCCGGAATCGCCAGCGCTTCGAGCACCCGCCGGCTTTCCGCAGTCACCTCCGGGCCGATCCCGTCTCCGGGGAGGAGNAGGAGGCTCGTCATCGCTGCGCTGCTCTTGAAACCCACGGGCGATCCGCCGTCAGCCGGGCTTCATGGGCGACGATGCGGTCGTCCATCGCCTCGGTCAGGCCGATCTCGTCAAGGCCGTTCAGCAGGCAGTGTTTGCGGAACGGATCGATCGGGAACTCCCAGCGATCCTGGTAGGGCGTGGTGACGACCTGGTTTTCGAGATCGACGGTGATGGGAAGGCCTTCGGCGGCAATCTCCATCAGCCGGTCGACCGCAGCCTGCGGCAGCGTCACCAGCAACAGGCCGTTCTTCACGCTGTTGCCGGAAAAGATGTCGGCAAAGCCCGGCCCGACGACGACCCGGAATCCGAGATCCATCAGCGCCCAGGGCGCATGTTCGCGCGATGAACCGCAGCCGAAATTGTCGCCCGCGATCAGGATCGGTGCGCCGGCATGTTCCGGCCGGTCGAAGATGTTGTCCGGGTCTTCGCGCAGCGCCGCAAAGGCGCCCCGGCCCAGCCCGTCACGCGTGACGGCCTTCAGGAATCGCGCGGGGATGATCATGTCGGTATCGACATTGGCAGCGCCGAAGGGAACGGCACGGCCGGTGAGGGTGCGGAACGCAAGCATGGCGGCAGGCTTTAGGCGAGAAGCCCGCCCGTGCGCCAGAGCGGAACCGGATCNGGCTTGCGTTTTTTCAGCCGCAATCCAGCCGCGCACTTTTCCTTCCAGAACGTCCAGTGGCACGGTGCCCGATTCCAGCACGACATCGTGAAACGCGCGAATGTCGAAGTGCCTGGCCCGGCCAGACGATGTAGCGGTTGACTTCCGCGTCGATGTCGGCGGCCGAGGGCGCCATGTTACCGAGCATGTACCGGATGGCGCGCTCCCTCCGGGAGATCGCTGCGCGGGGGCCGGGCCCTGATCAGCCCGTCTTCGCCCGGGTCTCGGCGCGTCTTATGGACGCCATCACCATTGCCTCGGCGCCGGCCACATCCACCAGCCGGGAAATCTTGGCCCATTTGCCCTTTTCCAGATCCTTGTAGTGCTGGAAAAAATGGCCGATCTGCTCGATCAGGACCCTTGGCAGATCGGTGTAATTGCGGACATCGGTATAGAAGGGATGCAGGCTGTCGACCGGCACGGCCAGTATCTTTTCGTCCCCGCCGGCCTCGTCTTCCATCATCAGCGCACCCACGGGCCGGCAGCGGATGATTGCGCCGGGCACCACGGCATGGGGGCCTATCACCATCACGTCGCACGGGTCGCCATCTTCCGACAGCGTGTGCGGGATGAAACCGTAATTGCCGGGATAGAACATGGCCGTGTGCAGGAAGCGATCCACGAACATGGCGCCCGACGCCTTGTCGAGTTCATATTTCACGGGAACGCCACCCATCGGGATCTCGATGACGGCGTTGACGTCGTGCGGGGGGTTCGATCCGATCGGGATTTTGCTGATGTCCATGGCCCCGCCCATTGCCGCGCGGGGCGCCACGGTCAACCCCGCATCTGCCGCAGGCGCGGAAAAGGGGGGCCAAGGCCCGCCATGATGCAAATTCGGGGGGGCCAAGGCCCGCCATGATGCAAAGTGGGGGGGCCAAGGCCCCCCGTGATGCTCAGAAGCGGATGCGGCCGGTTATGCCGAAGGTGCGCGGCTCTCCCTGGAAGGCCAGGAACAGCTGGTTGGCGCTGGCCTGCAGCCCCTGCGCCACGCCCCGGAACGTGCCCGATCCCTGCAGCGGCATGTCGGCGCTGATCTGGTAATATTGCTTGTTGAAGAGGTTCTGGCCCCACAGTTCGATCGACCATTTCCGGTCTTCGGCGGAAATTCCGACCCGGCCGTTGAAGACGATATAGGCTTCCTGCACCTTTTCCAGATCGAGATCGGAGCCGGTGTTCACCGAATCCTGGAAGCGGTAATCGAGATAGGCAAGGCCGCGAAGCCCGCTGTTTCCGATTTGCGGAGTCCAGGTGAAGGAGCCCGACATCACATAGGCCGGCGCGTTCGACATCAGGCGCCCGGGCAACTGGAACAGCGTGGGCGCCAGCGGCCTGCCGCCCGTGCCGACGAGATTGGTGGAATAGCGCGTGTCGGTATAGGTCAGGCCGGCGGTGACCGAAAAATCGTCCACCGGGCGGACCGCAAATTCCAGTTCGACACCCTTGGAGACGACACCCGGCCGCAGCCGGTCGGATGCGCAGGCGCCCGTCAGCGCCGATCCGTCCCTGTCCGCTCCGGCCAGATCGTCCCGGCAGGCCTGGATGTTGGTGACTTCGAAATTCACGCCGTTGAAGGTGTTCAGCTGGAAGTCCGCGAACTCCTGCCGGAACAGCGCGAGGCTGGCGTTGAAGAATCCGGCCGAATATTTCATGCCGAACTCGTAGGCGTCGACTGTTTCGGCAGCGAACTGCAGGTCGATCGCCTCGGGCCGGGCGTTGCCGACACTGTTCACCGGTCTTGCCATCTGGGCAGCGCAGGCCGTCCGCTGGGCCACGGTTCCCGCCAGCGGGTTGCAGACCGGATCGAGCGCCGAGGTATCGAGGTTGAAGCCGCCCGACTTGTAACCCCGCGCCCAGCTTCCATAAACCATCAGGTCCTGCGTCGGCTTCCAGCTGAGCACGGCCGTGCCGGTCCACTTGCCTTCCTCGATCTTGCTGTCGGGGGCGCCGGGGGCGATGCCGGGGCCGGCGGTGCCGTTGATGGCGCAGGGAACCGACGCGGCGGCGGAGGCGATGTTGCGCAGCGCAGCGCACAGCGTGTTGGTGTTGTTGAACACGCCCTCGAGGGTCTTGCGCTCGTTGGTGTAGCGTGCACCGACTGTCAGGTTAAGCGTATCGGGCACAATTTCGAACACATTGTGGGTGAAGAAGGCGTAGTTCCGGCTGCTGTGCCGGAAATAGCCGCCGTCGCCGATGCCGGTGCCCGGAAGCCGCGCCGCGCCCAGCGCGGTTGCGAGGCCGGCATAGCCGGGCCAGACAGTTGCGGGCAGCGTGGTGCAGCGCGGCAGGCCGGGGCTCAGCGTGCCCGGCGCGATCGCAGCAACGATCAGGCAGTCGCCATAGGCCTCGCTGTCGGCGCCGAAGCGGATGTTGTCGGATGTGCGCAGCTTTTCATCGGCATAATAGCCCCCGACCAGCCAGTCGATACGGTCTTCCCACAAGGTTCCCTGCAGGCGCAGTTCCTGACTGAAGGTCTTGAAGCGGCGGTTGAGGTCCGAACGGCCCCAGAAATCGATGTTGTTGAAATCCGAATCCTGGCCCTGCGCGTATTCAAAATCGCGATAGGCCGTGACAGAGGTGAGGTTCGCGAAACCGAAGTCCCAGGTCAGCTCGCCCGAAACGCCCCAGTCGGTGCCATCGGCGCGGAAATCCCGGTTGGGGCTGGTGGCGACCGTGAACAGTTCGCCCGGCACGATCTGCGAACCGAGCCCGCGCAGGATCGGCAGCAGGGTGTTGGGAATGATCTCGACATTGCCCTGCACATCCCGCCTGAGGGAGCGCGCCGGCAGAACGGATGCTGCGCAGCATTGTTCGTTGCGGCTGGAATAATCCGCGATCAGCCGCAGGGCGACATCGGGGGACGGCTCCCACAGGAACTGGCCGCGCAGCATCCAGCGGTCACGATCGTTGAATTCCCGGCCGGAGATGATCTCTTCGACGAAACCATCGCGCTTGGTCCACAGGCCATCCAGCTTGGCGGCCATGGTGCCCGGCGCGATTTCGACATTCACGCCGCCTTCCAGGCGGACCTGATTGTAGTTGCCGTAGGTGCCGACCGCCCAGCCGCTGTTTTCATATTGCGGCTTCCTGGTGATGACATTGATGAGGCCGGCCGAGGCGTTGCGGCCGAACAGCGTGCCCTGCGGCCCGCGCAGCACTTCGATGCGCTCGATCTCGCCCAGGTCGGAAAGGCCCGTGCCGGTGCGCGACCGATAGACACCATCGATGAACAGCGCGACCGAGCTTTCAAGGCCGGGGTTTTCCCCCACGGTGCCAATGCCCCGGATTCGCGCGGCGAAGTTCGATTCCGACGTGGCGCCGGACACCAGCAGCGAGGGTGCGAGCTGGTTCAGGGCGCGGATGTCGGTTGCGCCTGAATTCGACAGCTGTTCGGACGAGATGGCCGAGATTGCGATCGGCACGTCGGACAGGGCCTCGGCGCGGCGCGTTGCCGTCACGATGATGTCGCCGGTTTCGGGCGCGGCGGCCAGGGCGGCTTCCTGCGCGATGGCGGCGTTGGGCAGGAAGGTTGCAAGCGCGAGGGCCGAAACGGCGCACGACAGGCGAAGAGCGTGTGTCATAAGATCTCCCCAAGGCTTTTGCCCGATTGTGGTGCGGTGATGCGCCCGAGGGCCGCGCCGCGCAATCCCGCACTGCACGATGAGCGACAATTGACGCGGCCATGTTGCACAAATCCCACAGCGGCGGCCCGGATCGCCCAGGCCCCGCCTGACCCCGCCTGACCCCGCCCTTGACTCTGGAGAGGAGCGCGAGCAGAAAAGAACAAACAAGGAACAAATATGCAAGCCGAATCGTTCTTCCCCGGCCGGCCGCGCCCTCCATGGGGCCCGGTCATGGCATCGCCGCCCCCCGAGAGAAGGGCGTCCCCTGCGGATCCGCCGGAACGGGGGCGCCTGCATGAAATCCATGCAAGGACTGCCGGGGACATGCCGAGCGCAGCTGTTGCAGCGCTGCTGATGGCCTGGAATGACAGGCCGCCGCACGCGGGGCTGCGCGGACAGGGCGAAAGGGGCGCTGTCGCCTGGCTGCGCCCGGAAAAGGCAGAGCGGCGGCATGGCCGCCTGCACGGCCCGGGCCTCGCTGCCCTCGGGCTTGATCCGGCGCGCCTGCTGCTCGGCGTGCTGCCCGACGATCCCGCCCTTCTGAAGGCGGCGGCGGATCTGTTGCGAAGCGGCAGCCTTGCAGCCCTTCTTCTGGAGCTTCACGGGCCGGCCCGCCGGCTC
>JGI24125J20156_1000553_pt1 | contig 9410 bp, 8 predicted proteins | sample Subbio12Aug_8Bad_FD_20156 | JGI IMG/M metagenome (IMG submission 20156) | reverse complement strand
CGAGGTGGTGGCAGCGGCCGCCGAGCCGCTGGGGCGCTACACCACGCCCGAGGAGCAGGCCGGCGGGCTGGTGCTGCTGAACTCGGCGCTGGCTTCGGTGGTGAACGGAGTGGTGTTTCCGGTGGACGGCGGGTTCATGGGAGGCGTGGCGACCGGGCAGGTGGACCTGTCTGTCATGATGCGGCGGCGGCCCGAGCCGGCGACACAATGAATTTCGAGCTTTCCGCCGACCAGCAGATGATGCGCGACATGTTCGCGCGGTTCCTGGACGAACACAGCAGCATGGCGCGGGTTCGGGCGGCCTTTGGCGCCGGCTTTGATCCGGCCCTTTGGCGCGGGCTGGCGGAACAGGGAGCGCTGGCCATGCGCGTGCCGGAGCAGTCCGGCGGCCTGGGGCTTGGCCTGTTCGACGCCGCGGTTCTGATGGAGGAGGCCGGCCGCACGCTGGCCTCAGTGCCGCTGGCCGAAGGGCTGGTGGCGGCGCGGCTGCTGGCGGCGCATGGCGCAGCGCATGGCCTGCTGGCACGGCTGCTGGCCGGAGAAGCGGTGGTAACGCTGGCGCACGAAGATATCGAGACTGCGCGAATGCAGTGGGTGGCCGCCGGTGCGGTGGCCGATGCGGCAGTGGCACGGCGCGGCGATGCGATGGTGCTGCTCGACCTGTCGGGCTTGGAGCGGTCGGCCGAGCCGGATCTGGCCGGCACGGCGCTCGCCGAGCTGGACCTTGCCGCGGCGCCTGCAACCCTGCTGGCAAAGGGTGATGGCGCTGTCGCCGCCTTTTGCGCGGGGCTGGAGGAATGGAAGCTGCTGATGGCAGCAGCGCTGGCCGGCCTTTCGCGCGAGGCGCTGCGGCTGGCGGCGGCCTATGCCTCGCAGCGGATGCAGTTCGGGCAGCTGATCGGCACCTTCCAGGCGATTTCACACCCGCTTGCGGATCTGGCATGCGAAGTGGACGGCAGCCGCTTCCTGATCTGGAAGGCGATCCGCGACATTGCCGATGGCGCGCCGGATGCAGCGACCGCCGTTTCGCTGGCGGCATGGTGGGGTGCGACCGCGGCGGCGCGCACGGTGGCGCAGGCGCTGCACACCTTCGGCGGCTATGGCCTGACCACCGAATATGACATCCATCTGTATAATCTGCGCGCCATGGCCTGGCCGCTGGTGGCCGGGGATCCCGAACGCTGGCTGGAGGAAGCCGGCCGGCGGCGCTATGGCGGCCAAAGCGCCTCCCTGCCCGACACGGGCCCGGTGCCGATCGATTTCGACCTGGGCGAGGATGCGCGCGCCATCACCCGGGAGATCGACGATTTCTTTGCCCGCGAGGTGACGCCCGAGATGCGGGCGCGGTTCCATTACAGCTGGGAGGGCTATGTGCCCGAGCTGAACCGCAGGCTGGCCGCGCGCGACCTGCTTTTCCTGGGGATGCCGGCCGATGTCGGTGGCCGCGGGCTTTCGCCCTATGCCAAGCTGGCGGCGATGGATGCGTTCGAGAGGCAGGGATATAATAATCCGGCAGCCAATGTGGCGCAGATGGTGGCGCTGATCCTGCACCGCTTCGGATCGGACGAGTTGAAGGCCGAGGTGCTACCGCGCATATTGTCCGGCGAGGTGATCTGCAGCCTCGGCTTTTCCGAGCCGGCTTCGGGTTCGGACGTCTTTGCCGCGCAGTGCCGGGCGACAGCCGACGGCAATGGCTGGCGGATCGAAGGCACCAAGATGTTCACCAGCGGCGCCAACCTCGCATCCTTTGTGCTGATGCTGTGCCGCACCGACCCGGAGGTCGCCAAGCACAAGGGGCTTACCATGTTCCTCGTCCCTCTGGATGCACCGGGTGTCACGGTGCAGGCCGTGCACACGTTCCAGGACGAGCGCACCAACATCACCTTCTATGACGGAGTGCAGATCCCCGACAGCCACCGGCTGGGCGAAGTGGATGGCGGGGTGAAAACGATGAGCGCCAGCCTGGAGCTTGAACATGGCGGCGGATTCGCAAAATATCAGCGCGCCATGCTGGAGGCCGGCGAGACACTGGTGCGCACTATCCGCCGCAAGGGTGCGCCGCTGCTGGAGGAAAGCCAGGCGCAGATGCGGCTGGCACGCACGGTGGCGCATCTGTGGATTTCCGAAATGCTGATCTTCAGGGCCACCTGGGCCGCCCATGAGAAGCGGCCGAACCTCGCCTATGGGCCGATGGCCAAGATGTTCAGTTCCGAGAAGTTCCTGACCGATTCACGAGACCTGATGGACCTGACGGCGCCGCTGTCGCTTTCGAAGCGCAAGGGGCCAGCGGGCGAGATCAACATATATTATCGCCACGCGCAGGGCACGACCATCTATGGCGGGACGAGCGAGGTGCACCGGTCCATGATCGCCGAGCGCGGCCTGGGCCTGCCGCGCACACGGGCCTGATGCCCGCCGCGCCGAAGGAGAAAAGGCAATGAGCGAGGAGCCGCACCTGCTGAGCGAGACGTGCGACGCCATTCTGGTGGTGACGCTGAACCGCCCGGACAAGCTGAACGCACTGTCGGCGGATACCATGAGGCTGTTCGAAGCGGCGCTGCACCGGTTCCGCGATTCGCCGGAGCTGAAGGTGATGCTGGTGCGGGCGAAGGGCCGCTATTTCTGCGCCGGCGCCGACCTGAAGGGAGACAATCGCGACGGTTCGGGCCAGGCGCGCACGGCGTCGGGCATCCGCGAGAACCACCGGCTGAAGCTGAACGGGATGCACCGCATATACGACGAGATGGAGCATGTGGAAAAGCCCATCGTGGCTGCCATTCATGCAACCTGCATGGGCGGCGGGCTGGAACTGGTGATGAGCTGCGATTTCCGGCTGGCGGCGGCTTCGGCGCGCTTTGCCTTTCCGGAAGGGCGGTTCGGCGTGCTGCCTGCTTCGAACGGCGTAAGCAGGCTGACACGGCTTTGCGGGCCCGCCTGGGCGCGCTGGCTGATAATGGCGAACCGGCCGGTGAACGCCGAACGCGCGCTGGTGATGGGCCTGGTGCAGGATGTGATCCCCGACGACCGGTTCGAGGAGGAGGCCATGGCGTTCGCGCAGCACCTCGCCCAGCAGAATGGCGAACAGATGGGCGCCGCCAAGATTGCGATAGAATTGGCCCATGAGGTCGGGCCGGACATGGCCCGGCATGTGGAGAGGATGGCCAACAGCGCGCTGATGCTGAACCCGGCCTATCAGGAGGGTCTGGCGCAATATATCAAGGACATCGGGGCCAGGGACTGAGGCTGTCAGCCGGTCGGGAACTGAAGGTCAAAGTCGGCGCCGGTGCGGGCGTCCCGGATTCCGAGTTCCATCAGACGGGCCTGGGCCAGCAGCCGGTTGGGAAGGACCCGGTTGTCCGGATTACCCAGACGGCGGGCCATCCCGGCATCGGTGCGGACCGCCACCAGCCGGTCAAGGCCGATGAACAGTGCTGTGGCGATGGCATAGGCGGGTGACGAGGTGGCGCCGGGATCACGGTCCATCTGCCGGGTGAGGAGCTCGATGAGCGGCACGGCGGACCGAAGCCGATGTTCCAGCATTCGGATATCGGCGGCGTCGGCCATGTTGTTGCGCAGATGCAGGATGCGGGCATGCTGGTACCAGAATCCGTGATATTTGCGGACGAAGGCGACGCAATGGCCTTGCATATCCTGATCTGGCCAGCGCTGGCGAAGATGACCGACATAAGCCTGTTCGGCCGATGCCATGATCGGCTCCAGCGCCGCCAGAAGCAGCTCTGTGAGGTCGGTGAAATAGAGGTAGAGCGAAGTCATGCCGAGCGAGGCGCGGCGGGCAATCTCGCTCAGCGAGACGGCAGTTTCGGGGCCTTCGGCAAGCAGTTCTGCGGTGGCGGCGAGAATGCGCTCCCGCGTTTCCCGACCTTTGCGCCCGAGACGCTGTCCGGCCAGATTGCAGATGACCGGTTGCACGGTGGCACCTGATGCCGGCATTTCTGCCCTCTTCATGTGCCCCATGGGCATGTTCTCCCTTTGCCCGTTCCAGAGCGGCCGATCTGATGCACTCAGGTCGCCCGATAGCCGATGACCTTTGTTTCGAGAAATTCGCCGATTCCTTCAAGACCCCATTCGCGCCCCATGCCGCTGGCCTTGTAGCCGCCAAAAGGCAGATCGCCGGCGATGCACAGGCCGTTGTTCACGCTGACCGTGCCCGCGCGGATGCGGCGGGCAAGGCGCATGGCGCGGTCGAAATCGGCCGAAACCACGCCGCCCGACAGGCCATATTGGCTGTCGTTGGCGATCCGGATGGCGTCGTCGTCATTCTCGAACGGGATCACCACCAGCACCGGGCCGAATATTTCTTCCTGGGCGATGGCCATGCTGTTGTCGACATCGACGAAGCAGGTGGGTTCGATGAAGAAGCCGCTGCCCTTGTCGGGACGGGCCTTGCCGCCGACCAGCAGGCGCGCGCCCTCCTGCACGCCCTGGGCGATATGGCCGAGCACGCGCTCCTGCTGGCGTTTCGAGATGAGCGGCCCCATGATCTGGTCCGGCGCATCGAAATTGCCCCAGTTATCGCCAAAGGCGGCGTAGGCGTGCTGCAGGATGGCGACTGCTTCGCCGTAGCGGGCCCTTGGAACCAGCAGACGCGAATGCACCGCACAACCCTGTCCGGCGTGAAACACCAGCATGGACTGGGCCACTTCGCGGGCGAAATCCGGCGCATCCTCCAGCACGATCCGGGCGGATTTGCCGCCCAGTTCGAGAAATATGCGTTTGAGCGAACGGGCGCCGCGCTCCATGACGCGGCGGCCAACGGCGGTGGATCCGGTGAAGGACACGAGGTCCACGCGCGGGTCTTCGACCAGCATTTCGCCGGCCATCGCCGGATCGCTCGAGGTGATGACGTTGAGCACACCGGGGGGAAAACCGGCCTGCGCGGCGAGCTCGCCGAAAATGGCGCCCATGCCCGGGGTGTCGGGCGCCGGTTTCAGGACAACGGTGCAGCCGGCCAGCAGGGCAGCGGCCAGCTTGCCGATGTTGATGTAGAGCGGCACGTTCCAGGGCGTGATGGCGGCGACCACGCCGATCGCCTCGCGCACCGCGATTCGATGGGTGTCGAATCCATAGGCGTTGCGCACGCCATGGTCGGATTCCCATTCCAGCTTCGGAAACAGGCGCAGATAGTCGTCATAGCCTTCGAGCGCCATGTCGACATGGGCGCGCCTGATGGCGCCGAGCGCGGCACCGGCTTCGTGCCGGGCAAGGTCGGACAGGCGATCGTAATTTTCCCGAAGAAGGTCTCGCAGACGGGTGACGAGCGCCAGCCGACGCGCGGTGTCGGTGGACCAGTCGCTCGTGTCGAAGGCGCGGCGGGCAGCAGAAATGGCGGCATCGACATCGGCGGCCGAAGCGTCAGCGGCCCGTCCGACAGGCTGGCCGGTCCATGGGCCGACAACCTCATACCAGCGACCGCCCTCGGCCTCGCGGCGCTGACCGTCGATATAAAGCAGTGCGTCGGCAAGAGTGGTCATCGGCTGTTCCTTGGTTATGATCAGGGACGGCGCGCGATGAGGCTTACATGCTCCATCTGCACATCTCCTGGCATGTTGATGATGGCGAGGAAGGCATCGACCACCGAATTCACATGGCTGATCGGACGGCTGCGCAAGTCGATGCCCGCCGCAATGCAGGCCTGGCCGAAGCGCATGGCGATGGCGGGGTCCCAGCCGCTTGTCTTGCCCTCCTCCATCATCTGCCCGGCGCGCACCACGGTTACCCGGATGCCCGAGGGCGCCAGTTCCTGCGAAAGCGAGACGGAAAGACGTTCAAGGCCGGCCTTGGAGGCGGCATAGACACCCAGCATCGGGAACGGCAGCGTGACGGATTCGCTGGTGACGTTGATAATGTGGCCGCCCGCGCGCATCATCGGAATGGCGGCGCGGGCACANTAGATNGGCCCGGCGAGGTTGATCATCAGCGGNTCCGTCACCTGCGCGTCNGTGGCTTCGGCGATGGTGAAGGGCTCGTAGATGGCGGCGTTGTTGATGAGGACATCGATGGCGGGATGACGCTCGGCGATGGCAGCAAAGGCGGCGCGAACGGAATCGGCTGATGCCACATCGCAGGCGACGCCAAGCGCCGAAGCGCCGAGTTCGGCGGCCAGGGCCTCTATCCTGGAAGCGGTGCGGCCGAGCAGCACCACTGCGTCTCCGGCTGCAACGCAGCGGCGCGCCAGAGCCCGGCCAAGGCCGACGCCGGCGCCGGTAATCACGATGGTTCTGGACATTGGACCTCTCCGTCTGCGCTGTCAGGCGCCGTTATGCCCCAGCGGGCCCGTTGACCGAAAGGCCATCGGTATCGCTTTGGCGATGGTTGGCGCTCAGCGGCCGGAATAGGCTGAAAGATCGCCCGCATAGGCGATTCCACCGGGCCAGAAGCAGGTGCCGCTGACCTTGCGGAAATAGTGGACGGTGCGGGCAACCGAGCCCGAGGACGAGCGCGGCTGAAAGGCGATGCCGCTGGGGCTGACGCCGCGGGCGCGGGCGCTGAAATCACGGATGGTGAAGGCGAGATCGTCGGTCTGCTGCGCGCACAGCACCAGGTCGCTGCCCGGGCAATGGTAGCGCGGCGCGATCTGGATGGCGGAAAGGCGGCCGCGCTTCATGCCGACCTTGCCCGGCACCGCCGTGACTTCGGGTGCGTGTATGCGGTCATACCAGTCGTGATACTCTGCTTCGCGACCGGGAACGAAATTCGCAAGGATGATGCTGACCCCGGACAGAGGCTTGCCGGGCGCATGATTCGGGCTCCATGCCCAGTCGGCATACATGGCGTAGCTCCAGATGCGCTCGGAGTTGTCGGCGGTGTCGATGAGGCCGGCGTCGCGGGCTTCGGCCAGGAGGGGGCCGAGCGCCGGCAAGTCGATCTCCGGATCGGGAAGGTCGTATTCATAGAGGCTGAGATAGCGCCAGGGCTGGGGAATATCGGGCATGATCTGTTCCGGCGTGACTTCGAAACGTTCCGCCGAAACCATGCTGCGCAGCGATCCGATGGCCTTGCGGTGCGGCCCGTCGAACCAGGCGGCCATGTCGGCCTCGCGGCCGGCTGGAACATTGTGCAGGTGGATGGTGGTGTGCAGGGCCATAAGCAGGGTTTCCCGTCAGCGCCAGCCGCGCAGCCGGCTGCCGCCATCGATCATGATGGTTTCGTTGTTGATGAAGCGGCCGGCGTCCGAGGCAAGGAACAGGGCGAGGCCGGCGATATCTTGGGGCGTGCCGGCGCGATCTGTGAGTTGCAGGCCGCGCACGCGGGCGAAGGTTTCGGCGGGCAGGCCGGCAAGGTTGGCAGGCGTTTCCATGAGCCCCGGGGCAATGCCGACGACCCGGATGCCGTATGCTGCGAAATTGCTGGCCATGCCGTGGGTCATGGCGTTGAGCGTCGCCTTGGTGACGCCATATGCTGTCCCGGGCTGAAAACTGGCCATCGAGGACTGGTTGATCACCAGACCGGAAGCAAGCGCCAGCGACGGGCGCAGGGCTTCGGCCAGCAGCAGCGGCGCGACGGAATTGACGGCGAGCCAGCGCAGCCATTTGGCCTGGCCAAGACCCAGGAAGCCATGGGCGATCTCACCATAGGCGAGGCCGGCATTGTTCACCAGCACGTCGATGCGGGGGTGGCCGGACGAAAGCATGGCGCCGAGCGCGGTGATGGCGGCTTCATCGGCAAGGTCGGCGGAATGAACCTCGGCCGACGCGCCGGTTGCGCGCACCAGGGCGGCGGTTTCGGCAAGGGCATCGGCGGCGATGTCGATCAGGAGCAGGGTGACACCGGGGCCGGCAAAGGCCAGCGCGATGGCGCGACCAAGACCGCCGGCCGCTCCGGTAACGGCCACCACACGGGGATTGCTTTCGGGAACCGCCATCCCGGCTATGCCACGCGGCTGAAGCGCAGCCTGGCGATCCGCCAGCCGTCGGGGGTGCGGTGCATGGTGTCGGCATAGCGGCCGAGCACGGTATCGCGCGGGCCGCCGTTCCGGCGCTGCATGACCGCCATCACCGTCCAGATCGCTTCGGCGGAGTCGCCTTCAATGCGGATGTCGGGCGTGTGAATCATGTGCAGCATCCATTCGGAACTGCTGGCGATACCAGCGCACAGGAAATCGACGATCGCCTCGGGCCCTGCGAGCGGGCCGACGCCATAGTCTCCGCGAAAATCGGCGGTGAAGATGGTGGCGAACATCGCCCGGGCGCCGGCGGGATCGGCGGCGGCAAGGTCGGCAGCAGCGCAGTAACGCGCCTTCACATTCTGGATCGCCAGCAGATCTTCGGCCAAGCCCGTCACCCCTCGTCCTCCAGTCGTTGCATGGCGAGCGCGCGCAGGTCGGCGACCTTTATCTTGGCGCTGCCGGTCAGTTGCAGCGCATCCTGGGCGAAGAACAGCACGCGGCGCGGAACCTTGAAACTGGCCAGCGCCTGGCGGGCGAAACCCCGCACGGTTGCCTCGTCGAGGCCGGCGTCGGCGTGCGGCACGATGCAACTGACCACCAGCTCGCCGAGCAGTGTGTCGGGCACGCCCACGGTCTGTGCGACTTTCACGCCGGGGCACTGGCGGATGACAGCGTCCACCTCTGCCGGCGAGACGTTGGCACCGCCGGTCTTGATGATGTCGTTGAGGCGGCCCTTCCAGAACAGCCGTCCGGCGGCGTCGATGAAGCCGCCGTCTCCTGTCGGGAACCAGCCGTCGGCGTCGAGCGTTTCGGCAAGTGGCACGCCGACGTAGCCGAGCATCAGCGTTGCGCCCTTTACCGCAATTTCCCCCGATTGTCCGATCGGCAGCACCTCGCCGCTGAGCGGATCGCGGATGCACAAGCTGTTGCCGGGAAGCGGCACGCCGCTGGAACCGGCGATCTCATCTTCGGGCGTGCCGGAATCGAAGATCGTGCTGATGGTGAAGGTTTCGGTATTGCCATAGGCGGCAAGCGGCTCCTGCCAGTCGGTTCTGACCGTGGGATGACGACCGAGCGCGTTGTCGGGGTTGACATAGCGCAGGCTCGACAGGTCGACATCGCGCCAGTTTGGCGCCGCTTCGAGCTGGGCCCACTGGTGCGGCCAGGCAAAGGCCATGGTGGCGCGCTCGCGCTGCATCAGGTCGAGCGCCTGGGCCGGCTGGAAGGTGGATTGCAGCACGAGGCTGCCGCCGGCTGAAAGGGCGCCGCCGACGGCCATCCCGAAATTTCCCGACCAGAAGAAGCCATTGGCCGACCATGCGCGGGCGTCCGGGCCGGCCGCCAGAAAGCGGCGCCAGCGCCAGAGCTGCAAGGAAACACCCCGGTGCGCGCTCAATATGCCCTTGGGCCGGGCGGTGGAACCCGAGGAGAAGAACAGGACGGCGGGATCGGCCGGACTGACGACCGCGGCCCGGGCCTCGACCAGCGCCTCGTCGACGGCGCG
>JGI24125J20156_1000550_pt1 | contig 9426 bp, 7 predicted proteins | sample Subbio12Aug_8Bad_FD_20156 | JGI IMG/M metagenome (IMG submission 20156) | reverse complement strand
GTGGGGGACTGGCTGGAAACGCAGCGCAGGGCGCTGCCGGCTCCCGCCGTTCGCGAAGTCGACCGGATCATGGCGCAGCTCGATGCGCTGTCGCCGCAACTCAAGAAGCTTGATCCCGCCTCGCCGATGGCCGAGGACGCGCGCCGCCTGCTGGGCGATCATCTGCCGCGGCTGGTGCGAAGCTATGCCCAAGTGCCCGCAACCCATCGCGCCAGCCCGGAGGCCAGCGCCCATTTCCGCGAGGGCCTGAAGGTGGTCGGCGCCGAAATCGACCGGATGACGACGACCATCGCGCGCGAAAGCCTGACCGCCCTGGAAGTGGAGGGTCGTTTCCTGGAAACCCGCTACCGGGGAACCGACCGGGTCGAGGACTGAAATCCCGGCATGCCCGGGGCGATCAGCCCTTTTTCAGGTGGCGCCGTCCCAGCAGTTCGGCGATCTGCACCGCGTTCAGCGCCGCGCCCTTCCTGAGGTTGTCGGAAACGCACCACAGCGTCAGGCCGTTCTCGATCGTCGGGTCCTTGCGAACGCGGCTCACGAAGGTGGCGTAGTCCCCCACGCATTCGATCGGCGTGACGTATCCGCCGTCCTCGCGCTTGTCGATCAGCATGATCCCCGGCGCTTCGCGCAGCAGCGCCTGTGCTCGGGCGACGGTGATCGGGCGGTCGAACTCGATCGAGATCGCCTCGGAATGGCCAACGAACACCGGCACGCGAACGCAGGTCGCCGTCACCCTTATGTCGGGTGAAAGGATCTTGTTCGTTTCTGCCGCCATCTTCCATTCTTCTTTGGTGTAGCCGTCATAATCCGACGATGCGTCCATGAAGACATCGATATGCGGGATCACGTTGAACGCGATCTGCTTCGTGAATTTCGAGTGGGTCTTCTGGTCGCCCACGAACACCGCGCGCGTCTGTTCGAACAGTTCATCCATTCCGGCCTTCCCGGCCCCCGAAACGGACTGGTAGGTGGACACCACCACCCGGCTGATCCCGGCCTCGTCGTGCAGCGGCTTCAGCGCCACCACCATTTGCGCCGTAGAGCAGTTCGGGTTGGCGATGATGTTGCGCGCCCTGTAGCCGTCGATTGCGTCCGGGTTCACTTCGGGCACGATCAGCGGAACATCCCGGTCCATCCGGTACAGCGACGAATTGTCGATCACGGTGCAGCCGGCTTCGGCTGCGCGCGGTGCGTGGATTTTCGTCGGGCCCGAGCCTGCGGCAAACAGCGCCATGTCCCACCCGGAAAAGTCGAAATGCTCGATATTGCTGACCTTCAGCTTCTTGCCCGTGTCGCCGAAATCGATGATGTCGCCCTGCGATCGCGGCGAGGCGACAGCGGCCAGCTCGGCCAGCGGGAACTCCCGCTCGGCCAGGATGTTCAGCATTTCACGGCCCACATTGCCCGTGGCGCCCACGACGACGACCCTATAACCCACGATCATTCTCCATAACCGTCCCGGCAGGAACAGCGCGCGGGATTGGCGCAGTGTGCGCCGTTCGTCAACGGCGCGCCGGGTTTCAGGCGCCGGGCTGTCCGGGCCCGGTGGTGGTGTCCATGGCTTGGATTGCAGCCTTGTCGTAGGGAACAAGCGCTTTCACCAGCGTCAGGCAGACGACGGTCAGGGGAACCGCCAGGATCACGCCCATCGGGCCCAGCAGCACGCCGAACGTGATCAGCGAGAAGATGGTCAGCGCCGGCGGCAGTTCCGTGATGCTGCTCTGTACAAGCGGCAATATGATATTGCCTTCCACCTGCTGGATCACGAGAAGGGCTATGATCGTCCAGATCCCGGTCTCCAGGCTGATCGAGAAGCCCAGGATGATGGTTGGAATCGCGACGACGACGACTCCGAGATAGGGCACGAATTCGCAGATTCCGGCCATGAGGCCGATGGCCGGTGCCGCCGGGATCCCGATAAGGGAAAGGGCGATGCTGGTGGATATCCCCACGAAGAGCATGCTGACGGCCTGCGCCTTCAGCCACTGGCTCATCGCTGTCATCACGGCGCCGACAGTCGATACCGTTTTTGCCCGCGCCCCGGGGGGAATGAGCGAAAGTATGCCGCTGCCATAGAGCCTGGGCTGGGCGGCGAGATAGACGCCCGCGATCAGAACGACGATGAGGCTGGTGATGATGGTTCCAAGGCCGCCGATGATGGCCTGGACGATATCGACGACGCGCCCGCCGTCCGGCATCAGGGCCGCAGCGCGGGCGGTGATTTCCTGGCCGATGCTGGTCGTGTTCAGCCAGTTTTCCGCAAAGGTGAAGGCGTCGGGCAACTGTTCGAACAAGATGGCGAACTGATGGGCCAGCATGGCGCCGAACGCCCAGAAGACGAGGCTGAGAATGGTGATCGGCAATATCATGGCAAGCGTCAGGGCAACCGGAAACGGCACGCGCAGCTTGGTTTGCAGGAAATGTGCGAACAGCCAGAAGATGAAGGCAACGAGCATGCCCGCTGCGAGCAGCAGCAGAATGTCCGTCAACTGCCAGACTACGACGGCGAAACCGGCCGCCAGCAACACCACCAATGTCTGGCGGAAGATCCGCAGATCAGAAATCGTCTGCACCGGTTTCTCCTTTACGCCCAGTGCATAGCCGGGACGCCGGGTTTGACCAAGAGGGCAGGCCGGGCCGCCGTCCGGCTGCGGGCTCACCGGGCAAGGAGGATGGGCAGGGCCGCCCGCGCACTTGCCGATGGGGCGTTGATGCAGAAAGGGCGCCGCGGTTGCCCGCAGCGCCCCTTTCATCGGTTGAGGCCGGTTCAGGCGGCCGAAAGCGTGCGGCGGCGGCGCATCGCAAAGCCGACCAGGCCGAAGCCGGCGATCAGCATCGCCCAGGTCGCGGGTTCGGGAACCTGCGTCACCAGCACATTGTCCAGGATCGGGCCGATGTTGTCGTTGCTCGTCGTGCCCATCCGCAGCTGCAGGGACCCGGCGGTGGTCGGGATGAAGCCAAGGGTATAGGTCACATAGGGGCGGCCCGAAGCGATGGTCTCCCAGTAGGTGCCCGTGCCCGCGCTCGTATAGAATCCGGTCGAGCCGGAGAGGAAGCCGGTAATGACGTTGAGGTTGTAGTTCAGCACGCTGGAGAAGGTCAGCTCGAACAGGAAGCTGTCATCGGGGCCGCCGCGCTGGTTGCCCGAAACATCGAAGCTCACAAGCACCGGTTTGCCTGCGCCGAAGGCGATCGGCTTGGACAGGATCTCGCCGGGGCCGGTGGTGCCGTCGAGATCGGCGCAACGGCCGAGGCAGGCGCCGATGCCGTATGGGTTCGCCTGGTCGACAATGTCAATATTGCCGGTAACGGTCCAGTTGGCGAGGCTCGTCACGGTGAGCGCGGCGGGCTCGGCATCGAAATTGTCGGAAAACAGCGTGACAACGCCGGCCTGGGCGGTGCCCGCAATCGCGAGTGCGGCGGTAGCTGCAAGAACGAAGCGCATGATGGTCTCCTCAGATGCGTTTACTTACGCCACCGTTTTGCAAGTCTTGTGCCAAATCAATGGGCCAAGACAATCGCTTGATTTCCAATTGATTGTCAAAAACCGAACATGTCCGCGTCAACAAAGTTGTAAGAAATATCGACACGAAAGGCGCAAATTAACCCTTTCTGTCGCGCTGCCCCAGCAGCCGCAGCCTGAGCGCATTCAGCTTGATGAAGCCCTTGGCGTCGCGCTGGTCATAGGCGCCCTGGTCGTCCTCGAAGGTCACGATCTTCGGGCTATACAGGCTGAAGGGCGATTTGCGGCCGACCACATTCACGCTGCCCTTGTACAATTTCAGTCGCACCGTGCCGGTCACCTTTTCCTGGCTGTGGTCGATGGCGGCCTGCAGCATCTCGCGCTCGGGCGAAAACCAGAAGCCGTTGTAGATCAGCTCGGCATAGCGCACCGCCAGCTCATCCTTCAGATGGGCGGCGCCGCGGTCGAGCGTGATGCTTTCGATGCCCCGGTGGGCGGCATGCCAGATGGTGCCGCCGGGCGTTTCATACATGCCGCGCGACTTCATGCCGACAAAGCGGTTCTCCACCAGGTCCAGCCGGCCGATGCCGTGCAGCTTCCCGAGATCGTTGAGCCGGGCGAGCAGGCTTGCCGGCGAAAAGCCCTCGCCGTTCACCGCGACCGGGTCGCCGCGCTCGAAATCGATGGTGATGTATTCGGGTGTGTCGGGCGCGGTTTCCGGGTTGTCGGTGCGGCTGTAGACATAATCCGGCACTTCTTCCCACGGGTCTTCGAGCACCTTTCCTTCGGATGATGTGTGCAGCAGGTTTGCGTCGGTGCTGAACGGCGCCTCGCCGCGCTTGTCCTTGGCGACGGGAATCTGATGCTGTTCGGCAAAGGCGATCAGCGCCTCCCGGCTGGTCAGGTCCCATTCGCGCCAGGGGGCGATGATGCGGATGTCGGGCGCCAGCGCATAGTAACCGAGCTCGAAGCGCACCTGGTCATTGCCCTTGCCGGTTGCGCCATGGCTGACGGCATCGGCCCCCACCATCTTCGCGATCTCGATCTGGCGCCTGGCGATCAGCGGCCGGGCGATCGAGGTTCCCAGCAGATACTGGCCTTCATAGAGCGCATTGGCGCGCATCATCGGCGCCACGAAATCGCGCACGAACTCCTCGCGCAGATCGTCGATGAAGATTTGGCGAACCCCCATCAGCTCGGCCTTGGCGCGCGCGGGCTCCAGCTCCTCGCCCTGCCCCAGATCGGCGGTGAAGGTCACCACTTCGCAGCCATAGGTGGATTGCAGCCATTTCAGAATGACGCTGGTGTCGAGCCCGCCCGAAAATGCGAGAACAACCTTTTTGACTGTATCTGCCATTGATCATTTCCTGTGCGAGATCGCGCGCTCACCTAGCGGCAGCGGACAGGCGGTGCAATGCGCCGAACGGTTGAGGGGCCCGCTTGTGGCGCGTCCTTTGCTTGCGTATGGCGGGTGCGTTCATGAACCCACCCAATAACAAGCACAGGACAGCTCCTCGACGGCGGCGTCAGCGTTCCTTGGCCGGCCGTCTTGCCATCGGGATTTTCGGCTGGGGCGCGGCTTTTGCGCTGGTCGCGGTGCTGGGCATCGCGGTTGCCGTCGCGTTCAGCCTGGCTTCGCTGCCGTCCTATCAGGAACTTATGAAATCTCCCCAGGGCCAGTCGGTCGTGATCCGGGCGGCCGACGGCACCGAGCTGGTGACGGTGGGGCCAGGCTATGGCCGCTGGCTCACCTATGACGAGATACCGTCTGCGATGATCGAGGCGATGAAGGCAGTAGAGGATCGCCGGTTCGATTGGCACCCGGGTGTCGACCCCATCGGCATCGCGCGGGCCGTCAAGGTGAATATCCAGGCCGGGCGAACGGTGCAGGGGGCTTCCACCATCACCCAGCAGCTTGCGCGCAACCTGTTCCTGACTTCGGCGCGGACTTACGGGCGCAAGCTCCGCGAGGCGATGCTGGCGCTGGCGATCGAGCGCAAATTCACCAAGCAGCAGATCCTCGAACTCTATCTGAACCGGGTCTATTTCGGCGGCGGCGCCTATGGGATAGATGCCGCCAGCCGCAAATTCTACGGCAAGTCCGCGACCAGCCTCGATCTTCCGCAATCCGCGATCATCGCCGGGCTGGTGAAAGCGCCCAGCCGTTATGCGCCAACGGCGGACCCCGAGCGCGCCCGGGCCCGGGCAAAGGTCGTTATCGTCACCATGCGTGAATCGGGCGTCATCACTGCGGCGGAGGCTGCTGCCGCCGATGTCGATGGCGTCAGGTTCGTGGTCGATCGCGACCAGGGCGACGTGCGCTATTTCACCGACTGGGTGCTGACCCAGATGGAAACACTCACCGACGAGGCCGTCCAGCCGATCGAGGTGATGACCAGCCTGAACACACGGCACCAGGCGGCTGCGGAAATCGCGGTGAAGGCGCAACCGCTGGCCGGAACCCAGGCCGCGATCATCGCCATGCAGCAGGACGGCGCGGTGACCGCGATGGTCGGTGGCCGGGATTACGCCACCAGCATCTACAACCGTGCCGTTGTCGCGCGCCGCCAGCCGGGGTCCTTGTGGAAACTGTTCGATTATCTGGTTGCGCTGGAAGAGGGGATGACGCCTGATTCCATCGTCGTCGACGAACCGATCCGAATCGGCAACTGGTCTCCGCGCAACTCCAATGGCCGCTTCCTTGGCCCGATGACCATGCGCGACGCCTTTGCGCTTTCGGTGAACAGCGTTGCCGTGCGGGTTGCCCAGCGCTTCGGCTTCGACAGTGTCGCCAGCATGGCCAGGCGACTCGGGATCACCACGCCGATTTCCAGCCAGCCGGCGATGGCACTGGGTGCATCGGAAACGACCCTGATCGAGATGACCGCAGCTTATGCTGCCATTGCAGCGCAGGGCGTGGAGGTCAGGCCCTGGGCAATCCAGTCGATCACGACGGCAGGCGGCGAAATCCTCTACAACCGCGAACCGCCTACGCCGCGCATCCTGCTTGCCCCGTTCGTGTCGTCACACATGACCGACATGATGCGCGCGGCCGTGGAAAGCGGCACCGGGCGCGCAGCGCAGATCGGCCGGCCGCTGGCCGGGAAGACCGGCACGACGAGTTCCAACAGGGACGGCTGGTTCATCGGCTTCACGCCCGAACTGATCGCCGGCGTGTGGATCGGGCGGGACGATGCGCGCGCTGTTCGCGGGCTTGCGGGCGGCCAGGCGCCTGCCCGGGTGTTCGCCGGCTTCATGAGCCGCGCGCTGACAGGCGTTGCGCATTCCGACCTCGAAGACCAGGTTGAAACCCCCGCCTTCGGGCTCGAGCCCGATGCAGAAGCCTATGGGATCACGCCCGGCGGCGAACTGTTCCCGGAATCCGGGGCCGGCCCCGGCGCGCTGGATCCCGGTGCGCTGGACCCTGGCCTTGCACCCGAAGCGCCGGCGACAGCCGCAAGGCCGGGCCACGCGCCCCTGACCGACGGCTGGCTGGAAGAGGCAACCCGCGAAGCCGCCGCTGCGCCAGACTGAGCCCGGTGCTCAAACGTCCACCCCGAAACTGTGCAGGCGTGGGCCATTGGCCGCCAGCCATGCGCGCGCCTCCTTCAGCGGGCCGCCATGCAGTGTGGCTGCAAGTCGCCAGAAGCTTTCCCCATGATGATGTTCCACCAGATGCGCCACCTCATGGGCGACGACAGCCCGGCGCACATGGTCGGGCGCAAGGATGATCCGCCAGCTGTAGGCGATCCGCCCGTCCCGGCCGCAGCTTCCCCAGCGGCTGCTGAAATCACCCACCGCCACTGTGCGCACGGTCTTGCCGAGCTGCGCTGCCAGTGCGTGCGTTTCCGCCGTCAGCACCCTCAGCGCTTCGGCGCGCAGCCAGCGCCGCACCCGCCCGGCAAAAAGGGCCTCGCCGCCCGGCACCATCAGTTGGTCCCGTGCGCGTGTTGTGATCCGCCCGCGCCCATGCGCCAGCTCCAGTTCGGTATCGCCCAGTGGCAGGCGCGCGCCAGGCCGGAACGGCAGGGGCGGCGGCAGGCGCAGGGAGGCCTGCCTGACGATCCAGTCCCGCTGCGTTTGCAGAAAGGCTTCGGCGCGCGCTCTCGATGCGTGCGGCGGGATTGTCAGCCGCACCGTGCGGCTGCTGGCGCACAGGCGGATGGATATCCGCCGCGCACGCGGGTTCACCCTTGCAACAACAGGAATATCGCCGCAGCCCCCAACAGCGGGAAATGATGTGACACTGCTCAATCCCGCAGTCCCGGTCCGTCCTGGTCATTGGCGCTCTCGCCGGCGGGTGGCCCACCGGCGAAACGGTCAAGATAGCGGCTGGTGATGCGCTCGACCGGCATCACCACGAAAACATCCACGGTGTTGAACTGTTCNTCCACGAAAGCGCCGTCCCCGATCATTGCGCCGAGCCGCAGATAGCCTTTCAGCAGCGGCGGCAGGGCCCGCTGGGCGGCGCGGAGATCATAGCCGGCGGCCGGCAGCCGGTTCATCGGCACGTAGGCAAGCGCACGGGCGCGCAGTTCGGGTGGGGCGAGATGGTGGTGATGCAGATAGGAAAGCTCCGCGGCGTGGTGGGCCGGGTTTGTCCCGTGGAGCGAGGCACAGCCGAACATGTGGCTGATGCCGTGCGCCGAAAGGTAGCTGGCGATACCGCGCCACAACAGCGATATGGTGGCGCTGTTCCGGTGTTCGGGCGCAACACAGGACCGGCCNAGTTCAAGCAGTTGCCCGGCGCCCGCGCTGTTTCGGATCAGCGGCGAAAGATCATATTCGCCGGCAGANTAGAAACCGCCGCTGGCAGCGGCGACAGACTGCCGGAGCAGCCGGTAGGTTCCCACGATTTCCGGCCGGCTGCTGCCTGTGTCGATCACCAGAAGATGGTCGCAGATACTGTCGTGCGCGTCGAAATCGCGCTCGCTCTTCGCCATTGCCGCAGTCGGCCGGGCACCCATTTCATCATAGAATATGCGGTAGCGCAGCGCCTGGGCTTCGGCAAGTTCGGCACCGGACCGGGCAAGGCGGACCTCCAGAGGCCCGAGATTGAAAAACGGCAGCCCCGGTTCGGGATGTCGCAGCCCCGCTGCGGCTGAACCGGCATCCGGGATCATGGCGTCCAGGATCATGAAGGGCCCCTTGTGCTGGGTAATGTTCTGGCCGGTTTCCTAGCGCGGCGCTGTTACAGATATGGCAAGCCTGCATGACATTTGTAATGCACGGCGGGCCTAGNTGGCAATCTCGGCCGTCTCAGGCGCCGGGGCTTCCCGCCGCATCAGCAGCCAGAACAGCAGGACGCCCGGCAAGGCGAGCAGGGTGGTGAGCAGATAGAATTGGAAGAAGCCCAGCGCCTCGATCAGCGCGCCGGCCGACGTGCCCGAAACAAAGCGTCCGAGGATCGACGCCATCGCCGAAAGCAGCGCGAACTGCGTGGCGGTGAAGCGCAGGTCGCACAGCCACGACAGATAGGCGACAACGGCGACACCCCCGATGCCGCTCGCAAAATTCTCGAAGCCCACCGTTGCCGCCAGCGCCCAGTTCGAAGCGCCCATGGTGGCAAGCCACGCAAAGCTGAGGTTCGAGACTGCCATCAGGATGAGACCCAGCATCACCGCCTTCATCATGCCCAGCCGCGCATAGACGATGCCGCCGATGAAGATGCCCACCAGTGTCGCAACAAGCCCGAAGCCCACGTCATAGGCCGCGATCGCATCCTTGCTGAAGCCGAGGTCGGACAGCAGCAGCCTGAGCGACAGGTTNGCCAGCGTGTCCCCCAGCTTGTGGACGATCACGAACAGCAGCACGAGGACGGCGTTGGGGCGGGTCATGAAATCCGCGAGCGGTGCGATGAAGGCGCTGTGAACCCGCCGGGTGAAGGGTCGTGCCCCCTCCAGCGCCAGCGCCGCAGTCCGCCGGGCGGGTTCGCCCAGCAGGAAACCGGCCGCAACGGCGGG
>JGI24125J20156_1000549_pt1 | contig 9437 bp, 6 predicted proteins | sample Subbio12Aug_8Bad_FD_20156 | JGI IMG/M metagenome (IMG submission 20156) | reverse complement strand
TCGGACGCATCCTCGACCTCTACTCACCACAAGAATGCGCCAACTATTTCAGCGCCTGCGGATATGACCCAACATGATCGAAAACCGGTCTAGTCCTTCTGGTAGCGCACGTTCACGCTGTTCTGGCCGATCGAACTTGCCTCCAGAAGCAGGCTCAGCGCCCGGCTCAGCGTCAGTTGCACGGTTGTCAGCGTATTGCCCTCGCTGTCGGTCAGAACTTCAACATAAACGTTTCTGGACAACCTCTTGCCGATCGCCAGGCCGGTTCTCATGCCGGTCGCCTCATTCTCGCCGACAAGCCGCAGCCGGTCGATGCCGACAGACCGGCGGATCTTGCCCATGGTGTCCACGCCCGATTGCAGGCCAGCAATCGCGGTGGCAAGCTGAACGGCTTCGGTAACCGAAAGTTCGGCAACGGATGTTCCAAACAGCAGGCGCGAAAGGATCTCGTCCTCCGGCAAGGTGGGCGACGAACTGAAGCGGATTTCGGGCCATGCCGCCGTTCCGCTGATGGTCACGAAGGCGGTCACGTCTCCGGCTGCGGTCTGCGCCTGGATGTTCATCGAGCTGTCGAGCGGCCTTCCGTTGAAGTCCACACGGCCCCTGGTCAGATCGAAATCGCTGCCCGCAAACATGAACTCTCCGTCCGACAGCGTGGCGGTGCCGATCAGCAACGGTGCGCGGGCAGTGCCGCGGACACGGATGTCAGCCCGCCAGATGCTGTCGAGCCCCATCCCCTCCACCCTGATCCTGTCGTCTGCCTGCACGCGGATATCGAGCCGGAGGTTGCCAGCCGATCGGCCCTGTTCGGGCTCGGGAATGCGGATGGCTCCGGCCCGGCGCACATTCAGCTGCGGAACTTCGCTGGCTTCCACCTGGACAAGCTGGATTCGCGCCGTGTTCACGCGCAGATCACCCGAAAGCACGGCATCGGCAAACGAACCCTCCAGCCGCAGCGGGCCCGACATCGTCATCTCGATCGTGTCGCTGTTGGCCAGGCGCGCGCGTTGCAGATCGAGCGCAAGACTGATCTGCTGCCCGGCATCCGCATCGAGCCTGATGAGGCCGGAACCAGACAATCTTCCCCCGTTGGCGCTCCCGGTCATGCTGGCGATCCTGAAGCTGGAGCCGTTGAAACTTCCCTCGAATGCAAGGTCGGCGATCTCGGTTCCAAAGGCGGCGTTGCGATAGATGATGCCCTTGCCGCGCGCGATTCCGGTCAGCTCCGGGTCGGCTGGCGTGCCGGCGAAATCGGCGCCGATGGTGATCGGCCCCTGCAACTCCTGCCCCTCGAGGCCGGAAAGCGCCCAGAGCGGTTCGATTGGCCCAGCGTAGCGGACACCGCCCGAAAGCCGCCCAGCCATGAACCGTTCGGCCGGCGTATCGCCTGGCCCCGGGTCCACCCGCACGACCAGCCGTCCCAGCTGATTGCCCTGCCAGCTCATCCGGACACCCAGCACCATGCCCGACCCCTGAGATGTGCCCGACAGGCGAACGTCTACCGGCACAGAGAGACCCGTTATCCCCGGACGCTGCAGACCTTTTATCTCCAGGCCGATCTCTCCGGCCGGAACGGGGGAATCGGCGCTCGACCTGAGAATTATCTGGCCTGACGCCGTTCCGCCAAAGCCCAGGTCCGATGCCAGCAGATCCGCGATGCCGAGATCGACATCGTTCAGAACCAGGCGCAGTTCACGGTGCCTGCCCCACTTTCCCGCCATATCGATCCGGCCCTTCGCCAGCACCAGCCGCGCAGGCAGCAGTTCCCATCCGTCCTTCATGCGAATCAGACGGGCGGGGCGCTCCAGCTTCATCGGCTGATTGCCGGCTATGCCGTCCAGCGTGATCGCATAGCCGCCGGCAACCGGCTGCAGGCGCGCCGTTCCCGCAATGGCCCGCCCGTCTCCCAGCCGACCCTTGGCTGTCATCATGATCTGACCTCGCCCTCCGGCAAGAGCGGCGCTTCCCCCGGCCGTGGTCAGCACCAGCGTGCCCCGGCGGACTCCTGTCAACTGGAAGCTGCCCGTGATGGTTGGCCGATCCGGGACAAGCAGTATCGCGAAGTTCGCATTGCCGGCCCCGATGCTGACGGGCGTCGCGAGCGGGACACGGGCATTTCTGGCCTGCGCGGTGCCGTCGATGCGCTGGACAGATCCCTGCGCGGAAAAGCGCACGCTGGCGCCGAGGCCCCGCCCGTCGACCAGCAGGGCACCGGCAAAGGGGCCGGCTGCGGTCTGGACGAGCTGCCCGCTCGCCGAGACACCGGCGATGGCGACCCGCTCGACATCGACGCTGAGCGGCTGTCCATCGCCGAAGCCCACCACCAGCCGGCCGTCGAACGGCCCCTGCGCGCTGTTGCCCGTTGCAACGACGCTGACGCCGCGGGGCGCAGGCCGGATTTCGGCGACAACGTCGGTGATGCCCAGACCAAAGCCGGGTGATGCCAGCCTGATGGTGGCGGTCGGCGCGCTCGGGGTGCCGTCGGCAACGACCGAGATCGCCCCATAGGCGCGGCTCCGGCCCGCAGCATCCAGCGTGAACCGGCCGCTTCTCGGATCATAGCTGGCGCTCGCGCCGGCAAGTTGCAGGTTGGGGCTGGTCAGCGACGCTCCGCCGACGACTATTCTTCCATCGGGTGCCAGCCTGAAGTTGCCCGCAGCCGACGGCGGACCGCCCAGGAAAGCGGACAGCCCCGCGCCGACGAGACCAAGCGACCGCACTTCGAACCGGCCGTCGACAGCCGGGCGGCCCTCTCTCTCGCGCGTGATGCGCGCCACCGCCCTCAGCTTGGCCGGGCCGATGTTGGGCACCTCGAAACGGGCAAGCTGCGCATCGAGATCGGCTGTCGTGCGGCCATCGGGCAGCAGGGCTGCATTGCCCCGGACGATCAGCCGGCTGGTGATCAGCTTCAGGTCGCGCCCGTTCATTGTTCCATTTTCCAGCGTCACTGTCCCCGACAGGCGCGGCTGTTGCAGCAGCGCTGCGATTTCCGGCGCAAGGCCGATGGCCGGGCCGCTCGTGGCTGTGAAGTCGGCGGTCAACGGCTGCCCTGCGCTCGCCAGCCGCGCCTTGCCTTCAACGGCAACGGCGTCGGCGCCGACGGGGCCGGCTTCGCCCGCGAAACGCACGCTGTCGGCCTTGAGGGTCCATGTGATCATCGGGTCGGCAAGCGCTCCGTCGGCCAGGATCGTCGCCCGCATCCCCCGCCCCGAAAGGCGGGGGTTCACCAGCTGCGGTGCCTTCAGCACCGCTTCCATGCGCAAGCCTTCCAGACGGCTCGAATCTGTATCGATGATGCCGCCACCCGAAAGGGCGAGGGCCTGCGACGAAGCAACGAAGCGCAGTTCGATCCGGCTGGCGCTGCCGAGCAGGCCCGGTGGCGGCGCGCGCTGCGCCGTCAGGTCGAGATCGATATCCGGCCGCGCCAGATCCAGAAGCGCGCCCGACATCAACGGCGCGGGATTCAGCGCGCCCCGCATACGAAACAGGCCGCCATCCGCCTCGATGCCCAAGGCCACCAGTCGCTGAACGGCATCGCTGGAACCAAGGTCGGCATTCAACTGGCCGCGCCATCGGGTCCATGTTCCGTTGCCGCTGGCCCGAACCGCAAGCGGCTGGCTGATCTTCGTGAAGGCCGCAATGGCGCCACGGGCAGGTGCCCTGAGATCCGCTTCCAGGTCGAAGCGGTCGCGGTCCGGTTCGGCATCGAGCAGCATCAGCAGCCTGTCGCCAGCCTCCGCCTCCGCCTGCATGTCGAGGAGGAGACGCCCGGCCCTGATATCGGCCCGGCCCAGCGTGCGCAGCACTTCGCGGCGGCCCAGCACGGGCTTTTCCAGAACAAGCCGCGCAACGTCGAACCGGCCGACGCGAATGTCGATGTCGGGCAGCAGCGGCTCATCGGGATCGCCCGGATGGACGGTCCACATCCTCAGGAGGCGGATTTCGGGCACGTCGAGGCGGTTGATGCTGACCAGCCTGCCCAGAAGGGTGATCGGCTCCCAGTCCACCCGTACAAGCGGGATTATCGCCAGCGTTCCGTCGAGATCCTCCACCACCACGTCGACAAGGTCGAACCGGGACAGAAGGCTGCCGTCGATCCGCCCGACTTCGTAGCGGATTCCCGACGCCGGAGAGAGGCCGCTGACCTGCCCGGCCACGAAGGCCCGGCCCGACGGTGTTTCCGAAAGAAACCACAGTCCGGCTGGAACCAGTGCTGCGGCAAGGACAATCAGCAGCAGCAGCACGACCAGCAGCCGGCCCCGCCAGCCGCGCTTGCGGACCTGACCGGACGCGCCCTGCGATCCATTGTCGGGCATGTCCGGCTGGTCGGTCGCGGCTTGCACCGGCTCCATCAGAAAGCCTGCCCCATCGAAATGTAAAGCGCGAATACGGGATCGCGCCCGACCCGGTTGATGGCGCGCGCCACATCGATGCGGATGGGGCCGAANCGGCTGTGATAGCGACCGCCGACCCCAATGCCATAGCGCATGCCGGAAAGGCTGGGCAGCGGACTTTCGTTGACCGACCCGGCATCAAGAAAGGCGACGGCTCCGAAATTGCCGAACCGGTAGCGGCCTTCGATGCTGGATTCGAACAGCCCGCGACCACCGATCGGGCGGCCGCTGAAACCGACTTCCCCGATCCCTTCGAACTCGAAGCCGCGCACCGATCCGCCGCCGCCGGCATACAGGCGGCGGGTCGGCGCGATGCTGTTGCGTCGGGCACCCGCGATGCTGCCCAGCCGAAGCCGTCCGGCAAGAACGAAGGAGGCGCCGATCTGCCGGTAGGCGCTGCCGTCCAGGATCAGGCGGGCATAGCTTTCGAGATTCTCGTCCTGCTTCGAGATCTCCGGCGTCAGGCGGACAGCGAGCCTGTAGCCGGTCACCGGATCGAGCAGATCATTCGAGCGGTCAAATCCGAGGTGCAGCGGCAGCGCGGAGATGAAGAAGGTGCGGCGTTCCCCAAGGTTGCTGCTTTGCGGCCCCGCGGCTGAATGTTCACGCTCGTCCGACGCCAGGATTTCAGCGCCCGCTGACCATGTCCAGCGCTTCTGCCAGATGTGGGTGGAGGTGCGCCGCAAACTGGTGCTGAGCGCAATGGTACCGGACTGGTAACCGGGGCGATCGAGGCTGGAAATGTCGAGCGTAAGATCCAGCACACGGTCCCGCTGGCGGAAGTTGCTCATCACGAGGCCGGAAGAGAATCGCTGCTCCTCTGACCCCAGCACGCCGCGGACCAGGAAACTGCCCTCGGGCCTGACGAGCGACCGGTGCCGCCACTGGGCTTCGGCACGGAAGCCTTCCCTGGTTGCATAGCCCAGCTGGCCCGAGAGTTGCCGCTGCGGGCCACGGTTACCCACGACCCTGACCTCGGCCACGGCCCGGCCGTCGGGTTCGCGAAGACCGGTATCGACGACGCTGACCGTCACTCCGCCAAATTGCTGGGTGTCGATCAGCGCACGGCGGAAATCGTCGACGAGGTCTGCATCATAGGGGTCGCCCTGTTCGAAGCGGGCGATGACGGCAGCGTGTTCCTCGTCGAACGGCTGGTGGCCTGTCATGCGGATGGGGCCGAATATGCCCTCGGGGCCGGTGTCGCCGGTCAAGAGGTAGGTGGCCGCAGGCTCATCCGCATCGAGCACGACATCCCGGGCGCCGATCCAGGCAAATGGGTAGCCCGATCGCGTCAGGTGTCGCAGGAGCGCGCCCTCGGCTTCCTCCACCGCGATGGCGCGGACCGGATCACCCACGCGGAGCCCGAAGCCCGCCCCAAGCCCGGGCTTGTCGGCAGGGATCAGATCCAGCGTGATCGCGCGCCAGCGGTAGCGGTCTGCGGGCACCACGATCAGGCCGACGCTGGCGCGATTGTCCCTCGTCATGTCGATCAGTGCCTCGGTTGTCCCGCCGAACCACCCTTCGGAAGACAGCAGCCGCTGCACAAGCGCCTTGTCCGCATTTACCCGCGAGGCGATCTGGGCGGCAGTCGCGGGCCTGTTCAACCCGCGCTGCAAGACAGACAGCCGCCGGAACGTGGCACCGAGGCCGGTTTGTTCCAGCCCGGTGACTGTCAGGCTGTAGCGCAAGTCTTCCTGGGCCGGCTGGGCGAAGACAAAGTCGGCTCGCGCCGCAGCGTCGAAACCGGTCAGCGGCGGCAGCGGTGCCAGCATTTCCGGATCTGGCGGGGATAGCGGGGGCAGTTCGATCGGCTCGCCGAAAGCGGCTTCGGGCAAAACGGCTTCGGGGAGGTCATCGACCACAATGATATCCGGAAGCTCCTCCAGAAGCGCGGGGTCATCTGGAAGGCCCTGTGCTACAGCGGGCGCCGCCGACAGCAATGCTGCAAGGCATGCTCCGTGGCGGATCAGGAGTGACAGCGGCGATCGCACGGTCGAACAAAACCCTGTCGGGGCTTCGAGCGCAAGGGCAACGCCTTGTGGCAACGGCAGGCGCGGTTCATTTTCCGACCAAAGGGCAAGGCGGGGGCTGGAACGGCTGCGATGGTGCGTCTAGGCAGGCCGCACATCTTGGAAAGGATCATCAGTGCCCGATACTTTGAAGCTCGTGCTGGAAACCGGCGATGTCAGCATCAGGCTGCGCCCCGATCTCGCCCCCGGCCATGTCGCCCGAATCGTCGAGCTGGCCGACAGCGGCTTCTACGATGGCGTCATGTTCCACCGTGTCATCCCCGGCTTCATGGCGCAGGGCGGCTGCCCCAACGGCACCGGAACCGGCGGATCGAAGCTGCAGGACATCAAGGCCGAATTCTCCGCCGAGCCGCATGTGCGCGGCACATGCTCGATGGCGCGCACATCGAACCCGGACAGCGCCAACAGCCAGTTCTTCATCTGCTTCGATGATGCCCGCTTCCTCGACAGGCAATATACGGTCTGGGGCGAAGTGACCGAGGGCATGGACCTGATCGACGCGCTGCCCAAGGGCGAGCCGCCGCGCGCGCCGGGCAGGATCGTCTCCATGCGGAGTGCCTAGAACGGGGTGCGCCGGGCGCACGATCTGCCTTCTCCGCCCGGCTATTGCCGGTTCGGGAAGAATTTCAATATGCCGGCCACCCGCGGCGGCGCGCCGGGATTGTCGGAGGGGTGCCGGACTCCATCGAGGACCTGCACTGCATCGAAATCGAACGGGCTGATACCCAGACACGCGACATTCACGCCGAACTGCTCCGGGTTCGACCGGCGCTGGTGGTGCGTATAAATCCCGCATTTCGAACAGAAATAATGCTTCGCGGTCCCGCTGTTGAAGCGATACTCGCACAGCATGTCCCGCCCTTCGACAATGTCGAGGCCATCCAGTTCCGCCGAGACGGCAATCGCACCGCGCATGCGGCAGAAGGAACATGTGCAGCGTCGCGCTGTCCGCAGGCCGTCGCTCAGCCGCACACGAAAGCGGACAGCTCCGCAGTGGCAGGCACCGTCCATCCAGCGGGCCAGAGCCTCCACCTGCTGGCTATTTTTTCAGGCTGTCGCGGATTTCGCGCAGCAGCAACACGTCTTCGGGCGGCGCAGCGGGGGCGGCTTCGGGCTCCAGCGTCCGGAAGAAGCGGTTGGCGTTCTTCACGATCAGGAACACGGCGAACGCGAGGATCAGGAAGTTGATCAGCGCGGTGATGAATGCACCGTAACCCAAGGTCGCGATGCCCGCTTCCTTCAGGGCGGCATAGCTGCCGGGGTTTCCCGCGAACTCCGCCGGGATTGCGCCCAGACGAATGAAATTCTCCGAAAAGTCGGCCGTGCCCGTCACGGCGGAGACGAGCGGCATGATCAGGTCGGAGGTGAGCGAGGTCACGATGGTGCCGAATGCGCCGCCGATGATCACGCCGACGGCGAGATCGAGAACATTGCCGCGCGCAATGAAGGTCTTGAACTCCTGAAACATGGATATCCCCCTTTTTCCGCTATCCGTGCCCGGCATTGCAGCCGATATTCCTCCGCAACGGCGCCGTTGGCAAGCCGGGGCGCGCAATGCAGCGCCCCGGAACAGGGTGGCCTGATCGCTGCAGCCTTGACGGATGCAGCCGCAGTGCGCTTCATCCTGCATCATTCATGCCCGGGAGCCAGATCATGCGCGCCATCAAGATCATTCTGACAGTTGCTGCGGCCCTTTCGCTGAGCGCCTGCGGGATCAACTCCATCCCCACGAGGGAGGAAAGCGTGAAAGCCGCATGGGGAGAAGTGGAAAACCAGTATCAGCGCCGGGCGGACCTGATCCCCAATCTGGTCGCCACCGTGCAGGGCTTTGCGAGGCAGGAGCAGGACGTGCTCGTCGGTGTCACCGAGGCGCGGGCAAGGGCGACCCAGACCGTGATCAGCCCCGGCGACCTCAGCGATCCAGCCAGAGTTGCCGCATTTCAGCAGGCGCAGGACGGCCTGTCGTCCGCGCTGAGCCGCCTGATGGTCGTTGTGGAAAAATATCCGGAACTGAAGTCGGACCAGAATTTCCTGGCGCTGCAATCCCAGCTGGAGGGCACCGAGAACCGCATTTCGATAGCGCGGCGGGACTATAACGAATCCGTCCGGCTCTATAACACCGAGATTCGGACCTTCCCGGCAATCTTCGCCGCCAGGCTGATCTACGGATCGGAACCAAAGGAGCCGTTCAGGGCGACGGCGGTCGACGCCCAAACCGCCCCGGAGGTGAAATTCTAGGGCGCAGCGCCGGCGGGTTGCCCTTGCGTGGCAGTCCGGCATGCCGCATCCTGGCCTCCATGCCGCTTTTCGCCTTCCTCATTCTGCTGCTGGCATCCCCGCTGGCCGCCCAGGAATTTCCGCCTCTTGCGGGCCGTGTGGTCGATGCAGCCGACATTCTGCCACCCGAAGTGGAGGCCGCGATCAAAGCGCGCTCAGCCGCCATCGAGCAGCAGAACGGCGCGCAGCTTGTCGTCGCCACCGTTCCCGATCTGCAGGGCTATGAGATAGAGGAATATGGCTACCGGCTGGGGCGGACCTGGGGCATCGGCCAGAAGCGCGAGGCCGGGGCGTCGGGTGCAATGCAGGGCGACAACGGCGTCATCCTGATCGTCGCGCCCAATGACCGGAAGGTGCGGATCGAAGTCGGCTACGGCCTTGAGCCGGTGCTGACGGATGCGCTGGCATCCGTCATCATCCGGGGCCAGATGCTGCCGCACTTCCGTGCAGGCGACATGGCGGCCGGCGTTTCGGCCGGCTTCGACGCCATCGCCAGGCAGGTCGATCTTCCCCCCGACCAGGCCGCCGCCAATGTGCAGCGCGCAGCACAGGAAACAGGCGGCAACGAAGAGGCCGGACTGGCCCCCTTCCTGATCTTTCTGGCGTTCATGTGGATCATTTTCAGCCGGCTCAACCGGCGCGGGCGCAGGATGCGCGGCGGCGGCGGCCCGATCGTGATCTGGGGCCCGGGCTCGGGCGGAAGCTGGGGCGGCGGCTGGGGCGGCGGCAGCCGGGG
>JGI24125J20156_1000537_pt1 | contig 9500 bp, 6 predicted proteins | sample Subbio12Aug_8Bad_FD_20156 | JGI IMG/M metagenome (IMG submission 20156) | reverse complement strand
CGCCAGCGCCCGCGCCAGCGCGACCCGCTGCTGCTGCCCACCCGACAGTTGGTGCGGCCTGCGCTCGCCCAGCCCGTCCAGATGCACCTTTTCCAGCAGGGCCTGCGCGGCGCCCGGGTCTGGCGCATCCATCGCCGCCATCACATTTGCGCTCGCGCTCAGGTGCGGGAACAGCGCATAGCTCTGGAACACCAGCCCCAGCCGTCGGCGGTGCGGCGGCAATCCGGTTCCGGCCGCGCTATCGAACCAGCTTTCGCCGTCCACGCGCACATGGCCTGCGAGGCTGCCTGCGCCGCCGATCGGGGGCAGGCCTGCGATGGCCTTGAGGACGCTGCTCTTGCCGGCGCCCGAACGGCCGACCAGAGCGAGGATTTCGGATCGGCCGACCTGCAGCGCGATATCGATCGACACCGGCGCCACACAGGCAAGCCGGACATCAAGCCCCGACACGCACTCTTCCTTGCCGCCCCGTCAGCAGGAAGGTGAGGGCAACCGAGACAAGCGAAATCGACAGCAGGAGCGCCGCCATCTGCCCGGCGCCTGCGGTGTCGAGCGCTTGCACCCTGTCGTAGATGCTGAGCGCCAGGGTGCGCGTTTCGCCCGGGATCGCGCCGCCCACCATCAGCACCACACCGAATTCGCCCAGTGTATGGGCAAATGTCAGCACCGCGCCGGTCAGGATTCCCGGAAATGCCAGCGGCAGCTCGATGGCCCGGAAGCTGCGCCAGGGCGACATGCCGCAGCTGGCGGCGGCATGGCGGACATCCGCGCCGACCGATTCGAACCCGCGTTGCGCCGGCTGAACTGCAAAGGGCACGTTCACGATGACGGATGCCAGCAATATCCCCTCGAAGCTGAAAACCAGTCCGCCGCCGAACAGCGCCGTCCAGGTCTGGCCGACGGGGCTTTCAGGGCTCATGGCCGACAGCAGGTAAAAGCCGAGGACCGTTGGCGGCAGCACCAGTGGCAGCACGACCAGCGCCTCGACGAGGGAGCGGCCGCGCCAGCTGGTGGTTGCCAGCCAGCGGCCCAGCAGCACGGCGAACGGAAGCAGAAGAACGACGGTGAGGATTCCAAGCCGGATTGAAAGGGACAGCGCCTCCCAGTCCATGGTTCAGCGTGCCGGGCCGGGTGCGCTGTATCCGTATCGCGCCAGCACCGCTCTGGCTGCGGGCTGTTGCAGCCATGCGTAGAACAGGCGCGCGGTCTCGCCCGCGCCCTTCGTCAACACCATGCGCTGGCGCAGCGGCCGGTGCCACGCCTCGGGCACCAGCGCATAGCGGCCCTTGCCCCTGAAGGCCGGAGCCCGCACGAGCGAAAGGGCGACGATGCCGCCATCGGCGCCGCCCGTGGTGGCGAACTGCAGCGCCTGGGCCACATTCTCGCCCATGACGATCCGGGGTTTCAGCTGGTCCCACAGCCCTGCGTGGCGAAGGGCTTCCTCGGCGCGCATGCCATAGGGGGCGTGTTCCGGATTGGCGATGGCGAAGCGACGGATCCCGCCGCGCGCGACAGCGGCGCGCAGGGCCGTGAAACTGGAATCGACGGCCAGTCTCGATCCGGGCGGAGCAACCAGAACGATCCGGCCCACGGCAAAAACGATACCGTCATCGACTGTCTTTCCGGCCCGTGCCAGGCGCAGCACATGATCTTCGTCTGCCGCAAGGAAAAGCTGGAACGGGGCGTCGGCCATGATCTGCTGATGCAGGATTCCCGACGAACCGAACACCAGCCGGACATCGCGACCATGTTCCTTGCGGAACTGCGCGGCAAGATCTTCCATGGCGAAGCGCAGCCCTGCGGCAACCGCGACGGTGGGCACATCCGATGCCGGCACAGGGCGCGGGACGAAAGCAAACAGCAGCAGCAAAAGGACGAACAGGCGCGACATGCGGCCACTATGGGAAAAGAGCCGCACGGCAGCAAGTGCGGACCGCCCATGCAAACCCGGGAAAACCAGCCTGCGGGCCTTGTTTTCGTTGCAGTCGGGCTGACGATAGGCTCTTGTGCGCCCCGCTGCCCACGCGGAGACGCATTTGCGCATCCTGTTGCTCCTCACGGCTCTGCTGATAGCCGTTTTCGGCGTCGGGTTCCTGTTGCGCCTGCTCAACCCGCTGCCGAAGCTTGCAGGGCGCACGAAATCGACCGTCCCTGGCGACACGGCAGACACGCGGCTCGGCCGGGCCATCATCCCCGACGCCAGGGCCCATCCGGGTCTTTCGGGGGTGCTTCCCTTGTCCGGCGCGCGGGAGGCCTTTGCCGCGCGCGTGCTGCTGATCCGCGCCGCAGACCTCAGCATCGATCTGCAATATTATATCTGGCAGGACGACATCTCGGGCAATATCCTGTTCGATGAAACCCGCAAGGCAGCCGACCGGGGCGTCAGGGTGCGGCTTCTGCTCGACGACAACGGCATCGCCGGGCTCGATCGCCTGCTGGCCGCGCTCGACGCCCACCCCAACATCGAAGTGCGGCTGTTCAATCCCTTCATCATCCGTCGCCCCAAGGCGCTCGGCTACTTCCTGGATTTCAGCCGGCTGAACCGGCGGATGCACAACAAGAGCATCACGGTCGACAACCAGGCGACGATCGTCGGCGGGCGCAACATAGGCGACGCCTATTTCGGCGCCAGCCGGGAGGACCTGTTCGCCGATCTCGACGTTCTGGCGATCGGCGCTATCGTGCCGGCCGTGTCGGCGGATTTCGATCGCTACTGGTCTAGCGACTCCGCCTATCCCGCGGCATCCATCCTGCCGCCGATCTCGGCTGCGCAACGGGCCAGGACACAAGCCCGCGTTCAGGCCGGTCTGAACAGCGCGCTCGCCCGCGAATATGCGCAGTCGGTGGCGGAAAATGAACTCTCCACCGGCCTCACGGACGGAACCATCGCCTATGAGTGGGTGCCCGTCGCCATGGTCAGCGACGATCCCTCGAAGGGGCTGGGCAAGGAACAGGCCGGGGAAAAAATGATGGAGCGGCTTGGCGCCTACATGGGCCATCCGCGCGAAAAGCTGGCGCTGGTATCGGCCTATTTCGTTCCAACCGATGTCGGAACGGCCGCCTTTGCGATGCTGGCGCGCTCGGGCGTCGATGTCAGCATCCTCACCAATGCGCTGAACGCAACCGATGTCGCGGTGGTGCACGCCGGCTACGCCAAGCATCGCCGCGCGCTGCTGCAAGCGGGGGTGAAACTGTGGGAGATGAAGGGCCCGGGGCGCAGCGCCGGGCCGCTCGCCCTGTTCAGATCGGGGTCCCGCTCGGGTTCCGCCATGCGGTTCCGCCCGCTTTTTCGCTTCAGCGGGTCCTCGCTGCACGCAAAGACCTTCACGACAGACGGCAAACGCCTGTTCGTCGGCTCCTTCAACTTCGATCCCCGCTCCGTTCACCTGAACACCGAACTGGGTTTCGTGATCGAAAGCGAAAGCCTTTCGGGCCAGTTGCAATCGCTGGTGGACGAAGGGCTGGACGAGCACGCCTACAAGGTCCGCCTGCGCACAGACGGCAAGGGCCTCGAATGGGTGGAGAAAGCCCAGGAAAGGGTTGTCATCCACACGGCCGATCCGGGCAGCAGCCGGATCGAACGCGCCGCAGTTGCGGTGCTGTCCCGGCTGCCGATCGACTGGATGCTCTGATCTGGCGGCTACACCATCACGCCCCGGCAGCGGCAGTCGATGCCCGCTCCCCGGCCCGCTCCGCGATCCGTCTGGCCCACTCCGCCGGCCCGGTCTGGTGCACGCTGGTTCCGGTGGAATCCACCGCTACCGTAACCGGCATGTCCTTCACCTCGAACTCGTAAATGGCCTCCATCCCGAGGTCCTCGAACGCCAGCAGCCTTGCCGCCTTGATGGCGCGCGCCACCAGATAGGCCGCACCCCCGACCGCCATCAGATAGGCCGCCTTGTGTTTTGCTATCGCCTCGATGCCTCCGGGCCCCCGCTCGGCCTTGCCCACCATCGCGATCAGCCCGGTTCTTGCCAGCATGGTTTCGGTGAACTTGTCCATCCGCGTTGCGGTGGTCGGCCCGGCCGGCCCCACCACCTCGTCGCGCACCGGATCCACCGGCCCCACATAATAGATCAGGCGGTTGGTGAAATCGACAGGCAGGGTCTCGCCCCTGTCCAGCATGTCCACCATCCGCTTGTGCGCCGCGTCGCGCCCCGTCAGCATCCTGCCGTTCAGCAGCAGCCGGTCGCCGGCCTTCCACCCCGCCACGATCTCGGGCGTCAGCCTGTCCAGATCGACAGGAACGGCTTCGGGCGAAGGCTTCCAGTCGACTTTGGGCCACCTGGCAAGATCCGGTGCGGGCAGCCAGGCCGGGCCCGATCCGTCCAGATGCAGATGCGCATGCCGTGTCGCAGCGCAGTTCGGGATCATCGCCACGGGCTTTGATGCAGCATGTGTCGGATAATCGAGGATCTTCACGTCCAATATGGTGGAAAGCCCGCCCAATCCCTGGGCCCCGATCCCCAGCGCATTGACCGCGTCGTGGATCTCGATCCGCAACGCCTCGATCCGGCTCTGCGCTCCGCGCGCCTTCAGGGCCGCCATGTCGATGGGTTGCATCAGCGATTCCTTCGCCAGCACGGCCGCTTTTTCCGCTGTCCCGCCGATTCCGATCCCCAGCATTCCCGGCGGGCACCAGCCGGCGCCCATCAGCGGCACCGTCTTCACCACCCAGTCGGTGATGCTGTCCGAAGGGTTCAGCATCACGAGCTTCGACTTGTTCTCCGAACCGCCGCCCTTGGCCGCCAGCGCAATTTCCAGATGGTCGCCCGGCACCATCTCCACATGCGTCACTGCGGGCGTGTTGTCCCTTGTGTTCACCCGCGAAAAGGCCGGGTCGGCCACAATGGAAGCCCTGAGCCGGTTGTCCGGGTGGCCATAAGCCCGCCGCACGCCCTCGTTGATCATCTGATCCAGCGTCATGGCCCCGGACCCCGATGTCTCCCAGCGGACGCCCATGCCCACCTTCACGAAGGCCACCACGATCCCGGTGTCCTGACAGATCGGCCGATGTCCCTCCGCGCACATCCGGCTGTTGGTCAGGATCTGCGCGATCGCATCCCTGGCCGCCGGGCTTTCCTCCAGCGCATAGGCCTGTCCCAGCGCCTCGATATAGTCGATCGGATGGTAATAGCTGATATGCTGCAAGGCGTCGGCCACGCTTTCGATCACATCGTCGCTGCGGATAAGACCCATCATGCACTCCCGGGAATTTTTGCAATGGCTTCGGTAAAGGATGCTGTTCGCGCTCGCCTATGCCGCGCGCCTGCCCGGCGGAAAAGCCCGGAATCGATTCCTGCCGGTCCGCTGTCGCCCTGCCTGCCATCGGCCCCCTGANCGCAACGAAACGGCCGACCGCCCGGAAAAATGCGTCGCCGCCACCTTCAAACATGTGCATGAATCAGGGGACGGATGCGCACGGACTGTGGCTCGAAAAGCGCACCCTCTGGATTTCCGATTCCGGCACGCCCGCAACTGCTGCTTCTAACCCCTTGGCGCTGAACGGCGATCACGACCCGTCCGGCCCCGGGCGGCCGGCTCCGGAGCGCGCGGCTTCCCGCCCAAAAGATTCGGGCCGCAAATTTCCCCCTTGTCACCGGCGGCCAAAGTGGCACTATCCCTAGTTGCTGCGGGGGCAGATTACCCCCACCAATTGTGTTCAAGCCCGAAGGCGCCACCACCGGCCCTTGGCCGAGATATCGCGAAGACGGGCGGGCATTGCTATATGGGAAGGCCGGGGCAAACACGGATCGAACAGGAAAAAAGCGGCCAGTAGCAGGGGGGCTCACAGGCGGGGCCTGCGCAAGCAGGTTCCAGACAGGCCTTCAGAAGAACAGGCATTCAGAACCGAAGCCGATGAGAGATTGAGGGGACAAGATGGATTTCCAGCGCAGCGACACGCCGCACGACGATGCAGCAGCAATCGCCGGTGCACCGAGGCCCGAAGGCGCCCGGCCCGACAGTCACGCCATCTACGGCCCCCGCTTTCCGGTGAAGACAGATCCGTCGCGCGACAGCATCCTTACCGATTTCGGCATCGAAACGCTGAAAGACCGCTATCTCCTGCCCGGCGAAGGCCCGCAGGATCTCTTCGCCCGCGTCGCGGCCGCCTATGCAGACGATGCCGACCACGCCCAGCGCCTGTACGATGCCATGTCCAGCCTCTGGTTCATGCCCGCCACGCCCGTCCTCTCGAACGGCGGAACGGGGCGCGGCCTTCCCATCAGCTGCTATCTGAACTCGGTGTCCGACAGCCTTGAGGGCATCGTCAACACCTGGAACGAGAATGTCTGGCTCGCAGCCCGCGGCGGCGGCATCGGCACCTACTGGGGCCATGTGCGCGGCATCGGCGAACCCGTCGGCCTCAACGGCAAGACCTCGGGCATCATCCCCTTCGTCCGCGTGATGGACAGCCTCACCCTCGCCATCAGCCAGGGAAGCCTTCGCCGCGGCTCGGCTGCCGTCTATCTCGACATCAACCATCCCGAGATCGAGGAATTTCTCGAAATCCGCAAACCCAGCGGGGATTTCAACCGCAAGGCGCTCAACCTCCACCATGGCGTCCTTGTCACCGACGCCTTCATGGAGGCCGTCCGCAACGGCCTCACCTTCGATCTCATCTCTCCCAAAACGCAGGAAAAGCGCGGCGAGGTCGATGCCCGTGCGCTCTTCCAGAAGCTGGTCGAAACCCGCCTCGCCACCGGCGAACCCTATATCATCTTCATCGATCATGTGAATCGCGCCATGCCGCGGCACCAGCGCGAGCTGGGCCTCAAGGTCTCGACATCCAACCTCTGCTCGGAAATCACGCTCCCGACCGGCACCGACCATCTCGGCAACGAACGCACCGCGGTGTGCTGCCTCTCCAGCCTCAATCTTGAAACATGGGATCAGTGGAACGCAGTCCCCGGCTTCATCGAGGATGTCATGCGCTTCCTCGACAATGTCCTGACCGACTATATCGACCGCGCACCCCCCGAAATGGCCCGCGCCCGTTATTCCGCAAGTCGCGAGCGTTCCGTGGGCCTTGGCGTCATGGGCCTGCACAGCTTCTACCAGGCGCGCGGCATTCCCTTTGAATCTGCGCTCGCCAAGTCCTGCAACCTCAAGATGTTCCGCCACATCCGCGGCAAGGTCGATGAAGCCTCCATGCTGCTCGCCGCCGAACGGGGCCCCTGCCCCGATGCCGCCGACCGCGGCGTGATGGAGCGATTCTCGTGCAAGATGGCGATCGCGCCCACCGCCTCCATCAGCATCATCACCGGCGGCACCTCGGCCTGCATCGAACCGATCCCCGCCAACATCTACACCCACAAGACATTGTCGGGCAGCTTCTCGATCAAGAATCCCTATCTTGAAAAACTGCTCATCGAAAAGGCCCGGAACGCCGACAGCGTCTGGTCCTCCATCCTCGAGCATGGCGGCTCCATCCAGCACCTCGATTTCCTCACCGCCGATGAAAAGGCCACCTTCAAGACCGCCTTTGAAATCGACCAGCGCTGGCTCCTCGAGCTCGCCGGAGACCGCACGCCCTACATCGACCAGGCCCAGTCCCTGAACCTGTTCATTCCCGCTGATGTGGAAAAATGGGATCTCCTCATGCTGCACTTCCGCGCCTGGGAACTTGGCATCAAGTCGCTCTATTACCTCCGCTCCAAGTCCATCCAGCGCGCCGGCTTCGCGGGCGCCGTCGAAGCGGACAACACACCGAACCCCCGCCAGATCGAGCTCCAGCAGAAGGATTACGACGAGTGCATCGCATGCCAATAGGCGGGGCCGGGCATGATTCCCCTTCGCTCCCGGATGTTCCGGCTGCGCTGCCGTCCGTGGTTGCACTGCCGCCTGCCGTTCCGGGCCGACGCAGGCGCGGGATCCTCGCTTCCGCTACCCTTTTGCGCATTGTTCGCCAGCGCGGCCGGAGGGAAGCGAAAGGGTCTGGNGCCCCTTCCCGCCGGAGGCTGAAAGTTCTATATCTGTTCTCTTCTTCCCCGGAGCAAATCTGATGTCCCTTCTCGAAGCCAGCCGCGTCTACAAGCCCTTCGAATATCCTTGGGCCTATGATTTCTGGAAACGCCAGCAGCAGATCCACTGGATGCCCGAAGAGGTGCCGCTGGGCGAGGATTGCCGCGACTGGGCGCAGAAGCTGCACGAGCATGAGCGCAACCTGCTAACGCAGATCTTCCGCTTCTTCACCCAGGCCGATGTCGAGGTGCAGGATTGCTACCACGACAAATATGCGCGGGTGTTCAAGCCGACCGAGATCAAGATGATGCTCACCGCGTTCAGCAACATGGAAACGGTCCATATCGCGGCCTATTCCCATCTGCTCGACACCATCGGCATGCCCGAAAGCGAATATAGCGCCTTCCTCAACTACAAGGAAATGCGCGACAAGCATGATTATCTCAGCACCTTCGGCGTCGACAGCGATGTCGACATAGCAAGAACGCTCGCCATGTTCGGGGGCTTCACCGAAGGCCTCCAGCTCTTCGGCAGTTTCGCCATGCTCATGAACTTCCCCCGTTTCAACAAGATGAAGGGCATGGGGCAGATCGTGTCCTGGTCGGTCCGCGATGAAAGCCTGCACTGCGAGGGCATCGTGAAGCTGTTCCACGCCTTCTGCGCCGAACGCGGCTGCCTCACCAAGGCCGTGAAGGACGACATCACCGATGTCTGCCAGAAGACGGTGCGCCTCGAAGACGCCTTCATCGATCTCGCGTTCGAGATGGGCCCCGTGCCGGGCATGTCGGGCAAGGAGATCAAGAAATATATCCGTTTCATCGCCGACTGGCGCCTGAAGCAGCTCGGGCTGCAACCCATCTACCTCATCGACGAAAACCCGCTCCCCTGGCTTGAGCCGCTGCTGAACGGCGTCGAACACGCCAATTTCTTCGAAACCCGCGCCACCGAATATTCCAAGGCCGCCACGAAGGGGAACTGGAACGAAGTCTGGGACAGCTTCGATCGCCGGCAGAGCGCCAGGGTCGGCGTCGTGGCCAATGACGCGGTGGCCGAGGCGGACCTTCTCGGCAATGTCGGCGCCGCCGAATGATGCATCGGGGGTAGGGCAATCCACCCCGCCGCCATTCCGCCAGCGCAGATCAAGCCCGCAGATCAAGCCCGCAGATCAAGCCCGCAGATCAAGCCCCTTGAGGAGCCGGGATGGATTTCACGTCTGACAATGCCGCCGGCGTTCACCCCGCNGTTCTCCAGGCCGTGCTGGCTGCTGCGGGGCCGTCCCCCGGCGGCTATGACGACGACAGCTGGTCAACCCGGCTGGACCCGGCCTTTTCCAGCCTGTTCGGGGCCAGAGTCCGGGTGTTCGCCGTGCCTTCGGGAACGGCGGCCAACGGGCTGGCCCTTGCTGCCTGCGTGCCCGGATTCGGCGGTGTCTGGTGCCACCATCAGGCCCATGTCGAGGTGGATGAGGCGGGCGCCGTGCCCTTCTTCACCGGCGGCGCATCGCTGATCCATGTGGCGGGCGCGCACGGCAAGCT
>JGI24125J20156_1000535_pt1 | contig 9521 bp, 7 predicted proteins | sample Subbio12Aug_8Bad_FD_20156 | JGI IMG/M metagenome (IMG submission 20156) | reverse complement strand
TCGGCTCGGTGCTGGCGATGTGGATCGCGGGCGTGTCGCTCTCGGTGGCGTCGATGGTGGGCTTCATCACCTTGGCCGGCATCGCCAGCCGCAACGGTGTGCTTAAGATCAGCCACTACATCAACCTGTGCAAGTTCGAGGGCGAACGCTTTGGGCCCGAGATGGTGGTGCGCGGCTCGCTCGAGCGCCTGACGCCGGTGCTGATGACGGCGCTGGTGGCGGCCTTTGCCCTCACGCCCCTGCTGCTGGCGGCCGACGCGCCGGGCAAGGAGATTTTGCACCCGGTGGCGGTGGTGATCTTTGGCGGGCTGGTGAGCTCGACCCTGCTCGACACCCTGCTCACGCCGGTGCTCTATCTGCGCTACGGGCGCGCAGCCACCGAGCGCCTGGTCAACGAAACCGACACCAGCCGCGCCGATGCGGCGGTGCAGGAGTCGTATTGAGCCTGCGTTGATTCACAATCGCGACGTGAGTCGGCGCCCAATGCGGCCAGATCCCCCCAACAACTTTTTTGGAGAATGAGATGCAAAAACGCTACGCAATCGCGGCCCTGCTGGGCCTGTCGATGATCGGTTTCAACGCCCACGCCCACGGCGCGCCCAAGCCGCAGCACGGCGGCGTGGTGCAGGTGGCGGCCGATCTGGGCTTTGAGCTCGTCGGGCGCGGCGCGCAGGCGCAGATTTTTGTCGATGACCACGGCAAGCCCTTCAACGTGGCCCAGATGTCGGGCCAGCTCACCGTGCTGCAAGGCGCCACGCGCACCCAAGCCCCCCTGAGCCCAGCCGGCCCCAACCTGCTGCAAGCGAATGTGCCCCTAGCAGCCGGCGCGCGCGCCGTAGCAACCATCAACCGGCCCAATCAGCCGGCGATCACGGTGCGTTTTGTGTTGCCCTGAGAGGCTGGGAGGCGCTCGCTCAAGGCAGGTCCGGCTGCGGCGCTGGATCGTGCCCGAGCTGGAGCTCGTCGATGATGGCGGCGCGCTCCCGCTCCAGCTCGGCGCGGAACTGCTCCTCGGAGGGCAGCACCAAGCGGTACTTGCTGGCAAACAGTTGTGCGCTTTCGTGCAACACCGAATAGCGCACCACCGACTGCTCCTTGTGTTCACACAGCAAGATGCCCACAGTCGGGTTGTCGCCTTCGCCGCGCTTCAAATCGTCGTACATGCGCACGTACATGTCCATCTGCCCGATGTCTTGGTGCGACAGTTCGCCGGTCTTGAGGTCGATCAGCACGAAACACTTCAGCAGATAGTTGTAAAAAACCAAGTCGATGTAGAAGTCTTTGCTTTGGGTGCTCACACGCTGCTGGCGCGCCACAAAGGCAAAGCCTTGGCCCAGCTCGAGCATGAAGGCTTGCAGCTTGTCCATCAGGGCCTGTTCCAGCGTGGATTCGAGCAGCTTGCCGGCGCCGGTCAAGCCCAGAAACTCCAGCATTACCGGGTCACGCACCAATGAGCGCGCGCTCTGGGGCAAGGCAGCGATATTGGCTTGCGCTTCGGCAGCCACGCCAGCCTTGTCTAGGCTCAGCTGCAGGCGCTCAAAGTACAGGGTACCTATTTGCCGATCTAGGGCGCGGGCGCTCCAGCCTTGTGCAGCGGCCTCTAGTGTGTACCACGCCCGCGCTTTGGCGTCGGTGACCCGCAGCAACGCGCGGTAGTGCGTCCAGCTCAATTCGGTACGCACTGCGTTCCAAATCGGGAAAGCGCGGTAAAAAGCCCGCATGGTGCGCAGGTTGCGCTCGTCGAAGCCACGGCCAAAATCCTGAGTCAAGGCCTCGGCCAACCGGGGCAGCAAGCGCTGGCCATAGCTGGCACGGGTCTGGCCCTGCTGCTCAAATTCGATGATGTGTCGCCCCACCTCCCAGCAGGTTTGCACCTGCACCATGTCCACGGCCCGCAATACCTGCTGGCGGCCTTGGGTGATGAGGGCGCGCAAGCTGGCCAGCAGACTGGACAGTGGGGCCGACGGCTCCAGCTCGCTGTCTGTGCTCATAGGCTGGGGGCGCAAGGCAGACGAGCTGGGAGCAACCGTGCTGTGCTAAAGCACTCAGCCCGCCGCGTTGCCGCCGTTGCCGTTGTTGCCGCCGTTGACGCCGTTGACGCCGTTGACGCCGTTGACGCCGTTGACGCGCTCGCTGTCGCGGCTGATGCCGGCGGTCTGGCTGAAGCCGCAGTCCACGTAGGTGATCTCGGCGGTGACGCCGGCGGCCAAGTCGCTGAGCAAGAAAGCGGCGACGTTGCCCACGTCGTCGATGGTGACGTTGCGCCGCAGCGGCGCGGCGTCGGCGACCATGCCCAGCAGCTTGCCAAAGTCTTTGATGCCGCTGGCGGCCAGGGTGCGGATCGGGCCGGCGCTGACGCCGTTGACGCGGATGCTGCGCCCGTCGTCGAGCCGCCCCACGGCCTCGGCCAGGTAGCGCACGCTCGCTTCCAGGCTGGCCTTGGCCAAGCCCATGGTGTTGTAGTGCGGTACCGTGCGCAGCGCGCCGAGGTAGCTTAAGGTCAGCAGGGCCGAGCGGTCGTTCAGGTAGGGCAGGGCGGCTTTGGCCAGCGCCGGGAAGCTGTAGGCGCTGATGTCGTGCGCGATGCGAAAGGCCTCGCGGCTCAGGCCGTCGAGCAGGTTGCCGGCGATGGCCTCGCGCGGGGCAAAGCCGATGCTGTGCACAAAGCCGTCGAAGCGCGGCCAGTGCGCCGACAAATCGAGGAACAAGCGCTCGATCTGGGCGTCGTCGGCCACGTCGCAGTCGAACACCAAGCTGGAGTTGAACTCGGCGGCAAAGTCGGTGATCCGATCGCGGAAGCGCTCGCCCACGTAGCTGAACGCCAACTCGGCCCCCTGCGCGTGGCAAGCCCGGGCAATGCCGTAGGCGATCGAGCGGTTCGACAACAAACCGGTGATCAAGAACTTTTTACCGACCAGAAAACCCATGCCTCATGCTCCAGAAAATGTGAGGCAGAATTGTCGCATGCAGAACCCGTGTTTCAGATGGCAGTGTTTTTGCGGGCCCAGCCCGCTGCGGCCAGCTGCCGCCGCGCCAGCGCTGCGCGCGCTCACGCATCTGCTGCTGGCGCTGTGCGTGCTGTTTTTGCTGCTGGCCGGTGCGGCTGCCAACCAAGCCCGGGCCGGGGCACCTGCGCACGGCTACGCCCAGTTCGGCGACCTCGCGCTGCCGCCCGGTTTTGCCCACTTTGCCCACGTCAATCCGCAAGCCCCGCGCGGCGGCTCGATCACTCTGGTTTCGCCCACGCGCATCAGCACCTTCGACAAGTTCAACCCGTTCACGCTCAAGGGCACGGCGCCGCCGGGCATGTGGTTGCTGATGTTCGAGTCGCTGCTCACCCCCCACCTCGACGAGCCCAACAGCGCCTACGGGCTGCTGGCCGAGTCGGTGCAGGTGGCCGCCGACGGCCGCTCGGCCACCTTCAGGCTGCACCCGCGCGCGCGCTTTCACAATGGCGAGCCGGTGCTGGCGGCCGACGTGCAGCACTCGTTCGAAACCCTCACCGGCGTCCACGCGGCGCCGCAGTTGCGCAGTTTTTTTGGCGAGATCACCGGCGTGCAGGTGCTGGGCGAGCGCCTGCTGCGCTTTGATTTTGCGCGCCCCAACCCGGAGCTGCCGCTCATCGCCGGCTCCATGCCGGTGTTCAGCCGCCAGTGGGGGCTGGAAAACGGCCAGCGCCTGCCCTTTGACCAAGTCGTCTTGCAGCACCCGATCGCCTCGGGCCCCTACCGCATCGGGCCGGTCAATTTTGGCCGCGACATCACCTTCGTGCGCGACCCCCACTGGTGGGCCGCCGACCTGAACGTGCGCCGCGGCATGTTCAACTTCGAGCGCATCACCTACACCATCTTTCGCGACCCCACGGCGCAGGTGCAGGCCTTCAAGGCCGGCGAGTTCGACTACATGCAGTCTTTCATCTCGCGCGAATGGGCGCGCACCCTGATCGGGCGCCCCTTTGACCGCGGCGAGCTCATCAAGCGCGAAGTGGCGCACCACAACGCCGGCGATTTTCAGGGCTTTTTGTTCAACACCCGGCGCCCACACCTGCAAGATGCGCGCGTGCGCGAAGCGATCGCGCTGGCGCTGGACTTTGAATGGATGAACCGGCAACTGTTCTTCAACTCCTTCGAGCGCATGCGCGGCTTTTTTACCGCCAGCGACTTCGAGGCCACGGGCCTGCCCAGCGCCGACGAGCTGGCGCTGCTCGAACCCTTGCGTGCGCAACTGCCCGCGGCCGTGTACGCCCAGCCGGTGCCGCTGCCGCCGGTGACGCGGCTCGAGCTCGATTCTGGCCAGACCCTGCGCGACCACCTGCGCCGTGCTCGCGACCTGCTCGCCGCCGCCGGCTGGCGCTACCGCGACGGTGCGCTGCGCAACGCCCAAGGCGAGCCGATGGTGATCGAGTTCCTCGACAGCGGCGGTGGCATGGGCCGGGTGGTGACGCCGCTGCAAAACAACCTGCGCCGCCTCGGCATCGAAGCCCGCTACCGGGTGGTGGACTTTGCGCTGCTGCAACGCCGCCTCGACGCCTTCGACTTCGACCTCACCAGCGTGCGTTGGCTTGGCAGCCAAGCCCCGGGGGCCGAGCTGCTGGACCGCTTCGGCTCGGCCGCCGCCGCCACCCCGGGTTCGAGCAACCTGATCGGGCTGCGCGACCCGGCCGTCGATGCGCTGCTCGAGCGCGCCGTGGCTGCGCGCACCCGGCCTGAGCTGGTCGCGTCCCTGCGCGCGCTCGATCGCGTGCTGCGCCACCAGCACCTGATGATCCCGCACTGGTACGGCAGCGTGCACCGCATCGCCTACCGCGCCGGGCGCTTCGAGCAGCCGGCCGTGCTGCCGCGCTACTTCCAGCCCGAAGGCTGGGTGCTGGCCACTTGGTGGGCCAGCGCGGCCAACCGGGCCGAGTGGCAGCAGCGCCAAGCCGCCAGCGCCGCGCGCGCCGCACGTGCCGAGGGGGGGCGCTGACATGTGGAGCTACATCCTCAAGCGCCTGCTGCTCATGATCCCGACCCTGTTCGGGATTTTGCTGCTGACCTTCATCGTCATCCAGTTCGTTCCCGGCGGGCCGGTGGAGCAGATGGTGGCGCAGTTGCAGGGGCGCGATGTCGGGGGCGAGGGCGTGGCGGCCGGGGCGGCAGCCGGCATCCACGGCCGCCAAGGGCTGGACGCGGCCCAGATCGAGCAGATCCGGCAGCTCTACGGCTTCGATCTGCCCGCGCACGAGCGCTTTTTGCAGATGGTGGGGCAGTTTTTGCGCTTCGACCTTGGGCAGAGCTTCTTTCACCACCGTTCGGTCTGGGAGCTGATCGTCGAGCGGCTGCCGGTTTCGATCAGCCTCGGGCTCTGGACCTTCCTTATCAGCTACGCGGTCTCGATCCCGCTGGGCATCGCCAAAGCGGTGCGCGCTGGCAGCCGCTTCGACACCGCCACCAGCGTCATCGTGCTGGTGGGTTTTGCCATCCCCGGCTTCGTGCTCGGCGTGGCGCTGTTGGTGATTTTTGGCGGCCAGTTGCAGTGGTTTCCGCTGCGCGGGCTGGTCTCGAGCAACTGGCACGAGCTCAGCTTGGGGGCACAGATTGTCGATTACCTCTGGCACATCACGCTGCCGGTCACGGCCAGCGTGGTCGGCGCTTTTGCCATCACCACCATGCTGACCAAGAACGCGCTGCTGGAAGAAATACGCAAGCAATACGTGCTCACTGCGCGCGCCAAGGGCCTGAGCGAGCGCCGCGTGCTGTACAAGCACGTGTTTCGCAACGCCCTGATCCCCATCGTCACCGCCTTCCCGGCGGCCTTTGTCGGCGCCTTTTTTGCCAGCGCGCTGCTGATCGAAACCCTGTTTTCGCTCGAGGGGCTGGGGCTGCTGGGCTTTGAGAGCGTGATCCGGCGCGACTTCCCCGTGGTCATGGGCACGCTGTATCTGTTTGCCCTGATCGCGCTGGTCACGCGCCTGATCAGCGATCTGTGTTACGTCTGGGTCGATCCCCGTGTCCGTTTTGACTGAAGCCCCCGCAGCAGCCTCTGCCGCAGCCACCCCCTTGCCGCCGGCGCTCAGCCCGGGGCGGCTGGCGTGGCGCCGCTTTCGCCGCCATCGGCTCGGTTTTTACAGCCTGATCCTCTTTGGCCTGCTGTTCGTGCTCAGCCTCGGGGCCGAACTGATCGCCAACGACCGGCCCCTGCTGGCGCGCTACGGTGGCCAACTGCACGTGCCGCTGCTGCACAACCCGCCCGAGACCGCCTTTGGCGGCGATTTCGAAACCCCGACCGATTTCCACGACCCCTTCATCCAACGCCAGTTCGAGCAGCCCGGCAACTGGGCCCTGTTCCCGCCGATCCGCTTTCACCACAGCAGCATCAACTACTTTGCGCCCGAGCCGCACCCCTCGGGCCCCAGCGCCAGCAACTGGCTCGGCACCGACGACCGCGGCCGCGACGTGGCCGCGCGGCTTGCTGTACGGCTTCAGGCTCTCGGTGCTGTTTGCGCTCGCCCTCACGGCGGTGGGCGTGCTGCTGGGCGTGCTGGCCGGGGCGATACAGGGCTACTACGGCGGCCGCGTCGATCTGGTGGGGCAGCGCTTCATCGAGGTCTGGGGCTCGATGCCCGAGCTCTATTTGCTGATCATTTTTTCGGCGCTGTTCGAGCCCGGTTTGCTGTTGCTGCTGGTGTTGCTCAGCCTGTTTGGCTGGATGGGCCTGAGCGACTACGTGCGCGCCGAGTTTTTGCGCAACCGCCAGCTCGACTACGTGCGCGCCGCGCGTGCCATGGGCTTGAGCAACTGGCAGATCATGCGCCGCCACATCCTGCCCAACAGCCTGACGCCCGTGGTCACTTTTTTGCCCTTTCGCATGAGCGCAGCCATTCTGGCGCTGACCGCGCTCGATTTTCTGGGCTTGGGCGTACCGCCCGGCACACCCTCGCTGGGCGAGCTGCTGGCGCAGGGCAAGAACAACCTCGACGCGTGGTGGATATCGCTGGGCACCTTTGCCGTGCTGGTGCTCACGCTGCTGCTGCTCACCTTCATGGGCGATGCGCTGCGCGATGCGCTCGACCCGCGCAAGGTGCAGCGGTGAGCGCGCCGCTGTTGCAGGTGCGGGGCTTGAGCGTGGCCTTTGCTGGGCTCGAGGTGGTGCACGGCATCGACTTCGAGCTCGCGGCCGGCGAGCGGCTGGCGCTGGTGGGCGAATCGGGCTCGGGCAAGACGGTCTCGGCCCTGAGCCTGCTGCGCCTGCTGCCCGAGGCCGAAGTGGGCGGCAGCGCGCTGCTGCAAGGGCGGGATCTGCTGCGTTTGAGCGAGCGCGAGCTGCGCGGCGTGCGCGGCGACGAGGTGGCGTGCATCTTTCAAGAGCCCATGACGGCGCTCAATCCGCTCTACACCGTGGGCAACCAGATCGGCGAAATCCTCACCCTCAAAAAAGGCCTGAGCGCGCGCCAGGCCGAAGCGCGCATCGTCGAGTTGCTGGCGGCCACCGGCATGCCCGAGCCAGAGCGGCGCGCGCGCGCCTACCCGCACCAGCTCAGCGGTGGCCAGCGCCAGCGCGCCATGATCGCCATGGCGCTGGCCAGCGAGCCGCGGCTGCTGATTGCCGACGAACCCACCACCGCGCTCGACGCCAGCTTGCGCACCCAGATGCTCGAGCTGCTGGGCACGCTGCAACAGCGGCTGGGCATGGCGCTGCTGCTGATCACCCACGACCTGCACTTGGTGCGCCAGTTTGCCGACCGCGTGCTGGTGCTCGAGCGCGGGCACCTGGTGGAGCAGGGCCCGGTGGCGCAGGTGTTCGAGCAGGCGCAGCACCCCTACACGCGCAAGCTCTTGGGCAGCCGCCCCCAGCGCACCTTTGGCCCGCAGCCGCCGCCCGAGGCGCCGCCGGTGCTGCGGGCGCGCCAGCTGGCCGTGGCCTACGAGGTGCCGCGCCCGGGCTTGGCGGGCTGGTTCAAGCGCGGGCGCTTCGAGGCCGTGCGCGGCGTCGAGTTCGAGCTGCCCCCCGGGCGCACGCTGGGCGTGGTGGGCGAATCGGGCTCGGGCAAATCGACGCTGGCGCTGGCCGCCCTCGGTCTGTTGCGCCACCAGGGCGAGTTGCAGATCATGGGCGAAGCCTGGGGCGAGAGCGGCATGGGCCCGGCGCGCGCCAACACGCCGCGCCTGCGCCGCCTGCGCCGCCAAGTGCAGGTGGTGTTTCAGGACCCGTTTTCCAGCCTGTCGCCGCGCATGAACATCGAGCAGATCGTGGGCGAGGGTTTGCTCGTGCACGAACCACACCTGAGCGTGCCGCAGCGGCGCGCGCGCGTGCTGCAGGCGCTGCGCGAAGTCGGGCTGCTGCCCGAGTCTGGGCCGCAAGCCGAGCTGCTGCGCTGGCTGCAGCGCTACCCGCACGAGTTTTCGGGCGGCCAGCGCCAGCGCATCGCCATCGCGCGCGCGCTGATCGTGCAGCCGCGCCTGCTGGTGCTCGACGAGCCCACGTCGGCGCTCGATGTCACGGTGCAGCAGCAGGTGCTGGAGCTGCTGCTGCGGCTGCAGCGCGAGCACAACTTAAGCTACCTGCTCATCACCCACGACCTGGACGTGATCTGGGCCCTGGCGCACCAGGTGCTGGTGCTGCAGGGCGGGGCGGTGGTGGAGCAAGGCAGCGCCGAGCAGGTGTTACAGTTGCCCCAGCACCCTTACACGCAGAGTTTGGTGCAGGCTTGCGCGCCCCTGTGCCCGCGCACCGAGCCGTAGCCGCGCCCTGCCCGTCGTCTTTTTGCCCATGCCGTTTTGATGTTGCCGACATGAACGAAGCCCACGCCCCGCCCCCAGCCACCATCACCCTCACCTCACCCCTGCACTGGCTCGCGCTGGGCTGGCAGGATTTGCGCACCAACCCAGTGCCCGGTTTGCTCCATGGTTTGGCGGCGGCCCTGTTTGGCGCCAGCCTGATGTGGCTTGCGCAAGGACATTTCTGGTGGAAGGCCGGGGCGTTTGCTGGTCTGGTGCTGGTGGCGCCGGTGGTTTTGGTGGGCCTGTTGCTGGTCAGCCGCGAAGCCCAGCTGGGCCGGCGGGTCGGCATGTCCGCCGTGTTGGCGCTGTGGCGCTCTTCCGATCCGCGCCTGGTGCTGTTTGGAATTTTGCTGGCATTGGCCGGTACGGCTTGGGTCTTGCTCTCGGCTGGCTTGCTGGCATTTTGGGCGCCACAGCCCATAGGCACCCTGCGCGACTTCATTGCGCACGTGGTGCTGGCCCCCGATGACGGGTTGTTCATCGTCTGGCTCATGCTCGGGGCCCTGCTGGCGGCTCCGGTCTTTGCCTCCAGCGTGGTGACGCTGCCGCTGCTGCTCGACACCGAGCAGCCGCTGTCGGTGGCGGTGGTGCACAGCTGGCGCGTGGTGGCGCAATACCCGGTGGTGATGGTGCTGTGGGCGCTTTTGATCGCCCTTATCGTGGGCGTGGGGCTGCTGACATGGCTGCTGGGCTTGATCGTGCTGTTGCCGTGGCTCGGTCATGCCAGCTGGCACGCTTATGTGCAATTGAAGCGCGCCGGGG
>JGI24125J20156_1000534_pt1 | contig 9532 bp, 7 predicted proteins | sample Subbio12Aug_8Bad_FD_20156 | JGI IMG/M metagenome (IMG submission 20156) | reverse complement strand
GTCGGCGGCATGCGGAACCGGCCGCAGCTGCCGCACTGGCAGGCGGTCAGCCGATGCGCCTTTGCCGCCAGCCAGAAGGGCTCGGTATCCGGGTTGGTGGTGATCCTGATGTCGTCGCCCGGAAGCGCGCGCGCCGGCCCGTAGCTCATGCAGCCCTCCGCAATATCATGCCGCTCACCGGCAGCGAGGCCGGGCCGCCGGTCACCAGCGCGAACTCGGCATCCTCCACCTGGTTGATCGCCGTGCCCCGCACCTGCTCCACGCCCTCGACGATATGGGTCATGCCGATGATATAGGCTTCGCTGAGGTTCCCGCCATGGGTGTTCACCGCTATGCCGCTGCCGCCATGGCGGATCGCGCCCGAGAGCACATAGTCGCTGCCCTCCCCCTTGGCGCAGAAGCCGTAATCCTCGAGCTGCATCAGCACCATGCAGGAAAAATGGTCATAGATGAGCGCAACGTCCATGTCGCTGGCAGACAGGCCCGTCTGCTCCCAGATCCGGTCGGCGACGAACTTGTGGCCCGACGAAGCGAAATCGGGATCGGGCATGCCCATCCAGGCAAAGGCCCGGCCCCATTCGCGCGTGCCGCCGTGCGCCACCCCATGGACGATCGCCGGCTTGTGGCGACAATCCCGGGCCCGGTCCATGGTGGTGGTGATCACCGCCACGGCGCCATCGGTTTCGAGGCAGAAGTCAAGACGCCGCAGCGGATCGGCCAGCATCGGCGAAGCGTCATACTCCTCTGCCGTCAGCGGTGCCTTGCGGATCGCCTTGGGGCGGTTGTGGGTGTTCGCCCTGGTCGCCATCACGATCTCGCGGAACGCCTCGGTCCTGGTGCCGTAAAGGTGCATGTGGCGACGCGCGAGCACCGACATCAGATGGCCGGGCCCGACAAGGCCGGACGGCTGCAGGAAACTGTTTTCCGGGTTCGGCGCACTGGCTCCGAACACCACGCCCAGCCGGTGCTGCGGCAATTGCTGCAGCGCCATAAGCGTGACGACGTAGGTGCAGTCCTCGTTCATCAGCCCGGCAGTGGCAAGGCCGATGGCGCCGGGGCAGCCGCCGCCGCCGCTGGTCAAGGTCGCCGAGAAACCGACATGGGGAATACCGAGCGTTTCCATCAGGCTCGCGGTGTCGAACTTGTCGAGATAGCCGGCGCCGGCACCGGAATAATAAGCGATGCCGTCGATCTGCCGGATGCTGATCCCGGCGTCGGCGCAGGCGTTCAATATGGCTTCGCCGGCCATGTCGCTGATGGTGCGCGGCCAGCTCTTGCCCCGGACATAATAGTCCGTGGAGCCGATCCCGACGATCGCGCATTTATCCTGATTGACCCAGACCAAGGCTGCAAGCCTCTCCAACCCACTGCCTAGTAAACTAGGTTTGACATGAAGTCCTGACAAGGGCGGCCGGCACGATTGTCGCGCCCGCCGCCCTGTCTCCAGCGCCGATCAGAACCTGACGGTTCCGGAAATGCCGTAGGTGGCCGGTTCCTGGCGCATCCCGGTGATGTAGCCCAGCGGCGCGACCAGCAGATTCTGCACATAGTCGCGCTGGTTGGTGATGTTCCGGCCAAAGACCGCGAATTCGAAGCGGTCGTCGAAGGCGATCGACGCGCGCGCACCGAGCAGCCCCATCGCCTTTGCCGTCGTCGCCTCGACAATCTGTTCGTTCTGCGGATTCGGCGCGAAATAATATTCCGCAGTCGGGCTGTCGCCGCGCCAGCTGTAGTTTACGTGCAGGCTGATCCTGGCGGTGGCGCCGATGTCGCGCGAATAATCGGCGGCAATCGCGAACTGTTCCTCGGCAACGCCGGTGAAACGCTCGAAGGAGCGGTCGCCGGAAAGATCCGAGAAGCGGATATATTCCGGGTCGATCAGCGCGAACGATCCGCTCAGCCGGAAACCTTCGAACAGCAGCGCCTGGGCTTCCACCTCGATCCCGCGGAAACGGGCCTTGCCGGCGTTGCCGAGGATCGTCGCGGTCCCGGGCACCGTCGCGGGCGGGATCGGCGCCGTCGCGATCAGCGTCGAACGCTGGATGTCGTTGACATCGGTGGTGTGGGCGGCAGCGTTCAGGCGAAGCCGACGATCGAAAAACTCGCCCTTGAAACCGATTTCATAGGCATAGGCGGTTTCCGGTTCGAACGGAAGGAAGGCCGCAATGTTGGGCGCCCGCAGATTCTGACCGCCCGAGCGGAATCCCTTCGCCGTCTTGACATAGACCAGTATGTCGTCGGTGATCCTGTAGTCGAACCCGGCGGTGTAGGACAGGCCGGAGAAGCTGTCCCGGCGACTGACGGCGCACTGTTCGGCCCCGACGGTTTGCGCGGCGACCACGAACGGCGCAACCGGAGCGACCGAACAGATGGTCATGCCGGTCGGGCGGACATAATTGCTGTTGCGGGTTTCAAGGCCCTTGTCGTCGACCGAGTAACGCATGCCCCCGGTGAACGCCAGCCGGTCGGTGATGCGCCATGTGGCCTGCCCATAGACACCAAGGCTGTTGTTGTCGATTTTGCCGTAAAATTGCGATGTTGCCGGATTCAGCGCCGGCACGGTAACCGAGATCGACTGGTCGAAGCCGCTCTCCTGGAACACGAAGGCGCCGACCGCGAAATCGACGGTCTCGCCGAATGCCTTGCCGGTGGTCAGAATCTCACCCGAATTCTGCTCGATATGCTGCTGGCCTTCGGTGAAGTGCACCGCATATTGCGAGCCTTCCAGATCGATCCCGGCGAAGGTGCGGACGTCGCGGTGCGAGGCGATGAGCCTGACTTCGCCCCACGGCGCCTCGACTGTCGCGGCAAGGCCGTAGGTTTCGGTCCGCGCGCCCGAATAGCCGCGCTCGTTGTTTGCCGTGATGTCCGGATCGGCACCCAGGGCGGCGGCCTGGGCGTTCAGCAGGGCATTGCCCGCAGCCGTGGCGGTGGGAAACGGAGAGCCGGTCGTCAGACCGACGAACAGCCCTCCGGTCGCCGACACCGAATAGGTGGAATTGGGGACAGGGTTGGTGGGCGAAGCGACGCCGGCATTGAAGGCGTCGAGCCCGAGACGGATGTTGCGCGAAGGCCCGGTCTCGTCGGAATCGAAATATTCGCCCGAGAACAGCAGGCTGACCGTTTCGCTTGGCCGGATCAGCAGTTTCGCGCGGCCGTTCCAGCGATCCCGGTTGTCGAGCCTGACGCCGTTCTGCGAACCGGGGAAGGGGCCGCGGGCAACGACGGTGTTGCCAACGAGGGCCGTCGTGGCGGTGGCGGGCAGGACGTTGGTGGTATAGCCGTCGCGGGTCAGCCTGGTGCCAGCGACACGCAGCGCAATCCGGTCGGCCACGATCGGGATGTTCACCACGCCGGTCAGCTCGATCTCGTTGAAGCGGCCATAGCTGCCGGTCAGCTGCGCCGAGAAATCGGTCGCGTCCGGGTCGTTGGTGGTGATCACCAGTGCGCCGCCCGTGGTGTTCCGGCCGAACAGCGTCCCTTGCGGCCCCTTGAGGACCTGCACGGAACTGACATCGAGCAGATTCGCATTGAGGCCGTAGGCGCGCGCCCAGTAGACCCCGTCCACATAGGTGCCGACCGAGGGGTCGAGCGTCGCGAGGATGTCGGTCTGCACCTGGCCGCGCAGCGTGATGGTGACAGCCGTCGGAGTCGACTGGCCGCCGCGCATGAGCATGCCCGGGGTGAAGCTGGCGATATCCTGAACCTGCTGGACATTGCGATTCGTGAGGTCTGCCTGCGAAAGCACGGTGACCGCGACCGGCACATCCTGCAGATCCTCGCCGACCCTGCGGGCGGTTACGACAATCGCGTCCAGTTCCGCAATTTCATTCGCCGGCGTCGCAGGCGAGGTGTTTGCGACCTGCGCATGAACTGGATGCGGAGCCAGTGCAGCGAGCGCGATTGCGGAAACACCCAGCAGCGAAGCGTGGCGAACGAGCGCGAATGAAACGGCCATGATTTTCTCCCCGATAAAGCCTTGAGCGGCGCAGCATTGCATAGTTGTATAACTAGGTCTTATATGCAGTGCAATCACTTCCTTTGCAGCGGTGCGCCGAGGGTTCGGAACATGCGGAGGACACAATGGCGAGAACGGGCTCGGCAAATCAAATTGCTCAGGACCATCGGCCATCATGGAGGGTAGAATATGACGCGAATCATGAAGGATGGAATATGACGCGAATCATGCAGGGCATTCGCATGCTGGAAGTGGCGCAGTTCACCTTCGTTCCAGCGGCAGGCGCAGTGCTGACCGACTGGGGCGCCGACGTCATCAAGATCGAGCACCCCGTGCGGGGCGACGCCCAGCGCGGGATCAAGGAGTTGCAGCGCTTCGCCGTGGACCAGCGCCGCAATGCGGTGATGCAGCATCCGAACCGCGGCAAGCGGAGCGTGGGCATCGACATCTCGACACCCGAAGGGCAGGAGCTGATCTACGAGATCGCCAGAAGCTGCGATATCTTCCTGACCAACTATCTGCCGTCGCACCGGCAGAAACTGAAGATCGACCTCGAACATATCCGCGCTGCCAACCCGGACATCATCTATGTCCGCGGCTCGGCCTTCGGCGACAAGGGCCCCGAGCGGGAAAAGGGCGGTTTCGATTCAACGGCCTTCTGGGCGCGCGGAGGCTCCTCGATCCTGGTCACCCCAAAGGAGCTTGACGGGCCGCTGCCGCAGCCCGGCCCCGCCTATGGCGACACCATCGGGGGCATGAACATCGCCGGCGGGATCGCTGCTGCCCTCTTCCACCGCGAGCGAACGGGAGAAGCGCTCGAAGTCGATGTCTCGCTGCTGTCGTCGGGCGTCTGGGCTACCGCCTGCAGCATCGATGTCTGCATGGAAACCGGCTCCAACCCGTTTGTGAACGCGATGCCGGGCGTGGCGGCCGTGGGCAGCAACCCCTTCATGGGCATCTTCAGAACGTCCGATGGCGGCTTCATCAACCTGACGGTCCTTTCGCCCGGCCCGCTGATCGCCGACACGTTCACGCACCTTGGAATTCCCGAACATGCAGCCCACGAACGCTTCGCCACGGTCGAGGCGCTGATGGAAAACAGCCGCGCTGCCCACAGCCTCGTCGTCGAGGCGATTGCATCAAGGCCCTTCGCCCACTGGATGGGGCAACTGAAGACCATGCGCGGACAATGGGCCGCCTACCAGTCGCCTGTCGATGTCGCCTCCGACGAACAGGTGCTGGCGAACGACCTCATCTTCGAAGTCGAATCCGCCGATGGCGGGGCGCCGATTCGACTGGTTGCCAATCCCGTGCAATTCAATCATCAGCCGGTCAGCAACACGCGCGCGCCGGAGGCGTCCGAGCACACCGAACTGTTTCTGATGGAAATGGGCGTTGACTGGGACCGGATCGAGGCGCTGAAAGCCAAGGGAGCAATTGCCTGATGGACATCAAGCCTGGTTCACGCTGGAAGAGCACAGTCTGCACCGCCGAGGTGGTGGTGGTTCGTCCGCCGAAACCGGCGGGCGTGCTGCAGTGCGGCGGCGCCCCGGTGCACGCCCTGGGCACCGAAAGCCAGGCCTCGGGCGAAGTGCACCCCGATCACAGCGGCGGCGTTCTTGTCGGCAAACGCTACACCGATATCGAAAGCGGGATTGAAGTGCTGGGCGCAAAGGCGGGGAAGGGCTCACTGGCATTCGACGGCCGCCCCCTCACGCTGAAGGAAGCCAAGCCGCTTCCCGCGTCGGACTGATACCGATGCGAACGACACTGCTGCTCGATATCGCCGCCGATGCGGCCGGAGACCGGATTGCCGTCGACACCCCCGGCGGCGGATTGACATTCGAGGCCCTGCAGCGTCGGGCGCAGGCCGCCGGGCGCTGGCTGGCCGATACCGGTGCAGCCCATGTCCTGTTCATCGGCCTGAATGGCCCGATCCTGCCCGTGCTTTTCTTCGCGAGCGGCTATGCCGGCCTTCCCTTCGTGCCGCTGAACTATCGCCTGCCCGATACCGACCTGCGCCGGCTGATCGAACGGACGGCGCCAGCCGCAGTCGTGATCGACGACGACATGGCGGCGCGCATCGCGGGAATGGACGGAGTCACGATTGTCCGTGCAGGCGAATTTTCCGCCCGTTTCCTGGAAGGCCCCCCCGCATCGGCGGCAGCGCCCGACAATCCCGAAAACGAGAGCGACATAGCCGTGCTGCTGTTCACCAGCGGCACCACGGGCGAACCCAAGGCGGCCGTCCTGCGCCACGGCAACCTGACTTCCTATGTGATGTCGACGGTCGAGTTCCTCGGCTGCGACGAAGGCGAAGCCGCGCTCGTCAGCGTGCCGCCCTATCACATCGCCGGCATCTCGGCGATTCTGACCTCGGTCTATGGCGGCCGGCGGATCGTCTACCTGCCCGCCTTCACCGCCGAAGCCTGGGTCGAGACCTGTGCTGCGGCAAATGTCACCCACGCCATGGTCGTGCCGACAATGCTTGATCGCATCCTCGACGTGATGGCAAGGTCGGGCGAAAGCCTGCCTTCGCTCAGGGCCCTTTCCTATGGCGGCGGGCGCATGCCGCAGTCGGTGATCACCCGGGCGCTGGAGATGCTTCCGAAAGTCGATTTCGTGAACGCCTATGGCCTCACCGAAACCAGTTCGACCGTCGCGCTGCTGGGGGCAGAGGATCATCGCGCAGCGCTTGCCTCCGCCGATCCGCTGGTCCGCCGCAGGCTCGGCTCCGTCGGCCGGCCGCTGCCGACACTCGAACTCGAGATCCGCGACGATGAGGGGCGCGTCTGCAGCGCCGGAGAGCGGGGCGAAATCTTCGTCCGCGGCGATCAGGTCTCCGGCGAATATCTGCACCGAAAGGCGATCGCCGACGACGGCTGGTTTGCAACCAACGACGCCGGATGGCTCGATACAGATGGCTATCTCTTCGTCGAGGGACGGCTGGACGATGTGATCGTGCGCGGCGGCGAGAACATCTCGCCGGGCGAGATCGAAGAGGCATTGCGCGCATGCGACGGTGTCGCCGATGTCGCCGTGCTCGGCCTGCCCGACGAAGTCTGGGGCGAAAAGGTGGCAGCGGTGCTGGTGTGCTACGGGCCGCCGGTCGATTGCGAGGCGCTCGCAGCCCATGTCCGCAAGACGCTGCGTTCGGCCAGAACCCCGGAATCCTGGCACTTCCGCGATTCGCTTCCCTACAACGAAACGGGGAAGCTGCTGCGCAGGGTTCTCAAGGCCGAACTGGCGGGCCTTTCCGCCACGCCATGACGGGCGGGCGAAACCGGGCGGGCGAAACCGGGCCGACCGGGACTGGGCCGGGCAGGACTGGGCAGGACGCCATGATCGACATCGATCACGTCGACGCCGATCGCTTCTCCCCGCTCGACATTCCGGTCCTGATCATGGAGGCCGGTCGGCACAGATCACCAGGAGCGCCGCTACAGGCGATCCTCGTCGGCACGGACCTGATGGGCGCCCTTCCCCCGGTGGACCCGGAGGATTTCGACCTGCTGCTGACAACGGCGCCGGTCGCGCCTCTGCCCTGGGTTTCGCTCTCCGGGTCCCGTTTCCAGCCCGAAATCGCAGCACTTGAGCGTGCGATCCGGGCGGCCCCGGTCGCGGCCTCGGTCCTCGCCCAAACCCTTCGGCTGACAGAGCGGCTGCCGGTTGCCGACGGCCTCATCGCCGAATCCCACGCCTATTCCATGCTGCAGGGTGGCGCAGAATTCAGGCGCTGGCTCGCCGGCCGGCCGCAGAGCATCGGCCCGACATGCCCTCAAGGCGGCGAAGCCCGCGAGCGCGTCCGCTTTGAACGCGACGACAACCATGTCACCCTGACGCTCGATGCGCCGCACGCGCGCAATGCAATGTGCGCCGGGATGCGCGACGCGCTCTATGCCGCGCTCGGCAACTGCCTCGATGATCCAGGCCGGCCCCGGGTATCACTGCGCGGTATGGGCCGCTGCTTTTCTACCGGCGGCGATCTCGAGGAGTTCGGCGCCGCAACCGATCCTGCCGTCGCCCATGTCATCCGCACCCTGCACAGCTGCACCCGGGCCCTGTTCGCCCTCGGCGACCGGGCCGACGTGCGCCTGCAGGGCGCCTGCATCGGTTCAGGCATCGAGATCGCGGCCGCCGCCGCCATCCGGACGGCGACGGCCGACGCCTGGTTCCAGCTGCCCGAGCTGCGCATGGGGCTGATACCAGGAGCAGGCGGCACGGTCAGCATCCAGCGCGCCGTCGGCCGGCACCGGGCCTGCTGGCTCGGCCTGACGGGTCGCCGGCTGCCGGCTCCGACAGCGCTCGACTGGGGGCTCGTGCATGCCATCGAGACCGGGGCATGACGGAATTCGCAGGCGCCCTCGAAGCAGCCGGCGATGCGCTGCGAGCAGCCGCCGGCTCTATCGGCGCGGACATCAGCTTCGATGTCCGCGCCGCCCTGACGCGCGATGCTCCCGTGCCGCTTGCTCCCCCTTGCCTGTGGTCTGCGAACCGGCATTGCCGGCTTGTCCGGGCCGCCGACGGCTGGCTGGCCGTGAACCTCGCCCGGCCGGACGACCGGGACACGGTCCCCGCCTGGCTCGAATCTCCGCTTGATGCAGACCCCTGGGACAGTGTCGTCAGCCGGGCGAAGCGGCAAAGTGTCGCGCAGTTGCTGGAAGGCGCCATCCGCCTGCAGCTGCCGGTGGCCGCCGTCGGAGAGGCAGCGGCGCGGCGGCCGGCCCCGCTGACCGGCGCTGTTTCGCGCCGCACGCCGCCATTGGTGGCGGATCTCTCCGCCCTCTGGGCCGGTCCCTCTTGCGCGGCGCTGCTCGCTGGCTGCGGTCTCGATGTCGTCAAGGTCGAATGCCCGGGCCGCCCCGACCCGACCGGCGCCGACATCCGGCTGAACGGGGCCAAGCGGCGCATGACGGTGGATCTCGACAGCCCCGAACTGTTTGAACTGCTGGCAAGCGCCGATGTTCTGGTCACCAGCGCCCGGCCCCTGGCGCTGGCGCGCCTTGGCCTGACGCCCGCAACGCTGTTTGCCGCCAATCCGGGGCTCATCTGGGTTGCGATCACGGCGCATGGCTGGTCGGGCGATGCGGCGCTGCGGGTCGGTTTCGGCGATGATTGCGCAGCAGCGGGCGGCCTGCTCACCTTTGTCGGCGATGAGCCGCGCTTCCTTGGCGATGCGCTCGGCGATCCGCTGACCGGCCTGGTCGCGGCAACCGCCGCGCTGTCGACCCTCGCCCGGGGCGGGGCCGGACTGCTCGATGCGCCGCTTTCCGGCATCGCGGCGAGCTTCGCCTGACAATGGGACAAGGCGGCAATCTCGTCATCCGGAACGCGCGCCTCGCCGATGGAAGGCGCACCGACATCGCCATCGAGGACGGCGTCATCACCGCGTTCGGCGACCGGTTTGCGAGCCGGTCGCCGATGCTCGACGCCCGCAACGGAACCCTCATTCCAGGGCTGTGCGACAATCACATGCACCTGCTGGCGACGGCGGCCCGGATGGAGTCGGTGGAACTGGCAGACGCGACGACCGCGCAGCAGATCGCCAGCCGCATCCGGGCGGCCGGCTCGCCC
>JGI24125J20156_1000532_pt1 | contig 9540 bp, 10 predicted proteins | sample Subbio12Aug_8Bad_FD_20156 | JGI IMG/M metagenome (IMG submission 20156) | reverse complement strand
TGCGGATTGAAACATCTCGTCCTTGTGGATAGTGCCATCTGGAGCTACGTTTCACTCGGGCGAAAGCTCGAGTGCGGATTGAAACCTGCACATCTGGCGCTTACCGTGGCCCATGGCTGTGTTTCACTCGGGCGAAAGCTCGAGTGCGGATTGAAACGCTCACCACCCACTCGGTCTTCGAGCGCATGGTGGGTTTCACTCGGGCGAAAGCTCGAGTGCGGATTGAAACGCTCACATAGACTTCAAGGACGGTTATCTCGTCCTGTTTCACTCGGGCGAAAGCTCGAGTGCGGATTGAAACAGCACCCTGCCGTATGAGGCTACCGCTAATCAGGGTTTCACTCGGGCGAAAGCTCGAGTGCGGATTGAAACCCCGCCTAGCGGCGTAGCGCGGACGATGGTGGTGGGTTTCACTCGGGCGAAAGCTCGAGTGCGGATTGAAACTCGGCTGTTTGATGCGCGGAACGGCAAACAGTAGGGGTTTCACTCGGGCGAAAGCTCGAGTGCGGATTGAAACCAGGGTGAGCGGCCCATATCCCCGCTCACCCTCAGGTTTCACTCGGGCGAAAGCTCGAGTGCGGATTGAAACAACGAAGAAGTGACCCCATTACCACCAATTCTCGGTTTCACTCGGGCGAAAGCTCGAGTGCGGATTGAAACACGTCCTCCGTTACCACCAGTGCTGCCTGCTCGCCGGTTTCACTCGGGCGAAAGCTCGAGTGCGGATTGAAACCAGATGTCTACGTACACCTGCCCGGTCGGGCCTGCGGGTTTCACTCGGGCGAAAGCTCGAGTGCGGATTGAAACCATTAAGAGGACCGCCCTATTCCTCATGTTTCTAAGTTTCACTCGGGCGAAAGCTCGAGTGCGGATTGAAACGTGCAGTGCGGTCTGCGATGAGACGCTGGCCGCCTGGTTTCACTCGGGCGAAAGCTCGAGTGCGGATTGAAACGGCGGTGATTTCAAGCAAGACATCGAACTCGTATGTTTCACTCGGGCGAAAGCTCGAGTGCGGATTGAAACGATCGCCATGCGCAGCCTGGTCTGCTCCTTGGTGGTTTCACTCGGGCGAAAGCTCGAGTGCGGATTGAAACAAGAAGGAAGAAGAAAGCTAGTTGGCGGGTGTGCGCGTTTCACTCGGGCGAAAGCTCGAGTGCGGATTGAAACCCGTGGGGTGTATACCGAGACTTTCTTAGTCAAGGTGGTTTCACTCGGGCGAAAGCTCGAGTGCGGATTGAAACAGATGTCTACGTACACCTGCCCGGTCGGGCCTGCGGTTTCACTCGGGCGAAAGCTCGAGTGCGGATTGAAACCGTTACTGGCCGATCTGCCCCCCCATAAATGGAAAAGTTTCACTCGGGCGAAAGCTCGAGTGCGGATTGAAACTTGCCCCTTGGGGCAAGAAGAAAGGGAAACACCATGTTTCACTCGGGCGAAAGCTCGAGTGCGGATTGAAACGTGAACGACGGTCTTGGCCTTAGCTGACAGCTTCTCGTTTCACTCGGGCGAAAGCTCGAGTGCGGATTGAAACCTTTACAATGGCATAAGCACAGGCCTAATTAGCAAGTTTCACTCGGGCGAAAGCTCGAGTGCGGATTGAAACAGTACCCTCACCCGCCACGAACCGTACATGATCCGGTTTCACTCGGGCGAAAGCTCGAGTGCGGATTGAAACCCGGCGGGGATTGCGGCTTACGCTAGGGGCATTCAGTTTCACTCGGGCGAAAGCTCGAGTGCGGATTGAAACTTCAGCAGATCGGTAACTTTAGTGTGTGGGAAGTCGTTTCACTCGGGCGAAAGCTCGAGTGCGGATTGAAACAAGGGCCTGCCTATGGGTACTCCCTTGAGCGTGCAGGTTTCACTCGGGCGAAAGCTCGAGTGCGGATTGAAACCCCAACCCGTATTTGCAAAAATGACCGCATCGACTGTTTCACTCGGGCGAAAGCTCGAGTGCGGATTGAAACAAATCCTGCCCGGCGGGCGCTCCAAACAAAAAAGGCGTTTCACTCGGGCGAAAGCTCGAGTGCGGATTGAAACCCATGCCGAAATCAACCCCATTCATTCTCCGCTTGTTTCACTCGGGCGAAAGCTCGAGTGCGGATTGAAACCCGGGCCTCGAGCTACTCCACCGGTGGCTCATGAGTTTCACTCGGGCGAAAGCTCGAGTGCGGATTGAAACAATTATCCGGTCATCGCAACGGGGCGATTAGTACGGGTTTCACTCGGGCGAAAGCTCGAGTGCGGATTGAAACTGGTATGTGATTGATAGGCTAACGCCTCAGGCGGTGGTTTCACTCGGGCGAAAGCTCGAGTGCGGATTGAAACATGTGATGTGTGGTAGCGGTTTGGTGGGGCTGTTGGTTTCACTCGGGCGAAAGCTCGAGTGCGGATTGAAACAAGCAACGCATCAGTAACCATCACATCACCGCCTGAGTTTCACTCGGGCGAAAGCTCGAGTGCGGATTGAAACTTCCGTTTGCGCTTGCCCGTTTGCTAGCGGACCTGTTTCACTCGGGCGAAAGCTCGAGTGCGGATTGAAACAAGCCCGTACAGCCAAAACGCCACGGGCGACGGCGGTTTCACTCGGGCGAAAGCTCGAGTGCGGATTGAAACGGGCATAATGCCGCCTGGTAGTCCTTCGTTTGCGGTGCGTTTCACTCGGGCGAAAGCTCGAGTGCGGATTGAAACTAACCGGTCGATCCTGCCGTCCAGCCGCTTAATCTCGTTTCACTCGGGCGAAAGCTCGAGTGCGGATTGAAACCAGCTACTGAGCCCTGACTTTCGCAGCCGCTTCATGGTTTCACTCGGGCGAAAGCTCGAGTGCGGATTGAAACAAGCGAGTTGCAGACGATTAGAACGTTCGACCCGTTGTTTCACTCGGGCGAAAGCTCGAGTGCGGATTGAAACACACCATTTGACAATTCTATCGATCCATGCTATGCGTTTCACTCGGGCGAAAGCTCGAGTGCGGATTGAAACACACCCTAATCAGCTAATTGCAGGTGTGCCACTGCACGTTTCACTCGGGCGAAAGCTCGAGTGCGGATTGAAACTTTGCAGTGAGTCTTAGACTCTCGGTGGCTGCTTCCGTTTCACTCGGGCGAAAGCTCGAGTGCGGATTGAAACGGGGTGAGCGCTTCATAGGTGATCCCCTCAAATGGGTTTCACTCGGGCGAAAGCTCGAGTGCGGATTGAAACCAATGGCTAGGCGCATCAAGATTGCTAACCCTAAGTTTCACTCGGGCGAAAGCTCGAGTGCGGATTGAAACGATGAGGGCGATGTCGGCCGCGTGCCCGGTTAGATGTTTCACTCGGGCGAAAGCTCGAGTGCGGATTGAAACACGCTCTTGGGCCGTGGATTGGGTGCATGGTGCTTGTTTCACTCGGGCGAAAGCTCGAGTGCGGATTGAAACTAGCGGAGTTCGCTGTGCTGGATCAGTGAGCCTATGTTTCACTCGGGCGAAAGCTCGAGTGCGGATTGAAACCCGCGAGTACCGCCGCGTGGACTGGCACGGCGCGATGGTTTCACTCGGGCGAAAGCTCGAGTGCGGATTGAAACATGTGGCTATCCCGCGTCAAACCGGTGCCGCAAGTTTCACTCGGGCGAAAGCTCGAGTGCGGATTGAAACTCTGCCTCAAGCATTGCCTCGAGGGTCGCCGCGTGTTTCACTCGGGCGAAAGCTCGAGTGCGGATTGAAACTTGGAGCGCATGGTGGCGATCAGGTGGCCGGGGTGTTTCACTCGGGCGAAAGCTCGAGTGCGGATTGAAACGAGCACTACCTGGGCGCGTACCGATCAGCTAGACTGGTTTCACTCGGGCGAAAGCTCGAGTGCGGATTGAAACTCAGTCTCTTACTTGGACTTATCGAGCCCTCCTGCTGTTTCACTCGGGCGAAAGCTCGAGTGCGGATTGAAACCAGAGGGACAGCGTGGCCCCTTATCTTGACTACAGCGTTTCACTCGGGCGAAAGCTCGAGTGCGGATTGAAACCCGAGCCATGTAGGACGCCGCCGCTCGACCACTCGTTTCACTCGGGCGAAAGCTCGAGTGCGGATTGAAACCAGAGCGCTCCGCTTGCGCCCCTCCTGGTCTTCCCGTTTCACTCGGGCGAAAGCTCGAGTGCGGATTGAAACCTTGAGGGCAGTCCAGAGCAGCCGCGCCGCCGCGTGTTTCACTCGGGCGAAAGCTCGAGTGCGGATTGAAACAGCGTGACCATCACGAACTGAGCAGGAGTACGAGCGCGTTTCACTCGGGCGAAAGCTCGAGTGCGGATTGAAACATTTTTCGGAACGGGCGGCGGATGTATCCGCCGGGGTTTCACTCGGGCGAAAGCTCGAGTGCGGATTGAAACCCGTGTGTCTAACGTGGTGGTACAGAAGGCGTGATGTTTCACTCGGGCGAAAGCTCGAGTGCGGATTGAAACGGTGAGAGCACGGGTACAGCGGCAGCTTTATGCTACGTTTCACTCGGGCGAAAGCTCGAGTGCGGATTGAAACAACACCTTGCTGTCGGACAACTACATTGGCGGCCTGGTTTCACTCGGGCGAAAGCTCGAGTGCGGATTGAAACTTGCTCGATGAGGTGGCGCGTCAGTTTGACTCGCGGGGTTTCACTCGGGCGAAAGCTCGAGTGCGGATTGAAACCAGCCGCGCTAGCAACGATTCGTACTGGTAGCTAGTTTCACTCGGGCGAAAGCTCGAGTGCGGATTGAAACATCCGGGGCCAGCACGTCGGGCCTGTTCGCGCCGCCTGTTTCACTCGGGCGAAAGCTCGAGTGCGGATTGAAACCAGACCGGCCACCAAGCAGGACACCTATCTGCGCATGGTTTCACTCGGGCGAAAGCTCGAGTGCGGATTGAAACCGGCGTGCCCGCATGTAAAAGCGATATGACCGGCGTTTCACTCGGGCGAAAGCTCGAGTGCGGATTGAAACCCTTATGCTGCCTACCACGACCTAACCGAAGGCCAGTTTCACTCGGGCGAAAGCTCGAGTGCGGATTGAAACGGGCGCTAACGCCTATTGGGGTCGGGAAAACATAGTTTCACTCGGGCGAAAGCTCGAGTGCGGATTGAAACTTCAAGAAAGCCCTACAGCACGCCGCTTACTGTCGTTTCACTCGGGCGAAAGCTCGAGTGCGGATTGAAACACGAGCACCCCCAACAGAGCACCGATCGGCCCCAGTTTCACTCGGGCGAAAGCTCGAGTGCGGATTGAAACTAGGCGCAAGGGTGCTGAGGGGGGGCAGCACCTTTTGTGTTTCACTCGGGCGAAAGCTCGAGTTAAGTCTCATTCAGACACTGTCCCGAGCCCTGCGAAGGAAGTGTGGCCCCTTCTGCTTCTACTCTTCCAGGCCCTAAAGTCTCGCATCCACCTGAATTTGTTCACGGCGAGCAGCGAAAAACTCGCTTGGCAAAGCCGGCGAGGCCAAGCTTGCCGGCCAATGGCGGATCAACCTGCGTCCGAGCGGCACAGAGCCGCTGATCCGGGTGATGGTGGAAGGCGCCGATCAGGCGGCCATCGAAGCCCTCGTTAAGGATGTAGCAGCGGTAGCCGAGGAGCGACCGCGGCGCTCTCCCTCCGCGAGGAAATTGGGGTGAGGGGGCCTTACAGCGCAAGTCGGTCAGAACGTATACTGAGGGCCACACGGGGGTCCATTCGGCAGACCCTTCGCTTCACTCTGGGGAAGGCTCAGGGTAGGCTCAGAATGGAAATCCCGGTTAAGAATGAGTCGCAGGGGCCTGAATCCGTTGTCGATATCTGGGAGCAAAGTATGCAAACGAAGTCTTGGTTTAGTCAGGGTATCTTGTGGCTCGGGCCGTATCTTATCCTGATTCTCGCCCCGACCGGCCTGGTGCTGCTAACCACCCCACATCCGGCGCGGGGTTTCTGGATTGAGTTCGGTGTCGGGCTGGGGTTTGCGGGCCTGGTCGGGCTCTGCCTTCAGTTTGTGCTCACAGCCCGGTTCTCCCGCGTGGCTGCCATCTATGGTCAGGACGCCATGCTCCAGTTCCATCGGCAGATGGGTATTGTCGCCGCCATCTTTATCCTTATACATCACACGCTCCTCCTGGTCGTTGAACCAGCATTTCTGGAGTTCTTAGACCCTCGAGCCGGCCTGCCGCGTGCCATGGCCCTGACCTTTGTCCTCATCGCGCTCGGCTTATTGATCATCCCCTCGCTGTGGCGACAGCGACTAGGCATCCCCTACGAGTGGTGGCGACTGGGGCATGGCTTGCTCTCCTTCGCGGTGGTAGTCATTGGTATAGTACATACCCTGCAGGTTGGGCACTACACCGCGGAGTGGTGGAAACAGGCCTTCTGGGTTGGCCTGGCAGCGCTGACGCTGCTCCTGATTCTTTATGTTCGGGTCGTCCGGCCCCTGATAATGCTTCGGCAACCTTACCGGGTAGCCGAGGTGCGTCGGGAGCGTGGCAACTCATGGACGCTCACCTTAGAGCCGGAAGGGCACGCGGGGATGAAGTTTCGCGCCGGGCAATATGCCTGGCTGACGCTGGGCCACTCGCCCTTCTCTTTGCAGCAGCATCCGTTCTCATTCTCTTCCAGCGCATCGTCGCCGCACCGGTTGGAGTTCACCATCAAGGAGTTAGGGGATTTTACGCGCACCGTCGGTCAAGTGCCACCCGGCAGCCGCGCCTATCTGGAGGGTCCGTTCGGCACCTTCAATATCGATTTGGAAACTTCCGGCGAGACCGTGTTCATAGTCGGTGGGATCGGCATTACCCCGATCATGAGTATGCTGCGGACCCTGCGCGATCGCGGCGACCGACGACCCCTGGTGTTCATCTATGCCGTCAATCACCTGGCGGACGCCCTCTTCCGGGAAGAGCTCGAAGAGCTTAAGCAACACCTTAATCTGTGCCTCATCTATGTCATCGCCTACCCTGAGGAGGGTTGGGAAGGCGAGAGGGGCTTCATCACCGACGAGATGCTAAAGCGCCACCTGCCATCGCCGGAGCACGGGGCTTGCGAGTATTTCATCTGCGGCCCGGGGCCGATGATGACCATCGTAGAACGGGCGCTGGTAACCCAAGGAGTTCCTCTTCACAATATTCATGCGGAGCGCTTCGATATCGGCGCGGCAGCCGAGACCGGCATACGCCAGAAGCAGCTTCGGAATCTTGCAATCGGTCTAGGACTGGCTATGGCCGGCATTGTTGCCCTTTTCGCGCTGCTCAGGCATCTGTAGACGGCCAATGCCCAACCGAGCTGATCGTTGTCAACGCTGCGCGGCAAAGAAAGTGCTGAGCAGTTCGCCTGCCTCACGTGCCAACACCCCACCGCGGACTGTCACCTCACGCTTCCAGGGGGCGCGGTGGAGGCCGATCACGCTCCCCAAGGCCCCCTCGCGGTAATTAGCGGCGCCGTAGACGAGGCGCGCCAGGTGGGTCTGCAACACAGCTCCAACGCACATGGCACAGGGCTCGAGCGTGACATAGAGCGTGCAGCCGGTCAGCCGCCAGTCGCCCAGCCGCACCGCAGCCGCGCGGATGGCGTGCAGCTCAGCGTGGCCGGTGGGGTCGCGGTCGCGCTCGGTGGTGTTGTGGCCCACGCCGGCAACCTCTCCACCACCGACCACGACTGCCCCGATAGGCACCTCACCGGCATCCGCCGCCAGCCGGGCCTGCGTAAGCGCCAAGCGCATGAAGCGCTCATCGTCGTCTTCAGCTTTAAGCCCTGTGACAACGCGGGCATCGGTGGCGACTCCTTCAACCCAGAGCACCTCGGCACCGGTAGCCAGAACCCGTAAGCGGTTGCGCTCCTCGCGTGGGATCTTGCAGTCGATAAGGAGGTCGCTGAGCTTCCTGGAGCCAGCCGCTAAGCGGATGCGGTCACCGGGCAGCCGCGAGCGGTAGACCAGCGGGCCAAACGCCCGGGCCTTCTCGGGATCGACGTCAGGGGGCAGCTCGATGGCGGGCGTAGGCGCTATCGCTTCCTTCGCTGTCGGCCTCAAGACCTCCACCCGGCCGTAGCCGACCCGCGCCAGACGCCCCTTAGGGAGCGACAGGCGCGTAGGAGAGCCCTGCTCGAGCGCTTTGCGGAGCACCTCAAGGTGGGTACTATCAGGCGGCACTCCGGCTCGCTTAAGCAGGAGCTGTAGCGCGTGGCGTTGCAGAGCAGGGGGTGCTCGGCGCAAGGGCTCGATGGCTATACCGGCCTCGTCCAGTAACGGAGCCGCTAACTCGTCGAGCAGCACCCGTTGGTCATGCTGCCAAGTAGCCAGGTGCGAAAGGCGCTCGAGCCAATTAGGATAGCGCTCGGCCAGGCGCGGCAACAGCTCAAGGCGCAACCAGGCGCGAGTGCGCTTGGTATCCAGGTTGCTCTCGTCCTGACGGTAGGGCTGCTGAAGCTGGCGCAGATAGTCAAGCAGCTCGCTCCGCCGCACAGCCAAGAGCGGGCGGACCACCCACCCCTGCCTAGGCGGCATCCCGGTCAAGAAGGCCGCGCCGCGCAGGAGCTGCATCAGGACCGTCTCTGCCTGGTCGTCCAGGGTATGTCCGGTCACGATGGCCTCAGCGCCCACGCGCTTAGCCGTGCGGGTCAAGAAGCTGTAGCGGAGCCGCCGCGCCGCGTCCTCGAGGTTCCAACCCCGTTCGTCGGCAATGCGCGCTATCTCGGCACGCTCGCTATGACAGGGCAGGCCCAACTCTCGGCACAGCGCCCGGACGAAAGCGGCGTCCTCAGCTGATTCGGAACGCAGCGCATGGTCGAAGTGGGCCACCTCGAGCCGGTATGGCCCCTGGTGCAGCAGGCGCAAGAGCGCTACCGAATCCGGCCCGCCTGAGGCGGCAACCAGCACCACCTTAGCCTCCGGCGCTAGCCCGGCCAGGTGCGAAAGCGTTCGTTCCCGAAGCTTCACCACACCACGTCTATCCCAGCCACGGCAGCAACGGTTGCATCTCGGGTGATGAGGGGGCACTGCAAGTACGCCGCCGTCGCGGCGATCAGGCGGTCGCCGCGTTCGGGGATGGCGTAGAGCGTCTGGGCTCGCTCCACGATCTCCCGGGTCAGATCGACGCTGAAGAAATGCCCCGAGGAGAAGAGCGCGTGTGCCCAGGCGGAAAAGCCGCCTTGTAGCGCAATCGCGCCGGACCAGGTCGCCTCCCCTACTTCGACCAGCGCGATGGTCGGCACGTAAATCGCCGCTCGCTCCGCTTCAGCACGCTCGAAGAGCGCCTTGGCCCTCCGGCCGAGCTTACGGTGACGGCCCAGCCCATACCAGATGAGCGCGTGTGCGTCCGTCACGGCAATGGCAGCCACCGTTAGAACCTCTCGATCTTTGTCCGAGCCTGCTCCCTGGCGTCGCTGCGCAGCTCCTGTAGTGCGTGCTCGAGCTCGTCGTCGCCGAGTTCTGAAACGATGCTCCCCGCGAGGCGGAACGGCTTGGCGACCTGACGCCTCAACTCACGCAGGCTGGCTTCGAGGTAGTTGAGCCGCGCCTCGCTCACGAGCGCCACCCGCTCCCGCTTGTCTCGATGTTCGATGAAGACCACGCCATCCTGAGCAGCAACATACTCCGC
>JGI24125J20156_1000521_pt1 | contig 9621 bp, 9 predicted proteins | sample Subbio12Aug_8Bad_FD_20156 | JGI IMG/M metagenome (IMG submission 20156) | reverse complement strand
TCGAATGGCGGCGGAGCGTCAGCGCACGATCAATAAAATTCAAGCCGCCGCTCCCTGGGTGATCCTGGCAATCGCTGTCCCTTTGGTGGCGTATCTAGCCTGGATCTGGGGCAACACAGAAGCTCTGCGCCGGCGCGCCATCCCGCGTGATCCGCGTGGCGATGCACCTATCCTGATCCTGGATGCCCATGGCAGGCGTAATGTCATCGACCCAGATTTGTTCTTCGGCGCAGCTATGTCGATTGGTAAGAACGGTCAACCTGAAGCTCCCCTGTTAGCTGCTCCCGAGCTGCAATCCCAGGTAAAGGCGCGTGACCAGGCGGTTGATCTCGTCAGCCGTGGCCTTCCCGGTCAGCCTCCGCGCAGGCGCGCTTTACCTGCCCTTACACAGCCTACTTCAAATCCGCTACTGGGCAATGTCCGGGTTGTGGAGCCTGATGAAGTGAAGGATTGGATCTCAGATGTCCTGCCGCGTATCCAGCAGAAGGCTCTTCAGGAAGGAGAAGACGATGATGTTTGAAACCAACAACTTCATTTCCAGGCGTTACCAGCTCCAGGCGCAGATCGTCGCAAAGCGACTACCACAGGTTCTGCAACAGCGCGGCCTGGAAGCGGCGTTTGCCGAATTTTTGCTCACTTCGACCCAGGGCATGGTGCTGCTCTTTGCCATTCTGGATCTTCCCCGTGTCAGGCGGCTGGAAGCCTATACCACCCCCGAACTGCTGCATCACCTAAGCACAGATTTGCAGGGGTTGCCGGTTTTCCTCTCTAACTCCAATGGGCTGCGTTATGCCATCCCGCTTTCACCGCTTCCCCGCTTGCCAAAGGTAATTCCATTCCCCGGAGTAACAGACGGCTGGGCGCAGTTAGGCGTCAACCACAGCGGTGAGACGATAAATCAACCCTGGTCGAAGCTTGGGCATTTACTCGTAGCAGGAAAGACCGGCTCCGGAAAGTCAGTATTTCTGCGATTACTGGCTTATCAGGCGCTTGCCGAAGGCGCTCAACTTATATTGGTTGATCTGGACGGCGCCACCTTCCCCATGCTGGCAAACCATCGGACTTTGTTGGCTCCAATCGCAACCACGCCGCAATCAGCTCAAGCGGCAGTCGAGCGTGCCCTCGGCGAGTGCGACCATCGGGCGGGGTTGTACATGCAAATGGAAGGATATCCAGAAAGTCTGGACGAGTATAACCGGATCGTCACTCGTCACGGGGGCGACCCGCTTCCTCGACTACTGGTAGTACTTGATGAGCTCAGCGCTTTGATGACAACTCTGGGTGGTCCGAAGAGCAGTTTTGCTAATCGGGTCGCAGAGTTAGGCTGGAGGGGCCGAAAATTCGGCGTCCACCTGGTGTTTGCCGCCCAGGATTTCACCAAGCAAGTGGTAGGGCGGGTGCGCGACCAGGTGAGCGCCGCAGTCTGCTTCCGAGTGCGTAGCCTGGAAGCTGCCCGTGCGATGGGCTGCCCGGAAGCGGTGCGTATTCCGGAGAGTCGCCCTGGACTGGCATGCACCGACCGTTGGGGATTGGTGCAGACCTTCTACCTGGATAAGCGCATGTTCGGGCAGATTGGCCCAAGGGCTGTGCTTAGCCGTCAAGAGCAGGAATTGGTGGAGCGCGCTTTGAACGAGGCAGATGGCAAGATGTCCATCCCGCTGCTCGTGTCCTGGGGAATGCCTGAACGCGGGGCGCGTTCGCTCGTGGAGAGTTGGGAGCTGCGCGGCTGGCTTCACCAGGATCCGACGCGCCAGAACGCCCGCTATGTAACCCCGAAAATGCTCGAAATCCTGTCAAACAGTCAAAGCGGTCAAACCGTGTCAAGCACATCAAATTGGTGAGGAGTAAGAATATGCATACTACTATGGCAATCTTGAATCAAAAAGGGGGCGTTGGAAAAACGACCACCGCTGTCACCCTGGCATCCGGTTTGGCCAGAAATGGCTACCACGTTCTGTTGATTGATCTGGATACCCAGGGCAATGTTGCTGACAGCCTGGGCTTACCGCATAGCGACGATCTACGCCAGCTGCTTTCACCTGATCTGCACGTTCCACTTGATCAGGTGATCTCTTCAAGCGGTTTGGATCACTTGGATGTAATCCGATCCGATAAGAGCACAACCGCCCTGAAACAAACCCTGGCCGGTGTAACTCTGCGCGAGTACATCCTGGCCGATGTTCTGACGAGCGCGGTTTATGACGTGATCCTGCTGGATTGCGCTCCATCAGCGGATCTCTTGCATTTTGCTGCCCTGGTCGCCGCTGACTATCTGTTCATTCCCACCCGGCTTGACAAGCTGGCGGTAAACGGTGTGCGCGATGCCCTGCAGACCTTGGCTGCCCTTAAGCGGATCAGCCGCTGCCAAGTGGCTGGCATCCTGCCTACTTTCTACGAAAGGGTTACTTTGGAAAGCCATGAGCAGCTGATCCATCTGGCACAAACCTTTGGCAAGCTTGTGCTGCCGCCTATCCCACAAGATACCCAATGCCGTGTGGCGACTCGCTACGGGAAGACGCTGTGGGACTACGCTCCAAACGCTAAAGCGCTGAATGGTTATGAGCAAGGCAACCGGCGAGTGGGTGGATATCTACAAGTTTTGGAGCGAGTAAAGGAATGGCTATGAGTAGGAACACAAAAGGGTTAACCACTTTTGAAGAATTGCCCGGCGTCGACCCGGCTGTTGAGTCGCTGCTTGGCCAGGGACAGCGTCGCCAGGATGAAGCACGCTTGCCTCGAACCGAGCGATCCCGCAAGAAGAAGGAGCGCGAGCGCGCTGAAAAGCGTAAACCCAACCGGATCAATCTTGATCTCCCGGTAGATTTAAAGAAACGCCTGGTGTATCTGGCAAAGAAGGAAGGAGTGCCGATCAGCCAACTGGTAGCCTTCCTCCTCTACGAACCGGTGCACCAGCTGGAGAGCCGGGCGATCAGCCTGTGGGGCTACAAGACCGCCTCTGGTTGCCCAAAATTCGAGTGCAACCTGGACCTGAAACGCCGGGCAGATGAAGCGGCGCGGAAATCATGATAACTTGTTTGGGTAGGGCGTCCTAAGGCGATTTGTAGGGCGTCCCACTAGGGCATCCTATTAGGGCGTCCTATTGGAGAAAACCCGAAAAATCTTAGGGCGTCCTAAGAGACAACAGAAAGGCCCAGGAGCTACGCAATATAAGGGGTGGTTATCTTTAGTCATGAACATAAGAAACGCCCTTAGAAGGGCAAAACAACCTAGATAAGAATGGAGATTGAAAAATGACGGACATGCTGCATTTGGACGAATTCCAGGCATATTTGTTGGCCGAGGATCGCTCGCCGGTAACGATCACAGGATATTTGGGCGATGTACGCTTATTCGCTCAGTGGTACGAAGTACATTACAGGGAAGTATTGACACCTGATGGTCTGACGACCGAAGCCGTACGCGGCTACAAGCAGCACCTGCTCGACCAGGCTGCCAAGCCCAAGACGATCAACCGTAGGTTGGCTGCCCTGGCGGCTTATGCACATTGGCTAGAGCAAGCTGGATATGTCAGGAACGTACGCAACCCGGTGCAGGGTGTGAAGGCAGTGAAGGAGACTGCACTGGCTCCCAAGTGGCTGGATAAAAAGCAGCGCGCGGCTTTGCTAAGGGCAATCGATAAAGAGGTAGATGATGCTGTCCGCCGATACCCTCGTCTTCGATTGATGTATCTGCGAGATGCAGCAATAGTGAAATTGATTTTATTTACCGGTCTGCGGGTAGGAGAAATTATCCAGTTGCGCATGAGTGACGTGGTTTTGGATGAGCGCAAAGGGAACGTGATTGTCCGGGAAGGCAAAGGCACCAAGAGGAGAGAAATCCCCTTGAACAGCAAGGCGCGCAAGGCGATTCTCGATTATTTGCGGGTCAGGCCAGATGTTGAAAGCGAGTCTTTGTTACTGGGTCAGAGGAATGAAGCGATTAAAAGCAAGACGGTGCAACGATCGGTGATACGTTTCACCGAGCCCATTGGATTGAGAGAGGTCACCCCTCACACTTTACGACACACATTTGCAAAATCATTGATTGATAGTGGGGTGAGTTTAGAAAAGGTAGCTACTCTTTTAGGGCATAGCAACCTAAATACGACTAGGATTTATACAACTCCAGGAGAAAAAGATTTGGAAGATGCGGTAAATACGTTAGAAGAATTTTAAGAAAAGGAAATGGCAGCTCGGAAAATTTTTAATCACCAACCTTCGCTTATTCCTGAATAAACATTAGTCTCTCATTTGCCCAATTCAAAATCATTGCCAAAAAGAGGTTGATGAAGATACAATGATCATCTCATTAGTTGATGGTGATTTTCGTAGAGAAATCGATGAAAATAACGGAGATGATTGGCAGGAAATATGTAGGCGACCGTTTGTACCAAAAGAGAGGACGCCGAGGGAACTTGCTAGAGGAAGATGAGTATCAACCCCTTATTTATCTATGCGCTAAATTAGGGGTTTCCAGCTGTTACGCGGCCCCTGTATCAGCATACTATACAATGAATTATAAAGATGCCGGGCACTTTTTACTTCCACGTCTCGAGATCGCAATCGAGGTGGATAAATCACAGGAATCCGAGAAAAAATTGAAGGGATCTGTCTTGGCTAGTATCCCACGGCTGCCAGCTTGATCGTGCTCATACACAATCGGCATTTACTACAGATAATGAGGACCAAGGACTACCTATTTTGGTGCCTGATGTAAATGTGTTAGCTCATGAAGCTGTGACATTTACGAGAGATAGGTTGGGAGAAGAAGTACAAGATGAAATCCGCGCTTTGGTCATGGAATTGCGCAAAAGGGCAATGAAACCCAGATAAGTCGAACCGATTTTGCTTTCTTGGACGAGATGGATTACGAACTGAACAACCAAGTAACCCAAGCAGCTCATCTGCTCAAAGAAGCAGATATCTTATATGATGTCTCGCAAGGGTTATCGTGGCGTGTAAACAGAACGCCATACCATGTCTTCCTTGCCGAGTTTCTTCTAGTTCGAACCCGCACAGATGTAATTGCCCGGGTGTTTGAGGATATCGTATCAGTTTATCCTAACATACACACACTTGCCGATTCTTCAGAAGAAGATTTAGCATGTGTGCTGAAACCGTTAGGGCTAAAAAAGCGCGTTCCTATATTAATTCGAGCTGCAAACTATATTGTCAGGGAATATAACGGGAATATTCCCGCAAGCATTAGTAGTTTACTAAGCGTACCCGGTCTAGGTTTATACACTGCAGTAGCAATCGCGGCTTTCGCGTTTGATGCCGTTGATGTCCCGGCTGATGTCAATATTTTAAGGTTTTTGTCTCGTCTGACCGGTTTGGGAATGACACACCCAACTAAAGGGTCCGAAAAACTTCGGACATTATTGCCTTTTCTATCTAAGGCAAACTCAGGACTTTCTCCTGAAAAATTACTTGATTTCTCTCGCCTGGTGTGTCGTCCAAGACGTCCAAAATGCCCGGATTGTCCTTTGCGATCTCAATGCCAGTATTTTGCGGATCTGGAATCTCTTTAAATCTCTTTGATAACTCGTTCATGATCATAAACGCCAATTGTGGCGGCACAGCATTTCCTATTTGAGCGGGAATATCTTTGCCATAGAAAATATAACTGTCTGGAAAGCTTTGAAGGGCAGCAGCTTCCCGTGAGGTTAAACCACGGTTTTGAGAAGGATGAACAAATCTTCCTCTAGAAACATTCGTGCATCCAGAAGTGATCGTATTACTTGGTTCATTCCATGAAATCCTTCCATAAACATCTTTATGACCTGTGTGCTTAAGATGACATGGAAGCCAATATCTTTTAGGAACATCTGTACGACTACCACCATTTTTGGGTACTTTTTTGATAAAACTTAAAACTTTTTCACCCATTTGAGAAGCAATGTGATTGGGATAATTTCCGCCTGCAGATCCGTCTTTGCCTGCAGCAACGGCCGGGAAATCAGATATGGTTTTCCTTACCGTTAACCACGGCTTTTGAATTCCCTTTTTTACTTTTCTAGACCCTGGGTTACCGTGTGTGGCTTCCGGGAAAGGAGGAGTCTCATGATCCCGGCCAGCCACGACAATTATGCGTCGTCTATGTTGCGGGACACCATAGTCGGCTGCATCCACAATATGCTCAACCAACTCATAATTTAACTCACGTAATCCATCACAGAGCTTTTTATAGAATTCTTTGCCGTGTTTCGATCTGACTAATCCGGGCACATTCTCAAAAACCGCAAAACGAGGCCAGAACTCTCTGACATAGTCAAGGTATCGTAAAACCAGGTCATTTCTATCGTCTGTGGCCCCATTCTTGTTTCTCATGCGGGTAAATCCTTGACACGGGGGACAACCAACTAAAACATCTAGGTGACCTTTTTCGAGGCCTAGTTTCTCCCTAAAACCAGTCGCATTCAGTTCTCTTATATCAGTTTGCTCAACAGTCACGTTTAGATTATGCTCATAGGTTTTGGCTGCATTTGAATTTACCTCGACAGCAGCCAAAATACGAAATCCCGCAGCTTTACTACCAAGCCCGGTTCCGCCTGCCCCTGAGAATAGATCGATTAAAACAGGACTATTCGCAGTTGTATTCTTAACTTCATAAGAATATCTCATCTAAGAGATTGTTATTACTCCATTTTTTATTACTTGTCAAGTTGGTTGAATTATAAGTTTATCCCTGCTTTTTTGTCTAGCGTTTGAAGGTAATCATTCAATGCGAGTCGTAGAATAGGGATTTAAGGATGGGGTTTGAGATACAGAGCGATCTGGTTTCGCGTCAAAGAATCGCCCAATGCATAACTTAACGGGCACCAGCTCTGCAATCTGTAGCCTAACCAATGGATTCGGGAAATTGTCTCTTGAGTCCTGAACTGCTTTTTTTTCTTGGAATCTATTTAGTTGCTGGAGTAGGGATTTTACTGAACTCTTCCAGAATGCTTTTTAATATAGTTTTCATTGGGTCAGAATAATCTGGTACCCCATTTCCGGCGATTGTTCTTATGATATGTTGAACAACAGGTGTCAAAAAAGGCTCTGATACCGTACATAGTCTTTCAACGCCAGGCCAGTACGAATATTTCATCGCTTCTCTACCTTTTAGCTTCTCACTCAACGTGCTCCAGTTTCCCGGAAATGTTGTGATTCTTTTCGAAATGAAATCCTTCGGGATAGCAAGAAAGTTTCTCATGTCTCTTCCCAAAGGAATAAACGGTAGGACAAAAGGACCCTCTGACAATTTTCCAATACTACCAAGTAAACTTGAGGGTGCACTTGCATGAATATCCGCTGGCTTTACGCAAATTGTCAAACATTCTTTGAGAGATATATTTGCCTGATCTAGTTCATGTAATGCTACCATGTTTATAATGCCAAGATTCTTTTTCCAAAAACCACCTAAATCACAATCGGCGGACAAGATTAAAAAGAAAGAATTGCCATCCTTAACAATATCACCACACCTTACCAAGTCATCTCCTGTTTCACGCTGAAAATAAAGACGATAAGACCACATTTTTTTAATGGTAATCTCATCCGGAGCAGGAGCCCCTTGAATCGGTTCGGGAATCTGGTCAACCAAATTGTAAATATCTCTACTTGCTATACTTGATCGAAATTTCTCGGCTAAAAAATCAATAAAATCCTTTTTACCACTGTCTCCAATCACAATATGATTCTTTACATCATTAAGTGAGGCTTTTCCCATATCTGAAAGAATCTTGTCCATTGTTTGTGCGGCTTTTCTTCTCAATATGTTCGCAAACCTGAATGAAAAATTGCTTCCATAAAAATCTTTAGCTTTCTGTAAAAGAGTGGTTGTTTGGTCTACGCCGTCGATAGCTTTATCGAAATAATATAATCTTTCTTTATATTCCAGGAATTCAGGCTTTGCTAGAATATCATCTATCTCTACTTTTTTATCGGCTTTAGAAAAAATGAATACAACCGAGAATGTCTTATCTAAAATTTCTTTAAGGAGATTTTCTGAATTGGCATCGGAACTTGCGCCAGGATAATCCCAGTCAAAAATCACGATGTCGGCTCGAAATGTTCCGTCTTCCAGTGTGTTGATGTAAAAGGAAGGGTTGGTGTATCCGTATACATCCCACGTTGAAGTTCCATCCTCATTTACATCATTGAGAAGCGTTTCAATCAAATTTCTTATTATCTCGTCCGTCCATGGTTTTTCTTTTTGGATTAACAAATATTGCAGATTTGAAGAATTCAGGAGTTCGGTATCTCTTATCCCTTCAACTCCTGTTGCGGGTATTTCGTCGTCAATTATACATATCGAGTATCGCATGTTATTTGGACTCCCTTACAGGTCGTTCGTTTAAAACTTTACCGAAATCAAGGGTAAACTGAGCTCCACTCATACTCGATAGACGTTCTCTATTGGTTGTAAGGTACACGTCACCTTTCATGTTTTGCATGTAATACCTGCAAATATAAAGGCCAAGGCCACTTGGGGGAACGCGTAAACTATACCCCGGTTGGAATAGGTAAGGCAAAATAACAGCATCGATCCCAGGGCCCGAATCGGCAACAATGACTGTTCTATTTTTTGAATCAATCTGGATTTTTATTTTCCTCTGGTCCTCAGGGATCATGCTCAACCAATAACAACTGTTATCGAAAAAGTTCGAGAATATTTGGATTAAAGCACCATAACGGCCGTAGATTCGAAAGCTTTCTTTAACATTCACTTCAACTTTTATGCCAGCTTTACCAATTCGAGAACGAAACAATTCTACAACGTAATTTATAGGTTTACTAATTTCAAACTCTGTCTGAGCTTCGTTTTTAATTGCACGCAATGGACTTAATCTTTTCAGCTCGGATTGAAGGGAAGAGGACGCTTCTTGAAGATTTTGAAGTTTTTGCGTATCCGGTGTTTTTGATTTCAATAAATATGAGACACCTTCATAAAAATTTGCGGCAATCTTTGCTATCTCATGAACCGAGACCGCAATGGCCATTCCGTATCCAGCTTGCTCCGTAAGCAAATCTTGTGCCTCTTGCATTAATTCAATGCTCTTCTGTAAATTTTTTAGAGAACTTGATAGATTGATCAGTTTTTCCCCGCGTTCCTCTCGATCACCGATCTGGTCGAGTATTTTGTAAGGGTCTTCGTTGACCGGATATTTAACATTAATTTCGTTTATTAACGCCGCACCCTGCTTTACATAATCTTTAAGTACTTTCGGATCACGGATGACAACCTCAATTAGGTTGGTATATTCATCGCGCTTACCAATAAACTTCGTCTCGATGACTGTTGTGACAACTGCATGTACTAATCGAGTTAGGTCTTTGAAAGCTCTGTTTTCAATTAAGCCTTCGCGATCTGTTTTGTCGGTAAGATCAATGTTCTCGGCTTGATCTATTTCTATATTTCCAATCATGTTGTAGTAGGAGATTCTGAAGCCCTGTTTAATGTGCCTTTTGCTTAAATCTAGCCAGTCTGATTCGGCTCCCCATTCGGCTGGAAAAATATTGATTCCATCTCTATAAATAGATATTCCGCCAAATTGTGTTAGATAGTCAATGAACTGTTTCCCGTCTGGCCCACTTGCCGTAATCCAAGGATCTCTCCGATACCAAACGTCAACAT
>JGI24125J20156_1000513_pt1 | contig 9731 bp, 9 predicted proteins | sample Subbio12Aug_8Bad_FD_20156 | JGI IMG/M metagenome (IMG submission 20156) | reverse complement strand
TGCTCATCCATGAGCACCTCCTGGAGGAACTGCCCGTTGTGGGTCAAGCCTAGCAGGACGGTTTCCCGCAGGGCAAACAGCATTCGCCGAATGGCGGATGGGCGGTCTTCAGCCCAGGCGATGACCTTGGCGATGAGCGGGTCGTAATGGATGGTCACCTGGTCACCAACGCTGAAGCCGCTGTCCACCCGCAGCCCTGGTCCTTTCGGTTCAATAAAATTTAATATTTTACCAATAGCGGGCAGGAAATGATTGGCGGGATCCTCGGCATACAGACGACATTCCATAGCGTGCCCACGCTGGCTGAGATCCGTTTGATCGAAAGGTAGAACTTCACCCGCAGCAATGCGGATCTGCCACTGCACCAGATCCAGCCCAACGACCAACTCGGTGACCGGGTGTTCGACCTGCAGGCGTGTATTCATTTCCAGAAAGTAAAAGTCTCGTTTCTCCGGATCGACGATAAATTCTATCGTGCCGGCATTTTGGTATCCTACCGCTCGGGCGGCTGCCACTGCCGCCCGGCCCATCCGCACACGCAGCTCTTCATCTAAAAAAGGAGATGGCGTCTCTTCGATAATTTTCTGTTGGCGGCGCTGAACCGAACATTCGCGTTCGAAAAGGTGCAGAATATTTCCATGCCTATCGGCCAGGATTTGAAATTCGATATGCCGAGCGCGGGGGAGAAAGCGTTCCAGGATCATGTGAGTGTCGCCAAAAGCGTGCTGGGATTCTCGGCGGGCGGCTGCCAGAGCTTCTTCCAGATTCTTTAAATCAGTCACCACCCGCATACCTTTGCCGCCACCGCCAGCGGCAGCTTTAATCAACAGCGGTACCCCAATATCGATTGCTTTTACGGCCAGGGTAACATCATCGTCTGTGGCGTGGTAGCCAGGCACAATGGGCACCTGGTTCGATTGCATAAGCGCCCGAGCACCACTCTTGTTGCCCATTGCCTGGATCGCCTCTGGCGGCGGACCAATGAAAACTAACCCGGCCTGCAAGACGTTGCGGGCAAAATCAGCGTTCTCGGACAAGAAGCCATATCCAGGATGAATTGCTTCGGCCCCAGTTTTCCTCGCTGCAGCCAGGATGCGCCCTCCATCCAAATAAGATTGGGTGGCGGGGGCAGGTCCGATCCACACAGCTTCATCGGCAAGGCGCACATGCAGCGCGCGCCGGTCGATTTCCGAATAAACTGCTACAGTGGCTATACCCATCTCTCGGCAAGAGCGGATGACACGGACCGCAATTTCTCCACGATTTGCGACCAGAATTTTCTTGAACATCTTCCTCCTGCCTACATCCGGAAAACACCAAACTTACCCACTTTGCGGGGAGCTTTAAGCACAACGGATAGAGCCAGTGCCAAGGTCTGGCGAGTCTCGGCCGGGTCAAGGACACCATCATCCCACAGGCGGGCGGTGGAATAATACGGGTTACCCGCACGTTCATATTCTTCCAGGATCGGACGTTTAAACTCCTCGGCTTCCTCGGGTGATAGCCCGGCCTTCTTTTCACGCACCAACTGGTCCTGCTTCACCGTCAGCAAGACATGTGCGGCCTGCTCACCGCCCATAGCGCTGATCCGCGCGTTAGGCCACATCCATAAAAAGCGCGGGCCAAAGGCGCGACCAGCCATCCCGTAATTTCCAGCCCCGAACGAGCCGCCCACTAAGACGGTCAACTTAGGCACACTCACATTCGAGACCGCATGCACAATTTTTGCGCCATCCTTGGCGATTCCACCAGCCTCATACTGCCGGCCAACCATGAACCCGGTAATATTTTGCAGAAAGAGGAGCGGGAAACCGCGCTGCTCGCAAAGCTCGATGAAATGGGTGCCTTTCAAAGCACTTTCGCTAAAGAGAACACCGTTGTTGCCAAGGACGCCAACCGGATAACCATGGATATAGGCGAATCCGCACACAAGAGTGGAGGCATAACGAGCTTTGAATTCCTGGAAGCGGCTGGCATCGACCATACGGGCGATTAATTCGCGCACATCGTACGATTTACGCGATGAAATCGGAAGGATGCCATAAATTTCTTCGGCTGGGTAAAGCGGCTCCTCAGGGGGCCGGATATCCAACCCATCCAACCAGGTGCCTTCTTGCCGTCCGGCTTTCGTGGGGAGGTTTTCAAGGATATTGCGGCAAATTTCCAGGGCGTGTTCATCATCTTCGGCAAAATGATCGGCTACCCCCGAAAGGCGAGTGTGTACATCTGCCCCACCCAGCTCCTCCGCAGTAACCTCCTCCCCCGTGGCGGCTTTCACCAGGGGGGGGCCACCGAGGAATATCGTTCCAGTTCCCTTGACGATGATCGTTTCGTCGCTCATCGCCGGAACATAGGCTCCCCCGGCGGTACAGGAACCCATCACTACCGAAATCTGAGCGATACCTTTGGAGCTCATTTGAGCCTGGTTGTAGAAAATACGCCCGAAGTCGTCCACATCCGGGAAGACCTCCTCCTGCAACGGCAAAAAGATTCCACCCGAATCAACCAGATAGATACAAGGCAGATAATTTTCCTCGGCAATTTGCTGCGCGCGCAGGTGTTTTTTGGTCGTGATCGGAAAATAGGTGCCGCCCTTAACCGTTGCGTCATTAGCCACGATCATCACTTCGCGCCCAGCGATCCGCCCGATGCCAGTGACCATACCCGCCCCCGGGGCTTGGTCGTCGTACATCCCCCAGGCAGCCAACGGGGAAAGTTCCAGGAAAGGTGAACCGGGGTCCAATAACCGCTCGATGCGCTCGCGCACGAACAGCTTGCCGAGCGATTCGTGCCGCTGGCGGTATTTTTCGCCCCCACCCTGGCGCACGTGATGAACCCGCCGGATGAGTTGCTGTGCCTGGGCAAGGTTATGCCTCTGGTTTTGTTGATAGGCATCATCGTTGGTATCGATTGTCGAGCGGATGCTGTCCAAATCAGTTTCCCCTTTCTTCCTGTCAGCCGCTCCGGTAGATTATGCCAAACCCGCCCCGCGGAAAGACCCAAACCAGAGCTTCATCCGGACAAGCGACCACGCAGGTGCCGCATTCCAGACAGCCAGCCCAATCGGCCACTACCAGGCCGGCCTGTTCAGTGTATACATTAGCTGGGCAAACATACAAGCAAGGTTGGAGCACACATTTAACCTTGCAAGAATCGTGATCAATTTCGATGTGCGGGTGGCCCTCATCCAACTTATACTTATTAATTGCCAATCTCTCGATGACACTCCTCGGTTTCATAAAGCTCGCACTCCATTAATCGTATCCTTCGCCAGGTCAAAAAGCGATATCTCATTGTTTTTCAAGTTCTTCAGCAGGGTGTTGAATAAGTGTTGCTTTGGCAGAGCCTCTTGACGATAGATATCGCTCATTAATCCAGTGATCAATTCTGGGTAAGCTTTAAACAGATGTTCGTTCTTCAAAAAATGTGGCGCGCGGGTGTAGGTGCGCATATCCGCCATGACATAGGATTCCTCTAACTTTTGCCGATATACACTCAACGATCGGGCGCTGAAATCTTTTTTAGCATGGGCCTCCATGACTGCCTGCGAGGCAGCCAGCGCCGAGCCAATCGCCAGGTCCATACCACGGACGACGAAACCATTGTTAATCGTAAACCCGGCTGCATCTCCGACCACCAGCATACCACCGGTATATAACTGCGGCATCATCCCCAAACCACCCTCCGGAACGAGGTGCGCGCCATACTCGAGCAGCTTGCCGTCCTTAATCAAAGGCGCAATCATCGGATGAGCCAAAAACTCGTCGAAAATCTCCGCCGGTTTCCTTTTCTCCTCCACCAGGTCCTCCAAGCGTATGACCAACCCGACCGATAGACTTTCCTGATTAGTGTAAAGGAAACCACCTCCGGCAATCCCACCTGTAGCCGATCCAACGATGTTATAGGCAGCGCCCTCATTTTCTGAAAGTCGAAAGCGCTCCTCGATCGTCTCACGCGGCAGGCCAATCAATTCTTTTAACCCCACACCCACATGAGCGGTTGGCAATTTCTCGCGCAACCCTGCCTTTTGGGCCAGGAACGAACTTGCCCCATCAGCGGCGATGACCACATTGGCGTACATCTCATCCTCACCCGCAGTGATTCCAACCACGCGTCCTTCCCGCTTCAGGACGGAATCAACCCGGATACCAGGTACCAATATTGCGCCAGCCTCCTCCGCCTTCGCCGCCAGCCAGTGGTCGAATTTTGCCCTCAAGACCGTAAAACCGTTAAAGGGTGGCTGGTTGAAAGCCTGAGTTTTGAAATCGATATTAAAGTGTGAGTCAGGGGTGAGAAAACTGACCACCTGGTTGTTAATGCTGCGCTCGACCGGAGCCTCCTTCCAAAATTCAGGCATCAAATGATGGAGAACACGCCCATAAAGAACGCCCCCGCTCAGGTTTTTCGCACCGGGGTATGGACCCCGTTCGACGAGGACCACTTCCAACCCTTGGCGCGCCAGTTGATAGGCGGCCGTACTGCCAGCTACACCTGCCCCTACGATGATCACCTCAAATTTTTCTTCGGTCATTCAGCACTCCTTGGACGGTGGCTGAGGGCAAAACTGCTTTTATTTCATGGCTTTGATAGCCGCCATTAAGGCTGGCACAACCGTATAAAGATCTCCGACAATGCCGAAATCGGCCTGGGCAAAGATGGGGGCATCTTTGTCTTTGTTAATCGCTACAACAACCCGTGCGTCACTCATCCCCACAGTATGTTGCACCTGCCCAGAGACACCCACCCCCAGGTACAGGTCGGGTTTAATGTTTGCGCCAGAGATGCCAATATAGCGCTCGCGCGGCAACCAATTCAGACCTTCGGCCAGCGGGCGAGTGCATCCAATTTCAGCACCTAGTATGTTGGCGAAATCTTTAAGAAAAGCAAGGTCTTCCTTTCGGGCAACCCCCCGCCCAAGGCAAACCACTTTCCGGGCTGCCGCAAGGTTAACTGTGGTTGCGGTGCGTGGCTTGCGCTCGCGCACACCCACCTGCCAGGTTGGCGGTACCCATTCAACAAAAACAATCTCACCCTGGCGGTTTGGATCTGCCTGACCTGGCAGAAAGGTCCCTGGAACGACAGTGGCGATCACTGGCTCCACCCGGGTCTGTTCGATCCGCAGTGCGCCACCCCCGAAAATCAGGTGGCTTGCTTGAAAATAACGATCGACCCATTTAATTTCTTTGATATCGGTCAGAACGGTCACATCCAGGCGAGCGGCTAGCCGCCCGGCGATAGTCCGTCCACGGGTGGTGGATCCCATCAGGAACGCATACGGAGCGTGGGTCTCCACTAGTTTTGCCAGGGTCGGCACACAGTCCTCGACCATATCCCCTGCCCGCTGTTCACCTAGCCAGAATACTTGCCCCACACCTAGGGCGATAGCTTGCCGAGCCAGGCTGTACGGGCCGAGGATCAAGGCGGTCAGGTTCGCTTCCATCTCTTTCGCCAGCCCATTTGCACAACCAACAAGTTCAGCCAGGAGGGTGTTCTTTTCTGTGAAAATCCATATATCGCGCTGACTTTTCATGCCGGCCTCTACAAAACGCCTTCTTTTTTTAATAACCCGGCCAATTCACAAACCGCTTCTTCGGTCGGCCCTTGGAGACGAATGTTTTTGCGCTCAACCCGTGGGGTTGCCATAGTATGCAGGACTTCCACCTTACCAGGCAAGTCGTCCAAGCTTAGGTCGGTGAGCGACCATTCATACACAGGTTTATTACCGGCCTTGAGGATCTCTTTCATGGTTGGTAACCGAGGTTGTTCAATATCCGTGGTAACCGAGAGGGCTGCCGGTAACGGGACCTCGAGCACTTCAATTTCATCCTCAAGGCTGCGCTCGACGACGACATGATTTCCGTAAACTTCAATTTTCCGAATCGCATTGAGCGTTGGTATTCCCATCCGCTCACCAAGTTGCAAACCGACCTGCTGAAAATACAGGTCAGCCGATCCTTCTCCGCTTAACAGCAGATCAAATGGGGCCAATTTAGCTGCTGCCAGGGCCAATACCCGTGCGGTAACCGCTGTATCTGCCTCTGCCAAAGCGTCATCCGCTACCAACACCAGTTCATCCGGGCCGCGCGAAAGCACATTCTTTTTGAGCTTGGAGTTGTTGATCCGGGCTGGCCCAACGCTGAGAGCAATCACTTTACCCCGAGTTGCTTCAGCCAGCCGAACTGCGGCCTCGATAGCAGGTAAATCGAAACTGCTAATCTCCCATTCGGCCCTTTCCAGACTAATGCTTCCATCAGGTTTGACCTCGATATCCACTGCATTGGGAGCAAATTTAACGGTCACGAGTATGTTCAAGCCCATTACCTGACCTTCTTCAAGAGCTGTGGTCCGGCGATGTTATACATGATTTCATCCGTGCCGGCCCCGATACGCATCAAACGGATATCGCGCCACAAGCGCTGCACGCGATGATCCATCATGTATCCCAACCCTCCCAAGATTTGCATGGCCGAGTCGATGACTTCAAACGATGCGCGTGCCACGTACAGTTTGCACATGGCATGCTCGGTGCGCACCGGCATGTCGTTATCCATCATCCACGCGATTTTGTAGATATAGTTGCGCATATTCTCGATTTTTACCGCCATATCGACAATGATGTGCTGCACAGCCTGGAAGGTTCCGATCGGTTTTCCAAACTGGACACGCCGGTTGGCGTAGGCGGCGGCGTCTTCGAAGGCCGCTTCAGCAGCTCCAACGGAGGCGGCGCACAACGCCAGACGCTCGATCTCGAAATTTGCCATTAATTGAGGCCAACCTTTATTCATCTCCCCTACCAGGTTTTTTTTCGGGACACGAACGTTTTCGATAAACACCTCATAGGTCGGCACCGTCCACCAGCCGACTTTATTGAGCAAATGAAAGGTGATCCCAGGTGTTCGGTTGGAAGCAACCACATCGAGATCGATTCATATGGATTTTCACTTTTTTGATCACGGGTCATCAGCAGGATATATTTAGCCTGTTTCGAGAGCGTACAGTACATTTTTTGTCCATTAAAGACCACCTCATCGCCGTCAAATTCAGCCGTGGTTTTAAGCGCTGCTGCGTCCGAGCCCGCTTGTGGTTCGGTGATACCCAGTGCAACCGGCGCGTCCCCGCGTATCATCCCACCCAACACCTCTTTCTTGATCTCTTCCGAACCGAATTGGAGTATGTCCCGAATGGTGATGACCCCTAAAGAATAAATAATGCCAAGGGGCAAGGCGTGTTTACCAAGCGCCTGGCATACCAGGGTCATGGTCATAATATCGGTAAAGGCGCCGCCATACTCCTCCGGGATGCCCAGGCCCAGAATTCCGTGATCGGCGAGGGCTTGCCAGGGTTTATCCGGGAACTCTTTCTTTGCGTCCAGTTCAGCCATTAAACTCTCGGGGGCTTCGCGCTTCAACAGTTCCTCCAGACTTTCAAGCAGCAATTCCTGCTCTTCGCTCCATCGAAAATCCATCGAATTCCTCCTTGGCGCCTATTTTAAAAAACGTTTAACTTTTTAATTTTTCAATCCCGGTGCTGTGCCGGTCGGTTAATACCGGCTCATCGTTGGGTTGAGAACCGAAAAGTCACCTGGATGGATCCCCTTGGCTCTTGCCGATCACACGCCTCATGGGATCCACAACGCTGCGCAAAATTTCCAACTCGCGGGTAGTGGGTTCTGCGGTCCGGGGCAGCGGATCTGAAAACAACAATTCAAAGCCTGTGTTTTCGACCAAATCTTCTTCCCTCACCCCTGGATGGAGCGAGTCCACTCGCATGCGCTTGCTGTCACGGTCGAAGCCCATCACAGCCAAAGTGCTTATCACTTTGTAAGGGCCGCTGCCGGGAGGCAAGCCGGCAGCCTCACGCATCCCGGGGCCGTCCAAATAACCTGGCGAGGTGACGAAATCCACCTTGGGGACGAATTTGCGCCGGTCGTGGGTTAGAATTGAAACCGTATTCCAGCATAAAGAAGCAAAATCATTAGCCCCCCCGCTGCCGGGTAAGCGCACTTTGGGAAGATTATAATCATCCCCGATCATGGTCGAATTCAAGTTGCCGTACATGTCAATTTGTGCGCCGCCCAGGAAAGTGTAATCAACCATCCCGCGCTGGCAGGCTTCCATAATGTCGGTCATACTGCCATGCAGCAAAGCGCCTGTTTGGGTATGCGAACCGGCGACCGAGATGGGCAGCTTTTCCAATATTGGGGCCATGCTGCCGGCTTCGAACAGGATGATCAGGTTTGGAGCGGTGGTCTTTTGAGCCAGCATGGCAGCCGCTAAAGGCGGGCCAGTGCCGATGACCGCAGTTTTACCGTCCTCGAGCAGGTGAGCCGCTGCACAGATCATCAATTCCATCAGGTTATAGCGTTGGTTGGCGATCATTGGGCTGCGCTTTACCAGGTTCGTTTTAAAGGGTCCATGGCACGTAATTCCTCCAGGCGCACCTGGCCGCCGATCAATGCCAGGTATTCATCAAAATTGCGGGTACCGTAGATATATTTATCTAAAAACGCGGCGAATGTGGCTTCATCCTTTTCGGCCTCCAACCATTCGGCAAAATGACCCTCATCCGAAGTATATTCGTAGGGCATCTCACCTGGGTAACTGCCGTATGGCACGTGACAAACAGCATCTACCAGCCAGTACGGTATGGCAGTCCGTCCGGCATCTTTGCGAATCTCATCCGTGGGAACGATTCGCTCGGTGGTGAGGATCAGGCGCAGGGATGCTTGCGCCAGGTCCTTATCCACGATGCTGATCCCATCAATCTGAGCGTTGCCGTATATGTCCGCGCGGTGAACGTGGATAATGCCCACGTCGGGGTTGAGTGCCGGAACAGCCATCATTATCTGGCCGGTAAATGGGCATTCAACCAGTTTAGCCGAGCTGTAGCGCAGCGTATCCGAACCCAGCATGGNTCGGGCAGGCAAGAACGGCACCCCCATGGCAGCGGCTTTGTACCGCCAGGCCAACCCAGCATTGCTCCACTCGGTGGTTTTTACCGTGCCGCTTTCCATAAAGCGCCGACCATTGGGCGAGAGCCCGCGCATTTCCAAGCCGACAACATAGGCGATATCGCAGCGGTCGATTACCCCGCCAGCAGTCAGGATTTGAAAATCGTGAGTGGTGGAATGACCGGAAAACCCCAGGTTGCGCCGGCAGGAGCGAACGATTTCGTGGAGAACGGCAGTGGAAAAACGCACGCTGCCAAAACCCCCCGTGGCGATATAGTCGCCGTCGTGGATAAATTCTGCGGTTGCCTCGCCAACCGTCATTTGTTTGTCGATCAGCCCACGCGATTTTTTGCGAAAAAATTCACGCGCGCCATCCACGTCCGGTGGTTTAAACAGGCTGCCAACAGGTTGCAATTTTTGTGTATCCACAGCCATGGCTACCCTTTCCGTATCGATTAGTGTTATCAGCAGGCTTAATGAGCCAAAATAACAGGGTTACCGTAAAATGAACGAAACTGCTGCAGCACAATGATGATTATAGTTTAAGTTTATCAAATATATACAGATTGCGCTTATCGATTTTTTTGGAAAAATAATTATTGGATGCTGTTTGTCAATCGGTAAAGGCTAAATTCTGCCAAATATCTTAGNATNGACCCTTTTGTTATTGGGTATTATTTTCGNAAGCCACTTCGGACTGTGTCTTTCTTTTGATTGGCAGGCACAATGGCCGGCCTGTGATTGGGTGTTTGATGATTTGATTCTCCACATTGAACACCTC
>JGI24125J20156_1000511_pt1 | contig 9747 bp, 7 predicted proteins | sample Subbio12Aug_8Bad_FD_20156 | JGI IMG/M metagenome (IMG submission 20156) | reverse complement strand
GCCATTGCCGTCCATGATGATGGCGACATGCTTCGGCCCGCCGGCAACGGCAGGCTCGGGGGCAGCGGCCAGCAGCTCAGCTTCGCTGGCCGGGCGCACGGACGAAAACCATTTCACTTGCCAAGGATTTCCTTCTCCTTGGCGCTGGCCGCAGAATCGATTTCGGCAATCGTCCTGTCGGTCATTTTCTGCACATCGGCCTCAAGGCGCTTCTGCTCGTCCTGCGAAATCTGACCCTTCTTCTCGGCTGCCTTCAGCCCCTCATTGCCGTCGCGGCGCACGTTGCGAACGGCAATGCGCGCCTTTTCGGCATATTGGGTGGCGAGCTTCGCCAGTTCCTTGCGCCGGTCTTCCGTCAGATCCGGAATCGGCAGCCGCAGCGTCTGGCCTTCGGCGATCGGGTTGAGGCCGAGGCCGGCCGAGCGGATGGCCTTTTCCACAGGCTGCACGTTCGAGCGGTCCCACACCTGCACCGCCAGCATCCGCGGCTCGGGCGCCGTCACGGTCGCCACCTGGCTCAGCGGCATGCTGGCGCCATAGACATCGACCTGCACCGGATCGAGAAGCGAGGTGTTTGCGCGCCCGGTGCGCAAGCTGGAAAGATCGCTCTTCAGCGTCTCGACCGCGCCCTTCATGCGGCGCTCCAGATCGGCCTTGGCGGCGTTTGCGTCGAAATCGGCCATTGTCGGTCCCTGTCCTCGTCTATGCGCCGACCAAGGCGGCGATGCTCTCATCCGCTACGATGGTGGCGACGCCTTCGCCCGCCAGCACGCGCGCAAGATTTCCCTCTTCGCGGATGTTGAACACCACGATCGGTATGNCATTGTCGCGGCACAGTGCAATCGCTGCGGCATCCATCACCTTCAGATTATCGCTCAGCACCTTGTCGTAGCTGATGCTGTCGTAGCGCAGGGCATCCGGGTTTGTCTTGGGATCGCTGTCATACACGCCATCCACCGAAGTGCCCTTGAAAAGCGCATCGCACCCCATTTCCGCCGCGCGCAGTGCAGCGCCGCTGTCGGTCGTGAAATAAGGGCTGCCGACACCAGCGGCAAAGATCACCACCCGGCCCTTTTCCAGATGCCGTTCAGCCCGGCGGCGGATCACCGGCTCGCAGACCTGATCCATCTGGATCGCGCTCTGCACACGGGTGTGCACGCCCAGCTGTTCCAGGGCATTCTGCATGGCGAGCGCGTTCATCACCGTCGCCAGCATGCCCATGTAATCCGCCTGCGCCCGGTCCATGCCGGCCGCCGCGCCCGCCATTCCGCGGAAGATGTTGCCGCCGCCGATCACCAGACAGATTTCCAGCCCGGTATCCCTTGCCGCCTTCACTTCCGATGCGAGTTTGCCGACAAAGGCCGGATCGATCCCGAAATGCCGATCCCCCATGAGAACCTCGCCCGAAAGCTTCAGCATGACACGCCTGGTGCGGGGAATGATCATCGGGCTGGGGCAATCCGGTTGCAGGGGGTGCCGCGCTACTTAGCGGGAAGGTGATTGCAGCGCAAAGGGGGATTGCCGAACCAGGGGAAGGCAGCCCCGGAACCCGGCACCTCGGGCCACCGGCGACACAAGACCGGGCGCTTTTGGGCGCCCAGCCCGGCTCCGGGCGCTTTTGGGCGGCCAGCCCGGCTCCGGGTGACTTGCGGGCGCCCGCCCCGTTCAGGCGACCCTGGCAGCAGCGGCCACTTCGGCAGCAAAGTCGCTGGCGGCCTTCTCGATGCCCTCGCCAAGCTGGAAGCGAACGAACTTCGACACCCGGATGTCGGCACCCAGCGCCTTTGCCTGTGCAGCCACGATATCAGCGACCCTCGACTTGCCGTCGATGACGAACAGCTGGCTCATCAGCGCCTGTTCTGCTGCGAACTTCTTCACGGCGCCGTCGACCATGCGCTCGACGATGTCGGCCGGCTTGCCCGAGGCAGCCGCCTTTTCCGCTGCGATCGCGCGCTCGCGCTCCAGCAGCGCGGGGTCGATGTCGTCGGCCGTCAGCGCCAGCGGATTGGCAGCCGCGATGTGCATGGCGATCTGCCGGCCCAGCGCCGCAAGGGCGGCCCGCTGGTCAGCAGAAAGGTCAGGGGTCGCGCTGTCGATGCCGACAAGCACGCCGATCTTGCCGCGATCGGGCGCAGCCGCGTTGTGAACATAGGAAGCAACCGCGCCTGTCGCTTCAATGACCGCCGCGCGGCGAACCGCCTGCTGCTCGCCGATGGTGGCGATGTTGTTGGTGAGCACTTCCTGGACCGTGCCGCCCCCGGCCGGATAGGCAGCGCCAAGCAGCGCGTCCACGTCCGCGCCGGTGCCCAGCACGACCTTCGCCACATCAGCAACAAAGCCCTGGAACTGCGCGTTCTTGGCAACGAAATCCGTCTCGGAGTTCACTTCCACCACGGCCCCGCGGTTGCCCTCGACAACCACGCCGACAAGGCCTTCGGCGGCTGTCCGGCCGGCCTTCTTGGCAGCAGCGGCCAGGCCCTTGGTGCGCAGCCAGTCGACTGCCTTTTCAAAGTCGCCGCCGGTTTCCACCAGCGCCTTCTTGCAATCCATCATGCCGGCCCCGGTGCGATCACGCAGGTCCTTCACGAGTGCAGCAGTAATCTCGGCCATGTCCGGCTCCTTCTCGCTATGCTCTGGCAGACCGCACGGACCCGTGCAGCCGCTTCACGAAGATTGATGACATGCGACAACGACAGCCTTGCCGCCGCACAGGGGTATCAGGGGGTATCAGGGGGTATCAGGCGCTCAGCGCAACTTCAGCTTCCGGCTCGGCGGCGGCGCCGATGTCGACACCCAGGTCGGCCATGCGGCCCTGCCTGCCAGCGAGGATCGCATCCGCCACCGCATTTGCGTAAAGCTGGATGGCGCGCGCGGCATCGTCGTTGCCCGGAACCGGAAAGGCGATGTTCGCCGGGTCGGTGTTGCTGTCGAGGATGGCGATCACCGGGATTCCAAGGACGGTCGCTTCCTTGATGGCAAGATCTTCCTTGTTCACGTCGATCACGAACATCAGGTCGGGCAGGCCGTTCATGTCACGGATGCCGCCAAGCGAGGCTTCGAACTTGTCCCGCTCGCGGGTCATCTTCAGCACTTCCTTCTTGGTGAAGCCGTGCGTGTCGCCCGAAAGCTGCTCCTCAAGCGTCTTGAACCGCTTGATGGAGGCGGAAATCGTCTTCCAGTTCGTCAGCATGCCGCCCAGCCAGCGGTGGTTGACATAATGCTGGTTCGACCGGCGCGCGGCTTCGGCGATGGGCTCCTGCGCCTGGCGCTTGGTGCCGACGAACAGCACCTTGCCGCCGGCAGCCGATGTTGCGCGCACGAAATCGAGCGCGCGTGCGAACAGCGGCACCGTCTGCGACAGGTCGAGGATGTGGATTCCGTTGCGCTCGCCGAAGATGTAGGGCTTCATCTTCGGATTCCAGCGGTGCGTCTGGTGACCGAAATGGGCTCCTGCTTCAAGCAGGGCGGCCATGGACACTTCAGGTGTCGACATGCTTTTTCTCCTAACCGGTTGGTCCGCTGCAGGGGTGAGTTTCGGCTGCGGCCAAAACACCGGAAAGTTTCCCCCCGCATGAGGGATGGCCGGAGGCGCTAGCGGCGCGACCGCCGCAAGTCAAGAGAAGCCGCCCCGGGGAAAGCCACGCCGGGGAAAGCCGCAGAACCCGCGTTCGGGCCGATCCGGCTGGCCACCCCCCAGGCGATCAGCGCCTGCCCGGCAAAATAGAGAAGCCAGATCAGCGGGGAAACCCAGTCCGTCCCGGAAAGCCTGTCCATGCGCGCAAAGATCAGCAGGTCCGACAGCACGAACAGCAGCGCGCCCGCCGCCGCCATGGGGAAGCGGCTCATCAGCGCAGTCGCCGCCATGGCAGCCAGGAACAGCGTGTAGAAGCCCACGGCCGCTGCCATGTCCGGGCTGGAAAGCCGGCTTGCCAGCACGATCATGCCGCCCGCGAACATCGCAGCCAGCGCCGCATCGCGCGCGCCCAGTCCTGCCCTGCGGTTGCGCACATAAAGCGCTATCGCAACGACATGACCCACTGCGAACACCGCTGCGCCGAGGATGAAATCCACCTCCAGCACCATGTCGGCGGTCGCGCCCAGCAGCAGAACGGCAGCCAGCAGCCGGTGATCGGGCGTGCGCCCCTGATTCGAGGCCCAGATGGCCAGCAAGCCCACGCCCGCGCCCTTCCAGGCGATCAGGCCCCAATCGGGCAAGACAATATCCCAGCCCCCAAGATGCGGGGCAAGCGGATAGCTCAGCCCGGCGACCAGCGCTGCCAGGAACAGGAAATGCCGGGCCAGGCGCCTGATCCTACGTCGCCGCCGTCATGCGGAGATGGCCCAGAAAATCCCGCTTGCCCAGCGCCACGCCCCTGGCGCGCATGATCCCGTAGGCTGTCGCGGCGTGGAAATAGAAATTGGGCTGCGAGAAGGAAAGCAGGAAATTCTCCACCGTGAACGGCAGCTCCAGATCCCGCATTTTGAACAGCATCGGCTTTCCGATCATGCTTTCAAGCTCGGCTGCATCCAGCGCCTGAAGGCCCGCCTCGGCCTTGTCCAGCATCGCCTTGATGCCGGCAAAATCGGCTGGCGTCTCGCCGCCGAGCGGCGTGAACACGCCGGCCCGCGCGCCCTCGATCGCACCATGGCTGTGCTGGGCGACCGATTTCACCTGGAAGGTGAAGGGCAGCATCGTCTCGTGCAGGCTGGCGGCCGTGATTTCCTCGTCGCTGCAGCCCTTTTCACGACAGTGCGTCTCGGCCTTGTCGACCAGCGCGCGGACTGCGCCAAGCACCTGGCGGGCGGACGGAACAAATGCATCATAAAGCGTGATCGGCATCGGAATCTCCCTCGTTTCGTTCCGGGGTCTATCGCCTTGGGCGCCTCGCGTCATCCGGGAACTTCAGCCCACCAGCCTGAGCGCCGGCGTCATTGCCGAGATTCTGGCCGCCGCTACGCCGGGAAGCTGGGCAATCTCGGTATCGACGCTGGCGGACAGCTGGAAGTCGCTCCCCAGCCGGATGATGGCGTGCCCCCCCGTCGGGAAGGGAACGCTCGCCTCCACCACGGCGCGCCCGCCGCGCGGCAGCCAGGCCAACAGCGCCGGCAACAGGCTCGCGTCCGCATCGGGCTTCAGCTGAATGGCCAGCAGTGCGCGGGCAGACTTCACCATCGCCGCCAACGGTCGTGCCGACTGGATGGTCAGCCGCGGCGCGTCATCCCCCTCGCGCCACTGCAGTTCCACGTCGAACAGCAGCGGCTCGCCTGAGGCCAGCGCCTGGTCGATGGCAGCCTGCGCCTCCGCCATGAAGATGGTCGCGCCCCACTTGCCGCTCTGGTCCGTCAGGTCGGCCAGCTGGTAGCGCTTGCCCGGCCCCTTGCCCTGCGGCACCCGCCAGCGCGTCGCCTCCACCAGCCCCGCCATGCGAACCGACATGCGCGTGCCGGCCGGAGCCCGGCGCGTCTGCGCCTCTGCTGCCGTCGTTACCTGCATGGCCGCCAGCACTGCGGCATGCGCCTCCACCGGGTGGCCCGAGAACCAGAAACCGAACGCCTCCCGCTCCCTGGAAAGTCGTTCGCCCAGCGGCCAGGGCGGAACATCCGGCAACGGCACGGCCTCGGCCGCGGTGTCGCCGTTGATCAACCCGCTCCCGAAGATGCTCGCCTGCCCCGTCGTGCGCGCATCCGCTGCTCTTGTGGCCGCCGCCATCAGCAGGTCGGCCGCGGCATGCACCCGCGCACGATCATGGCCCAAGCAGTCGAACGCCCCGGCCGATGCAAGAGCTTCCATCTGCCGGCGGTTCAAGGCGCGCGGATCGATCCGGTTCACGAAATCATCGATGCTCCTGAACGGCCCGTTGGCCGTGCGCTCGGTCACGATGTCGGCCATCGCCCCCTCGCCCACGCCCTTCAGCGCGCCCAGCGCATAGCGCACCGCAATCGCGCCGTCCGCGTCCTCCAGCGAGAAATCGGATTGGGATGCGTTGATGCAGGGCGCAAGCACCGCCACCCGGAGCCTGCGCATGTCGTCCACGAAAACCGAAAGCTTGTCGGTCAGGTGGATGTCATAGGCCATGGAGGCCGCGAAAAAAGCCGCCGGGTGCCAGGTCTTCAGCCAGGCGGTCTGCCATGCCACCAGCGCATAGGCGGCCGCATGGCTCTTGTTGAACCCGTAGCCGGCAAACTTGTCCACCAGGTTGAAGATGAATTCGGCCCGCGCCCCGGAAACCCCATTGGCCCTGGCGCCCTCCACGAAGCGGGCGCGCTGCGCGTCCATCTCGGCCTGGATCTTCTTGCCCATCGCCCGGCGCAGGACATCCGCCTCGCCCAGCGAATAGCCCGCCAGCACCTGCGCGATCTGCATCACCTGTTCCTGGTAGATGACCACCCCGTAGGTCGGCTTCAGAATCGGCTCCAGCATCGGATGCAGATAATCGGGCTCCTCCCGGCCCCACTTCCGGGCGGCAAAGCTCGGGATGTTTTCCATCGGGCCGGGGCGATACAGCGCACCCAGCGCGATGATGTCCTCGAACAGCGTCGGCTTCACCAGCGCCAGTGCGCGGCGCATGCCCTCGGATTCGAACTGGAACACCCCCACCGTGTCGCCCCGCGTCATCAGGCTGTAAACCTCGGGGTCGTCCCGGCCCAGCGTGTCCAGATCGATCTCCACACCGCGCGCCTGCAGCAGCGCCTTGGCCCGTGCCAGCACCGAAAGCGTCTTCAGGCCGAGGAAGTCGAACTTGACGAGCCCGGCGTCCTCGGCCCACTTCAGATCGAACTGGGAAACCGGGAAATCGGATCGCGGGTCGCGGTATAGCGGCACGAGCTCGCGCAGCGGCCGGTCTCCGATCACCACGCCGGCGGCATGCGTAGAGGCGTGGCGCGGCCGGCCTTCCAGTTGCAGGCCCACCCTGATCAGCTGCGCCACCTTGGGGTCGGCGTTCATTTCCGCCCGCAGTTCCGGCACGTCGTTCAGGGTGCGCTGCAAGTCCCACGGGTCCGCCGGATTCGCCGGGATCAGGTTGGACAGCCGGTTCACCTGCCCATAGGGCAACTGCATCACCCGCCCCACATCCTTCACCACGGCGCGCGCCTTCAGCGTCCCGAAGGTGATGATCTGCGCCACCTGCTCCCGGCCATATTTGCGCTGCACATAGCGGATCACCTCTTCGCGCCGTGTCTCGCAGAAGTCGATGTCGAAGTCGGGCATGGACTTGCGCTCCGGGTTCAGGAACCGCTCGAACAGCAGGCCCAGCGGCAGCGGATCGAGATCGGTGATGGAGAGCGCCCAGGCCACCGCCGAGCCCGCGCCCGAGCCCCGGCCGGGCCCCACGGGTATCCCCTCGCGCTTTGCCCAGCCGATGAAATCGGCGACGATCAGGAAGTAACCGGCAAAGCCCATGTCGCCGATGATCTGCAGTTCGGATGCCAGCCGCTCCCGATATGGCTGCGGGTCCACCCCCGGCATCGCCGCCAGCCGCTTCGCCAGCCCCGTTTCGGCCAGCTCGCGCAGAACCGTCTTTTCGGCCTCGGCATCCGGCACGAGCTTGGGCAGCACCGGCTCGCGCCTGTGCAGCGCAAAGGCCGACCGTCGCGCCACATGCGCCGTCATCGCCAGCGCCTCGGGCAAATCCGCAAAGCGCGCCGCCATGTCCTCCGAATCCGGCAGGAAATGCTTCGGGTTCGATCGCTTGCGTTCCGCCGATTCCAGATACTGTCCTTCGGAAATGCACAGCATCACATCATGGGCCGCATGGCCGTCGGGCTCCAGGAACCGTGCCGGATTGGTCGCCACGATCGGCACGTTCAAATCATGCGCCAGGTGCAGCAACCCCGCCTCGCTCGCCTGCTCCACCGGGTCTCCCGTGCGGGCGATCTCCACGAACAGCCTGTCCCCGAACAGTTGCTGCAAGCGCCGCGCCAGCGCCCTCGCCTCCTCGGCCTGCCCGTCGGCCAGCAGCCGGGCGAGCGCGCCATCGGCCCCCCCCGTCAACGCAATCAACCCCCCGGTCCGGTCGGCAAGCCCGTCCAGTTCGCCTTCGCCCTCCATATGTGCCGCCGACACCAGGGCCAGCAGATTGCCCCACCCCNCCTCATTCTGCGCCAGCAACACCAGATGATCGACCGGCGGCCGGCTTCCCGGACGCAGGGCGCCGGGCGGCATGGTCCGCACAACCGGCAACATCGTTCCCAGGATCGGCTGGACACCAGCCTCCATGCACGCCTTCGAAAAGGCCATGGCGGCAAACAGGTTGCCCCGGTCGGCCAGCGCCACTGCCGGAAACCCGCGCCTGGCGCACATCTGGGCAAGCGCCTTCACCTCGATCGTCGATTCCAGCATCGAGAAGCTGGACTGAACCCGCAAGGGAACGAAGGGCGAAGCAGGGAGCACAGGCGGACAGTGGGCCTTCCCGCGCCCCGCCTCAAGCGCCGGCTTCAGGAAAATCTGTGGACAGCATCCCGATCTCGATCGCCGGTTATCCGTCCCGGCGGGCCGGGCGATCCGTCAGGCGATGATCTTCTGCTCGCGGAAGGCGGCGATCTCGCTGTCGCTGTAGCCGACTTCCCGCATGATCTCGTCGGTATGCTGACCGATGGTCGGGCAGCAGCGGTCGATCTTCATGGGCGTGTCGCCGAAATGCCAGAATGCGCCGGGCTGTTCGACGATGCCGTAAAGCGGCTGGGGAAGCGCCGATACGAGCCCGTTGGCGCGGTTGGCCGGATCGTCGAAAAAGCGGTTCATCGCATCCTCGAACAGCACCGCGTCTGCCGGCACGCCGCGGGCTTCCAGAGCCACGAGCAGGTCGGCTTGCAGGAAGGCCCTTGCGGCAGCTTCGAAACCGGATTCTTCGTCACCCAGAACCGCCCGCACACCGGCGCGTTCGGCTTCGCTGTGCGCTGCAATCGCAATCCAGCCCCCGCGCGCCTCGTAGATGCGGTGCCATGGGCCAAAGCCGGTCTGGTCGGCGGCAAGCCGGCAGGTTTCGGTCAGCCTGCCATCAGGCCCGATCAGGATTTCCCCCTGCGAGAAGGCCGCCACGCCCAGGAGCGAGGTCTGGGTCATCAGCGCGGCTCCGTGCGCGCGCCGCGCGTAAAGGGAAGCCATGATGCCAACGAGACAATTGTGCGCGGTGTGGATGTCCATCGTTCCGGGGCGGTTGAACACCGGCGGGTTGCCCTCGCCGGCATTCTCGAACTCCCAGCCGGCGAGGGCGTTGAAGATCGAATCATAGCCGGGCCAGTTGCCGCGCGTGCCGCGCTGGCCATAGGCGCTGACATAGGAATAGGCGATGTCGGGGTTGTGCTTGCGGATGTCGGCCTCGCCCAGCCCGAGCTTGGCTGCGCCCTTGAAGCGCATGTTGTGGTGGAATATCTCCGCCCACTGCACCAGCCGGGCGAGGATCGGCTGCGCCTCGGGCCTGGCAAGGTCGAGCGCGATCGACCGTTTCGAGCGGGCGGCCGCCTGATAATAGCGGTGCATGAAGCGGATGCGGTCACCGCTCGGCGGCTCGACCTTGATGACATCGGCTCCCATGTCGCCCATCAGCGAAGGCCCCATCGGCCCGGCCAGGAACATGCCGGCATCGAGCACATGGACGCCGGCCAGCGGATGGGCCGGCGCTTTGTCACCCCCGACCGGGGCGGGTGCGGCGGCCCAGTCGCGGTCGCCGCCTTCGCCCAGCCGCGGCGCCGGGCGTCCGGGCCGCAGCGCAGTGTCGGTGTGAATGGGGATGTTAGGCTGGACCG
>JGI24125J20156_1000510_pt1 | contig 9785 bp, 7 predicted proteins | sample Subbio12Aug_8Bad_FD_20156 | JGI IMG/M metagenome (IMG submission 20156) | reverse complement strand
CCTGCCAGCCCGTCAGCGCCATCAGCCGTTCCGACAGCATCTCGAAATCCGGGATGCCGCCATCGTCATCTTCAGTATATCGAGCCCGGCCAGAAACTCCGGCACGGCCCGCCCCGGCAGCAGTTCGGCCTGCCGCTGGAACAGATGATCCCACAGGTCATGCTCGGCCCGGGTATAGTGCTCCCACCCCTGCGCAATGGTCCAGTCGGCCGCAGCCTCGGGCGGTGGCGCTGCAGAAACATGGCTCATCGGCTGGCTATAGCCCGGACGCGGTGCACAAAGCCACCGCAGCCTGACACTGTTCCGGCATCGATCCGCCAAAGCAGTGCCGGGCTGTGCCCCATGACAAGCGCGCTGTTTCTCGCCGCCCTTGCGCCCCGGCCGACAGGATGACCAGCGCAGATCCAGAGGCCGACTGGTCCGCCGGCCAGCTCCGCTCGGCCCGCTTCGACGACATCTATTTCTCGGCGTCCGGCGGGCTCGGCGAGGCCCGCCATGTATTTCTTGAAGGCTGCGGCCTTCCCGGGCGCTGGCAGGGCCGACGGCGCTTCACGGTCGGCGAACTGGGTTTCGGCACCGGTCGCAACATTCTGGCGCTGCTGCAAATGTGGCGGCAGCACCGCCCGCCCGGCGCCACCCTCCACATTTTCTCGGTCGAAGGCTTTCCACTTTCGCGCGCCGACGCGCAGACCGCCCACGTCCAGTGGCCGGAACTGGCGGATCTCTCCGCCTCGTTACTTGCTCAGTGGCCCGCAGGCGCACGCGGCATGCACCGCATCGGCTGGCCGGCTTTGGGCGCAACGCTCGATCTCGCAGTGCTCGACGTCGCGGAGGCCCTCGCCGGCTGGTCAGGCAAGGCCGACGCCTGGTTTCTCGATGGTTTTTCCCCGGCGAAGAACCCCGCGATGTGGAGCCCCGATGTGCTGGCCGCGGTCGCCCGGGCCTCTGCCCCCGGTGCCCGCGCGGCGACCTACAGCGTCGCTGCAGCAGTCCGCCAGGGCCTTGAATCCGGCGGCTTCACCGTCATGCGCAAGCCCGGTTACGGCCACAAGCGCGAGCGGCTGGAAGCAGCTCTTTCAGGCGCGGCGCAAGACCTGCCCGCGTGCCGGGTCGCCATCATCGGCGCGGGGATCGCAGGCGCCGCACTTGCCCGTGCGCTGGCGGATCAGGGAGCCGAATCGCAGGTCTTCGCATCTGGCCCCATGGCGTCCGGCAACCCCGCAGCACTGGTTTCGCCCCGGCTGGCGGCGGCCAGCGCAGCGGGCGCAGCGCTTCATGCGCAGGCCTTCCGCCACGCCGTCCGGCGCATCGGGGAAGCGGCCCCCGCCGCCATCATTGCAAGGGGCGCGGAGCGTCTGCTGCAAGGCGCAAAAGAAGCCGGGCGCGGCGCTGCCACCGTCGCATCGGGTCTGTTCGAACCCGGCAGTATCCGCCTCGCCGAACAGTCCGCCGACCAGCGCGGCATGCTGCTGTTCGATGACGCACTCGTCGTCGCCCCCGAAGTGCTGCTGGCGCTGTGGCTGCCCAAGGTTCAGAAGGCCGCCATCGCATCGCTGCGGCGCGGCCCGTCCGGATGGACCCTGCTAGGCCCGACCGGTGATGCAGTGGCGGAAGCGGATGCCGTCATCCTTGCTGCGGGTTTCGCGTCGGCTGCGCTGGCCGAAATTCCGCTGCGCCCGGTTCGCGGGCAGGTCAGCATCGCCGACATCCCTTTTGCGGGCCCGCCGGCAAGCTGGGGCGGCTATGTCATCCCGACACGATCCGGCCTGCTGTTCGGCGCAACGCACGGCCGCGGCGACGCAGACTCTGGCCTGCGCGCCGAAGATCAGGTCCGCAATCTCGAGGGTTTGCGGCAAGTCCGCCCGGCCCTCGCTGCAGCGCTGGAAGGGCAGCCGATCCGGGCCGCAGCCGGGGTCAGGGCCGCCACGGGCGATCATCAGCCCGTCGCGGGGCGGCTGGAAGAGGGGCTGTATGTCCTTGCCGGCCTTGGCGGTCGCGGCTTCACACTTGCGCCGCTGCTGGCAGAGCATGTGGCCGGCCTTGTGCTCGGCCTTCCCTCGCCGCTTCTTGCGTCAGCGGCGGCGCTGGTCGATCCCGCCCGGTTCACGCCTGGGGCGGCGAAGGTCTGAGCGGGCCCGGCGGCGTGATCATGCAAAGCGCCGGCGGCGAAGTCCGCCAGCTGGAATCGGCCGTTTTCAATTTCTGAAAGGTGGCATTTCGATCATTGTCGTTTTCTCCCCGTCCGGATTCCCTATCTGAAGCAGCATGGTTGCCCTTGCAGCAGGAGTATCCCCGATGATCGAAGTCCGTCCCTTCGCGTTCCTTGGCGCCGCCAGTCATGGCTGGCTCGAAGCCAGCCACCACTTCAGCTTCGCCAGCTATCATGATCCCGCCCGCATGGGCTGGGGTGCGATCCGCGTGTGGAACGATGACGTCATCGCACCCCGATCAGGCTTTCCGCCCCATCCGCACCGCGACATGGAGATCATCACCTATGTCCGCGAGGGGGCGATCACCCATGAGGACAGCCTGGGAAACCGCGGCCGGACGGCAGCCGGCGATGTGCAGGTCATGTCGGCTGGAACCGGAGTCCTCCACTCGGAATTCAATCTCGAGGACAGGGAGACCCGGATATTCCAGATCTGGATACTGCCCGAAACGCTCGGCGCGCGCCCGGCCTGGGGCTCGCGCTCCTTTCCAGCGAATGATCGCGCGGGCCGGTTCGTCCCGCTCGCGAGCGGGCTTGGCGATGCAGGAGCGCTGCCGATCCAAGCACCTGCCCGGGTGCTCGGCGCAACCCTGAAAGCCGGAACCGAAGCCCGCTACGTCTTTGCGCCGGGCCGCCTTGGATACCTTGTTCCCGCAAAGGGCCGCGTGCGCATCAACGGTCATGAAGCCAACGCCCGGGACGGCGTCGCCATGCGCGATGCGGCCGAAATCCGGATCGAGGCGATGGAAGAAGCCGAACTGATCCTCGTCGATTCGCAACCCTGACAGCCCGACGGCGTGGATTTGGCCGCCCCGGCTGGCCGGGGCCGTGGAGCAGGCCGCGTTGCGCCCGGCACCGGGCTGGGGCAGAAGGCCCGCCAGGCTTTTTGCCGGGAGGGCATGTGGCAGCGACACTGAAGCGGGCGACAATAACGCGCCCCGAACGGATCATCCCGCTCGCCTTCCTGATCGGGATCGCGGCCGGCACCCTCCTGCTCAGTCTGCCGATCGCGCGCGCCGGATCGGATTTCGGCGCCCCCTTCATCGTCGCGCTTTTCACTGCCACCTCGGCGCTTTGCGTCACCGGGCTGACCGTGGTCGACACGTCCAGCTACTGGAGTCCGTTCGGTCATGGCGTGATCCTGCTGCTGTTTCAGCTTGGCGGGCTCGGCATCATGACCGGCGCGACCCTGCTCGGCCTGCTGGTATCCAGCCGCATGCGCCTGCGCGGCCAGTTGCTGGCGTCGGCGGAAATGCGAAGTCTCGATCTTGGCGACGTGCGGCATGTCCTGCGCCTTGTCGTCATGGTAACCTTCGCTGTCCAGGCCGTTCTGGCGGTCGCGCTGACGTTGCGCTTCTGGCTGGGCCTCGGCTTCGAACCGGGCAGCGCCATCTGGAACGGCGTGTTTCATGCCGTCTCCGCGTTCAACAATGCCGGCTTCACTATCCTGCCGCAGGGCCTGCTCCCCTATTCGGCCGACTGGATGCTGCTGTCGCCGCTGATGCTGGGGGTGATCATCGGCGGTATCGGCTTTCCTGTCCTTTATGAACTGCGCAAGCAGTGGCGGACGCCCCGGAACTGGACCATCCACACCAAGCTCACGCTGTGGGGTTCGGCCGGGCTGCTGCTGTTCGGGGCGCTGGCGGTCCTGCTGTTCGAATGGTCCAACCCCGCGACCCTCGGCAACGCGGAGCCGGGCGAGAAATTGCTCGGCTCGTTGTTCCATTCGGTGATGACCAGATCGGGCGGCTTCAATGCGCACGATACCGCCGCCATGGGCCCGGACACGATCCTGCTGTCGTCGGCGCTGATGCTGATCGGTGGCGGCAGCGCCAGCACGGCCGGCGGAATCCGCATCACCACCTTCCTGTTGATGGGCTTTGTGGTCTGGTCGGAAATCCGCGGCCGCAAGGATTCGATTGTCTTTCGCCGCCGCATCTCCCCCGATGTCCAGCGCCAGGCCGTCGCCATTGTGCTGATGTCGGTGGGCGTAGTTTCGGTCGCCCTGCTGGCGCTTGTGTCTTTCGTCGACGCGCCGGTCGAGCGGATCATGTTCGAGGCGATCTCGGCCTTTGGCACGGTAGGCGCATCGGTTGGCCTCAGCGCGGAAATGCCGCCGGCCGGGCAGATGATCCTTGTCATTCTCATGTATGTCGGCCGTGTCGGCACCGTTACACTGGCGACGGCGCTTGCCTTCAACGTGCGCCGTGACCCTTATCGCTATCCCGAGGAGAGACCCATTGTCGGCTGAAAAGAACGGAACCGGATCGCCCGTGATCGTGATCGGGCTGGGTCGTTTCGGTGGCGCGGTTGCACGGTCGCTGGTTCGTCTGGGCCACGAAGTGCTCGGTGTCGACGAGAACATGGATCTGGTCCAGCAATGGTCGGAAGAACTGACCCATGTGGTGCAGGCCGACACCACCAGCCCGGCGGCCCTGAGGCGGCTGGGTGCCGGGCAGATGGAGCATGGCGTCGTCGGGATCGGCTCCGACATCGAAGCCTCGGTTCTCACGGTCGTCGCGCTTGCCGACGCCGGGTGCAAGGATATCTGGGCCAAGGCGGTCAGTCTCAGCCACGGCCGGATTCTGGAGCGGGTGGGCGCCGCGCATGTCGTCTTTCCGGAAGCGGCGATGGGAGAACGCGTCGCCCATCTCGTGACGGGCAAGATGATGGACTTCATCGAGTTCGACGACGGTTTCGCCATCGTGAAAACCCGGACGCCTCGTTCGCTCGCCGGCAAGGCGCTTGCGGAATCCGATGTCCGCAAGTTGTACGGGGTGACGATCGTGGGCGTGAAACGGCCGAGCGAACCGTTTATTCAGGCCGTGTCCGATACCGTCGTCCAACTGTCGGATCTGCTGATCGTCTCGGGCCCGACCGACAAGGTGGAGGCTTTCGCTTCCAAGACCTGATATCGGCCTTTCAGCCCGTCAGCCGTTCGCGATCCCGAGGTCCAGCTCCTCCACGCTGACGGCCGCAAGCGCCCGGGCGGCGAAATCCCAGTTCAGGTGCTTCGCGATCACTGCCTCCAGATAGGCTTTGCGGGCCCGCTTGTGATCCAGGTAGTAGGCATGTTCCCACAGGTCGATCACCAGCAGCGGTTTCAGCTTCGGGTCGATCACCGGGGTCTGCGCATCATGGGTGTCCATCAGTTCAAGCCCGTCTTCGTCGGCCACGAGCCACAGCCAGCCACTGGCGAAATGGCCGGCGCCGGCCTCCAGCATGGCGTCCTCCAGCGCGCCGAAGGATCCGAACTCCCGGTTGATGGCCTTCAGCAGATCCCCGCCCGGCGCGCCGCCGTCCGGGCTCAGGCTCTTCCAGTAGAAGGCGTGGTTGAAATGCTGGGCTGCGTGGACGAACAGGTCGTCCGATGAAACCAGCTCCGACACATCCTCCGGATTGGCGTCCGCGGTTTCCCGGATGATTTCGAGGAGGCTCGCCTTTTCCATCCCCTCCTCAGCGGCAAGCCGGTTCAGAGCGTCGACATAGGCCTGGTGGTGGCCGCCATGATGTTCGGCGAAGGTCTGGGCGGTGATGGCTGGGGAAAGCGCATCGGGGCTGAAAGGCAAGGGCGGCAATCGGAAGCGGGCTGGCATCGGTTTCTCCTGTTTATCAGCACTATAGCCGTATTCCTGCTGCAATGCACGGAACGACTGCTGATGACCAGGCAGGTGCTGCGACGGGTGCTGGAGCATGTTTCGATCTGGTGGAATCACCGGCATCGGAAACCCATGCGGAAAAGCAGGAGGATGGAGCGGCGGTTCTGATGCAATCAGAACGGGACTCGCTCTAGGGGCGGCGCCGGGTGAGGCCGCTGCTGCGCCTCAGGGTGTGAAGGATGTGAATAGGAAGAAGGCGAAGATCACGAGGTGCACCGCACCTTGCAGAACAGTCGTCCGCCCCGTGGAAAGGGACATGCTGGACACCAGCAGCATCAGCGCCAGCAGGGTGATCCCCTTGGGGCCTAGCCCCAGCTCCAGCTTCCAGCCGAACGCGAGCGACAGTCCCACGATAACCGGAACCGTCAGTCCGATGGTCGCCAGCGCCGAGCCAAGTGCAAGGTTCAGGCTGGTCTGCAGCCGGTTGGCGCGCGCCGCCCGCACGGCAGCCATCCCTTCGGGTAGCAGAACGACCCCGGCGATCACCACCCCCACGGCCGCCAGCGGCGCACCGCTCGCGACGATGGCTGCGCCCAGCGGATCCGACAGTGTCTTTGCCAGCAGCACGACGGCGGAAAGGCAGATGATCAGCAGCACGAGCGCGAGGGCTGCCTGCATGCTGGTGCAGGATTGCCGGTCGGGAATGCCGTCGCCGGTCACGTCCTCGGGCAGGAAATAATCACGGTGGGCGATGGTCTGAACGAACACGAACAGGCACCAGATCGCGAGGCTTGCTGCGCCCACCAGCAGAAGCTGCCCTTCGGAGAAGGTCCCGCCAACCGTCGATGTCGTGAAGTTCGGAAGCACCAGCACCAGCACGGCCAGCGCCGCAAGCGCCGTCGTTGCGGCCGATACCCCATAGAGGCTGAAGCGCTGCACCTGGTGTCGCGCCGCACCCACCGCGATGCACAGCCCGACGACACCGCCAAGAATTATCATCACCGCCGAATAGACGGTATCGCGCAGCAGGGCCGTCGATGCTTCGGGCTTCGCCAGCATCAGGGTCACGATCAGCGCGCATTCGATGATGGTGACAGCAAGCGCCAGGATCAGCGTTCCAAACGGTTCCCCCGCCTTCACCGCAATCACCTCGGCATGGTGGACCGCCGCCAGCACCGTTGGCATGAGAAGCACGGCCAGCAGCAGCGCGATCCCCGTCTCGTCCGAACGGGCACCCAGCGCGAAAAAGGCCAGCCAGGCGGCCGTCGGCGCAAGCCAGCTCCAGAAGGGCACGGTGCGTCCGAAGGCGAGCCGATTTCTCATGCGGGGGTCCTGCGGTGAAGGAGCCCCGATTCGATCATGCCGCCGCCCGGGCTTGGCGGCAGGGGCGCGGTCGCGGCCAGCAGCCAGTCGCGGGCCGCCCCCTCCAGCCTGTCGGCATGAGCAGTGCGCACCCGGGCGTGATAGCCGTCCAGCCAGGCTATCTCTGCGGGCGTCATCATTGCGGGTTCGATCAGCCGCCTGTCGATCGGCGCCAGCGTGATGGTTTCGAACGCCAGCATGGGCTCGATGTCGCCGGGCCGCGGGTCTTCCACCACGATCACCAGATTCTCGATGCGGATGCCATATTCGCCGGCTCCGTCCGGGCCTGATCTGTAGAAACCCGGTTCGTTCGACAACACCATGCCGGGGTGCAACACTTCGTCCGTTCCCGTCGCACCGGGCGCCGACGCGATCCGCTGCGGCCCTTCATGCACGCCAAGGAAGTGGCCTACGCCATGGCCCGTTCCGTGCGCATAATCGAGGCCCGCCTCCCACAGATACTGCCGTGCCAGGATATCGAGCTGCCCGCCGCGCGTGCCCCTGGGAAAGCGCGCGGTGGCCAGCGCGATATGGCCCTTCAGCACCCGCGTGAAGCGGTCGCGCATCTCGGGTGTCGGCGTGCCGACAGCGATGGTGCGGGTGATGTCGGTCGTGCCGTCGGGATACTGGCCGCCCGAATCGATGAGATAGAGGCTGTCGCCTTCGATCCGGCGGTTGCTTTGCGGCGTCGCATGATAATGCGGGCTCGCGCCGTTGGGGCCGAAGGCCGAGATGCTGTCGAAGCTCAGATCCCGCAGCAGGTTCGATTCGCGCCGGAATCCTTCCAGCCTGGCCTGCGCGTCCAGCTCGTCGATGGCGGGGTTCGCATCCATCGAGTGCAGGAACTTCGAAACCGCAAGGCCGTCGCGCACATGGGCGGCGCGCATGCCCGCAAGCTCGGTCTGGTTCTTGGCGGCCTTCCTCGGGACGCAAGGGTCGCGCCCCTCGATCAGCGTCACGCCCGCGCGGTCCAGTGCTTCGAAGACGGCCGCGACACACCAGGCCGGATCCAGCATCACCGTGCCCTGCAATGCCTCCAGCGCCGGCCCGAAGGCGCTGTAGGGCTGAACGGCGACTTCGGGCCCCAGATGGGCGGCCACATCCGCGGAAATCTTTGCCGGATCGGTGAACAGAGTTGCCGTCTGATCGTCGCGCAGCAGCGCAAAGCTTCGCACCACGGGCGTGCGCGGAACATCCCGGCCCCGGATGTTGAACAGCCAGGCAATGGAATCGAGCGCTGCCAGCACCAGCGTTCCCGCGCCCCTGGCCTTCAGTTCCGCAGCAATGGCGGCGCGCTTTTCCACCGGGGACTGCCCCGAATATTCCAGTGCAAGCACTTCGGCCGGCGCGGTCGATGGTGCCGGCTGATCCGTCCGGATCGTGTCGATGGGGTTCGGGCCGACGGGCGTCAGGGTGGCGCCCTTCGGCTTCAGCGCTGCCTCCAGGCTCCTGGCGAAGGCTCTGGTCGTGAGCCACGGATCGAATCCGATTCGCCCGCCCGCGGGAACATTTGCAGCCACCCATTCGATCATCGGTTCCGCCGGGATCGAGCGATATTCATAAAGCGCGCCGTCCACCTGCTGGCGCACCTGCAGCGTGTAGCGGCCGTCGGTGAACATGGCGGCCCTGTCGATCAGGACGGCCGCGCTCCCCGCGCTTCCGGCAAAGCCCGTAAGCCACTCCAGCCGCCGGGCGTAGGCGCCGACATATTCCGACATATGCTCGTCGGTCAGCGGAACCAGGAAGCCGTCGAGGCCGTGGGCGCAAAGGGTGGCGCGCAGCGCCGCGAGTCGATCGGAATGGATGGTCATGGCCCCTTGCTAGGAAATCCTGCAGGCGCTGGCCAGCCGGGCGCGACGATCGCCATCGCCTGGAACAGCCGGCCCATGCCGCCAGGCGATACCAGCCGCACCCGCGCGGCCTCCACTTCGGCGCATCTTTCGATGGACGCCATGGCTTTCAGGGATTGAGCGCGAGCGGCAATGCCCAGCATCTCAAGGAACATGCCCTGTGCCTCGGGCCCGAACACGCGGGCATGGTTGCAGGCGGCCCGGCCTATCGCGCCGAAATCGACATGGGCGGAAATGTCCGCATCCCCCAATGTCGCCAGCGGGTCGGCGAAAACACCGGCGCGGATCGCCTGCAGCGTGTCGCCCAAGGCGGGGCCCCGGTAGCCATAGTCGATGAACAGCGCCGCGCCGCCCCCGGCTGCAACCCGCCTTGCAACGGCAGACGCCAGCGCCTCGGCGGCGAAGCTGCGCTCATGCACGCTGCCAAGCGGGGCATTGCGCAAGGCTTCCGGGATGAACGCCGCATTTGCCGCCATCGCCAGATCCCAGCCGTTGGTCCCGACGCGCCGGAGCGCCCAACCCTCGCTGGTCCGCTCGAACTGCGTCAGCGGCAGGGCATCGAGAAATTCATTGGCGACCAGCAGCATCGGCGCATCGTCGGGCACGGTCGCCGGGCTGTCGTGCCAGACCGCATTGCGAAGTGCAGCGCCGGGCAGTTTCAGCGCCTGCTCCGCCCGCAACCGGGCGCTTTTCTCAACAAGGTGCAGGCGAACCGATCCGGCCAGCCCCGGCGCTGCCTGGTCGATGGCGCGCAGCGCATCGGCC
>JGI24125J20156_1000490_pt1 | contig 9960 bp, 8 predicted proteins | sample Subbio12Aug_8Bad_FD_20156 | JGI IMG/M metagenome (IMG submission 20156) | reverse complement strand
CTCATGCCAAGCTCCCTTCACAGAGCTTGAATCACATCACCCGCGCCAAGGGAATCCCATTTATGAGTTCGTGACCTAGAGCGAGTCTCGATCTGACTGCACCAGATCGGCTGCTCCATCTCCTTGTTTTTCCGTATCGTTTTCCGATGCCGGTGATTCCACCAGATCGGAACATGCGCTAGTTGTCGAGCGCGCGCCGGACGGTGGGAAGAATGTTCGCGACCATGACGGAAACGCCCCTGGCGTTTGGATGCATGCCATCTGCCAGAAGGAGCGGCCTTTGCGCGGCGACGCCGTTCAGGAAGAAGGGATAGAGTGTCGCACCATGTTTTTTTGCGAGCGCCGGGAACATGGCGTTATATTCCCTGCCATAAGCGGGTCCGAGATTGGGAGCGGCAAGCATTCCCGCGAGCACCACCGGGATGTCGCGCCTGTTCAGTTCAGCGAGGATGGCATCGAGGTTGGCGCGCGCGGCTGCCACCGGCTGGCCGCGCAGCATGTCGTTGGCGCCGAGTGCGACAATCGCCAGATCCGGATTCTGTTTCAGGCTGTTGAGCACCCATGGAAGGCGTGCTCTGCCTTGTGCCGTGGTGTCGCCCGAAACGCCGGCATTATGAACCCGGACCCTGATGCCCTCCTTGCGGAGCGCGGCTTCGAGCTGGGCGGGGAAGCTTTCCCCTGGCCGCAGCTGGTAGCCGGCGGTAAGGCTGTCGCCAAAGGCCAGCACGAGCCTGTCCTTCGCGAGCGCGGGTGCGGCCCAGAGCAGCGGAAGGATTGCAAGAAGCTGGAAAAGCCGGAAAAGCGGGCCATATGGGCGGCGACTTCCAAACAGACCATAGTTCAAGGGATTCTCCATGCCGTCCGACGAAAGCGCTGATATGGTGATCGATGCCCGTAATGTCACCCTGGCGCTGGGAGAAGGCGAGGCGCGCGTCGAGATACTGCGCGGGGTGGACCTGGCCGTGGGGCAGGGCGAGCGGCTGGCCATATTGGGGCCCTCGGGCAGCGGGAAATCTTCGTTGATGGCGGTGCTTTCGGGGCTGGAATCAGCGACTTCCGGGCAGATCCGGATTGCCGGGCTTGATATCACGGGGCTTTCCGAAGACGGGCTTGCCGAAGCGCGGCGCGGGCGGATCGGGATCGTGCTGCAGGCCTTTCACCTGGTGCCGACAATGACCGCAATCGAGAATGTGGCGATCCCGCTGGAACTTGCAGGCCATGCCGACCCGTTCGGCGCGGCCCGGCGCGAGCTGGACGCGGTGGGGCTGGGTGCGCGAACCACCCATTATCCCACGCAGCTTTCCGGCGGCGAACAGCAGCGCGTGGCGCTGGCGCGCGCGCTGGCGGTGCGCCCCGCGCTGCTGTTTGCGGATGAACCGACGGGGAACCTCGATGCCGCGACCGGCGAGACGATCGTGGACCTGCTGTTCCGCCGGCTGGACGAGACCGGAGCGACGCTGGTTCTGATCACCCATGACCAGGATCTGGCGCAGCGCTGTTCGCGGATAATCAGGATGAAGGACGGACGAATCGTCTCGGACACGCCAGCGGACCCGGTGGCGAGGCTTGCGAGTGGCGCGGCAGCCAGGGCGCTTGCATGAACATTGCGATGAAGCCGCCGGCAGCGACGAGCGCGCCGGCACCGCTGGGGAACGGCGCGATCTGGCGGCTGGCCGGGCGCTTTGCCGCAAGGGAAGCGCGCGGCGGGCTCGGGGCGCTGAGGCTGCTGTTCCTGTGCCTGTTCCTGGGTGTGCTGGCGCTGGCGGGGGTTGGATCGCTTTCGAGCGCGATCCAGAAGGGGCTTGCCGAACAGGGGCAGGTGATCCTGGGCGGCGACGTCGAAGTGCGGATGACGCAGCGTGGGCCATCGCCCCAGGAAATGGCGCTGCTGAAAGGGTTTGGCGGCACGATATCGGAATCGGTCCGCATGCGGGCCATGGTGCGCGCCGAGGCAGTTCAGGGCGAAGGCGGCGCGGCCGGAGGGCAGCTGCTGGCCGAAATGAAAGCGGTGGATGGCGGCTGGCCGCTCTATGGCGAAGCGGAATTGAAGGGCGGCGGCGGGAACCGGGAAGTGCAGGCGGCGCTGGCCAAAGGCGCGCTGATCGCCGAAGGGCTGGCGGAACAGCTGGGGTTGCAGCCGGGCGACAGGATCAGCCTGGGCGAGACCGAGTTTCCGGTTTCGGCTATCCTGAGCGTGGAACCCGACCGGGCCGGCGAGGGCTTCACGCTGGGGCCATCCGTGCTGATCGCGTTCGACCGGGTGGAAGAGACCGGATTGCTGCAGCCCGGGAGCCTGTATCGACACCATGTGCGCCTGAAGCTGCCTGCGGGCACCGACCCGGTGCAGGTGACGGAGGCGATCGAGGAGGCTTTTCCCGATGCCGGCTGGCGGATAGCGGATCGTCGAGACGGCGCGCCGGGCGTTCGCCGTTTTGTCGAGAATCTGGCGCAGTTCCTGACGCTGGTGAGCCTGACGGCGCTGGCGGTAGCCGGCGTCGGCGTCGGCAATGGGGTGCAGGGCTATCTGGACCGCAAGGGCGGCACGATCGCGACGATGAAGGCGCTCGGGGCATCGTCTGTGCTGATCTTGCGGATCTACCTGCTTTTGATCGGCGGCGTGGCGCTGGTGGCGGCTGCGGCCGGGGCGGTGGCCGGGGCGCTGGTGCCTTATGTTGTCGTTCATGTGGCCGGTGCTGCAATTCCGGTGCAGCCGGTGCTGGGCTTTCATGCAGCGCCGATGCTCGCGGCGATTGTTTTTGGGCTGCTGGTGGCCTTTGCCTTTGCCGTGCCGCCCCTGGCGCGGGCCGGCGCACTTCCGGCGCAGCGGATGTTTCGCGGATCCGTCGAAAGCTGGCCCTGGCCTTCGGCGCGCGCGATCCTGGTTTCTCTGGCGGCCGGCGGCGTGGTGGCCGCGCTTGCGGTGTGGCAGTCAGCCGAGCCGGTCTTTGCGCTGGGGTTCCTGGGCGGCGTGGCGGTCGTGCTGGCGCTGCTGTTTGCGCTGGGAACACTGGTGATGCAAACGGCGCGCAGGATGCCGCGGCCAAGGGGCGTGCTGGGGCGGCTGGCGCTGGGAAACATCCACCGGCCGGGCGCGATGACGCGGCAGCTGGTGGTGGCGCTGGGGCTGGGATTATCGCTGTTCGCGACACTGGCCTTCATCGAGACGAGCTTCAACGCCGAACTGAGGAATACCGTGCCCGACAAGGCGCCGAGCTTTTTTCTTCTGGATCTGCCCAAGGAGGATGCCGAACGCTTCCGCGCCTCGCTGCCCGCAGGCAGCGAGGTGAACATGGTGCCCAGCCTGCGCGGGCCCGTTGTGGCCGTGAACGGAATACCGGTTTCTGAACTGAAGGATATCCCGGAGCGAGGCTATGTATTGCGCGGGGATCGGGGGCTGACCTGGGCCGCAGAGATTCCGGCGGGCAACCGGCTGGTGGCGGGCACCTGGTGGCCGAAGGATTATACCGGGCCGCCGCTGGTTTCGATGGACGCCGAGCAGGCCGGGTTGCTGGGCCTGGAACCGGGGGACAACATCACGGTTTCGGTGCTCGGCGTGGAGATAACGGCCACCATCGCTTCGCTGCGCGAGATCAACTGGGACAGCCTGGGGTTCAACTTCGCGCTGATCTATGATCCGAACACGTTGCGCGATGCGCCCTACAGCTGGATGGCGACAGCCACCCCGCCGCCTGCCTATGAGGACAGCTTCACCGGCGCGATCAGCCGCGCTTTCCCGACGGTTTCGGTGGTGAGGGTGAAGGATGTGCTTGGCGAAGTGGGCAATCTGATGACGCAGATGGGTACTGCCGTTCGGGCTGCTGCAAGCGTTGCGATCCTGGCCGGCATTGCCGTGCTGGTGGGTGCGCTGGCAGCGCAGGCGCGCGCCCGGGTTTATGACAATGTGATCATGAAGATTCTCGGCGCCACGCGGCGGCAACTGATGACGGCAGCCGCGATGGAGTATGCGGCGCTGGGGCTGCTGGTGGCGTTCATCGCGCTGGCGCTGGGCGGAATTGCCGCCTGGATAGTAGTGACGAGGGTGCTGGAATTCAGCTGGCAGCCGGACTGGGGCGCTGCTTTCCTGACGGTTCTGCTGGGGGCCGCTGTTACGCTGATACTGGGTCTGGCGGGCGCACACCGGGCGCTTGGCGTGAAGGTGGCGCGGGTGCTGCGCGACAATTGAGCAACCTTTGTTGCACGACCGCAAAATAATGAGTGAAGCACCTTGAATCGGTTTGTTGCATAGGCGATATTCAGCGCTGAGCCGGATGGTCCGGCGGGATGGAGAATTATGATGGTCAATCAGGTCGATCCCCGGTTCGGCCGCGGTGCCGCCGGAGTGGCGCGCACCGGTACCTCGGCTGCCGAATATGACATGGGCCTCCGGGCGCACATGCTTTCGGTTTACAACTACATGATATCGGGCGTGCTGCTGACGGGCCTTGTCGCCCTTGGCACCTATGCGACCGGGCTCTGGCAGACATTCTATGAAGTGAACCCGGCGACGGGTGCAATGGGCCCCAATGCGCTGGGCTGGGTGATCATGCTGTCGCCCTTGGCCTTTGTGTTCATGCTGGCCTTCCGCATCCAGAAAATGTCGGAAAACGCAGCCCAGATGGCGTTCTGGGGGTTCGCCGTGGTGATGGGCCTTTCGATGTCCACCATCTTCCTGCGCTTTACCGGTGGTTCGATCGCCTTCACCTTCTTTGCCACCGCAGCAGCGTTCGCCGGCCTCAGCCTCTATGGCTACACGACAAAGCGGGATCTCTCGAAGCTCGGCACCTTCCTGGTCATGGGCCTTGTGGGCATCCTGGTGGCGATGCTGCTGAACTTCTTCTTCCAGTCGGGAACCCTGGCGCTGGTCATCTCGATCCTGGGCGTGCTGATCTTTGCCGGGCTTACCGCGCATGACACGCAGAAGATCAGGCAGACCTATGATTATGTCGCGGGAACGGACATGGCCGGCAAGGCCGCCATCATGGGCGCGCTGACGCTCTACCTCGACTTCATCAACCTCTTCACTTTCCTGCTGCACTTCCTGGGGCAGAGGGAATAGCAACCAGTCGAAGCGACACATGCTGGCCCGGCGGGAAACCGCCGGGCCTTTTTTTGGGCCGGACTCGGGTTTGGCCGGAGCCGAGCCGGGACCGTGCGTTGCGCAATTGGCCGCCCCCTTCCATTTCTTCCCATCCCCCGGCATGATGACAGGCGGGACTTCCGGAGACATACATGGCTGACAATATCTACCACCATCGGGCGACGACACTGGATGGCCGTGAGGCGAATCTCGATGCATGGAAGGGCCAGGTTCTGCTGATCGTGAACGTGGCGTCGAAATGCGGATTCACGCCGCAGTACACCGGGCTCGAGGCGCTGTACCAACGGTTCCGCGATCGGGGATTTGCGGTGCTGGGATTTCCCTGCAACCAGTTCGGCAAACAGGAACCGGGAAGCCCGGCCGACATCGCGAAATTCTGTTCCACCACCTATCCGGTCACCTTTCCGATGTTTGCGAAGGTGGATGTGAACGGTCCGGGCGAACTGCCGCTGTTCCGGCAGATCAAGGAACAGGCGCCCGGCCTGCTGGGATCCAAGGCGATCAAGTGGAACTTCACCAAGTTTCTGCTGAACCGCGAGGGGGAGGCGGTGGAGCGGTTCGCACCGACCGTCAAACCCGAGACCATCGCGCCCAAGATCGCAAAACTGCTGACCTGACATGCCGGTGATTGCCGTCGATGGCCCGGCGGCTTCGGGGAAGGGCACGATTGCCCGCGCGCTGGGGCGGCATTTCCGGCTGCCCCACCTGGATACCGGGGCACTGTACCGGGCGGTGGCGCTGGCGGCGCTGAAATCGGGCACCCAACTTGCCGATGGGCCGGCAACGGGATTGCTGGCGGACGCACTCGATCTTTCGCTGCTGGAGGATCCTGCGCTAAGGGATGCCTGGACGGCCGAGGCGGCATCGCGGATTTCCGCGCACCCCGAGGTCCGTGCGGCGCTGCTGGCGTTCCAGCGGAGTTTCGCCGCCCAGCCGGGCGGAGCCGTGCTGGACGGACGGGACATAGGATCGGTGATTGCGCCGGATGCGGACGTCAAGCTGTTCGTGACGGCGAAGCCGGAAGTGCGGGCACGGCGGCGGTTTCTGGAGTTGCAGGCGGCGGGACGGGAGGCACGCGAGGCGGCGATCCTGGAGGATATACTGGCGCGCGATGCGCGCGACACGACAAGGGCCGATGCGCCGCTGGTGCGGCCGGCGGACTCCGACTTGCTAGATACCAGCGATTTCAGTATAGCCGCGGCCGTCCAGCAGGCGATCGACATGGTGTCGGCGCGGTTGGGCCGGACTTCCTGAGAGGGGCGCCGGCGGCTTGGCCCGGGAATCGGGCTGACTGCTTCGCGCCCGTATGGCTTTCAGGCCGTTTGCTTTTTCAATCCCCGCAAGACCGCCGGAGCCAACCGGCTGGCCTGCACAGTGCCGATAGGATCTACATGGCTTCGACTGCCCGATCTTCCACCATGCCCACCCGCGAGGATTTCGCGGCCCTTCTTGAAAGCTCGCTCGGAGAAAGCCAGAGCTTCGAAGGCAAGGTCGTGAAGGGGCGGGTCACCGCCATAGAAAATGACCTGGTGGTGATCGACGTGGGCCTGAAGTCCGAAGGTCGCATTTCCATTCGTGAGTTCACCCCGCCCGGACAGCAGCCGCAGGTTGCCGTGGGCGACGAAATCGAGGTCTATGTCGATCGGGTCGAGAATGCCTTTGGCGAAGCCATGCTGTCGCGGGATCGCGCCCGCCGCGAAGCCGCCTGGGACAAGCTGGAGACCCAGTTCAACGCCGGCGAGCGTGTCGATGGCACGATCTTCGGCCGGGTGAAGGGCGGCTTTACCGTCGATCTGGGCGGAGCGGTCGCGTTCCTGCCCGGCAGCCAGGTGGACATCCGCCCCGTGCGCGACGTAACCCCGCTGATGGGCATGCCGCAGCCGTTCCAGCTGCTCAAGATGGACAGGAAGCGCGGCAATATCGTTGTTTCACGGCGCTCGATCCTCGAAGAGACGCGCGCCGAGGCCCGCACCGGCCTCATCCAGAGCCTGGCCGAGGGCCAGGTGATCGACGGCATGGTGAAGAATATCACCGATTACGGCGCCTTTGTGGATCTGGGCGGGATCGACGGCCTGCTCCATGTCACCGACATGAGCTACAAGCGCATCGGTCACCCGAACGAGGTGATCAGCATCGGCGATACGGTGAAGGTGCAGATCATCCGCATCAACCGCGAGACGCAGCGTATCTCGCTGGGCATGAAGCAGCTCGAGAGCGACCCATGGGAAGGCGCGGACGCCAGATACCCGGTTGGCGTCAAGCTGAAGGGCCGCGTGACGAACATCACCGAATATGGCTCGTTCATCGAGCTGGAGCCGGGCATCGAGGGGCTGGTGCATGTCTCCGAGATGAGCTGGGTGAAGAAGAACGTCCACCCGGGCAAGATCGTCTCCACTTCGCAGGAAGTGGAAGTGATCGTGCTGGAAGTGGATGCCGAGAAGCGCCGGATATCGCTGGGCCTGAAGCAGGCGCAGCGCAACCCATGGGAAGTGTTCGCCGAAGAAAATCCGGTGGGTTCGATCATCGAAGGCGAAGTCAAGAACGCGACCGAATTCGGTCTGTTCATCGGCCTGCCCGGAGATGTGGACGGCATGGTTCACATGTCGGACATCGCCTGGGGTGTTTCGGGCGAAGCAGCGCTTGGCTTGCACCACAAGGGAGAGATGGTGAAGGCGCAGGTGCTTGAAGTCGATGTCGAGCGCGAGCGGATTTCGCTGGGTATCAAGCAGGTCTCGGCCGATGTTGCCGCCGCCAGCGACGAGGGCGCAGCCCCCAGCGCCGGCGGTTTCGACCTGAAGAAGAACGAAGTTGTCACATGCATCGTTCGCGAGACGCGCGACGGCGGGATCGAGGTTCAGGTCGGCGAGGATGGCCCGACCGCCTTCATCAAGCGTTCCGACCTTTCGCGCGACCGTGACGAGCAGCGCCCGGAACGGTTCCAGGTCGGTCAGAAGGTCGATGCGCTGGTGGTCGGATTCGAGCGCGGCAAGAAGCCGATGCTGTCGATCAAGGCGCGGCAGATCTCGGAAGAAAAGCAGGCCGTGGCGCAATATGGATCATCCGACTCGGGCGCTTCGCTTGGCGATATCCTGGGCGCAGCGCTGAACAAGGCGAAAGACAACGGCTGATACCGCGTCCCGGTGACGGGAACCGGTCAGCGGGACGCGGCACACGCGACCGCGCGCCGGCCGGACAGGCCGAAGCTCGATGAGTCTTTCTCATCGACTCTTGGCATGACGCCCGGGCAGCCGGACGGCTGCTTCATGCCGGGATGCCTGCAAGGGGCGGTGCCACAGGGCGCCGCCCTTTTGCTGCAGCCCTTTTGTCTGTGCATTGAAGGGCTTGACCGGGGCCGTGATGACCGCCCATACTGGAACGGTAGGGGACATGACATGATCAGATCTGAACTCGTGCAGAAGATTGCAGACGCCAACCCGCATCTTGGCCAGCGTGAGGCCGAACGCGTGGTTGCGACCATTCTTGAATCCATCTCTGACAGGCTGGCCGAAGGTGGCCGTGTCGAGCTTCGGGGCTTTGGCGCTTTTTCGACTCGGGGGCGGGATTCCCGTATCGGGCGCAACCCCCGTACAGGCGCATCGGTGAAGGTAGAATCCAAGCGCGTTCCCCATTTCAAACCCGGCAAGGAACTGCGCGAGCGGCTGAACATGGGTTGATGCCCCCTCGGTCGTCGACCGGGCCGATCTGATTTTCAAATGCGCCGGTTTTGCGGGCAACGCCTTCCGGCCGGGGCCGCGTTTTTCATGTCAGCCCCATTATCTCGCGCGCGATCTCCATGACCCGGTTTCTGTCTGCCGGGAAGCCGGTTGCCACCCAGCGTCGTTCCACTTCGCCCAGCCGTCGCGAGACGGCGGGGCCGGGGGGAAGTCCCATGGCGATCAGATCCTTGCCGGATATCGGCAGGCGCGGCCGGGCATAGCTGCCGAGCGGCCCGGCCCAGTGCGCGGCGCGCGGGTCTGCTGTCAGCAGCAGACGGTCGAGCGTGGCTTCGGGGCCGATGGCATATGCTAGCGCGCGCGGATCTTGCGGCACCGGATCTGCTGTTGCGGCCTGGACCAGGCGCGCCTTGCTCAAGTTCGAAAGCTTCAGCCGGCCTGCAATTTCTCCGGCAAGGCGCGGATCTTGGGGGAGCAGGGCCGCAAGCCTCCTGATGCCGTCTGCGCGGACCCGGGCGGTGGCTTCGGCGCTGATCAGGGCTTCAAGGGCCGCCATGCGACCTGCATCCACTTCGGGCAACACCGGCTTCAGTATGGCGTGCTGCAGCATTGCTGCCACTGTCGGCGCCGGGCAGGGCAGGGCGAGGAGTTTCAGCAGCTCGTCGCGGATTCGCTCGCGCGACAGGGCCATCAGATCGTTTGCGCGCGCTGCGCAGGCGGCCAGTCCTTCTGCGTCGAGTGTCGCTGAAAAGCGGGCCGAAAAGCGGAAGAAGCGCAGGATGCGCAGATGGTCTTCGGCGATCCGCTCCAGTGGAACGCCGATGAAGCGGACACGGCCGGCCGCGAGATCATCGAGGCCCGCTTGGAAATCGAACAATTGGCCGGATCGGGGGTCGGCATAAAGGGCGTTGATCGTCAGATCCCGCCGGGCTGCGTCTTCGGCCCAGTCGTGCGTAAAGGCGACATCCGCTCTTCTTCCGAAGGTGGCGACATCGCGGCGCAACGTGGTGATTTCATAGGGCGTGTCGTCGACAACGGCGGTGACGGTTCCATGCGCAAGCCCGGTCGGGACGGCGCGGATGCCGGCTTCTTCCAGCTCGATGATCACCTGCGATGGGGCAAGCCTCGTCGCCAGATCAATATCGTATACGGGCAGCTTCAGCAGCCAGTCCCGGACGGCTCCGCCGA
>JGI24125J20156_1000484_pt1 | contig 10034 bp, 10 predicted proteins | sample Subbio12Aug_8Bad_FD_20156 | JGI IMG/M metagenome (IMG submission 20156) | reverse complement strand
CACGCCGGGCATGACATGAGCGGGCAGGAGATGGGTCCGCCGGACGTGCCGACCAGTGCGGACGATCCTGGCCGCCCCCGGCTTCCTCCCCCGCCATCTGCCGCCCTGTCGGGTCCGGCCCACGCCGCCGACGCCATATGGGGCGAGGCCGCCATGACCGGAGCCCGCGCCCTGCTCCGACGCGAGAACGGCGACGTGCGGGCGACCGCCGTCATCATTGACCGGCTGGAAGCGGGTTTCGGCGACGGCGAGGAAAACTGGCTCTGGGACGTCGGCGGCTGGACCGGCGGCGACATCAACCGGTTCTGGTGGAAGTCCGAGGGCGAGGGCGATTTCGACGGCGAGATCGAGGGCGAGGTCCAGGCGCTCTACAGCCGCGCAGTCTCGCCCTTCTGGGATGTGCAAGCCGGCGTCCGACAGGATTTCCGCGAGGACGGCGAGAACCCGACCCATCTGGTGCTCGGCGTCCAGGGCCTCGCCCCGCATTGGTGGGAAGTCGACGCCGCTGCCCTTCTGTCGACCGGGGGCGACCTGACGGCGCGCGTCGAGGCCGAATACGATCAACGGATCACCCAGCGGCTGATCCTGCAGCCGCGTATCGAGGTCGAGGCTTCGGCGTCTGATGTTCCGGAACTGGGACTGGGGTCGGGCCTGACCCATGTCGAAGCCGGTCTGCGTCTTCGCTATGAAATCGCCAGGGAGTTCGCGCCCTATGTCGGGATCGAATGGAGCCGCGACCTCGGCAGCACCGCCGATCTGACCCGCGCCGTGGGCGGCGAGCCCGAACACACCCGTTTCGTCATTGGCCTCCGGGCCTGGTTCTAGAGAGCATCCTCATGCGCAGCCTTCTCCCCTTCGTGGCCCTCGCCCTGGCCGCCGCCTCGCCCGCCCTGGCGCAAGACCCTCAAGCAGGGCACGGCGCACACGTGGGTCACGCCCCTCAGGCAGGGTCCGCCAACCACGCCGCGCATGAGGTCGTCACCAGCCCGGCGGACGGCGCCATGACCAATGGCTCGCCCGACTGGTTCACGGCGACCTTTCCACACCCGATGACGCTCAAGGCCGTCACCGTGAACGCGGCGGGTCAGGCAGCCGTCACGGTCCCCGTCGCCGCTGCCGCCGCGACCACGCGGGTGGCGGCCGAACTGCCGACCCTGGCTGCCGGCAACTACGTCCTGAACTGGACCGCTGAGGGTATGGACGGACACCAGATGACCGGCGCCGTTCGCTTCATGGTGCACTGATGCGACCGATTGTAACCAAGCTCAGCCGGCGCCTGCTGATCGGCGGCGCACTGGCTCTGGCGGCGGTTCCGGTCATCGCTCAGGACCGTCGGATGACCGCCTGGAAGACGCCATGGTGCGGTTGCTGTGACGGTTGGGTGATTCACATGCGCGCTGCCGGCTGGACCGTCGACGTCGTCGAACGCGAGGATCTGGCCCCCATACGGGCCCGCTATGGCGTGCCTGACCGTTTCGCCGGCTGCCACACGGCCGTGGTGGGGGCCTATGCCGTCGAGGGTCATGTACCGGCCTCCGACGTCGCCCGCCTGCTGCGGGAACGGCCCGAGGCCATGGCGCTGGCCGCGCCCGGCATGCCCGCGGGATCGCCCGGAATGGAGGCGGCGGGGCGTGAACCCTATGTCACCCTGCTGATCGACCGCAGGGGACAGGCCACGGTGTTCGGTCGTCACAACGGGGCCTGACTTCAGGCGGTCTCGCCCCGGAAGGCCGCGATGATCGGGCAGGGTCCGCTGTCCTTCGACGCGCAGGCGCCTGCCAGCCGCCGCAGGGCCACTCTCGCCTCCTCAAGATCAGCGATGGTGCGGTCCAGGGCTGCCAGCCGCTCGGCTGCCAGCACGCGGGCGCGTGCCCGGTCCTCGCCTGCGTCGAGCGACAGCAGTTCCTTGATCTGCTCCAGGGTGAAGCCGGCGGTCTGGGCCGAGCGTATGAAGCGCAGGCGACGAACGTCCTCCTCGCCATAGCGGCGGATGCCGCCGCCGACCCCGTCGCGGGACCAGCGCTCGGGTGTCGGCATCAGACCCCGTCGCTGGTAGAAGCGCACCGTCTCCACCCCCACGCCGCCCTCCCGCGCCAGTCCCGCGATCGTCCGTACGCTCATGGTTGACTCCGTATCATGATACGGAACCTAGGGTGCCGGCCTCGGATTGAGAAGATCAAGGAGGCTCGAATGACCAAGACCGCCGCCATCCATCGCATGGTGATGCCCGACCATACCTGTCCTGGGGGCTGAAGGCGCGACACCTGCTGAAGAGCCGCGGCTACAAGGTCGAGGATCACCGGCTGACAACGCGCGAAGAGACCGACGCCTTCAAGGCAGAGCACGACGTCAAGACGACGCCCCAGGTGTTCATCGACGGACGGCGCATCGGCGGTCACGACGACCTGCGCCGTTTCCTCGACCTGAAGGTTCGCGACCCCAAGGCGACCACCTACACGCCTGTCCTGGTCGTGTTCCTGACCACCGCCGTCATGGCCGCGATGCTGAGCCTGACGGTTTACGGCACACCGCTGACCATCCGGGCCGGCGAATGGTTCATCGCCCTGTCGATGATGGTGCTGGGAATGCTGAAGCTGCAGAACGTCGAGAGTTTCTCGGCCATGTTTCTCAACTACGACCTGCTGGCGAAGCGGTGGGTTCCCTACGGCAAGGTCTATCCCTTCGCCGAATTCGGAGCGGGCGCCCTGATGGTCGCGGGCGTCCTGACCTGGTTGTCGGCGCCGGTCGCGCTGTTCATCGGCGGCATCGGCGCCGTCTCGGTGTTCAAGGCCGTCTACCTCGACAAGCGCGAACTGAAATGCGCCTGCGTTGGCGGCGACAGCAATGTGCCGCTGGGTTTCCTGTCCCTGACCGAGAATCTGATGATGATCGCCATGGCAGTCTGGATGCTGGTGATGGCAACTGTGCCCATGCCCTTTCCGATGCCGATGTGATCCGCCCACCCGCGAGAGCCGTCAGGGAGGGTGGCTGGCGACAGATGGCTCGGTGGGGTCAGGCGCGCGCCTCCGAAGAGAGGACCCGGCGACCCACCCCCCTCGTCCGGCCTCAGGAGTCTTGCTTGGCGGAGCTCGGAGACAGAATCCAAAGTCTCCGTCAAAAGGTGTCGGAGCCCATGCAAGGTCCTGGTCCACGCCAGCGACAAGGCTCGCATGGCTGTGGATGTGACGTCGCCGAATGACTGCGCCCGGCACCCTGAGCGCAATCTCCGCCGTGGCGTGGTTCAGCAGTGGGAATCGCATGCGGGACGCCCCCGTCCGTCGCCCCTCGGTCTTGAGCTGAACCAGCAAGGCTGCGGCCGCGGCAACTCCGTGCGGTTCGATCCAGACAATATCGATGATGTCCAGAATGGGCGCCTCGCACTCTGACATCTTGCCCAATTGGCCAAGAGCCACGGCCGACAGCCGGCCGCCCTCACTCCATCCATAGAGCATCGGCCGTTCGGTACGATCCGGGTCGGAAAACCGGTCCTGCAGAGCCCGGGCGGAGCGGTCGGCGATCAGCGATCCCGCGCGTCGGAGTTCTTCGAAGAAGAGATTGATCGCGCCGGCATCCGTCCACGGATCCAGGGCCGACAGTCCGGCGGCGGGCCGGCCCGGCGGCCTGTCTCGTGCACCGCTGAACAGTTCCCGGGACGGCCGGCTGTTCCGGTAAAGCGAGCGGACGAGCCGTTCCGAGAGTATTGTCATAGGCGCAAGCGGCCAGACGATCTTGGCGTCGGCCCAGTCCTGGGGGAAGGCCGCGAAGCCCTCGCGTGAATAGATTGGCGCGGCCCGAGCATTACTGTTGAAGATGGACGTCGCGAACACGCCCGGCTGGCTCCGGAAAGCGTCCAGCAGCAACCGCGATCCACCTTTGGCGCGCGGCAGCACAATAAGGGAATAGCCCGTGGCTCCGACCAGGCCGGCATCCAGAAGCGCATAATCCTGCCTGATATTGCCGAAGTAGCCGCAGACCCCGTCGTCGTCTTCCAGGACCCAGCCCGGATGCCCCCGGCCGAGGCGATGCACCCATTCCCAGCCGGCTCTGCTCCGCTCAGGAAACCACGCCCAGCGGTGCAGCGCATTCAGGGACTCCCAGTCGGCAGGCAGGACTTCCCGCAGGATCGGCACCGTCAGGACGCCATCGACCGGACGACTTTCAGGGCAATTCGGCGCAAGTTCGGATCAGACACCCGCCGCCAGCTGAAGATCAGATCCTCGAGTTCCCGGTCTCTGGAGTTCATGATTTCATGCTCCAGCAGGTCGCTGAGCCCGGACTGATCTACACTCTCGATTGGTACGACGCTGGCTGGGCGGTTCATGGAGTTTTCGGCCTGATATGGGACGGTGGCGGCTTGCCTGGCCCAACATTGCAGAGACCGCGCCAGAGGCGCGGAAGCTGCCCGGGCCAGGCCGTGATACTGCGAGACGGATTGGAGGGCGTTCGTGGATTTGAACCACGGACCTGCGGCTTAAGGGGCCGCCGCTCTGCGCAACTGAGCTAAACGCCCGTCTCAACCTGGTACAGGCTGTGAAGCCTTGGGCGCACCCTTGCACCGGACGTGCCAGCCACCAGACGGGCGAGTTCCATGCCGGAGCGCCAGGCGCCTTCCACCCCAGGGCCTGCCACCCAGTCCCCGCAGATTCCGAGCCCGGTTCGGGGATCCCATGCGGCCCCAACGCCAGCGGATGCCGGCGTCGCATAGCGCCAGCGATGCACCGCGCATGCAATCGGGACCGGTACCTTCACCGCGAGTCTGTCGACGAGGGCTGCGAAGACGGTCTCCTCAATCCAGCCGCTTGGGCTCTCCAGATTGCGCGCCGACCAATCGGACCCCGCATGTACGACCCAAGTCTCTGGCCCTGATCGCCCGGGCTTGGCGCGATTGCGGATCGCCAGACCCAGCGGACCATCGTCCGAGCCCACCAGATAGTCTTCCGGAAAAGGCAGACGCTCATGAAACGCGAGCATGACCGTCCAACAGGGCGTGCTGGGACTGCACCGTGCCGTCTCTGAAATCCTGGCAGCGACTGAGGCCAGCAAATCGGCGGTCTGCTCTGCGGGCAATGCCACAACCACTGCGTCCGCCTGGAACACCGCGTTCCCGTCCGTGGTGATCGTCCATCCGTCGGGGGTCGACGAGAGCTTGCTGACGCGTGTGCCCCAGTGAACGTCGAGATCCCGCGCCAAGGCTTTCAGCGGCGCATTCATGGCGGGCACGCCGACCCATGCGTCATGACCGGCGGCAGCCCAGGGCGCGACGGCGCCCAGTTCGGCCCACTGCTGAACCTGTTCCTGGAACATCGGATCGCGCGCTGTAAACGCCGGCGCACCCAGATCGAAAACGGCTTCGCCGAACGGCGTTTCCAGACGCCGAGAAGCCATGCGTCCGCCCGGACCTCGACCTTTGTCGAGGAGCAACACCTCGTGGCCAGTCGATCTCAGAGCGGTGGCGCACGCCAGACCGGCCATACCAGCGCCGGCAATAATGACCTTCATGGGGTGGCTGCCTTGTCCGCTGCGGATGTCCGCTACTGGTTTGTGCCCGGCCGGCTATGAAGCTGGCGTCTCAGCAGCCCCCGCTCCGCCTTCGGTTCCCGCGGTTGCACCCCGCGGCCCGGCAAACATTCACAACTCGCGTTTCTCACCGAATAATCAAGTCTCCCGCCGGGGGTCCGGCAGAGCGGACTACTCGTGTTCGCCATCCCGTCGGCGCCCGGAACCAGTGAACACGGATGGCCTCATTTTCGCAGCCGTGTAGGTAGCAACCGTGACGGCAGCTGCGCCGATCAACACAGCGTGGCCAATAATATTAGCGAAAGCAGTGGTGTAGCTGCCAATCGCGATTGAAAAGCTCACCGCCCACATGAAGCCCAGAGCTTGAAGGATGTAATGTCTGATCGCCACGTCTTCGATGTGCCGGAGAGGACTTACCTTGTGGTTGAAGACAAAGTTCCATCCGCCGACGATCAGTTTTCTCATTTCGCACCCCTTGGCTTGCTCAGCCTAACACAAACCACGTCGCATGTCCGTCAGATGCGACTGTGCGTCATGGTGCTTCCAGCTTTTTACCGCGCCACGTCGACGCTCTATCCCCCGCAGCGCCGGGAGCCGCTACGTCGCAAAAACTGAGGCTGACGCGAAAGTACAGCCGCACGGGCTGGCCGATGTCCGCCGGAGACCGGCGGGGTTTGAACGAGATCGACTTCGCAACAAGCAAGAGCGCAGCATTCGGAGCTCGGCCGTGCCGGGCGTCGGAAGACCGACAGTTTTGTTTACAGGCCGGCGTGCTTCCCTTCGCCGGCGCCTTGGCGCTTGATGTCGATCAGGTCGTCGCCGACACGACTCGTCTAGGCGTCACCATCTGACCATGCGCAAGCGGGCGCCGGGGGATCCATGCCGAAAGCAAGTCTTACGTTTCTGGGAGCTGCCGGGACTGTCACCGGATCCCGTCATCTGCTCCGGATAGACGGTCGTAGCATCCTGGTGGACTGCGGCCTGTTCCAGGGACTGAAGAATCTGCGGCTGAAGAATTGGGCGGCTTTTCCCGTCGATCCGGCGACCATCGACGATGTGGTGCTTACCCACGCTCACCTTGACCATTCCGGCTATCTGCCGAAGCTCGTGCGGGAGGGGTTTCGGGGGCGCATATTCTGCACCGTGGCCACGGCCGACCTTTGTGAGCTCATGCTGCTCGACAGCGCCAAGATCCAGGAAAGCGACGCCGAATTCGCCAATCGCCACGGCTTTTCGAAACACCACCCTGCCCTGCCACTGTATGGCAAGCGCGACGCCTTACGGGCGCTGGAGCATCTCAGACCGCTGGATTTCGATACCCCCTTTGACCTTGGACACGGCGCCAATCTGGTGTTCCGCCGCGCCGGGCACATCCTCGGCGCGGCCAGCGCCCAGCTGCGTTGGGGCTCGAAAACGATCGTGTTCTCGGGCGATCTCGGGCGATATGACGACCCCCTGATGCACGATCCGGCCGTGATGACGCAGGCGGACTACGTGGTCGTCGAGTCCACCTATGGCGATCGTCGGCATGAGCCGGTCGCACCGGCCGAAGCCCTGCTGGAAGTGGTTCAGCGCACGACGGCCCGGGGCGGCACCGTGATCATTCCGGCGTTCGCGGTGGGTCGCGCCCAGGAGCTTCTCTATCTTTTCTGGCGGCTCAAACAGGAGGGACGGCTCCCCCTCACACCCGTCTATCTCGACAGTCCCATGGCTATCAACGCCAGCGACATCTTCCGGCGCCACCCGCTGGATCACCGGTTGTCGCGGGAAGAGTGCGAGGCGGCGATGGGCTCCGCGACCTATGTCCGCGACGTGGAAGAGTCCAAGGCCCTCACCTACAATACGATGCCCAAGATCATCATTTCCGCCAGCGGCATGGCGACGGGCGGGCGGGTGCTGCACCACCTGAAAGCCTATGGGCCAGACGAACGGAACACGATCCTCTTCGCCGGCTACCAGGCCGCTGGTACGCGGGGCGAGGCCTTGATCAACGGGGCCCGGGAGGTGAAGATTCACGGCGCATGGATCCCGATCCGGGCCGAGATCGACAGCTTGCCTGCGCTGTCGGCCCACGCGGACGCCGAGGAAATCATGCGCTGGCTCCGCAGCTTCGAACGTCCGCCCAAACGGACTTTCATCGTTCACGGGGAGCCCTCTGCCGCCGAAGCCTTGCGCCTGCGAATCCAGACGGAACTGGGCTGGAATTGCGACATACCTGCTGAAGGCGACAGCCCGGTGCTGTCATGACGGACGCCGTGTCCACCCCGAACCTGCCGACCGTGATCGCTCGGCGGCTGGGCCTGTTGTCGCAGCAGGATATGATCGTGCTGATGCGTGCGGACAGTCCGGTCTGCCGCTCGGAAGGTCACGCGCCCCGTTCCCAGGTCCTGCTCATGGCCCATGGCCGGGAGGTGACGGCGACTCTCTACCAGATTACCGACGATCTCCTGCGGGGCGACGAGGCGGGCCTGTCCGAAGCCGCCTGGAAGCAACTCGGCGTGGTCGACGGCGACCGGATCATGGTGCGCCATCCCCAGGCGCTGATGTCCATGTCAAGCGTGCGGCGCCGGGTCTATGGCAGACGGCTGGATGCCGCGGCGATGACAGGGATCATCACTGATGTGGTCGCCGGCCGCTATACGGACGTCCATCTATCTGCCTTTCTCACCGCCTGTTCCGCCCTGCCTCTGGACCGTGAAGAGGTGGTGCATCTGACGCATGCCATGGTTCAGACGGGTGAACGCCTGGTCTGGGACTCGCCCATGGTGATCGACAAACATTCGGTAGGCGGGCTGCCCGGGAACCGCACCACCCCCATCGTCGTAGCCATCGTGGCGGCCCACGGCCTGCTGATCCCGAAGACCTCCTCGCGGGCGATCACCTCGCCGGCCGGGACAGCAGACACGATGGAGACCCTCACCAATATCGACCTGGACATCACCGCCATCCGGCGTGTCGTGGAGCAGGAAGGCGGCTGTCTCGCATGGGGCGGGGCGGTTCAACTCAGTCCTGCCGACGACGTGCTGATCCGTGTCGAGCGGGTTCTTGACATCGACACGGAAGGTCAGCTGGTTGCTTCGGTGCTGTCAAAGAAGATCGCCGCCGGCTCGACGCACGTGGTGCTCGACATCCCGGTGGGACCGACCGCCAAGGTCCGCTCGCAAGACGATGCCGATGCGATCATTGAAACTCTCACCGAAGTGGCCGGTCGGTTCGGGCTCCACATTCGCTGCGTCCAGTCCGACGGCGCGCAACCTGTAGGGCGAGGAATCGGGCCCGCCCTCGAAGCGCGTGACGTGTTGGCGGTGTTGCAAGGCGCGCCGGACGCGCCCGGTGACCTGCGGCGCAGGGCCTGCGTTCTGGCCGGCGCGGCGCTGGAGATGGCTGGCCGCTGCGCCGCGGGTGAGGGAACGTCGCTCGCCGAGGGGACCCTTGCGGACGGTCGGGCGTGGACGAAGTTTCAGCGGATCTGCGAGGCGCAGGGCGGTCTGCGCGAGCCGCCCCGCTCCACCTTCTGTCGACCTCTGACGGCAGACCGTTCCGGCCGACTGGTGGCGATCAACAATCGGACGCTGGCACGGCTCGCCAAACTCGCGGGAGCCCCGGACGACAAGGCGGCAGGCGTGGAGATGCACGTCCGGCTCGGCGATGAGATTGCAGCGGGCGAGCCGCTGCTGACGGTCCATGCCGAGACCGAGGGAGAGTTGGCCTATGCGCTGGACTATGCGGCCGCCAATCCTGAAATGATCACGGTAGAAGCATGACAAATCGCCTTGTCCTGCCGCTTCCGGGAAGCGAGGTGTTCGCCGAACGTCTGGCCACCGCGGGCGGCTTTGAACTCGGAGCCCTCGAATCCCGCCGGTTCCCCGATGGCGAACGCTACCTGCGTATACACGCGGACCCTGGCGACCGACCGGTCGACATCCTGTGTTCCAATGCGGATGAGCAGTTCCTGAGTCTGGCTTTCGCCGCCGACGCCGTGCGGGACCTGGGCGCATCGGAAGTGACTCTCGTCGCGCCCTACCTAGGCTATATGCGCCAGGACGCCCGGTTCAACCCCGGCGAGGCGGTGACGTCACGGACATTCGCGCGGCTTGTCTCATCCCTTGTTGACCGGCTGGTGACAGTCGACCCGCATCTGCATCGCTTCACGGCCCTGGAGGAACTCTACGACATTCCCTGCACGGTCCTTCGGTCCGCCCCCCTGATCGGTGACTGGATCGCTCGTGAGGCTTCTGCGCCGCTGGTTATCGGGCCCGACGCCGAGAGCGAGCAATGGGCCGCCGAGATCGCGGCCAGGGCTGGCGCCCCCTACGTCGTACTCGCCAAGCGACGGACCGGTGATCGCGAGGTGGAAGTCACCCTGCCGGATCTGGCGATGCATCACGGCCGCCAAGCTGTGCTGGTCGACGACATCGCTTCGTCCGGCAGAACTTTGGCGGCCGCCAGCCAGGCCCTGCGCGACCGGGGCTTTTCGTTCCCGCTTTGCGTCGTCGTCCATGCCGTCTTCGCGGAAG
>JGI24125J20156_1000482_pt1 | contig 10054 bp, 11 predicted proteins | sample Subbio12Aug_8Bad_FD_20156 | JGI IMG/M metagenome (IMG submission 20156) | reverse complement strand
CCATGGATTTTGATTCGTTCTCGAAAGCTGGGGTTTCCCTTGGCTCAGGCGCTCTACTCATTTGCGACGAGGATGTCTGTGTGGTGGACCTTACGAAGGTGCTGTTGAACTTCTTCCGTAAAGAATCTTGCGGGAAATGTACTCCCTGCCGCATCGGCACTCAACGAGCTTACGAAATCCTGGATAACATTTCCAAGGGAACAGCCTCTCTTAAAGATCTGGATAAATTGGTCGACCTGAGTTACAACCTCTCATTGCTCTCCAACTGCGGTCTTGGACAGACGGCTGGCACACCCCTCAAGGATATTCTTGCTTATTTCCAGGCTGAGGTTGAAGCACATATTCGCTTGCACGTCTGTCCGGCAGGGGTTTGCAAGATTAAAGAAGGTGTCGTTTAACCCGCCCAAATTACTTGATCAACTGAGGAGATTTTTTTACGAGTATGGCTCCTGAAACAAACAACATCATCACCATTAAGGCGAACGGTTAATGGGCACCCACTTAATCATCATGGACTTTACTACTACTTCTGTAGGACATTTTATGTCTCACTTTACCAAATCTTCGTTCTCATCTAACTTGCTTATGCAAGTACCCAAACGCTAAGGACTAAGGAGAGTGATTGGAATGGTTACCATCACAATCGATAACCAAAAAATCGAGGTACCTGAAGGGACCACCGTATTGAATGCTGCTCGTAAGGGAGGGATCCGAATCCCCACCCTCTGCGACCATCCCCACCTTACACCACATGGGGGCTGTCGGTTATGTATGGTGGAGATCGAAGGTTTTCGCACCTTGCAATCTGCCTGCACGGTCCCGGTCTCCAACAATATGGTTGTCCGAACCACATCCGCCCCAATCAAAACCGCTCGGAAATTCGTTCTGACATTGATTTTTAGCGAAAGAAATCATTTCTGCCCATTCTGCCAAGTGAGCGGTGTCGATTGTGAACTTCAAAATGCAGCCTATGGCGAAGAAATGACCCATTGGCCATTGCAACCCAATTGGAAGCATTTTACCCTCGATGCATCGCATCCTTACATCCTCATCGAACATAACCGCTGTATTCTTTGCCGCCGTTGTATCCGGGCCTGCTCGGAATTGGTAGGCATCAACACACTTGGGGTCGAGGAGCGCGGTGCAAAAACATTGCTGATAGCGGACTTGAATATCCCGTTGGGTGAAAGCACCTGTGTCTCCTGTGGCACTTGCGTCCAGGTATGTCCCACTGGGGCAATGATCGACCGTCGCAGCTCTTATCGCGGTCAGACCAATGTAGTTGAACACACACTTTCAGTGTGTGTGGGATGTTCATTAGGATGTGGTATCGATGTAGTAACCCGCGATAACCAGGTCGTCCGTATCGATGGCAACTGGGAGGCCAAGGTCAATGCTGGTGTACTTTGTAAGGTTGGGCGTTTCTTTCCTCTTTATGACGATCGAGAGCGAATCCTTACACCTATGCTGCGTGAAAACTCCACTCTTCAGCCGGCCACTTGGGAAGAAGCCTTGGAAACGGTCGCCAATAAACTTAAATCCAGCATTGGACAATCGAGTTCCAATGTTGCTGCCTTAGCATCGACCCGCCTGCCAGTGGAAAGTCTCCACCTCATCAAACAACTTTTTTCTGATGCCCTCAAAAGCGATATGGTCACTACCCTGGAAGAGGGCACCCGTACACGCCTCATTTCTGAGTTTGCTGCTCAAAATGGAAAACCATTCGAAGGCAGCCTGGATGCGCTGCATCATTCGGACTGTGTGTTAGTTTTTGGCGCGGATTTGGTGGATCACCATGAGGTCGCTGGGTTNTTAACCCGCCGCTTACTACCGTACCACGCAACNCTGATCGTNGTGGATAGCGCTGAAAATAAAATGGGGACGTATACCCAATCTTACCTCATGCCCAAAGCTGGGACCGAAAAGGATTTTCTGTTTGGCCTTACAGCTGCTATTGCCAAATTAGGGCAAAATAATTCACCGTTCGACAAGGATCCAAATTCGGTATTAATGGCCGCTGCCGAGAAATGCGCTGTTAGCTCAGACTTACTCCTCGAAGCAGCCTTCCGGTTGTCAGACGCCAAAAACCCGGTCATCATCTTCGATCCCCACAGGCTAAAAGATATCGATATCTTAAAAGCATTGGTCACTTTGGGAGAAAACGCCGGGGCTGTATTAATTAATCCCAAAGGCGGGGCCAACAGCCTGGCTGCTGCTCAATACGGTCTCGACAGAACCTTCCAACTTAATGGCACCAGACCACTTTTGTCGCCCTGGCAGATGAAATTCCAACCGAGCGGATCATCAGAAAGCTGGAAAAAGCACCTTTCCTGATTGTTCAGGCCAGCCATGCATCCAAACTAACTGCTATGGCGGATGTTGTCCTGCCGGTTGTGAATTGGCTCGAGCAGGAAGGTCATTACCTGAGCATGGATGGACGTTTACAATTCGCCAACTCATCTCAACAGGTAAAAGGAACCGTTTGGAGCAACTCGGCTGTTCTACGCGAACTTGCTGGCAAGTTAGGAATCACCCTGAATGGTAATTGGAAGGATGAACTAACCCAGCGACCTTCGCCGGTCGAAATCGCTTACTAAACCCAAGGATTACTGGTTAGGAGGAAATCCATGACTAAACCTAAAATAGCATCAGATTGGTTGGCCGGTTGCTCAGGGTGCCACATGTCTTTGTTGGATATGGATGAGCGGATCGTCCAGGTCGTTGAATTAGCCGATTTACGCTCCACACCTATCACCGACCTTAAGGAGCCAGATGAAAACGGTGTAGACGTCGGGTTCCTGGAAGGCGGGGTAAACAACACTACGAATGAAGCCGTAGCTCACAATATGCGCAAGCATTGTAAAATTCTGGTAGCATTGGGTGATTGTGCAGTGTTTGGGGGTGTGCCGGCTTTACGTAATTTCTTTACCCTCGAAGAATCGCTCAGACGGGCTTATATTGAAACCGAAAGCACCGATGAACACGGCAAAATTCCCGATGATCCTGAACTTGCTGTTCCCACCCGGGTTCAGGCGTTACATGAAGTTGTGCCGGTAGATCTCTTCGTCCCAGGCTGCCCTCCAGATGCTGATACAATCTTCTACGTGCTGGTTGAACTTGCCCAAGGCCGCAAGCCAGAAATCAAGAATGATAAATTACACTGGCACTAGAAGGAGGTTTTGATGACTACTCAAAAAATTACAATAGAACCCGTTACCCGTATCGAAGGCCATGCTAAAGTTACCATCCATATGACCGCCCAGGGAAATGTGGATCGTGCCTTCCTCCATATCAATGAATTCCGTGGATTTGAAAAATTTTGCGAAGGCCGGATGGTTTTCGAAATGCCCCATATCACCCCCCGGATCTGTGGAATCTGTCCGGTTTCTCATCACCTGGCAGCCGCAAAAGCTGGTGATGACCTGTATGGCTCTCCCCCCCCACGACCTGCTCAACTCTTACGCGAGTTGATGCATATGGGTCAAATTATCCAAAGCCATGGCATGCACTTTTTCGAGTTGGCTGGGCCAGACTTGTTACTTGGGTTCGATGCGGATCCAGCCATTCGAAACGTGGTCGGCCTCATTCATGCCAATCCAGAGTTAACTCTCAAAGCTGTCAATTTGCGCAAGTTCGGGCAGGAAATCATTAACATTCTTGGCGGTCGCCGGCTCCATCCAGTCTTTGCTATTCCTGGTGGTGTAAATAAAGCTTTGAAAGCCGAAGAACGGGAGACCATTTTAGCTGGTCTGGACGATGCAATTGCGACGATAAAAATTGGACTTAAAATCTTCAAGGATTGGGCTTTGGAAAATTCCGAAGACGTCCAAAAATTCGCGGTTTTCCCATCCGGTTACCTCGGTTTGGTTAAACCAGAAAATACCCTGGAGTTATACGAAGGTGTTGTTCGCCTGGTGGACCATAACGGNCAGGAANTGGAATATTTTGATGGGCGCAATTACCTGGACTATATCGCCGAACACGTTGAATCTTGGTCCTATCTCAAGTTTCCATACTACAAAAAGTTNGGATACCCGCAAGGTGTTTATCGGGTTGGTCCCCTCGGACGGTTGAACGCCTCAGACCGAATAGCAACCCCCCAGGCCAATGAGGAGCTAAAAATCTTCAAAGCCATTAATAACGGGAGACCAGTTGAAAATACCCTCCATTACCATTATGCCCGCTTGATCGAATCCTTGTACGCAGCCGAAAATGTACTCATGTTACTCAACGACCCAGACATTCTCAGCAACCGACATTATTAATAACCACCAAAATTTCCGCGGTGAAGGCGTTGGAATCATCGAGGCACCGCGGGGGACTCTGTGGCACCACTACTGGGCTAACCCAAATGGCCAGCTCACCCGAGTCAACATGATCGTCGCAACCGGCAATAACAACTGGGCCATGAGCAACGCTGTGGATAGTGTAGCCAAAACTTACATCAATGGCCAGGAAATCCGCGAAGGTCTCCTCAACCGGGTCGAAGCAGCCATTCGCGCCTATGACCCATGCCTGTCCTGCTCCACCCACGCGGTCGGTCAGATGCCCATTTTGGTCGATATTGTCGACCCGCAAGGAAACCTTATGAGGACCATTTCGCGGGCTAATGCCTGATCTCATTCCCCATGATCGTTCAGCCCGGCTTCTTTTGCCCCATACTGGTAAAGAAGCCGGCAAATACCCGCGAACCTTATTATTGGGCTATGGTAATATCGACCGGCAGGACGATGGCGTGGCCTGGCATATCTTGCGGGCGGTGGCTGAACGCGAAGGGTTCGTTTTAGCGGAAACCCCTGAAGAAAACCAGGTCGAACTTTCTCCCCTAATCTCTATTCGTTTCGAACTTCAACTTGCTCCAGAGATAGCAGAATTCGTCTCATCTTACCAGCGGGTGGCATTTATTGATGCCCATACCGGCCGGGTGGAACAATCCTTCCATTCCGAAATCCTTCAACCTCAATATGTTAATTCACCTTTCACCCATCATTTAACCCCATCTACTTGTTTATCACTGGCAGAGACGATCTACGGAAAGGCTCCACAGGCAGTGTTAGTAACTGTACGCGGTTATGAATTCGGATTCTCACCCACCCTTTCCCCGATTACAAACCAATATGTAACCGTCGCCGCAGAGTGGCTTATAAATTGGCTTAAACACCCAAGTTAAAGTAGAAGATTTTTTGATGACAATTGGCTTTATGGTTAAGTGACGGAGGACACTATAAGAGCGTCGCCTTCGATGATACAACATTGGTAACCCATCGAACCCATTAAACCATGCAAAAACTCACCAACCAGATCGAAATCCTTAATAGTATTCCCTGGTTTTTAGACCTGAATCGCGAACAGATCGAACGCCTGGCTAGAATTACGACAATAGAAGAAATTAATGCCGGCGATCAAATCTTTTGTGAAGGCGATCGGGTCGATAACCTGTATATAATCTTGTCCGGCCAGGTTAGCGTGGATATGGCGTGCCAACCCGTGGTCAGGTTAGAATAACTATCGCGGAAGCTTTAGATATCATCGGATGGTCTAAGATGACCCCAATGGTTCGGCAACGAACAGCATCAACCCATGCGTTAATAAAAACCCGCCTGTTGGTTATCAATGGAGATGAATTAACTGCCCTCTGCGAGGAAGATCATCACACCGGGTATATTGTGATGCGTCGACTGGCGAATGTGGTCGCGAGTAATTTATTATCGGTTAAATTACAATTAATGGACCTCATCCTCCATGGTAGCGCTGACCCCGTCCGACCACCCGAAAAATAGGGAAATCTGATATTGGGTATCCGAATATTTAAGGTTGGTTTATAATATCTTTCCATGCACGAATTGGCTGTAACCGAATCGGTCCTGGAAATTGCTGAAAAACATGCCCTTCAAGCTCAAGCTCTACGGGTTACCGATGTTTACCTGGTTATTGGGCGCTTAGCCAGTATTGTGGACGATTCCATTCAGTTTTATTGGGAAATGATCGCTGCAAACACAATCTGTCAGGATTCAAAATTGCACTTTCAAAGAGTGCCGGCTCAGATGACCTGCCTCGATTGCCAGACCATCTTCGATATTTCAGATCGGACAACCCCCTGCCCCAATTGCGCCAGCTACCATTTGAAAATAACCGCTGGCGAGGAATTTTATGTAGATAGTATCGCAATTGAAAAATAAACGGAGAATCGAATGCCGCTTACCCGTCTCCCTATAGTTGAAAATATCCTGAGCGCCAACGATCAGGTGGCCGACCTTAACCGCAAGCTCCTAGACGACCATAATCTGCTAGCCATTAATTTAATGGCTTCACCTGGGGCCGGAAAAACCAGTTTTATCCTTAAGACCATCCAATCCATTTCTCCCAAAATTCGGTTGGGTGTGATCGAAGGCGATACCGCCCCGGTTACCATTGATGCCGATAAGATTAACTCTGTTGGAATACCCGCTGTCCAGATTAATACCGGCGGAGAATGCCACCTCGATGCGGTTATGGTCAAAGCCGGAATGCAGCAGCTCCCACTAGCCGAGTTGGATTTGTTGGTCATTGAAAACGTGGGTAACCTGATTTGTCCGGCCGCATTTAATCTCGGCACTCATATCAACTTGTTAATCGCCAGCATCCCCGAAGGCGATGACAAACCTTATAAATATCCCAATATCTACCGCGGGATAGATGTGTTATTGGTCAATAAGACTGACCTGTTGCCCTATATCGACTTCAATATGGAATATTTTCGCCAGGGCGTAGAGATGCTCAATCCAGGTCTGACCACTTTTGCGGTTTCCTGCAAAACCCTGGATGGATTCCCCGAGTGGATATCCTGGCTTTNNCAACAAATTGCGAAAAAAATTGTAAACCATGAATCTTGAAAAAATAGCTGTCAAAATCCGGGTCGGAGGAATAGTTCAAGGGGTCGGCTTCCGCCCGTTTGTTTACGGCCTGGCAGACCGGAATTCACTGACCGGTTGGGTGCGGAACACATCCAGCGGTGTTGAGATCGTCCTCAATGGATCACAGCCCGAAATAGACCGTTTCATCACGAATTTAAAAAATGATCTCCCACCTCTGGCGCGGATCGACTTTCTTGAAATATCACCCATCCAGCTCGACTACTTCTCCAGTTTCGAAATTCTGGAGAGTGAGGAACAACCGGATGGTTTATTGCCAGTCCCGCCGGATACAGCCGTCTGTAACGATTGTCGGAGTGAACTTTTCGATCCTACCGACCGTCGGTTTCGTTACCCATTCATCAATTGCACAAATTGTGGGCCACGTTTTTCCATAATCCTGGACATTCCGTATGATCGGCCCAACACCACAATGGCTAATTTTGCCCTGTGTGAGCATTGTAATCGTGAGTATCACGACCCGCTCGATCGCCGTTTCCATGCCCAACCGGTTGCCTGTCCTAAATGCGGGCCTCATGTCTGGTTCGAAGCGGGCGGTCAACATATTGCCACTCACGGCAGTGCTATCCGCATTGCTCGTGAATGGCTGCGCCGCGGTAAAATCCTGGCCATCAAAGGGTTAGGCGGCTACCATCTGGCCTGCGATGCCACCAACCCAAAAGTAGTCGCTGAATTGCGCCGGCGGAAAAAACGCAGCGATAAACCCTTTGCTTTGATGTCCTACAGTCTGGATTGTATTCAAAGGCACTGCCTGGTCACCCCCCAAGAGAAGGAGCAGCTCCTCTCACACCAAGCTCCAATCGTCATCCTCCAGCGGTCACCAACCAGCCAGATTGCGAAAGAAGTTGCCCCCCAGCAAACAACCCTTGGTTTTATGTTGGCGTATACCCCCTTGCATATCTTACTCCTTGAACCGGCACCGGGTTTCCCTGACGCCTGGGTAATGACCAGCGCGAATGTGAGTGAAGAACCGATCGCATACCTCGATGAAGATGCCCGCCAGCGCCTTTCCTCTCTGGCAGATGGATTCCTGATCCATAACCGCCCTATTCATATGCGGGTCGACGATTCTGTGATTAGAGTTACAGGATCCAATGTTTATCCACTCCGGCGTGCTCGTGGTTATGCGCCAGACCCACTCCATCTACCTTTCGATTTTCCCCAGATTCTTGCAGCCGGCGCAGAATTAAAAAATACTTTTTGCCTCACTCGGGGAACTTATGCGTTCCTCAGCCACCATATCGGCGACCTGGAAAATTTTGAAACCCTCACATCGCTGGAAGAGGGGATACGGCATTATGAACGCCTTTTCCATATCAAACCAGAATGGATCGCTTGTGATATGCACCCCAACTATCTCGCCTCTCGTTACGCCATCCAACGCGCTGGGGTTGAAAATTTGCCGGTTGTCCAGGTTCAACACCACCACGCGCATCTGGCAGCCTGTATGGTCGAAAATGGGCTGGATGGGTCATATCCGGTTACCGGTGTCTGCCTGGATGGTACCGGCTACGGTACTGACGGAACGATTTGGGGTGGGGAATTTATTGTCGGTGATTTTACATCCTACCAAAGGCGATACCATCTAAAATATGTTCCTCAACCAGGCGGCGACCTGGCTGCCCGGGATGCTGGGAGAATGGCTCTCGCTCACCTTTGGGCCGCCGGGATAAAATGGCAGCCCGATTTTCCCCCCGTCCAGACCTTAAGCGCCGAGGACCGGATGGTGTTATTAACCCAATTAGAACGCGGTTTGAACACCCCACTCACATCCAGTATGGGCAGGCTTTTCGATGCGGCGGCGGCTTTATGCGGCGTGTGCCGTAAATCTACTTACGAGGGCCAGGCAGCCATCGAGTTCGAGGCGATAGCCGATCCTTCCGAAACTGGGAATTACCCCTTCGATTTTTCCGGAACCCAAATCGATCCCTNTCCGCTTTGGCAGGGTTTAATCCATGATTGGCGCAATGGGATTAAACCCCCTCAGTTATCCGCCCGTTTTCATAACAGTATCGTCAACTTGATCCTCGAAATTTGCGATCGAATCCGGAGCACGGATAATATTTTGATCATCGCCCTGAGCGGCGGAGTGTGGCAAAATACTTTTCTGTTGCACAAAACGACGACTGCATTAATCGATGCCGGTTTCAAGCCACTCATTCATCGGAGGGTGCCCACCAATGATGGCGGTATCGCTTTAGGGCAAGCGGTTGTTGCAGCCACAGCAGCCCTGGCCAAAAAAATAATATCAAATGAGGTGATCGATGTGTCTGGGAATTCCCGCTAAAATAATAGAGGTTTACCTTAGTAACCGTATGCGAATGGCGCGGGTCGATTTTGGCGGTGTATTGCGAGAGATTTGTGTGGAAACACTGCCCGAAGCCCAAGCCGGTGATTACACTATCGTCCATGCTGGGTTTGCCCTTAATTTACTTTCAGAAGCGGAAGCTTTGGAAACCTTGCATCTATTACATGAAGCCGGCCTTATCGAGAAAGAATTGACCCCCGATACCGACCTCGGTTTCGAAGATCGAAAGGTTTGAAAATGGAATTGAGTGCTTTTACCCAGTCCTATCGCGACCCCAAGCTGGTACAGGCCGGGATTGAAGAAATCCGCCGTATCCTGACCCGTCCGTGGGTCATCATGGAAATTTGTGGCGGGCAAACCCATGCTATCATGCAAACAGGGTTGGATCAGCTCCTACCTCCAGAAATCGAATTGGTTCACGGACCTGGCTGCCCGGTATGTGTTACACCATTAGAATTGATCGATAAAGCTCTCATCATTGCCTCCCATCCAGATGTCATATTTTGCTCGTACGGCGACATGCTCCGTGTTCCCGGCTCAAAGAATGACCTTTTTTCAGTTCGCGCATCGGGTGGTGCGGTTCGGGTGGTTTATTCACCCCTGGATGCAGTGAAATTGGCCCAACAGAACCCGGATAAACAGGTTGTTTTTTTTGCTATCGGGTTCGAAACCACTGCTCCGCCGAATGCGATGAGTGTTTTACAAGCCCAGAAACTCGGGGTAAAAAATTATTCGGTTTTGGTTTCTCAGGTATGCGTCCCACCGGCGATGCATGTTATCCTCGGCTCAACCCACAACCGAGTCCAGGGTTTTTTGCTCGCCGGACATGTCTGTA
>JGI24125J20156_1000479_pt1 | contig 10091 bp, 8 predicted proteins | sample Subbio12Aug_8Bad_FD_20156 | JGI IMG/M metagenome (IMG submission 20156) | reverse complement strand
CGCGCCCCGCCGGACGGATGGCCGAAGCCCGCTGACGGCAAGCCGTCATCGGCGGACCCCGGGATCAGGCGGCGCGCGCCCGCGCCGGGCCAGATGCCACCCACAGAAGGCCCAGATAGCCCAGCAGGGTGATGCCCAGCCAGACAAGGGCTGTTCCGGGTATCAGAATCGCGGCAATGTTGGGGATCGCCACCAGCGCCAACACCCATGGAAGCGGCGCGGGCCACCCCCAGCGGGCGAAAAGATAGTGGTGAAGATGGTCCCTGCCGGGCGTGAACGGGCTTTTCCCGCGCAAAAGCCGGTGAATGATCAGGCGCAGGGTATCGAACACAGGCACCGCAAAGACAAGGGCGATGTCGTCGGCCCGCATGTCTGCAAAGCCATGGTTCCACGCATAGATGGCGAGCAGCCCGAACATGGCGGACAGGCCGTAGCTGCCGCCATCCCCCAGGAAAAGCCTGCCCCGCATGTTGAACAGAAAAAGCACGGCCAGCGCGCCGCCGATAGCGGCGATCAACGGCATTGTCGNCGCTGGCAGGCGAACGAGCAGGATGGCAGACCAGACCAGGGCCTGGCCTATCACCAGTCCGTTCTTGCCGTCGGCCATGTTCACCGCGTTCAGAAAGCCGACGAAACACAGCAAGGTGAAGCCCACGCCAATTAGGCCGGTCATCAGCACCAGCTCCGTCTGGCCGGAAAACAGCATGAAGCTCACGGAAAAATCCGGAACCTGGGAAATTGCCGCCATCAGCACGACGGAGGCAAGGGCAAGCCGTATCGCAGCCGACAGATGGAACCTGTCGTCCATTGTCCCCACAAGGAACATGCCCGTCACGGTCGCCAGGAACCACAGCAGCATATCGGGCGGGATTTCGTCGCCCGCCGTCACCAGCAGGAACAAGACGCCCGCGATCGCCGCCAGAACAACGGCAAGGCCCCCGACAAGCGGCGTGGGCGCGGCGTGCAGCTTGCGACCGCCCGCACTGTCGGGTTCGTCCATCAGGCCGAGGCGCCAGCCGAGCGGCCTCGCAAAATGCCCGACCGCAAAGGCGATCAACGCCCCGGCAAGCCCCATGATGATCACGGACAGCAGCATCAGTTGGTCGCCAGCACCGCCACCGTCGCCACCGATGTCGCCAACTGCGCGATGATCGTGGTGATGTCGCGGAACACCGAAAGACGGTACAGCGGATCGATGTTCTTGGGAACGATGATGGTGGTGCCCGGTGGCGGCGTGGCGCCGCTTCCTCCGCCCCAGCCGCCCGCCTTCAGGGGCTGCGCCGTGCCGTTGGGCAGCACCATGAAGATGCGGTCGTCGTCGGCAGTCGACGAAAGACCGCCCGCCTCGCGGATATAGCTGCCGGCCGGCTTGCCGGCGACAAACTGCAGGGCGCCCGGATTGTTCACGTCCCCGAGCACAAGAACGAAATTGGGGCGCTTGGGCACGAAGACGCTGTCACCGGATTCCAGGATCGTATCGAGATCCGGGCGCAGCTCCAGCACGCGCGGATCCACCTCCGCGACCATCCGGCCTGACGCTTCGGCCTCCGACAGCGTCTGGACCAGGGCGGCTGCGCCCATGATCCCGTCGGAACTTGCCTCGGAGGATCGCGCCGCAATGGCGAGCAGGCTGTTGTTCATCTCGCGCGCTGTCCGCCGGAACCCTTCTTCCTGGCTTTCCTTCACGCTGCGCCGGGTGAACACGGCCCCATAGGCATAGGCATAGCTGGTCAGGCCACCGGCACGGGCCAGAAGTTCCGACAGCCTCTCTCCCTTGCGGATCGCATAGAGGCCGGGCCTTGCAACTTCGCCCGCAAGCATGATGCCCGAGCCCTCGAACACCGGCTGCTGGGCGTTGAAGCGAATGTCATCGCCCGCGCCGAGTTCCGTCTGGGCAAATATGCTCCCCGTCAAGTCGGCCCGCAGCCGTTCGGATGGCCCACCCTGCGCACGATTGATATCGAGAACAAGGTCGGTCGCTCCGGCCACCAGGCCTTCGGCAACCGTGGCCATGTCCCGGGCGGAAACACGCCCGCCAACAGGATAGGCGCCAGGCCGCCGGACGGCGCCGCCAACGCTGATCGAATGTTCCAGCAGAACGGGCAACAGATACGGCTCCTGTTCGAACACGGCCGGACAGAGGGGTTTTTCGCGGTCGGTCCGGTCCTCGGGTGCCAGACGATCGTTGTCGGCGATTGCATCCCGTGCGCCGCCTTGCCCCAGTTCGGCCCCGACCGAAGCCAGCCTGGCACCGCGTTCGGTCACCACCACGAAATTTCCGCGCGTCACCGCATTGAATCGATGGGTTTCCGTATCCTTCACAAGATCAGCAAGACGATCGAGCGCCTTGCAATCCTGCACGGGGTTGGGCTGGCCGAGCACGATCTGGCGGACATTCAGGCTGTTCAGGAAATCGATGTCGGAACGCGAGAATATGAACAGGCGGTCTTCGCTCTGCAGCGTGACGGATGGGCGTTCGCNCAACTCTCGTGCGAGGTTGACAAGCTCGAAAACGCGCGATCCCGTCGCCGGATCGCGCCTGACGAGAACGCCCGCCATCCGGTAGGTGTCCGGGCGCAGGTCTTCGGGCGCGCCGACCAGCTCGGCGATCGTTCCCGCAGCCGCCAGGGGCCGGGAACCGGGATTGTCGACATGCCCTGCCAGCTGCACCCGGCCCGCCGCGCCGCCCGGCGAGCCGCCGACGACCTGCACGGCATCCCCTGCAAGGACAGTGGCCGACTTCGAAGGCGCGCGAAGGAAGGTTTCCGTCCCGTCGGGCCCGATGCGGCTGATGACGATCTGCGCACCCCGCTGCCGGATGGCGCCTCCCGCAAAACCGACGACCGAGGCAAGCGAAGCGTCTCCCCGAAGTTCATAGATGCCGGGGCGCGGGACGGCCCCTGTCACTGCCACCGTCGGCCCGATGACAGGAACGATAACGCGGTCGCCGTCGTGCAGGCGCACGGACGAAGGTGTCCCGATGCCGAGCAAGCCGTAGAGGTCGACGATGGCGGTGCCACCGCCGGCGCGGACAACCCGCACCTGCCGCAGAGAACCGGAACGGCGCACGCCGCCGGCCAGAGCAAGGGCGGTGCCGATATCGGAAACCGACGTCAGGCTGAACTGACCGGGACGCGCGACCTCGCCGCCCACGAACACGCTGATGGAGCGGACTTCGCCCACCGAAACGAACGCCTCGGTTGCAAGCAGGGTCCGCCGGGTTTCCGCCGCGAGATCTGCCCGCACACTGCCGAGCGATCTGCCGGCGGCCTGGATCGGCCGAAGCTCCCCCACGACGATCCGGCCGTCGCGGTCAATCCGCACCGTGCTCGTGCGGTTGATCGTGCCACGGAAGCTGACCTGGATTTCGTCTCCGATGCCCAGCACATAATCATCGCCGATGGCCCCCGTGCGAACCCCGGTGGGCGCCGGCGCCGACTGGAAGAAATCATAGCCGAACTGTCGAAGGTTCGGCTCGTTCAGGCGCTGGCGATAGTCCTGTTCGATTCTCGAAGGTTCATAAAGCTCGCGCAGTTGCCGGCGCGCCTCGGCGCGGCGAACTTCCTGTTCTTCGGTCGTGTCGATGCGCCCGCCCGGAACGGCAAGAGACTGCTGGCCCGCTTCGCCGCCCTGAACCTGCGGCAGGGGCTGGATCGCCCGCGACCCCTGCCCTGCCCCCAACTGTCCCTGGATGTTTTCCAGCACACGCGGATCGATGGTCTGTGCAAGGGAAGCGTCGCCAACGCCTGGCAAGGCCCCGAGCAGCATAGCCGCCACTGCCAACCCGCGGCTGCCCCATGCCCACGCTCGCAACAAATCGCCACTCCCTCAATATGAGCGTTCGTTTAGGAATTGAGCGCAGCCCGGTCAACCCGAGCGCGCCCGCAATCATGGTCAGGCAATGCGGAAGAATGCGTGGAGAATCATGCTCGTTCCACGTATCGTGGCCGGGCTGTCAGCAGCGCGGCCTGCTGCCTTGCCAGATCGTCTGCGGCATCCATCCCCGGACCGTCGGGCAACGCCTGGACAGCCTGGGAAAGTCCACGCTCCTGGAGCGAGGGCACCATCAGAAACAGGATCGCAAGCATGGCAGAAACTGCAAGCCTGCCAGCCCGCAATGCCTTGCGGATGCCGGGCGCACCCCTGGCCCGCCCTGGCGAAAGGTCGAAGGAGGCTGGATCAGGTCTGGCCGTCATCGTCTGGTCAACTCGATTTCCTGCCCAGGGCGCGCTCGCTGCACCCCCCTGGCGAAACGCCAACGGAGCACCCGGAAAAACGGCAACCCGAACCGCGACTTGCGCGATCAACCCTGAAATGGGCAATAGCTCTTCCGTTCAGCGCAAAACAGACGGCATCCGCACCGGTTCAGGATTTCATCGTGGTTAACGGCCAGTTCGCCGCACTGCGGCGACATGCCGGAGGCCTTCCGCTCATCCGTTCGCAAGCCCCCCGCGAACCAGCGCGGAATAATCCGCCATCAACTGCCGGGTCAGGCCGCCTACCTCGAAATTCCAGGGCCCGATGCTGCCCACCGGGGTCACCTCTGCTGCGCTTCCCGTCAGGAAGCATTGCTCGAAGCCTTCCATTTCTTCCGGCCAGATCACCCGCTCGATCACCTTGATGCCGCGTCTTTGGGCAAGCCGCATCACCGAGCGCCGCGTAATGCCGTCGAGGAAACAGTCGGGCGTCGGCGTATGCAGCGCGCCGTCCTGCACGAAAAACACATTGGCGCCCGTGGCTTCGGCAACCTGCCCGCGCCAGTCGAGCATCATCGCATCATCATAGCCGCGATCGGCGGCATGATGCTTGGAAAGGGTGCATATCATGTAAAGGCCGGCCGCCTTCGAAGCAGTCGGCGCGGTATATGGCGCCGGCCGGCGCCACGGCGCGATTTCCAGTTTCAGGCCCTTGTTAAGCGCCTCGGCTCCGAAATAGGCGCCCCACTCCCAGCAGGCGATCCCGAGGTGGATTTTCGCCCTCTGCGCGGCGACGCCCATCTGCTCGCTGCCGCGCCAGGCGATCGGCCGCATGTAAGCATCCTTCAACCCGCTCGCCGCAAGGGTATCGCGTGATGCCTGGTCGATCTGCGCGCGCGTCCAGGGGATGGTGAACCCCAACAGGTCCGCCGAACAGATCAGCCGCTCGCTATGCTCGGCCAGTGCGAAAATCTCGCCATTATAGGCGCGCTGGCCCTCGAACACCGAACTGGCGTAATGCATGGCGTGCGTCAGCATGTGCACAGTGGCGTTCCGCCAGGGCACCAGTGCGCCGTCGAGCCAAATGAATCCATCCCGATCGTCGAAGGTCTGCTCGCCCATGATCGCCTCTCTCGTGCCGCTTGCGGCGGCTAGCATGTTGGGGCAAAGTAGGTCAACATGATTGACGCATCTTCCCCGTCCCTTGCGCCGTCTCTTGCGCCGTCTCTTGGATCTTCGCGCGCGTCACCCCTGTTCCTGCGCGAGCGGGAAATTCGCCGCGGGATCGAACTTCTCTATTTCGGCTACACCAGCATGATCCGGGGCGCGGACACGATCCTCGAAGAGAAGGGCCTCGGCCGAGCCCACCACCGCGCCCTCTACTTCATAGCGCGTCAGCCGGGCCTCGCCGTGTCCGATCTGCTCCGACTGCTGGCCATCACCAAACAGTCGCTGTCGCGTGTGCTTGCGGATCTGATGCGCATGCAGTTTGTCGAACAATCCGTCGGCACCCTGGATCGCCGGCAGCGGCTGCTCATGCTGACAGACGCGGGCATGGCGATGGAGGCCCGGCTTTTCGAAGTGCTCCGGGAACGGATGTCGGGCGCCTATGCCGCGGCCGGCCAGCAGGCCGTGAGCGGTTTCTGGGCTGTTCTTGCCGGCCTCATTCCGCCGACGGATCGGGCGATGATCGAGGAGCTTGATCGTCAGGCCCGGATCGCGATCCAAAGCCGGGCAGGCGATCGAAAAGCGACCGCAGCCCCGGCAGACCCAGAAGTTCAGGACTGAGGCCTTCCGTTTCCGCCCGTTCGGCGCGCGCCAGAAGCCGGTCCAGTTCGGCCATGGTTGCGGCCATGTCGGCACTGTCATCGGCCCGCCAGGCGGCGAACGCCCTGGCCACGAGCATGCCCAGCGCCGCCAGCCGCAATTCCCCCCTGATGCCATCGACCGAAATGCCCGCAGCGCCCGCCAGCCGGCGGAACCCGGCCCGCGCACGGGCCAGCACAAAGGCGGCAAGACCGGGATCGCGGCTGTCCCACAGGGCAAGGGCTGTCGCCCGATTTTCCTGCAGGGCGTCGAAGCCCCGCATCAGGCCGTCGAACAGGCGCTCGCGCACGGTTCCCGCCCCGGCGGCCCCCCTGGCGGATTCGGCAGCGATCCGGTCCTGAAAGGCTGCAACCGCATCGAACTTGTCTCCCACAAGGGAGATCAGCGCTTGGGCGTCAATGCCGGATTCAGAAGCCGCGAGGTCGACGGAAACATCGCGCCAGCCATGTGCGGCAATGGCGTGCAGCCAGGCAGAGGCAGCGGCTTGGTGTGAAGCGCTCAGGATCGTCATGGCCGATTCACCCGCAGGGCATCGCGCGATGCCGGTGTTTCAGCATCGGCTTCGGCAGCAGCGGCAAGGGTGCGCGACCTATCCGCTGCTGCCCGAACGGTGGCGCGCAACAGGGCAGAAAGCTCGCCATTGCCGTCCAGCACATCCAGCCCGGCCTGCGTCGTGCCATTTGGGCTCGTCACCTGCTGCCGAAGCTCGGCAGGGCCGGCCGTCGATGTCGCTGCCAGTTCGGCAGCGCCGACAACCGTTTCCAGCGCCAGTCGGGCTGCGGTTTCAGGCTCCAGCCCGGCAGCCTCGCCGGCACCGGCGAGCGCTTCTATGAAACGGAACAGATAGGCCGGGCCCGATCCCGAAAGGCCTGTCACGGCATCGAACCGGCTTTCATCCTCCAGCCAGACCGCCGACCCGGTCGCGCCAAGCAGCCAGTCGGCGGCAGCCCGGTCCTGATCGGTTGCGCCCATGCCAAACATGGCCGTTGCGCCCCTTCCTATCCGCGCTGGAAGATTGGGCATGATCCTGACAATCCGCGCGCCCGGCACCATTTGCGCCAGCGCTGCGGTGCGCACGCCAGCCAGCATGGAAAGCAGAAGCGGCCCGGAATCTTCCGCCGCACCAGCAAGATCCCGCGCCAGCCCGGCCAGGGCCTGCGGCTTGATCCCCAGAACAAGCAGCGTCGGCCCCAGGCCGCGCACCGTGGGCGCGCCAGCGATATCCTGCACCACCCGGCCCAAAAACCCGGACGGAAGGCCCGTTGGCGCCGGGTCGATCACTGTCACCGACAGCGGATCAAGCCCTGCCGCCAGCCAGCGCCCGAGAAGCGCCCCGCCCATCGCGCCGCACCCGACAACCCAGACGCGCTGAAGTGCAGGATGGCGGAGGGCTGGGGCATCGGGCATATCCTCCAACTAGGAACAGGCTGGCCGGAGAGCAAGACGCGCGCCTTGCGCGAACGGCGCTGCAGCGATCGGCCGCGGCAGAAGGACGACCGCCCGCGCCGATCCGGCGCGGGCGATCTCCCTCCTCCCAGAGATGATCGGTCGCGTTGGCGACCCATTGGGTTTTCGGCGTCGGGTCGACAGCTCAGGCCGCAGGGCGAAACTGCTCGGCCTCGGTCGATTCCTTCAGCGCCGTCGTCGAGGACTGGCCGCCCGAGATCGCCTCGGCAACGGCATCGAAATAGCCGGTGCCGACTTCGCGCTGATGGCGCGTTGCGGTGTAGCCATTGGCCTCGCTGGCGAACTCGGCCTGCTGCAGCTCGGAATAGGCCGCCATGCCGCGATCCCTGTAACCGCGGGCCAGCTCGTACATGCCGTGGTTCAGGCTGTGGAAGCCAGCCAGCGTCACGAACTGGAACTTGTAGCCCATGGCGCCGATCTCGCGCTGGAATCTGGCGATCGTCGCCTTGTCCAGATTCTTCTCCCAGTTGAAGCTGGGCGAGCAGTTGTAGGCGAGCATCTTGTCCGGATACGCCTTCTTCACCGCTTCGGCAAAACGTCTGGCATCGTCGAGGTTCGGACGCGAGGTTTCCCACCAGATCAGGTCGGCGTGCGGCGCAAAGGCAAGGCCGCGCTTGATGCAATGCTCGACACCCGTGCCCGGCTTCAGGCGGAAGAAGCCCTCGGGCGTCCGCTCGCCCGTCAGCCATTCATGGTCGCGCTCGTCGACATCGCTTGTCATCAGCATCGCCGATTCGGCGTCCGTCCGGGCGCAGATGATGGTCGGAACACCCATCACGTCGGCCGCCAGACGCGCGGCATCCAGGTTGCGGATATGCGCCTGCGTCGGGATCAGCACCTTGCCGCCGAGGTGGCCGCATTTCTTCTCGGAAGCCAGCTGGTCTTCATAATGCACGCCCGAAGCGCCGGCTTCGATATAGGCCTTCATGATCTCGAAGCAGTTCAGCGGGCCGCCGAAACCGGCTTCCGCATCGGCCACGATCGGGGCGAACCAGTCGCGCTTCGCGCCGCCTTCCGAATGCTCGATCTGGTCGGCACGCTGCAGCGCCCGGTTGATGCGGCGGGCAAGCTCTGGTCCGGCATTGGCAGGGTAGAGCGACTGGTCGGGATACATTGCGCCCGCCGTGTTCGCATCGGCCGCTACCTGCCAGCCCGAAAGATAGATCGCCTTCAGGCCCGCACGGACCTGCTGCATCGCCTGGTTTCCGCTCATCGCACCCAGCGAATTCACATAGGGCTCGGTCTTCAGCAACTCCCACAGCTTTTCCGCACCCCGGCGTGCAAGGCTGTATTCGATGTGAACGGAACCGCGCAGACGCTCGACATCGGCGGGGCTGTAGGGCCGCTCGATGCCGTCGAAGCGGCCGGCGGGGGCGGGAACAAGATCTTCGAACGTCAACGCAGCCATGGGACATACTCCAGATAATTTGACATGAAATTTACAAACCGATACACAAGACTTGACCCCACCACCCGCATCGGTCAAGAATTTCGCACAGTCTGCGGCCGGAAATCGGGTCGATCTGTCGAAACTTGACTGAAAATGTTGTGAAACTGTGAATTTATTGACAATGCATGAAACAGCCGGCCGCAAACTGTTTGCCGGGCCGCGGGTGCGGCGGCTGCGCCAGGGGCTCGGCATCACGCAGAGCAGGATGGCGGCCGATCTCGGGCTGTCCATATCCTATCTCAACCTGCTGGAACGCAACCAGCGTCCGCTGACCGCCGCGGTCCTGCTGAAGCTCGCCGACATATATGATGTCGATATCCGCCAGTTCACCAGCGCCGACACGGATCGCCACGCCGAAGATGTTGCGGCGGCGCTGCAAAAGGCGGGCGTTGCCGTGGGCCGCGCCGAAGTCCGCGATTTCGCCGATCAGCATCCCGACATCGCCGTCGCCCTCCTTCGTCTCGCCGAATCCCGAGGCATTGCATCGGCCGGGGAGCATGGCGCCCCGACCGCGCCGCTGGAGCTGGTGCGCGCGCATCTGCTTGAACGTGCCAATCATTTTCCCGATCTCGACCGGCACGCCGAAACCCTGGCTGATGAACTGCGCCTTTCCGGCCAGGCGCTCGACGCTGCTGTTCGAGAGCGGCTGCGCGCGCGCCACGGCCTCAACGTCCGTGTGTTGCCCTGGGATGTCATGCCCGACCGGCTCCGCCGATTCGATTTCCACAATCGGCAGGTGCTGCTCTCCGAGATGCTTGACGGCGCGTCCCGCACCTTCCAGCTTTGTGTGCAGCTCGCCCAACTGGAAGCGCGCGCCGAAATCGAGACCGAACTCGCCGCAGCGGCAGCACGACTGGCGCCGGGCGATCCGTTTGCCGGCCAGTTGCTCGCCGTCAATCTCGCCAGCTATTGGGCGGCTGCGCTGATGATGCCCTATGGCCGTTTCCACGCCGCGGCAGAAAGCCTCGGCTATGACATGGAACTGCTGCAGGCCCGCTTTTCCGCCGGGTTCGAGCAGGTCGCCCACCGGCTCACCACCCTGCAGCGCCCCGGCGCGCGCGGCATTCCCTTCATGCTCCTGCGCTCGGACCGTGCCGGCCAGATCTCCAAGCGGCTCGCGGCCGGCCGCCTCCCCTTCGCCAGCGCCGGCG
>JGI24125J20156_1000475_pt1 | contig 10131 bp, 10 predicted proteins | sample Subbio12Aug_8Bad_FD_20156 | JGI IMG/M metagenome (IMG submission 20156) | reverse complement strand
GCGAAGGAACGGGGGTAGATTTGGTAGATCACCCCATCCCGCCACCATAAAAATTCATCCATGTTTTTCTCTTTGTCGAGGATTTTACCGATGGCTATCGGTAATTAATTTTTATCACAGTTTTCAATCCTGCGATACAAAAAATCACCGCGAATTGTTGAATGAGCTTTAAACGGTTGAAAACCTCCAGGATACAGAAGGATGATCGGTTGGCAGGTACTCTAATGGATCCTTCCAACCACCCCTTAATCGGTACGGTTATCGATAGCAGAGACGAGGACCATCCACCCTGTCCAATTTTTTGCCATCAGTTGACCACTTTCCTCCAAGATTCCTACAGGATGATCTTGCAAACCGGTACAAGCTGTGATAAAATTTTATGTGTAAGTAACGAAGTAGATGTATTGCATCGAAAAGTGGGCGTCCCCCACTTTTCTGCTTATGTAACAGGTTATATTTGCGGAGAAAGAAAAGAATGAAGAACGAATTTATCCTGGCGTTCAACGAAGTCCTCGAGGAAAAACAACTGCCGCGAGAAATCATCCTGAAAGCGCTCGAATCGGCAATGGTTTCCGCCTATCGACGAGCGGTCAATGCGTCCAATGCCCAGCACGTTGAGGCAAAAGTGGACACCGAAACCGGTAAGGTCTCCATTTTTGTGGAAAAGGAGATCGTCGATTCGGTCCAAGATGAGCGTACCGAAGTTACCTTGGAAAATGCGCTCCGAGTCGACCCTAACGCTGAACCGGGCGGGATGGTGGTCGTGGAAAACACCCCGCGTGATTTTGGGCGGGTTGCGGCTCAAACAGCCCGCCAAGTGATTCAACAACGCATCCGAGATGCCGAACGCCAGGCCCAACTAAACCATTATCAAAAACAACTGGGTGAAATTATCAGCGGGGTAATCCAGGCGGTGAATGCCCAAGGAATGACCGTTGGCCTGGAAATGAAAGCGGAAGGGAATATGCCGCGCAAGGAAATGATCCCTGGCGAACGCTTCCGCATTCATGATCGGGTTCGAGCCTTGGTGGCAGAGGTCAAAGACAACCCCCGCGGTCCACAAATTATCCTTTCCCGCACCCATCGCAACTTCCTCCGCCGCCTGCTGGAAAATGAAGTCCCCGAAATCTATCATGGTGTCGTCGAAATCCGGTCGATCGCCCGCGAACCCGGTGAACGCGCCAAAGTGGCCGTCTCGGCTACCCAACAAGGAATTGACCCGGTCGGGGCCTGTGTTGGAATTCGGGGTGTGCGCATCCAGGCCATCGTCCGCGAGCTGCACGATGAAAAAATCGATGTGATCGAATGGAACTCCGATACAGCCAGCTTCATTGCCAAGGCGATCAGCCCGGCTCGCGTAAACGGTGTGTATCTCAATGACCGTACCCTGGGTGGAAAAACAGCAACAGTGGTTGTCCCTGAGGATCAACTCAGCCTCGCCATAGGCCGTGACGGTCAAAACGCCCGTCTGGCAGCCAAACTCACCGGTTGGCGGATAGATATCAAGAGTTTGCCTGAAGCCACCTCGGATGCGTTGTACAAATTACAAAAAGAAGCAAACCTGGTCGAAATGGCTGTACAAGAAGCTGCTACAACGGTTAAGGTCGAAGAAATGCTGGCCCGCAAAGCCGAAGGACGTCTCTTGCAGCCTGAAGAATTCGACCAAATGGCGCGCTTCGTCGATCGGGTTGAACGCCGGTTGAGTTATCGTCCAGAACCCGAAAAAGTAAGTGTCGATCAACTTTCAATCATCAAGGAAGTTATCCCACCCGATACCTTTGAAACCAGTATCCTGGACAGCGGTTTGCCCGAACATGTTGCCTACATACTGCAAGAAGCCGGTTTTATAACCCTTGGTGAGATGGCCGTGCAAATGAAAATCAATCCGGATGCAATTCTGCGTCTGAATGGAATCGGTCCGCGGGCAATGCTGGAAATCAAAAACGTGATGGCGGCGGTTGATGAACGCATTGCGGCTGAAAAAGCCTTGCTGGAAACCGAGGCCCTGGCCGAACCCGGCTTACCAGAATTCCAGCGGGTCGAAGTCGCGCCGCCACCGGTCGTAAGGATTGAAGAAGAAATTCCTGTTGCTGTAGATGGCATAGCCCCAATCGCAGCCGTTGAAGAAGAGTTAACGCCGCAAACCCCAGCGGTAGCAATCGTCGAAATCGGCACAATCGAGGCTGAAATTTCCGCTGCTGAACCTGCCCTATCGGAGGGCGAGGTAACAGAGGAAGAAGAACCCTCTTTTGATAAACTCTTTGAATTGCGCGCCCCTGCCATTGGCCAACATCCCTTCGAGGAAGAAGAAACCGAAGAAACCGCAGCCTCGAAAGACAAGAAAAAAGGGAAGAAGAAGAAAAAACACGTGCAGGTGGAATACGATCCTGAACGCGATCAGGTGATCGTGCGTAAAAAACACAAACGGGATAGCGAACCGTGGGATTGGGAAGTATAAATAGCAGAGTGTAAAGAGAAAGAAAGGTGGCAAAGAAACCTACCAAACGGAGTAAACATGTCCCGCAGCGAACTTGTGTTGGTTGCCGCCAGGTGCTGACCAAACGTTCGCTGATCAGGATTGTGCGCAAACCGGAAGGGATCAGTATCGATCCAACCGGGAAAGCAGCTGGTCGTGGAGCGTATTTACACGACAACCGTTCCTGCTGGGAACGCGCTCTTAAAGGGGCGTTATCCCACGCCTTAAAAATTGAAATGACTGACCAGGATCGGGCAATCCTTCATGAAGGTATGCAAAACCTACCAGAAGAACCCCCTAAAGTCGGATAATCATGATCCTGCCATAGAATTAAGCGCTGCCAGAAGGACTCATTCGTATCGACCCTTCTCTTAAGCTCAAAATCGATCCGGCGCCGTTCCCAGTCAAGTAGTTTTTAAGACATGCTGTGAAGATCAACAGGGAAGCAGGGAGTTTTCAAGAAGCGAGGTGAGCTATGAGCGAAAATGGGTCTAAAACAATTGAATTGCCTGCCAGTTTAACCGTGCGTGATCTTGCCCAGCGCTTGGAGTCCAGCCCAATTCAAGTCATCAAAATATTGATGTCGAACGGGGTAATGGCAAATATCAACCAACAAGTAGATTTCGACACAGCCGCGGTTGTGGCATCGGAACTTGGGTTTGAAGCGAAGCCAGAAGTTTATGAATTGGCCGAAGAAAAAGAATTTGGCGAAATTCCACTTTGGCGACAGCTAATTTCCGAAGAAGATAGCAGAAAACTTGTCCACCGCCCGCCGGTTGTTACCATTCTAGGACATGTCGACCACGGTAAAACCACCCTTCTGGATGCTATCCGGCACACCAATGTTGCCGGTGGTGAAGCAGGCGGTATTACCCAGCATATTGGTGCCTACCAAATTGAACACAATAACCGGCCGATCACCTTTCTGGACACTCCTGGCCATGCAGCTTTTACAGCCATGCGTTCCCGTGGGGCAACCGGTGCGGATATCGTCGTCCTGGTTGTGGCTGCGGATGATGGCGTCATGCCTCAAACCCGCGAAGCCATCGCCCATGCGCGCGCTGCCCGAGTACCCATTATTGTGGCGATGAACAAAATCGACCGTCCGGATGCAAATCCAGATTTTACAAAAAAACAATTAGCCGAAGTTGGCCTGATCCCCGATGATTGGGATGGCGATACGATCATTGTTCCGGTTTCGGCGAAATTGCGCACCGGCATCGATGACCTTTTGGAGGCTATCTTGCTCGTGGCAGATACTTTGGATATCAAAGCCAACCCAGATGGGCAGGCATTCGGTACGGTCATCGAGGCCAAGGTAGAACGAGCAAAAGGTGTGGTTGCAACTCTGCTTGTTTACAATGGGACTATTGAGCCGAGCCATATCGTTGTGGCAGGCACGACCTATGGTCGTATCCGTGCGATGTTCGATTTTCGTGGACGCAAGCTGCGCAAATCTGGACCTTCCACGCCTGTCCAGGTGATGGGCTTTAACGATGTTCCCAACGCGGGGGAGCTTTTCCGGTTATTTACCAACGAACGCGAAGCACGCCTGGTGGTCGAGGAACGCCTCAATCAACTGCAGCTAAAAACAAGCCGCGGTGCCGAAAGCCAGCCTGGAAGATTTGTTCAAAAAAGTTCAGGCCGGAGAAGATCACGAGCTGCGCCTGATAATCAAGGCCGATGTACAAGGTTCCCTCGAACCCATTTGTTCATCCCTTGGCGAACTGGGCCGAGGTGATATCAAAATCAATGTCTTGCACGCCGAAACTGGTAATATTAGCGAATCGGATATCATGCTGGCAACCGCATCGCATGCCATTGTCATTGGTTTCAACGTCCAGGCCGACGCAGCCGCGCGCCGCCTCGCCGAAACCGAGGGCATTTCGATCCGCTTATACAGCATCATCTACCGCCTGACCGAAGATGTCGAAAAAGCCATGAGCGGAATGCTCGAACCGGTTATGAAAGAAACCGCGATCGGGAGTGGTAGAGTTCTGGCAATTTTTAAAATTTCACGGGTCGGAATTATTGCCGGTTGCAAAGTTACTTCCGGTGAATTTCGTCGCAACGCAAAGGTCCGCATCCGCCGTGATGGAACCCTCATTTATGAAGGCGAATTCGCTTCGTTAAAACACGAAAAAGACGATGTTCGCGAAGTGCGCACCGGATTCGAATGCGGGGCAGCCTTTAAAAATTTCAATGATGTGGAAGTCAGGGACGAGATTGAATGCTATATCATTGAACGAGCGGTTTAACCGTAAGGGTAAATAAGCATGCCTTCAAAATTACGACTGCATCGAATTGGCGATCGCATTCGCCTGGAACTGACCGAAATGTTGATCATGGGTGAAATTTCGGATCCACGCCTTTCTGGGGCCAGTATCACAGATGTAAAGGTCGATCGTGAGTTAGCCTACGCCGAAATCTACTTTTCGGCTGTGGAGGGCAGCCAACGCGCTCAAGAAATTCAGGCCGGTTTTGAAAGCGCCTCAAGTTATATCCGCCGCGCCCTCGCAGACCGGGTTGACCTGCGCAGCTTCCCCCGCCTTCGTTTCCATTGGGACCCCACCCCCGAGCGTGCCGATCGAATTGAGCGAATCCTTTCCGAACTACGCAACCAAAGCGCACCTTCGGCAGTCACCCCACCGGACCAAGAGGAATCACTGGATGAAACCTGAATCGACCCTTGTGGGCGCAATTCGCCAACGCCTGGTAACTGCGACCAACATCATCCTTTCTACCCATATCCGACCCGATGGGGATGCGGTAGGTTCACTTTTGGGTTTGGGATTAGCGCTGGAAAACGCCGGCAAAAAGGTGAAACTTGTATTAGCAGACCCTGTGCCGGCTAATTTTCGTCATCTAGAAGGCAGCCGGCAGATCACCCAATCGTTCAAAGGCGAATTTGACACCTTTATCATCGTGGATTCTTCGGACCAGCAGCGGATCGGCAACATCTTAGTCGACCGCCAACCGGATATTCAGATCGATCATCATGTTACCAATTTAAGTTATGGTAAACTCAATCTGGTAGACCCTGAATCAGTCGCAACTTCTGCCATTCTGGCCGAAATCATCCCACAGCTTGGGTTGGAAATAAATCCGCCGATCGCCAGAGCGCTTCTGACCGGTATCATCACCGATACCATTGGTTTTCGCACTTCCAATATGACCCCCCAGGCGATGCGTTTGGCAGCTGATTTGATGGAACAAGGAGCTGACTTGCCAGAGTTATATTACCGAAGCCTGGTACAGCGCTCCTTTACGGCAGCCCGTTACTGGGGCATGGGGCTATCCACATTACAGAAGAAGGACCGGTTGATCTGGGCGACCTTGACACAGGTAGATCGCCAATTGGTTGGGTATAATGGCAACGATGACGCCGATCTAACCAATTTGCTATCCAGCATCAGCGAAAGCGACATCGCGGTCTTGTTTATCGAACAAAAGGATGAAAAGGTCAAGATAAGTTGGCGTGCACAACCCGGTTGGGATGTTTCAAAAATCGCTTTTCATTTTGGGGGTGGCGGTCATTTTGCTGCTGCAGGCGCGGAGGTTCGCGGTACACTGGAGGAAGTTCAGAAAAGGGTCCTGGCAGCCACGGAGGCCTTTTTAGTCGGTGAATATTCTAACCAAAGTACCGTTTAGAGCGGAAGAGGGGAATCATTTTGTTAAGGGGTTATCAATATGGAAAACAATTTCGACCTCAAAAATACCCTATCTGGTGTTCTGGTTGTCGATAAACCGGTTGGCCTGACTTCACACGAGGTCGTCCAAATCATCCGTCGTGGTACTGGTATCCGCCGCGCCGGACATACCGGCACTCTTGACCCACGCGCCTCGGGTGTGCTGGTCATCCTGCTTGGACCCGCTGTGAGGTTAAGTGAATATGTATCCGCTTCTGATAAACGCTACCAGGCAGTCATCCAACTCGGCAAATCGACCGACACGTACGATATCGACGGCCAGGTGTTGATGTCCAAACCGGTGGAGGTTACCGAGTTTAAATTCGAGGAAACCCTTCAGCAGTTCATCGGCGAAATCGAACAAGTGCCCCCTCCTTATTCGGCAGTAAAAGTCAAGGGCCGCAAAGCTTATGAAATGGCTCGTCAGGGTGAAGAGGTTAACTTGCAGCCTCGTAAAATTACCATTTATGGCCTGGAACTTCTCGAATGGGCCCCGCCTGAAGCGGTTGTGGACGTGTATTGCTCTTCAGGAACGTATATCCGTTCTTTGGCAAACGACCTCGGCAAAATCCTCGACTGTGGAGCTCACCTGGTCGGACTCAGACGAACGAAAAGTGGGCGATTCACGCTGCGCGATGCAGTTCCCTTACGAAAACTACGCGAAGCCTTTGAGAGCGGCAACTGGTACCAATACCTGATCCCCGCCGCCGAAGCACTCTCCGATTGGCCTTCGGTTGAGCTTACCCTCGAACAGGTAGATACCATCCGTCACGGTCGTCGTATACCCGGGGAGGTTGGCATCGGTAAGATGGCCCGTGGGATTAGCGAACAAGGCGAATTGGTCGCATTGCTCGAATTCGACCTCACCAATCAAGAGTGGCAGCCCAAAAAAGTATTCTGCCCATAAATTTCTCGATCCAACGCGTCGTTATAATACCCGATCGATGCGCAGGATCATAGGGTTAAGGCAGTTCATGCATCACTACCGCAATCTTGACGATCTACAATTAGGGAATTCTTGGGTTACGATCGGTGTTTTTGATGGTGTCCATCGTGGTCACCAGGCCGTCATTCAAAGACTGGTTAGTGGTTCACGAGCCGCTGGGATGAACAGCATTGTAGTAACCTTCTACCCCCACCCACCGGTTGTTCTCGGGAAAAACAATTTTCCCAGTTACCTCACCTCTCCGGATCAACGCGCAGATTTATTATTCCAAAATGGCATCGATACTGTCATCACCCTGAATTTCGATCGTGAAATGGCTGAATACCCTGCCTTGGTTTTTATGGAAACACTGGTCAGACGCATTGCTCTGCAACGACTGTGTGTGGGGGTTGATTTTGCCCTTGGACACGGCCGCGAAGGGGATATTCCGCGGTTGCGGGAAATCGGCCTCCAATTAGGATACTCGCTTGAAGTGGTCGAACCGCTTCTGGAAGATGGCGAGCGTATCTCCTCCAGCCAGGTTCGCCGCCATATTTTGGATGGTGACATGCCTGCCGCGGCCCATTTATTAGGACGCAATTTCAGCGTTGACGGACGGGTCGTCCCAGGCGATGGACTCGGGAAAACCTTGGGTTTCCCGACTGCCAACCTGGAATATTGGCCCGAGCGGGTCATGCCTGCCAGCGGTGTCTATGCCACCTGGGCCTGGGTAGATGGTATCCGATTACCCTCGGTGAGCAACCTGGGTACCCGCCCTACCTTTGAGCATGCGGTCTCAAAAATCCGGCTGGAAGCTCACCTGCTGGATCTTCATCAAGATTTATACGGTAAAACATTGCAATTAGAATTCGTCAACCGCCTGCGGGCTGAGATGCGCTTTCCATCGGTTGCTGAGCTTGTGGAACAGGTAGGGAAGGATAAAATAACGGCCAAGGAGGTGCTCGACCATGCCGGCTGAACGAAAGGTCTATATCCTCGATCCGAAAAATATGTCTCCAGAAATCATTGCGGTGACATTTGCGAAAACATCGCGTTCTCCGCAAAGTTTTCGGGAGATCGCCGCTGAATTGACGGACGAAAAAAGCGCTCAGTTTCATGAAAAATGGGTAGTCGGTTATGGTCACGCTTCGGTCGCCGAACATGCAATTTTACATATCGCAGTCGAGAACCTCTCCCGTTTGGCGGTCGAAGCGCTCGAATCCTGCCGGTTGGCTTCTTACACTGAAAAATCGACTCGCTACCAGAAATGGACGCCTGAAGATTTTTACTTGCCAGCCGAGTTGGAAAACCACCCCCTTAAAAACGATTACATCCAGTCGGTCAAGGCTCTTTTTCGCGCTTATCAAGAATCCTTACCGGCCGTCAAAGCCATCATCGAACAGGAGAATCCATCCAAAGCGGATGAAAGTGAAGCAGCTTGGGAACGCCGTATCCGCTCACGGTATGTCGATATCTGCCGGTTTTATTTACCGGCTGCCGCATTGGCTAATGTAGGTGTGACCATTAATGCACGCGCGCTCGAGCACAGCATAAGCAAGATGTTCTCGCACCGGTTGGCCGAAGTGCGCGTTTTGGCAGCCGAATTGAAGCGGGTTGGCCAGCAGGCTGCTCCGACCCTGATTAAATATGCCAACCCTATCCCCTACCTGGAACAGGCCCCGGCTGAGTTGTCTCGTTTTACGGAACAGTTGATCCCTCCAAAAAACCCGAATTTGGATTGGTGCCAGTTAATAGATTACGACCAAGCTGGCGAAGACCGGGTATTGGCAGCAGCTTTGTACCGTTTTCATAATATAGGCTATGCGCAATCTTTGGAATGGGTGCACCAATTATCCTCCGATCAACGCCTTACTCTCACCGAAACCGTTCTAGCCGGCCTGGATAAATTTACCATCCCGCTGCGCGAACTAGAATTTGCCAATTTTACCTTTGACTTAACCCTCGACCAGGGCGCTTACTTCGAACTTAAACGCCACCGGATGATGACCCAAACCGCACAACCGCTGAGCACACATCTTGGCTATGCCATCCCACGCCGGATCGTCACGGCCGGACTGGAGCAGCATTTCCGTTCCGCCATGGAAAATGCCGGACAGACTTTTGAGAAGCTGGCAGATTGGAACCCTGATATTGCTGCCTATTTGGTTCCCAATGCCTACAACCGGCGGGTGTTGCTGCAGATGAATTTACGCTCCGCCGATCATCTGCTTTCACTGCGCAGCGCCTCGAACGCTCACTTCTCTCTCCGCCGGGTTACCCAACGGATGTCGGAGCAGATCCGGGCTGCTTTACCTTTGTTCGGTAACTACCTGCGTAACAACCCCGAAGAAACCTGGCGGCAGGTCGAGGAGGAGCACTTTTCGCAAGTTTAAGCCGGCATCTGCACCGGTAAGCTCCGGCTTCAGTTTGCGCCCAAAGCTGGACACCGCCTTCCCCGCGAGGTGTTCTGAGCCATCGATGGGTTACCACACCCTTACTACCTTGGACCATAATTACCGATACCGGAAATAACTCCACTTTCGAAATTCATGCCCAGGCGTGTACCCTCTGGCAGCGCAAACGAAACCTTGCGGGATGAAAAAATAACCCCCTGAGCTAAGCCGCCGCAGAGCACCTTCATCCGAGGAGGCGCACGACCTCGCCCTCGAACAGACCCAGGGTAAATTGCAGCAGTTCTGAATTTATTGACCGCAAGTTCAATGCCCAGGTCATCTCCCTATCCTCTCGGGAAAACAAGGCAGCCGACTTGTGGAATGAGGGTAGTTTCCAGGTTACCTGTAACCCCACCCCAATAGTACCGCTACTATTTTGCTTCTATTAGCCTTGGCTACCCAAGATCACATTTCCACCTGGTTCTGGCGATCGAAATGGAGGGAAATTTCGGCGATGGCCATCTTCGTTGAATTTATGATTCAACCAGGCTGATGGGATTTGCCCACCAGTAGACCCAGGATCTTTGCAACCTCGCGCACCGTTTCGGATTGTAACCCCTGGTTATACCAACTCTCCATTTCCACCAA
>JGI24125J20156_1000474_pt1 | contig 10136 bp, 19 predicted proteins | sample Subbio12Aug_8Bad_FD_20156 | JGI IMG/M metagenome (IMG submission 20156) | reverse complement strand
CCGCAGGGCGCGAAGCGGGGTTGAGGCGGTCGGATGGGTCCGCGCCACACCGGACTTTGAGGGTCGATACGGCAACGCTTGTCAGACAATGCCGGCGCAAAGCCTATCCTGCCCTCGACCCTCACGAGCGTTCAGAAGAGTGCCGCGCTTCCGCCTCGTCGACCACACCGCACAGCCGGACGAGCGCCTCGGCCAGGCGCGCTTCGGCCAATGCTTGGTCGATCCCGAGATGCGCTGCGACCTCGTCCAGCGGCATGTCCTCGAATCGGTGCAGAACGAAGAACGTCGTGGCATTCGGGCGGCAGTTGCTGGATCGCTTCCACCAGAACACGACGCCCGTCCGGTTCTGCGGGCCGCCTGAACCCTCGCCAGCATCGGAACCAGCCAAGGCTCATGGCTCTGCGTCTCCCTCCATCCCGATGGCGTTCTCGACGACATCCAGAAAGCGGCTGATCACCCCGTCGGCGGCCTCGGGCGAGACCGTTAGCTCCGGCTTGACCGCACCGGATCGCAAAGCCCCCGAGGCATAGAGCGGTCCAAGAATTGCGACGAGTTCAGCCAGCCCGTCCGGCAACTCTCGTAGTCCGGCCAGCCCGGCGCACCGGAGCGCTTTCTTCAGATCATGACGCAGATGGATGCGGTTCCAGTCGTCGGAGAACCCGCGATGGAGCAGGTAGGCCTTCAAGCCGAGTTCGATGGCGATAGCGCTGGAATATGCCGATCTGCCCCCTGAGCGGTCATGCTTGATCCAGGCCATGGCATGGAAGGTCCGGGCGTTGCGGAGGAAGGCAGCGGCCAGACGACGGTCGGGAGGGCGTCGTCTCCCCTTCCGGTTCGGAAACGGTACCTGTTGGTTGCCAGGCATGCGTGACCTCCCGCGCAGCCGCCCGGTCGCTCAGAACATGCTGAACGGTGGAGTTTCAGAGGAATTCGGTTAGAGTTCAGCGGAATTCACCGACCGAGTCAACAGAATTCTGCAAGTAGTCGGAGATTTTCGCCGAAAATGATCAGCCCCGCCCAAATCCGGATGGCTCGCGCTGGCCTTGGTATAAGCGTCAAGGTGCTCGCTGAACGTTCGGGCGTCGCTGATTCTACGATTCACAGGTTTGAGGCGGGCCGCGGTGGCATGCAGACGGGAACACTCGAACGCTTGCAGACCGCGCTCGAAGCCGCCGGCGCGATCTTCATGTCAGCAGACGCCTCAGGCGGACCGGGCGTTCGACTAAAGGCCTAACGTGGCCGCAACGCTATGATGACAGCTGGCCCGAGGGCAGCGGATCATCAACGTAGCGAATCGCGCTACAATAACTTGACTTATGTAGCACGTCTCGCTACAAGCTGCGCGTGGAAGGCTCTCGCTGTGATCCTTAGTTGGAAGGGCAAGCAAGCCAGGGAGGTCTTTGAGGGCAACTGCCCCAAGGGTTTCCCGGCGGACCTCTTCAAGCGGGTGCGGCGAAGCCTCTTCCAGCTGGATGCGGCGACGCGGCTCGATGATCTCAAACATCCGCCGGGAAACCGTCTGCACCGCCTCCAGGAGGATCGGGCGGGGCAGTGGTCGATCAGTGTGAACGACCAGTTCCGCATCTGCTTCCGATGGACCGATCAGGGTCCGGAGGACGTTGAGTTCGTCGATTACCACTGAGCGGGGGCTTGGTGGAACGGCCCGGGTGTCGGGCCAGAAAGAGAGAAGTCCGCCGATGGCGACGCATGACTTCGCCAACTTCGCGGCCCCCGCGCCGCACCCTGGCGAGCACCTTCGGGAAGACTACCTGCCCGCTTACGATCTCAGCGCCGGTGCCCTCGCCAAGGCGATGGGCCTTAAGGACCGGGCCCGTATAGAGCGCCTGGTGCGTGAGAAGCAGTCCATCACCGCCGATACGGCGCTGCGCTTGGCCAAGGTCTTCGGCACATCCCCTCAGTACTGGATCAACCTCCAGACCACGCACGACCTGTCCAAGGCCGCGATTGAGGGCCGCGGCGAGCTGGAACGGATCGAGCAGCTGCACGCGCCAGCGTGAGCACGGGACGAACTGCCGTTCCGGCAGATCTATGCCTACGTCCCGCGTAGATGCCCATAATCGGGTTGCCGCTGTCGGCGAACTGTCGGCATGCTGACGTGTTCAGGTATCGATATTCGCCATAGGTTAGGTGTCGATTTGAAGCAAGACATCGCGCATCGGTATCTTCTGGTCCTTGTCTGGGATGCCTTGTCGCACACGGAACGGCCAGCGCAGCTGATCTCAATCGACTTTCAGCAGTGGCCGATGCCTATCAATGAAAAGTTAATCGGTTCGAATTGCTCAGTCAAAGATATCGAAGATGTCGCGACGCTTCTTCTTGCGGTAACCTTCGTCACGACCGAATTCGTCGTCGCGATCTCTGCGGTGATCACGCTCTGGCGGGCGCATCGCGTAAGTCGTTGGCGTGGGCGACTGTCCACCTTGACTGCCACCATCCTCGATCAGCTTTTCCAGTTCGCCGCGGTCAAGCCACACGCCCCGACAAGTCGGACACATGTCAAACTCGACGCCGCTGCGGTTGACGGTTGTCATTGAGGCGTTGTCGTTGGGGCATAGCAGAAGGGGCATATCGAATCTCCGATGGATAAGGCTGTGGTGAGCGATGCCCGCCAAGGAATGCGGGCCGGATGGTAGCACGGCTACGCAATTGGCACACAGGATCAACACGCCGAAACGGGTGGCGATCCCCCGCCGCCTTTATCCGCGCCAAACCGAAAGCGGGATGTTCAGCCGCTGGGCGCCGTCGTCGACGGTGATTGGATCGATCACCGTCGATTTGGAAGGTCCGCCGAGGTTCAGCGGGCCTTGCGCGACCTGGACCGAGCTACGCGAACCGACATGAGCAGCGATGAGAATGCCGTCACAATGCCAAGGGCTATCAGGGTGCTGTAGCGCTTGAACCAGCGCGTCGAACGGGTCGTCATCGAGCCTCTCCTTGAATGAGGGGCACGCTCGCCGCCGGGATCAGGGTTCTGGAAGGTCTGGACCCCGGCATCGAGCGCACCCGATGCGGTCCGACATCACGATCGCAATGATCGTCAGAGGGGCCCGGGCCGCATGAGCAGACTGCGCCGCGCATCCGCCTGACGCCAATGCGTTATGGTGATGCGACCGATAAGCAGGACCGATAGACCAGCTCAAAAGTCAGAGCGTTCGCCAACAGCAAGGCTTGCATGCCGGGTTATGACGGTACCGACCCGGCCAGGACCGCCGCGTTCAGAAAAGGCCGGCGGTGTAGGCCGCGTAGGCGACATAGGCGGCGACGAGAACCAAGCCTTCCCGTCTGCTCAGCCGACCGCCCGTAAAGGCGAACACCATCACGACCAGAGAGACAACGACCAGGACCCAGAGGTCGAAGGCCATGATGCTGGCCGGCACAGTGGTGGGCGCCACGGCCCCTGTGAGGCCGCCGATGAACAGGATGTTGTAGATGTTGGAGCCTAGCACATTGCCGAGGGCAATGTCCCCCTGCCTGCGCCAGGCCGCCAAGGCGGAGGTGACCAGTTCCGGCAGGGACGTCCCCACCGCCACGATCGTAAGTCCGATAACGGTGTCGCTGACACCGAGTTGTTCGGCGATGCCGATGGCGGCCTCCACCAGAAGACTGCCGCCGCCTACGACCAGAGCGAGACCGGCGAGGAACAGCAGGAGTGCGACCGACAGTCGCCCCGCCGGCTGGGCGCGGGGGATCAGGGCCGGGTCGACTTCTTCCATCGCCACGGCGCGATCATAGCCGGCGCTGTGCGGGGCCCCCAGACGCTCCTGGCGGTAGGCGTAGTAGATGTACCCCGCCATCAGGACCAGGAAGGCGAATCCGGCCTCGCGCGACAGGCCCACCGTCGCACCCGCGGCCAGCAGCGCCAGAGCCGCCAGGATGCCCACGCCGCCATCGCGCCACAGGGCGCGGGCATTGACCGCGATGGGTGCGATCAGGGCGGCCACCCCGAGGATCAGGAGTGTGTTGGCGATGTTCGATCCCACGATATTGCCGAGGGCGATGCCCGGAGACCCGGCCAGGCTGGCCTTCAGGCTTGCGGCGAGTTCGGGCGTCGAGGTGCCCATACCCACCACCGTCAGGCCGATGAGCATCGGCGAGAGACGGAGTCTCTCCGCTATCCGGACCGCCCCGCGCACGAGAAGATCCCCGCCCGCAATCAGCAGGACGAGGCCTAACAACAGGAACAGGGCATCGGCCGGCATGGTGCGATCAATCGGTTCGGTTAGACGCTAAGAGCGATTCTCTGAATGTTTCCGGTCGAGGCAGCATCTCGTTAGCCGGACACGGGTCAGCGGAACGGCTCTCTGCAGGCGAGAGAACAAGGACGACGTCCCATCGCCGCATAACTTAAACAGACATCCTCCGGAAATCCCGGGGCGGTCTGGGTGTAGCGAACTGGGCGCAGAGAACGGGACCCGGGGGCGGCTCATCCCGCCGTCACCAAAAGAGAGGCCCAATACGGACGGGGTCGAGGAAAGCGTCATTGCGGTCTTTCGCCAACCCCAGGAGCGCCGGCATCGATCACAAGGCATAGCTGCCGGGTTTCTGTCCCGCTTCGCTCGGTGCGCGGCGCAATACTGACGGCCTTGTTGTCCGGGCCATAGGTCGCGAGCCATTGGCAGCCGGTCTGCAGGTCGGTTAACACGAACAGGTTCGCCTCGGCGGTTGGAGTCTTGGTGAAGGTCGCTCCGAGGGCGGCGGTGCGCAATGCCCCGACCGGGTCGGCAATGGCGCCCTGGATCTCGTGACCGCGTGAGTTCAGGCTGTCAGCGGTGGTGCGGGCCGTTTCCGCCGCCTTTTCGATGTCCTGCAGAACCGAAGTATCAATCGGTTCACATGCGGTGAGAGCCACGCCTGTAGCCAGGGTGACGAAAATGGATCGGATGGTGGGCCTCATTCGACAAGTTCCTCGAGTCTGTGGCGTGCCGCCAGAATGGCTGTTGATGGCGCAGTGGCCGCTGGATAGTGTGAAAGGTGTTTTCCGTTTATGGATCAGCGGGCCTTGCGCGGTCTGGTCCGGGGCGAACGAAAGGCCATGACCAACGATGAGAAGGCAGTCACAATGCCAAACGCCATCAAGGTGCTGTAGCGCCTAAACCAGCGCGTCGGACGGGTCGCCATCGAGCCTCTCCTGGATTGAAAGGGCGCGCTCCTGGCCGGGACGAGGGGACTCTGGAAGGACTGGACCCCGGCATCGGGCGCACCCGATGCGGTCCGACATCACGATCACCATGATCGTCAGAGGGGCCCGGGCCGCCCAGTCACGCTGACTATGTTCCTCGGCGCAGGCCAATGAGTTGTGCTCATCCGGCCGATAATCATCCCCAATAGCTCCGTCTAGACGGTCGTCAGTTCGCCCGTGGCAATGCTGAACTTCCACGCCGACAAGGCTAGTTGACCGGACTTTTCGGCCTCCCGGATCCACGGGAACGTCCTCAGATTGGTCTGGGACTGACGGAGCACGGCGTCCTCGATCGCCGCCTCGAACGTCTCGCCGGAGCCCTGCTCGGGCATGGGCCACATCACCGGCTCGGCGATGTCCACCCACGGCGCCAAGAAGTCGGGGGCGCTCCGCAGAGGACCATGAATCATCGCATGAATGCCATCGCATTGCGCGTGCCCGAGCACCACGATCCGGCGGACCTTGAGAATCTTGACCGCATACTCGAGCGCTGCACTGGTCCCGTGACACCCGCCATCGGGCGCATACTCTGGGACCAGCCCGGCCACATTGCGAATGACGAACAGTTCGCCCGGCTCCGCGTCGAAGATGGTCTGCGGATCGATCCGGGCGTCGGAGCAGGCGATGACGGCCGTCGCCGGTCGCTGGCGCCGTCGGGCCAGCCGAGCATACCTCTCCGCCTGGGCCGGCCAGACTGCCGAGCGGAAGCGACGGTAACCCGCCATCAAAGCATCGTCCGGGTCCAGCGTCATGGCTCAGCCGCGGCGGTCTTGACCGGGCCGGTGCGCCACAGCGACCAATGGACGCCCGTCGCGAGGATGGCGAAGGTCACGCGCCGGGAGGGGCGGCGGGGCATTTCTCCCACTCCATGAGGTCGGCGACGAAGACCGTCGAGCCGACGAAGATCAAAACGCCGAAGCTGAGGCCAAGGGTCAGATACCGCAGCGACATCAGCCGGCTCTCGACGACGGCAATCTCGCGGTGCTTCTTGTGCGGGACGCCCAGGTCGAGCACGCGCAGGATAACGACGAGAGCCGAGAAAGGCCGCCCACATCCAGACCGGCTTGGTCATACCGTCCTCGGTTGGATATTCCATGGATCAAGCTCCGCCCTGTTTCCGCGATCAGGCGCGGATGTCGAACGTGTGACGGCTGGCTCGGCGGGTGACCGCGTCGTCGGTGATCGCTCCGGGTGGCTCCACGGGGCGGGTCGTCGGCGAACTCCGATGTGCAGCGACTCGGCAGGTCATCTGCGAGAGTTGAACCGCCAAGCCACGGGCGACGGGCATCGAAATCGGGCTGATCCTCATCGCCGCCCTCCCTCGCCGGAGATCAGTTCGTAGCGCGCGGGATCAAGGTCCAGCAGCCGGCAGAGGCGCAGAATAACCTCGCGCTCTTCGGCGTCGAAACCGCCGTCCGCTTCCGCGACCGAACACGCCGTGTCGACAAGCAGGTGCGAGGGTCCCGGCTGACCCCGGAGGACAGAGACCGCAGCGTCCGCCGCAGCCTCGCCGTCGTCCGGATCGCGGTCGAACCGCATGTTCAGCGCTTCGAAACCGACCATCACCTCATGCAGTCCGAAGAAGCGGATGCTCGGCGACTGGCTCATCCGGTCGATCATCCGCTTGCGTTCATCGGCCGTGACCCAGCCGTCGGCCTGTGCGACCAGAGCGCAGGCGGCGACGACTGCGTCCATCTGAGCGACGTCGCCCGCGGTCCAGACATCGTGCGGATCGACCTGAACTCGCCTTCGCCGGGTCTTGTTTGTTCTGGGCATCGGGCCTCTCTTCGGATCACTGGCTAGGCCGCGATCACGGGTTGGTGTGGGGAGCGATCGGGTCGGCGGCCAGGGGAAGCCGCCGACCCTCCCGGCGTTAGCGCGACCTTGACGGCAGCCGACGATCGTCGAAGACGGCCAGCCGGTCCTTGATGGCCAGCTTCTTCTTCTTGATGTTTGTGACCGTGCGATCATCCGGGCCCGGGCGGGCCCGCTCGTTCCTCAGCGCCATCTCCAGCAGGACATGGAAGCCCTGCAGCCGGCGCGCCAACACGATAGACATGGAGCCTCTCCTTCTCAGAACGGGAGCGCTCGACGCCGAGACCGTCGGTTCGAAGGGGACAAACAAGCCGGACCCGTCATCGAGCGCACCCGATGCGGTCCGACATCACGATCACAGTGATCGCCAGAGGGGCCCGGGCCGCACAGACACTCTGCCGATCAAGCCGGTCCGGAGCCAATGATAAGTCGTGATGCCAGGCATCACAGCGCGATATGATCGCGATCCAGCGATCGCAGCACCTGCTCGGACAGGAGGTCCGCCGCGCCGGAGCGGGAGCCGCGCGCCCGCACCAGGGCGATCTCCGTCTCGTGCAGGTCGGGCAGACCACTGTCGAGCGACAGGGTGACGAGGTCCTTCGGCGTCATGGTCGCCGACAATACGCCGACCCCCAGCCCGGCTCTGAGCGCGGCGTGCTGGCCGGCGAGACTGGGCGAGGTGTAGGCGATTCGAAAGGCGACGCCCTGTTCGGTGAGCGCCGCCAGAGCCCGCTTGCGATAGATGTCCGGGGCCGGCGCGGTGATCAGCGGGATGATCGGGGTCTTGGCCAAGGCGGGGTCTGCGGCCACCCAGACCAGCGGCTCGCGCCACACCCGCACGCCGAGGTCGGGCCCCATTGGTTCGCGCTTTATCAGCGCCAGGTCCAGCGCGCCTTTCGAAAGTTGGTCGAGCAGATTGGCGGTGTAGTCGCAGGTGACTGCGAGACTGACCCTTGGATGACTACGGGCGAAATCGCCGAGAATACGCGGCAGGAAAGCTGTAGCGATGTCCTCAGGGGCGCCGAAGCGCACCTCGCCCTCGACATCGCCCTCATTCAACCCTGCGATGATTTGGTCGTTGAGGCGCAGCAGAGCATTCGCGGACGGGAGCAGGGTCTGGCCCTCGGCCGTCAGGATCACGTCGCGAGCGTTCCGGCTGAACAGTTCGACGCCCACCTGATTCTCCAGCCTGCGGATTTGCAGACTGATCGCCGGCTGGCTGCGCCCCAGGCGAACGCCGGCGCGGGTAAAGCTGCTAGTGTCGGCGACTGTGACGAACGCCCTCAGCAGATCGAGATCGAGATTCACGAGACGGTGCATCAGACCCGATCATTAGCAGAGCTTATAGGGTGCATGAGCCCATTAAACTGGCCCTTGGGGCAAGTCGAGCGCCATGGGATGCGACCCCGCCACGTCGAGATCGCAACTCCATTGACCACAGTCGTCTGCCCGAAAGCCCAACTTGCGCCCGACTGTTTTCCACCCCTGCTGCTGATCGCGCTGACGTCGGCTACCGCGCTTTTGGCCACTCCCGCTGTCGCGCAGAGCAACCAGAATTCCGGGTTCTGGACGCAGGTGAGCGCCACCGCGCCAATGGGGCGCGACCTTCTGGGATCGGTGGAGGTGCAGGGCAGGTTCAACGACGACGCGGCGATGGAACAGCGGATCCTGCGTCTGGGCGTCGGTTATCGGGCAAGTCCGGGAGCCACTGTGTGGGCCGGCTACCACTATCAGGGTGTCGAGCGGGACGGCCAACCCGGCACGACCGAGCATCGCGGCGGGCAGCAGGTTTCATTGAACATCGGCCCGGCGTTCAGCGGCGCGTTCAGCGCACGCACGCGGTTGGAACAACGCTTCGTCAGCTCGGGCGACGACGTCGGGTGGCGGCTGCGCCAGCAGCTTCGCTACGACCGCCCAATCGGGCGGGACCCTGATGTGTCGTTCGTCGCACACGCCGAGGTCTTCGTCGCCATGAATGACACGGATTGGGGGGCCAGCGGCGGCTTCGATCGGATACGGTCGTTCGTCGGCGTGGCGATCCCGGTGCGAGAGACCGTCTCCCTCGAAATCGGCTACCTCAACCAACTGGACGACCGCGCGATCGACCGGATCGACCATGTGCTGTCCTTGTCGATGGTGCTCCGGCCATGAGCCTCGTTCATCCGGCAGAATGTCTTCAGGCTACGCGACGTCACGGCGCCTCTGTGGACGGAGGCCTCCATTGACCGACTTCGGCCTGCCGTCCAGCCTTGCGCTCCTGACTTCCCCGGCCATCCTGTTCTTCTTCATCGGCGCGGCGGCGGCGTTCGCGCGCTCCGACCTCGCCATTCCCGAGCCCGTGTCTAAGGCGCTGTCGCTGTATTTGATGCTGGCCATCGGCTTCAAGGGCGGGGTAGAGGCGCGCGATGCGGGCCTGAACGGCGACTTTCTCGTCGCCGCGGCCATCGGCGTGGCGCTCAGCGCCCTGATGCCGCTGCTGGCGTTCATCATCCTGAAGCGGGTGTCGCGGCTGGACCGGCCCACGATCTGCGCGCTGGCGGCCACCTACGGGTCGGTCTCGGTCGTGACCTTCGCCGCCGGCCAGCAGCACCTCGCCGCGGTCGGCATGACCTCCGGCGGCTATATGGCCGCCGTTCTGGCGCTCATGGAGACGCCCGCCATCCTGACGGCGCTGCTCCTGCTCAACGGCGCGGGCCGCGGCGAGCCGGGACGTCGCCGGACCATCCTCAAGGAGGTGTTCGTCGGCGCGGCCACGATCATGCTGCTCGGCAGCTTCGTCGTCGGGCTGGTCTCCGGCCAGACCGGCATGGCCAAGCTGGAGGTGTTCGTCGGGCCGCTGTTCCAGGGCGCCCTGTGCTTCTTTCTGCTCGACATCGGCCTGATCGCGGCGCGGAGACTGATGGATGGGGGGGGCAAGATGACCCCCGCCGTGATCGGCTTTGCCTTGGCCTTTCCCCTGGTTTCGGCCGCCATTGCCCTCGGCCTGGCGCGCATGGCCGGGCTCGAGGCTGGAAACGCCGCCCTGCTGACCATTCTGGCAGGCTCCGCCTCCTATATCGCGGTCCCCGCCGCCATGCGGCTTGCCGCGCCCGAGGCGGACCCCGGCGTGTACGTAACCGCG
>JGI24125J20156_1000472_pt1 | contig 10153 bp, 10 predicted proteins | sample Subbio12Aug_8Bad_FD_20156 | JGI IMG/M metagenome (IMG submission 20156) | reverse complement strand
CCGCCCCGGCGGCCGCCGCTGTTGCCGGCGCTGCCGCCACAGTGGCTGCTGGCGCCGACAAGATGGACGCCGCTGCGGCTGCCATGCAGGACAAAGCCACCGAGATGGCCAAGTAAGCATTCCGTTTATCCGGAAACAGTGAGGGGCTGCGGCGTTTCTGCCGCAGCCCCATCTTTCTGGTTCGGCCGACACCCGCTTCCTGTCGACCAGATCGGCTCCCGACCTGACTGCATCGGATCGGCCGCTCCATTTTCTTGTTTTTCCGCATGGTTTTCCGATGCCGGTGATTCCACCCGATCGGAACATGCTCTAGTCGGCAAGGCCGTCCCTTGCCATCTGCGCCTCGGATTCCAGCAGCCGGGCCCGGGCTATCTCGATCAGGGCCTCGACCTTGCGGGCGTCGTCTCGCCCGCCTGAAGCCGCGCCTGAAGCCGCGCCGGGGGCCGCACCGGAGGCCGCACCGGGGGCCGCACCAGCGCCGGAACCAGGAAGGAGGGCGTCGCTGCTCCCGGAAGACCGCCCGCGCTGCACCTTGCTCCTGCGCGATTCCAGCAGCCACTGCACCAGCCCAACAAGCCATTTGTCCCGCGTGTCGTTTCCGGGAAATTCGCGCGCCAGGGTCGCCATCGCCTTTTCCACCAGGATCGTCTCCAGTTGGGCGATGCAGGCGTCCAGATGCCGGTCCCACTCACGCGCAAAGCGCGGATTGCGAACCCGTTCGGCGACTGCTGCACCGGACGGGATTCCAGCCTTGGCGCACGCCTCCTCGAAACCCGCTGCGCTTCCAAGGGATGCCAGGAACAGTCGGCGCTGCGTCAGGGTCAGCGCCCGCACCGTGGGCCGGAACGCCAAAGTCGGGGCAAGGCGGAAATTGGCCATCCGCGCCATGTGCCTGAAACGCGCGGCCTGCGGAGCAAGGGTGCGGAAGTCTGCTCTTCTGTTCATAGTAAAGAAATAACCAATTAGGTTATTGTAGGGAAGATATAACAACAATCGTCCCGGATGTTGCACGCAGCGGGCGAAAAACCGGCCTGCCGATCTTTCAATTCGGAAACCGGGCACTAGTTATCCGGGCATGCAAACTGGATTGAAAGTGCGCGAGGCTCCTGCCGGATCATCGAGTGCCGGACCGGACGCCGACCTCGCCGGCCCCCCGAAGCTGGACGGGCGCCGGGAGCGTTCGGTCGACAGTCGCCGCCGCATCCTGTCGGCCATGGTCGAACTTGTCGAAAGCGGCGTGCCCGCGCCGACCGCGGAATCCGTCGCTGCACGCGCCGGCGTATCGCTGCGAACGGTATTCCGCCACTTCGAGGAAATGGAAAAGCTGCATCTCGAGATTGCAGCGCTCGTGTTCGAACGCGTCCGCCCCATAATCGACAGGCCCTTCGGTGCCCGCACCTGGCCCGAGGTTCTGCATGAAGCGATCGCCCGCCGGAGCGAATTTTTCGAGATCCTCTCGCCTTTCAAGACGGCGATCGATGTATATCGCCATCGCAGCCGGGCCATCGCGGACGAGCACCATCGGATCGGCGTGATGAGCCGGGAACTTTTGGCCGCTGCGCTCCCGTCGGCCATTGTTGCCGACCGGAATATATTCGAACTGCTCAACCTGCTCCTGTCCATCGAGGCATGGCAGCGCCTGCGCGATCAGCAGGGCCTGTCGGTTGCAGATGCGACGGCGACGGTCCGCCGCGGCGCCGAAGCGGTCGTTGCCCAGTCCGGCGTTCGCACCGCCGGCTGATCCGGCGCCGACCGTGCCTCACCGCCCGTTTGTCGGCTCGCGACCCGTTCATCGCATTGCGAGATGCCGCATGCTCGCCTAGAGCAGATTTCCTGTCTGCAGGATCGCCGGCATCGAAAAGGATGCGGAAAATGCAGGGAGACAGGGCGGTTGCCCTGATGCAGTCAGGCAGGGACCCGTTCTGAAGAGACATTGACGGCAGGAGGTTGCCGAAGGCGATGACGCGCTATGTTGCGTTCCTGAGCTACAGCCACAGGAACCGGGCGGAGACCGAATGGCTTCACCGGGCGCTCGAACGCTATCATATCCCGAAGAAGCTGGTCGGCAAGGAAACCGCCAAGGGTCCGGTTCCAGCGCGCCTGATCCCGATCTTCCGCGATCGCGACGAACTCAGCGCGTCAGCAGACCTCGGCAACGAGCTGAGGGCGGCTTTGGCCAATTCGGATCACCTTGTCGTTGTCGCCTCGCCGGCATCGGCGAAATCCGTCTATGTCCAGGAAGAAATCCGCGCCTTCAAGGAAATGCACGGCGAGGCGCGGGTGCTCGCCCTCATCGTCGATGGCGAGCCCTATGCCAGCACGATGCCCGGCCGCGAGGAGGAGGAATCCTTCCCCGCGTCGCTTCGCTTCAGGGTCGGCCCCGATGGCGCCCTTACCGACACACCGGCCGAGCCGATCGCAGCCGACATCCGCCCCAACAAGGACGGCAAACGCCTCGCGCTCCTGAAACTGGTGGCCGGCATCACCGGCCTCAGGCTGGATGATCTGGTTCAGCGCGAAGCCCAGCGTCGTGCCCGGCGCCTGACCTGGATCACCAGCGGCGCCTCGATGGGCATGCTTCTCACCACGGGTCTTGCCGTCTATGCCAACCAGCAGCGCATCTTCGCGGATCAGCAGCGCTTCATCGCCGAACGGGAAACCGCCGCTGCCCGCGCCGCAACCGACTATCTCATCGGCATCTTCGAACTCTCGGACCCGGCGACCGAAAATCCACGCACGGTCAGCGTCGTCACCATCCTCTCGCGCGGTGCCGAGCGGGCGCGCACCGAACTGAAGAACCAGCCCGAGATCGAGGCCCGCCTGGTCACGGCCGTTGGCCGGGCCTACACCAATCTCGGCCTGCTGGAAGAATCCGAAATCGCTCTCACCCGCTCCATGCCGGCGATCCGCCGCGCCGGGCCGGATGGCGCGCCGGCGCTGGTGGCGCTGGCCATCAACCATGTTCGCAAGGGCGAGCCGGGCCAAGCGCTGGCATCGCTGGCCAACGCCGAAGGCATGCTGGGGCAGGATCCGGCCAGGCACCTGACGCTCAGGGCGCAACTCGCGGCCCAGCGGGGCAACATCTCCTTTGTGAACGGCGATCCCGAACAGGCGCTTGCCCATTATGACCGCGCACGCGCCTATCTGAAGGCGGACACCGGGGCGGACCCGCGCGAACTGGCGTCGGTGCTGGATGGGCGCGGCCGGGTGCTGAACGATCTTGGCCGCTACGACGAGGCCGAGACGACGCTGCAGGAGGCCAATCGGCTGCTCAGAATGTATCGCGGCGAGCAGCATCTGGCGACAGGCCGCAATCTCTACGGGCTGGCGCTGGTCGCCTACAGCGATGGTCGCAACGATGTCGCCCAGCAGCGGATCCAGGAATCCCTCGCCATCCTCGGACGCGTGCTCGACAAGACAAACCCGCTCCGTGCCGACGCCCTGTCGCTGCAAGGTTCCATCTACCAGGCGCAGGGCGACCTTGTGCGCGCGGACCGGGCGCTGGCGGATGCCGTTGCCGCTTATCAGCAGGCCTTCAGGGGCGGGCACTATAATATCGGGATCGCCGAATTCTACCGCGCCCAGGTGGCCCTGCAGCAGGGCCGGCCCGACGCCGCCCTGAAGCATCTTGCCGCAGCGCAGCGGAACTACGAGGCCAGCTACGGCAAGGTTCACCCCAATATCGGCGAGGTCATGATCACCCGGGCCGGGATTCTCGGCAAATCCGGCCGCATGGCCGAGGCGCGCAGGGAATGCAGCGGCGGAATGACCATGCTGATCGACACCATCGGCCCGGATCACAGCTTCACTAAGGGCCTGCAGAAAGAATGCGACGCCCTGAACCAAATGTAGGTTAACGCGAAACGCTGATATCGACTCGATGCAGGTTTCCGTCTACATTTACGCCACTTCAAGCGGGGGCTTTAACATGCGTACGATTCGTGAACTTATGGCTGTTGCGGGCATGCTGGCGATGGCGGGCGGGGCCTCGGCCCAGATCGACAATTTCCAGTCCAGAACCGACGCCACGCTCAAGATCGATGGCGTAAACCAGATACTGGCCAACCCGGTCGTTTCGCCATTTTACGTCAGCGGCAGAGGCGGTGCCGGCGCAGGCTACAGCAGCACGGCCGTCGACAGCGGCGGCAGCATCTTCTTCCAGGCCGGAACAATGGCTGCGGGCGCGGGCAACTCGGCCACATCCCTTGTCGAGATCTCGCTGGACGTCACGAACAACGGCGCGGTGCCGATCGATCAGATCGTCTCGACAATCTTCGAATCGAATTTCGGCCTCTATGTCGCCAATTTCAAGAACGCCCCGGCCGCCCATGTCCAGACGCCGCCCCAGAAGCTCGCCTGCACGGGTGCCAACCTTGCCAACTGCACGCCGATAAAATCCGGCCCGGGCTTTGGCGGCTTCCGCAGCGTCGAGGATAGTACAGCGCCTTTCACCCTTGCCTTCACAAGTTTCGCATTCGAAGTGCTGCAAGATAACAAGGTGATCGGCGGTCTGGCGGGCTCCATCCAGCTGGACAGGCTGTCCAACGGCAGCCTCGCCTTCATCCAGGGGCCCGGTTTCGGGGATCTGGACGCCAAGCTCAACAATTTCTCCCTGTTCGGCACCCAACCCAACCGGGTTTATGCCTTCAGCTGGGACGACACATATTTCTTCGCCGACCTCGATCCCATTCTCCCGGGACAGAAGTCGACGCTGACTTACCGCATCACCACCGAAAGCTGGAGCGATGTGTCCTTCAAGGGCGCGTTCGACAATCTGATCGTCGCCTTCTCCTGCTTCGCTGATCCGCTGGGTCGCGGGTCGCTCTCGTCGGTGTTCACCATCCCCGGTTTCGGGCCGAGCACCTGCAACGACTATCGCAGCGGATCGCCCGACAGGCCTTCGCCCTATTCGCTGAAGTTGCCGGTCATCGACGAATACGGCCGGATCGTGTTCACCGCCGACGGCACCGCCCCCATCCCCGAGCCGGACACATGGGCCATGCTGATCCTCGGCTTCGGCCTCGTGGGCTTCAGCATGCGCCGTCGCAAGAAGCTGGAGATCACGGCCTCCTGATCGCCAATGCCCTGATCGCAGTGCCCTGATCGCAACGCGCGGCTCCAGCTGTTCTGGATGGGCCTTGCCGCCGATAGCGCGCGCTGGACATCCGGTTCGGTTCCGTAGCCCGGGAAACAATATCCGGGGAACGGCGCAGCGGGGGACGGAACCGATGCCGCAGCCGGATCGAGGACCCGCTCTCCTCGTCGCCAACCACCTTCATCCCCGCTTCGCCTGCACCTGCCTTTTCTTCCCCGGGAAAAATTCCCCTCAGGCGGCTGCGATCGTCGTCCGGTGCAGCAGGCGCGCGTGGCCGGCGTAACCGCCGGTCGCGGCATGCAGCACGGATCGATTATCCCACATCACCAACATGCCTCCTTCCCACTTGTGGCGATACTGGAATTCCTCGCGGCCCTGCCACTGATACAGTTCCAAAAGCAGCGGAACGGCCTCCGCGTCAGCCATTCCCTCGATTCCGATGATATAGCCGAAGGTGCCGAACAGCCCCGGCCTTCCGGTCTCGGGATGCGGCCGGATGATCGGGTGCAGCTGAGTCGCGCGCGCTGCTTCCGATGGCCGGATCGTCATCGAGCGGCCCTTGTCTCCTTCACCGTAAAAGCCTTCGGGCGCATAGGCCCGCTGCGCGGAATGAATGGCCATCCGCCCCTCGATCCGCGACCTGAGCGTTTCCGGCATATGCTCCAGCGCAAGGTGCTGGTTGGCGAACAGCGTGTCGCCCCCCGTTGGCGGAATCCGGATGCCGTAAAGGCAGGTGCCCGCAGGCGGCCGTGCCTGGAAGCTCCAATCGGTGTGCCAGTTCTCGGCGAAGATCGGCGAGGTTTCGTCCGCGGCACGAGCGACGGCTATCACATGCTTCCGGCCCGGGATGGGCGCGATGAACGGGTCATCGCCAAAGCCGCCGAGCGCCAGGGTGAACTGCTCCAGATCATCATCGTCCATGTCCTGGCCGGGAAACACCAGCACATGATGCTGCAGCCATGCCGCGCGAATCGCCGCCACGATGGCAGGCGAAAGTGGTGCCGAAAGATCAACTCCCGTCACGAAGGCCCCGCAGGCCTGCCCCGTCGGCTTCACTTCCATCGCGCGCCCTTTTCCTGCTGCCGTCAGCGGCAGGCCTCCATCATCCTCTCGTGCCCGCCCGTGTGCAAGCGCTATGATCCTGCTGCGCCGCAGCGCAGCCGAACACCGCGATGTTTCCCGTCTGGCGCACGAACGAATGATCGTCCAGACTGCCGGCTCCTTCCGGAGGTTCCCATGACCAAGCTGAAGTTCCTGTTCGATTACGGCAGCCCGACAACCTATCTCGCCTGGAAGCGGCTGCCCGGCCTTCTGGAGCGCAGCGGCGCTGCGCTCGAGCCCGTCCCCATCCTCCTTGGCGCCGTGTTCAAGGCAACGGGCAATGCATCGCCCGCCATGATCCCGGCCAAGGCCCGCTGGATGTTCGAGGACATGGCGCTCTGGGCGAAGGTCGCGGGCACCACGCTTGCCGCCAATCCCCACTTCCCCGTCAACACCACAAGGTTGATGCGTGGTGCGGTGCTGGCGATCGATCGCGGCGAATTCGATGCCTATTCCAGCGCCATGTTCGACGGCATGTGGCAAGATGCCCGCGACATGGGGGATGCGACTGTCGTCGGCCAGGTTCTGGAATCAGCCGGGCTCGATCCGGCCGCCTACGCCGCTGCTGCCGAAGACACCGCCATCAAGGACAGGCTGCGCGCCAGCACCGAAGCCGCGGTTGCTGCGGGCGTGTTCGGCGCGCCCAGCTTCTTCGTGGGCGACAGGCTCTTCTTCGGGCAGGACAGGATGGACTTCGTCGAGGCCGCGCTGAAAGGCGACCTTCGAGCATGACAAGGGCACCCGTCGTCATGGTCGTCGGCGCCGGCGATGCGCTGGGCGGCGCCATCGCCCGCCGCTTTGCGCGCGAAGGGCTGACCGCATGCGTCGTCCGTCGCAATGCAGACCAGCTCGCCCCGCTCGTCGCGGCCATCGAGACATCGGGCGGTCGCGCAATCCCCTTCGGCGCCGATGCCCGGCTGGAAGAGGTCATGGTCGATCTCGTCGACCGGATCGAGGCGGACATCGGGCCGATCCGGGTGTCGGTCCACAATATCGGTGCGAACGTGCGCTTCGGAATCCGCGAAACCACCGCGCGCGTCTATCGCAAGGTGTGGGAAATGTGCGCCTTTTCGGCCTTCCTGCTGGGCCGCGAATCGGCCCGGGTCATGGTGCCGCGCGGCGAAGGAACGATCCTGTTCACCGGCGCCACCGCCAGCATCCGCGGCGGGGCCGGCTTTGCGGCGTTCGCCGGCGGAAAGCACGCAGCGCGCGCGCTGGCGCAATCCATGGCCCGCGAACTGGGGCCCATGGGCGTGCATGTCGCCCACAGCATCATCGACGGCGCAATCGACACAGCCTTCATCCGCGACAATTTTCCCGAACGCTACGCGCTGAAGGCCGAAGACGGCATCATGAACCCCGATGCGATCGCCGATGCCTACTGGCATCTGCACACCCAGCACCGCTCCGCCTGGACCCATGAGCTGGACCTCCGGCCCTGGACGGAATGGAGCTGACCTGCCCTGACGGACGGGTGGCGTCCGGGGCGGGCGGCCGAAGCTTCCCGCACAGGCACTGACAATACCGACATCGGCTTGACGACTGCCGCCTGCGGGGCTATGGCGCGCCCTCGCTTTGCGACCGGCATCATGCCTGGCGCTCCAGATCGGTTCGAGGAACTTCACATGTCGCGCGTTTGCGAACTCACGGGCAAGGGTCGCCAGATCGGCCACAACGTCAGCCATGCGAACAACAAGACGAAGCGCAGCTTTCTGCCCAACCTGCAGAATGTGACGCTGATGTCTGATGCGCTTGGTCGTTCCATCCGCCTGCGCGTCTCGACACACGGGCTGCGGTCGGTCGAGCATGTCGGCGGCCTCGACAACTGGCTGCTGAAGACCAGCAAGGAAGACCTCAGCCTGAAAGCACAGCGCCTGAAGCGCGAAGTCGCCAGGAAGACGGCGGACGTCGCAGCCACCGCCTGAGCTGCGCTGCTGCCGGCCGATGCCCGGAGCATGTTGCGATCCGGCGGAGTAACCGGCATCGAAAAGCCATGCGGAAAAACAAGCATGTGGGGCGGCCGTGCCGATGCGGTCAGTTCGGAAACCGCTCCGGTGCCGGAGTTGCCGGAAGCAGCTCGAACTTCATCAGAATTATTCTCTGCAACGGATTGAAATTGTCGTCCGACATCAGATAGACGAAGCGTCGCTCGCCTTCCGCCCGAACAGCGAGCGCTTCCATGTTGTCGACCAGAAGCGGGGGCCGGAGGCGGGCGATCTCGCTTGTCACGGCAACATCGCCAGCCGCATCCGGTAGCCGCACTTCGGACAGCACCGCTGAAAAGCCACGGAACACAGATGCGCGTCGATGCAGCACCAGCATCACGCCATTGTCGCTTCCCGGATCGCGCGGCTCCATCGCGGTTGGCCGATAATGTTCCGGCGCGGCATAGGAAATTGCCCGCATCGGCGCATCGGGCGCCCCTGCCAGAAAGGTGCCCGAAGCCCCGGATCCCGGCCCGCCTTCGGCAAGAATCAGAAAAATATCTCCCTGGATGGCAGCGGATTCGATTCCGCCATTGGGCGGCCATCCGGCAGTGCCCGGAGGCTCCCACCGCTCCACGGGCGCACGTGCCAGCGTTTCCGGGCGGCAGGCGTCCACCCCTTCGAATCGCATGCCGCGATGCTGCTGCTCGTAGAATAGCCAGATGTCGCCGTTGTGCGCGCGCGCCAGGCTTTCCGCGTCCGCTGCTTCCTTGCTGGCGGCTGGCCGGCCATCCTGCCCCAGAATTGGCGCCATCCAGGCCTTGCGGATGCCCAGCAGCCGATCATCGGCTTCGTCCGGCTCGAGGACGACCCACGCGCCCGTATCGCTTGCGGCCAGCAAGCGGTTGCAGCCACCATGCCACAGCAGCGCTGAAATGCCGCCGAATCGGCGATCAGGCGATTCAAGATGCAGCGCACCCATGAAGCGCAGACGGCCGGCCCGGTCCGATGCCCGATCCGAGGCGTTCATCGGCACCGCGGACGATGCGATGCGAAGCACTTCCACCGAGCCCGAACCAAGCGGTGGCCCGGCGGCATGAAGAGCGACGAGACTGGCGAGCAGCAATGCCGATCCGGCAGCCAGGATGATCCTCCTCCACATGTATCGCGCCTCTTGCCACCTTCCCTATCAAGTCCGGCGTCACCTGTCNTGCACATGAACATCCGCTTCAGCCTGATGTCAGCGCCATGGTCGCACGGTGATCATGCCATTTCGCAGGAAATGGCCATTCCGGAAGGACCTGAACCATGAAAATCGGATTCATTTCAATGACTGCGGGGCTCGTAGCCTTCTCGCTGGCGGCACCGGCCCTGGCCAATAACGACCGTTACCACCACGATCCGGCAGAATGGCGCGAAAACCGGGACGACGACCGCGCGAACCATCGCGCAGAATGGGGCAACCGGAGTGAAGCCTATCGTCAGGGCTACCGCGATGGCGTGCGCTCTGAAAGACGGAACGATCGGCGCACCCGGGGCCGCCACGAAGACCGGGATTTCGATGGCCGGCGGGACCGTGGCTATTGGGTGCACGACAGGCCGATACATGCCCGGCCCATGCATCGCGGCCCGGCGGCAAGCCAGCCCTGGCACAATGGCAGCCGGTGGACCAGTCGCGGAGGAGACCCTTATTACTGGGGCCGCAATGGCTCGGTTCATTGCCGCCGCTCCGATGGCACGACCGGAACAATCATGGGCGCCGCAACAGGCGGCACGCTGGGCGCGATTCTCGGCCGACAGGGCAACCGGGAAATCGGGGCCGTCATCGGCGGTTCGTTGGGTGCCGTCATCGGTCGTGAACTGGAGCGCGGAAACCTCCGCTGCCGCTGAGCCTCGATCTGCCGCCTGCGCCCGGNAACGGGCCTGTTATGAATACGCCCGGTAACGGGCCTGTTATGAATACGCCCGGTAACGGGCNNGTNANGAANNCGNCCGNNNACGGGCGATGAAGAACCCGTCCGCACCCCCCGCA
>JGI24125J20156_1000468_pt1 | contig 10214 bp, 5 predicted proteins | sample Subbio12Aug_8Bad_FD_20156 | JGI IMG/M metagenome (IMG submission 20156) | reverse complement strand
CCAAGGCCCAGTTCGCCGTCATCTTCGGCGAGCGCTTCATCAAGGCCATGGCGGCGTAATGTGCAACCGCCCGCCCACACACGGAAATCCTGACAGTTCTCCCGCGAGGACTGATACACTCCGTCGATGAAGAAGCCGACATTGGGCTCGCCGATCGTCGTGGACTGACCGCGGATGACCGGCACGCCAACCCCCCCGCCGAACAGCGGCGTGAAACTGAAACCCGGCGTCAGGGCGGCGATGTCGGCCACAGTCACGATCCGCGCCCGCTCGATCACATCGGACTCGAAGGCCGTGATCGAAATCGGGACCGTCTGCAGCCCCTCCTCGCGCTTGCGGGCGGTTACCACGATATCTTCCGCCCAGGTCGCCGCACCGGCCAGTTCCTGTGCTGCAACCGGGGTGCCGGCCGCTGCCAGGGTCATGCCAAAAACGGCCGCAGGCAGTGAACTACGCTTCGCCTTCATGCCAAGAACTCCTCTTTCCCCTGCAAGCCCGCCAACCCGAGAACTTGCTCCACTCCTCAACGGAAATCAGCAATCTGTCCGCCCGACTTGCATCGAGCCGCAGCGAAAACCATGAAACCCGCTACCAGCCTCAGGCATGCCGCCCACCGTCACGACGCGGTCATAAAGCAAAATACTGCATTTGCAATCATGATCGAGCAGAGTGCGTGTTTATTCTTACATCTTTCACAAGCCGAGAGCGGCGGCCATGATGACCGGCTTCGATCCCGTTTTGGGCCTGCAGCCAGCGGAAGCCGACCTGCCGGCCAGGACGTTTCAATCCGCCAATCCCGAGCCGGCAAGATCGACGACATAAACCGAGACCAGCTCAACCGGACCGGCCTCGAACATGACCGTGCGGCTGTCGATCTCCCGGTAGCGGATTGCCATCATGTCGGGAGCCCGGCGGATACCCGTGCATCGCCGCCCCACTGGAACCCGGATCGTCACCTCGGCCGTGCCGACGGCAAGCGGCGGCTCGTCGAGCTGGTAGTTGAGCAGAAACAGGACAATCCGGTCGTTCTGATCGAATGCGCTAAGCCAGACATGGGGGTGGGTGGCAACCGCCACCATCGGCGGCTCCGGCAGCAGCTCCCGGATCAGGTGCAGGAACAGGCTGTCATGCTCCGGGCTCTGGCCTGCCTCGATGTCGAACGCGCTGTAGATCGAGAGACCACGGCCATATCGGTTGCGGACGACGAGTGGGTTCTGGGTGTCCTGCCATGGCGGCGAGGAATGGATGCTGGCCCAGTCGCAATCAGTGACGCTGCCCGGCCGGGGATGGCCATAAGGCAGGGTCAGGGCGACGATGGGCTCACCTCCGGCAAGGGAAATCCTGACCGTGCCGGTCTTGCCATCGGCCCGGTGCCAGTGCGCCAGCGGACGACTGAAGGCAGGCCGACCCAGGCTGCGCGCATAGACCAGCCGCCCGCCCTCCTCTCCCTCGAACCGACAGCCGAACAGCTCGGCCAGCTGGAACTGCCCAGGCCCGCCCGAATCTTTCCCGCCCGAATCTTTCCCGCCCGAATCTGCCCCTCCCGCGCCGATACCGTGCAACGACGTGGCGCGGCTGGCATAGAGCCGGCCGCCGTCCCGGACATAATCCTGAAACGCCGCCACTTCCCTCGATGTCAGGCGCTGAACATTGGGAAGCACCAGCACCGGCCAGCGGGACAGATCATCAAGATTGACGCGCGAGGCCACGCCAAATGGAACATGCGCCTGCTGAAGGATGCGGCAGGCGCCGGCAAGTGCCTCGAAATGCGGGTAATCCGGGATACTGGCGGCCGGAGCTTCGCTGATCGGGCGGCCGGTCCACCCCATGTCCATCTTGGAAAAATCGCTGCAATAGATACCGACCTCCTCGATCGGTCGCCCACCCGCGAGCGCGGCATATTGGCCATAGGTTGCAAAAGCTGCTCGGACACGGTCCAGCGCCTCCGCGTCGATCGTGCCGTCAGGATCGATAGCGATGATTGCAAGGAAGGCGGCGTCGGCGGCAAGCGCCGCGAGCGCCTTCGTCCGCAGCTGCGCGACCGAGCGCAGGCGCGTGTGTTCGACGAGTCCCGTGGCGACTGTGGTCATGAACTCGGCCGGACGGGACGGCGTCAGATTCAGCATCAGCCGGGTGATCAGCATCTGCTCGGCACGACCGCCATAAAAGTCACCGCCCAGGAAGTCATGGCCGGCGACTGCATCGAATGTCACGCCGCGGGTCCAGTTCGACATGCCGAGCGCGAAATTGTGATAAACATCCGTATCCGGCCGGATGCTCCGGACATGTGCGCGCAAGCCGACCGTGAGTTCGGTCAGCCACCGTTCGCGCGCTGCCTGAAACCGGTTCCACCCGGGCATGTTCCAGTCGATCCGTTCCGGGATTTCCTCTGCGGTCTCGTCGCGATAGCGGCGGCGGCATGCCGGACACAGGCATATGCCGTTCCACCACACCATGTCGAAAAAGAAGGCGTCGATTGGATAGGCAGCGATTTCCGCGATCTGCGCGTCGACAAAGGCCCGATACTCCGCGTTGTTCAGGCACAAGATGCCGTAACGCTCCCGCGGCAGCACGCCGACGGTGGCCGGCGCTGCCGGTTCAAGGCGCCATTCAGGATGATCGAGCCACGCCCGGTTGTTGAAGTTGACGCTGTAATAGGCGCAAACCGGCAAACCCCGGGAATGAAGCGCCGCCAGGGCCTCGCCGGCCATGTCCCGATCGCGAGCAATCCGGTGCCGCACGCCGGCTTTGGTTGGATAATAGCAAAGCCCGAGATGGCTCTGGAAATAGAGCATGACGGCATCGGCACCGGTCCTGTCGGCAGCTGCGGCCAGATCTCCGGGCCGGAAGCGGGCGAGAAAATCCATCTCCCAGTCGGCAATGTGCATGTCTATCAGCAGCCGGCGCCGCGTTTGCCGATAGCGCGGCATACGACCGGCGGTCATCGCATTTGCGCGCCGACATCCGGGGCGTCGGTGTCAACCTCGGGGCCGAAGTAGCGAAGCAGCACCAGAGGTTCAGTCGACGATCTGTTCCTGTAGGTGACGCCGGCGCGCGCTGCGCTGTCGGTAACAAAATACTCGTCCTCGGTCAGCTCGTGAAACCCGATCATCGCAGGCGAACGGATCGGCTGTCCGTTCGCCAAGCCCTCGCCCTGAACAACGATGAAGCAGGACGCTCCGGGATCGACGATAGTGCAGGTGCAGCCGGGATCGACGGTCAGTTCGCGGGCAGAAAACCAGAGCTGGCCCCGAACCCGGCCATAGACCACCCAGCGATCGGCATAGCCCTGATCGAGCGTATCAGCTACCAGAACCGGCTCCAGAAAATGGTTCTTTCTGAAATGCGGATCGACGTTGCCATCCCAGTCGAGCTGGGCGACCAGGTGATCCAGATCATGCGCGCGGTCCGCGGGAACGTCCTTGACGAGCAGCTCCCGGTCGACAGACCTGCCATCGACGATGTTCTGGTACATCGAGAATACGTCAGATCCCCATTGCGGTTCATATGTGCAAAGCGAGCCCGGAGCATGAAGAAGCCCCGGGCCGACAAGCCAGCCGGTTCCCGGCTTCAGCCGATACGCCACCGAATGATCGAGAATGTTGTTGTCCCCGTCCTCCCAGTGCTCAAGCGCCTTGCGGATATCCACCCTGGTCGTGCCGGGACTGAGCCCGAAGAAAGTATAAGGAAAGCTGTTGTGGACATGGTTGTGCTGGGGCGGAAAATAATAGCCTTCCGGCTTGCCTTCCCGGTTGACCAGTGCCGCATGCGATGCATCCTGATGCATGTGCAGGGGAATCGGGCCCATGTTGTCGAACAGTTTCGAGTAGACAGGCCACCGGCCGTAACGGTCCCATAGCTGTTGTCCGATGATCTTTGCGCCGCGTGCGGCCACTGCGTCGCGCAGGGTCATGCGACAACCATCTTCAACGATGTAGCTAAGCCCCTCGTCATCGACCCGGCCTTCATTGGCCGCTTCCGTTGTCGAGCCGAAGCAGCGCTCGTCGATGCCGCCACGCGACAGGCCATAAGCATAAAGGTCTCGCGGATCGAGCTTCAACCGCCTGCCGGGGTGGAGGAAGGAACGCGGCACCCAGTTGGGCGCAAGCCGAAGAAGGCCGTTGCCGCGCTCGAGCGCCCGATCGACAGCAGCGCCCGGATCCCCGGTAACCGGCCTCAGATCGCGAACGTCGCGCACCTGATGTACCATGCTGGCCATTTCCACCTCCACCTAGGCAACCATCTCAGACCATCAAATAATTCCCGGTTTATCGTTAGAGCGAGTCTCGATCTGACTGCATCAGATCGGCCGCTCCATCTTCTTGTTTTTCCGCATGGTTTTCTGATGCCGGTGATTCCACCAGATCGGAACATGCTCTAATTCAGAATTGCGTTCTTATGCCAACCGTGAAGTAACGATCATCTATGTCATACAATCCGGGCGCCGTTGGATAACCAAGATTGGTCGAGAAGCGGTTGGCAATGAAGCGGGGCTGCTGCCGGAACAGATTGTTGACCGTTCCATAAAGCTCCCATCGCGAATCATTCGGCCCATTGAGGTCGAATTTAACGGTAACGTCGGTGTAGAAAACAGCGCCGATCCTGGGCTCGGCAAAGGTCTGGTTTGGCAGCGGCGGCATCTGCACGAAGCTTCCGATGTAGCGTCCCTGCACAAACAATGTCAGCGGATCGGCCTCATAGGTAAGGCTCAGGTTGCCGCGCCACCTGGGAACGGTAAGCTGATTGGCAGTGTTGTAGAATCCGGCCTGCTGCAAGGAGGTGCCGCCCACGGTATCGATATAGTCGAGCGCGTGATTGACTAGCGCGCGGATACCAAGGCGGCCGGCCAGGAAATCGGTGTTGTACGACGCATCAAAATCGATGCCTCGAACAAGACGGCTGTTGAGGTTGATCTGCTGCAGCACGATCTGCTGAATGTCGCCGAATGCATCACGCGCGATCCGGGCGCATGCCCTCTGGTCGCCCCGGAAGCAGGCATCGACCGTGCCTTGCGCTGTCGTCGCGCTCAGGGCACCCTGAACGTCGATGTCATAATAATCGACCGAAAGTGCCAGCCCGGGAATCCGGCGCGGCGTGAAAACTGCGCCCAGCGTCAGTGTGTCGGCCCGTTCGGGCTCGAGATCGGGGTTGCCCTGGGTACGGGTGATGGCGATAATGTTCGTGGTGCTGGTGAAAGGATCGGTCAGACCGGGCTGGAAGGCGTTTACCGGACCCGCGAACATCTCGAAGAGGTTGGGCGCTCGAATGTCGCGTGAACGAGTGGCGCGAAGGCGCAGATCCGNGGTCGGCGCCCAGGTTATTCCCGTCTTCCAGGAAGATATGCCGCCACTGTTTTCGTAGCTGGTATAACGATAGGCGCCGTTCACTTCGAGTGAATGGAAGAAGGGCGTATCGCGCAAAACCGGCACGACAGTTTCGACGAAACCCTCCGTTACATGGTCGCCTGCATCCGCGGTGCCGAAATTGCCCTGTTGGAAACCGCCGAACCGGCAGGTGGCCGGCGTGGGGCAAAGCTGGGTCGGGAAGCCGCGAATGCCGACTGCCTGGATCTGGTTGACCGCGATGTCGTTCGAAACCGAACGCAACGTACGTTCCCGATACTCGGCTCCGAACGCCACTGCCACCGGGCCCGCGGGCAGCGCGAGGAGCGTGCCCTGCATTTCGGCATAGGCTACCTGCTGCGTATTCTTCACCTGCTGGGTGCTGACGCCAAGGGCATAGTCGCGTGCCGCTTGCGATGGCGANCCCTCGCCGAACAGGTTCACCGGAACGCANCCGGGATAGGCCCCGGGATTGGTGAGCGTGACCCGACAGACGATGTTGCCGGTCGCCAAATCACGCACCGCATCGGCCTGCGCATAGATCCTCGACAGGATGCCGACATTCTCGACCCTGGCGTCGAGAACGGTCTCGCCCCGGCTGTAACCGATGCTCCACTGCCAGTCCGCACCGATCCGGCCATCGAGACCTGCCGCCACATCGAAGGTGCGGTTCGTGTAATCCAGACGGATCGGTCCGAAATCGCGGTTGAACCGGGCAAACCTGAAGGAAGTGACGCCAGCGGTATCCATCTGCGCTGCGGTTACAGACGGAAGGAACGGGTTTTCCCGAAAAATTGTGTAGGCGACGCCCGCCTGCCGGTTGTCTGCCAGAACATCGCCCCAGGTGCGCGATTCGCCGGCGTTGACCCGTATCCAGCCCGTCAGTCGATCCGTGAAATCAAAACTGAGGCGACCGTACAGGCGATCGGCCCGCAACGATTGCGCCGGGTCGGCCAGATTGTTGAGGATGCCATCGCCACCGAAAAAGAAGACCGGCGAGCCCGGAACCTGCGTTCCGAAAACGAAGGGCGCAGGCACGCCGCCTGGAAGGAACTGGGTTCCGGCCAGCGGAGCGCCTGCACCCGGAATCGGCATATTCGATGGCCCGACGATCACGCCGCCATATGTGGCGGTCGCCTGCATGACGCCTGCCACGGTCCGGAACGGAAAGGTCGTCCCGTTGCCGGCCAGGAAATAGCCGCGATTGTCTCGGGAAAGCGGCCGATCATCCAGCGACTTGATTCCCTCCTGGTTGAAATGATCGACGCTGAGAACAAAGTGCCCGCGGTTCTCCGAGAAGGAGGCGCCAATGGCTGCACCCATTTTCACGGTGCCGGCATCGCCATAGGTCGAGATGCCGGTCTGGCCATTGGCGCGGAAGCCGACAAAATCCGTGTCGACGACGTAGTTCACGACACCCGAAACAGCATCGGAGCCGTAAGCAGCAGAGGCGCCGCCTGTCACCACCTCGACACGCTCGATGAGGGTTTCGGGCAGCAGATTGACGTCTACGTCGCCACCTTCTCTGGTCGGCACGATGCGCCGCCCATCCAGCAGGACAAGCGTGCGGGTAGTGCCAAGGCCGCGCAGATTGAGAAAGTTGCCCACCGATCCCACTTCGCAGCAAAATGTGCGGGTGCGCGATCCCTGGAACTGCGGCAGCCGGTTCAATGCATCCGCGATGTTGGTCGGCGCCGAGGAAAGCAGCGCCTCCGNGGTCTTCACCGTGACCGGCGTTGGCTGATCATATCCGGCCCGCAAAATGCGNGTNCCCGTGACGACAATGTCATCCCTGCCGGTGCCGTCCCGGCCTGCATCCTGCCCTGCCATCAGCGCCGGCGCCTGCCCCGCTTGCGGGCTGACATCGACCCGCGCNGGGCCATCTCTCGCGTCAACCGGCTGGCCGTCGGCCGACTGGCCGTCGACCGATTGCCCGAAGATCTGTGCTGCGGCTGCATGCGGAAGAAAGGCGGTGCCGATCAGGCAGCTGCCGACGATCCAATGACGCCTTGCTTTTCCTGTAGTCCAACATTTCACCCCTCCCTTCGATCGATCCGGCCGGACTTCATCCTTCCCGATGCGAACCCATAGACCCCCCCTGCAAGCATGACAGAATCGCCCCGGGCGCGCCCGAATCCGTCACAAAGGCATCATCTGATAAAAACATTGCATTAGCAATCAAAAATAAGCAACATCTCGTCAAACATCAAGGCAGACAGGCTCATTCAAACCCACTCAGAATCAGGAGTCAGCTTACATGATATCCCGGGCCGATGATGAACTCCCGGACGGCGGGCGGACTGCCGAAGCCCGGTGCCCGGACCGGCGGCTTTCCGAACTTGGCATCCTTCTGCCAACCGACATGCCGGCTCGCGCGGTATATGTTCCTTACAGAATTCATGACCATACCCTGTATATTTCCGGACAGGGGCCGGCAGAAAATGCGGGCGGGCCGGCCGTCGGGCGGCTTGGCGCGGACGTCTCTCTTGCTGAAGGCAGGCTGGCGGCCCGGGCTGCGGCCATTTCGCTGATCGCCCAGGCACGCATCGCCTGTCAGGGTGATTTCGGCCGAATTGCCTGCTGGCTGAAACTGACAGGATTCGTGAACGCCACACCCGGGTTCAACGAGCATCCGCTGGTTGTCGATGGCGCGACCGAGCTTCTGTTCGAGATATTCGGCGAACCCGGCCTTCCCGCGCGAAGCGCCGTGGGGGTCAGCAGCCTGCCGTTCGGCATCCCGGTCGAACTGGAGGCCATCATTGCCCTGAAGGGCTGAACACGGACACGCCGACCCGCTGCCCGGCCGGCTGCAGGGCTCAGGTCGGGCCGGATTTCACCCTGCCCGAACCGATGGGCTTGCCGGCAAGCAGATCGCTGCGACGCGGATAGAGGAGCACGACGGGGATGCATGCCAGCAGGATGAGCGCCGGTATGCCGGCCGCGGCCAGCGACACTCCGAGCAGGGCGGAGGGCTCCTGCTGCGCTGCCCCGGAAACAAAGCCGAAGCTGTCCATCAGCATGGCCGCGACAAACCCTCCGGCGGCAAATCCCAGCCGGCTTACCAGCGAATAGCCGGCAAACGAGCTTCCGGTTAGATCCTGGCCGCTGGTCAGCCGGCGCCACTCGTTCGCGTCGGGCACAAGGGCGGCGGGCACATAGTTGACGGCACTGTCGCCGACCGTGTTCACCAGCGCGATGAGAAGATATGCAGCGATGCCGCCGCTCAGCGTCAGGCCGACAAACGGAACCGCCAGCGTGATGCCGGGCCAGTCAGCCCGCAGCAGCATGTAGCCGGCAAGGCACAGCGCCATGATCCCGAGCCCGATCGCCATCATCCGCCGCAGATCGACCCTTGCGGACAAGAGCACCCAGGCCGGCAGCAACAGGGCTGCAAGGCTTGCCGTCACCGTTCCGAAAATGCCGACCAGTTCGATCGGGCCCTCCAGCACGATGGTGATGAAGAAGACGAGGGAACTCGTCGCGCAGCCCATGGCGCTGTTCTTCATGAGCTGGAGCGTCAACAGGTGACGCAGCGGCCGACAGGCAAGCGTGCTGCCAAGGCTTTGCCAGGGCGTCGCAAGGCCCGGCGCGGAAGTTGCGGGAGGATCCCTCGATACCGAGGCGAACACGACCAAGCCGACCACAAGCACGACGGCCCCGCACGCAAAGCCGATCACTGCGAATGCCTGCCGCAGGTCGTCTGTCAGGTTGAACGCCAGCGGCGCGCCCAGCCCGACCAGAAGCAGGCCGACCCGCATCCATGTCATGGCCCAGCCCATCGACATGCTGCGCCCTTCGGGCGGCGATATTGCGGTCACCAGCGAGGCATGCGGAATGGCAAAGACAGTCGAGGCCGTGTTGGCAAGAATATAGGCAAGCGTGAACAGCCCGACTCGGCTTTCGATCGACCAGTCGGGAGAAACGAGGAACATGAACGGAAACAGCACGGCGAGCAGAAGAGAGCCAAGCAATACCCATGTCCGCCGCGACACGCGGCCGCGTGTCCGGTCCACCACCCAGCCCATGATCGGGTCCGTCGCCACGTCCCAGATCCGCGCCGCAAGAAGAATGGTTCCCGCCATCGCCGGCGGGATCAGCAGCACCTGGGTCAGGAAGAACAACAGATAGCCAAAGGCAATGCCAAGCTCGATGGCATTTACCACGCCGCCCGACGCCCACATGGTCGTGCGCGCCCGCCCGGGAAAGCCGTTCTGGGTCAACGGCCTGCCCATTCCATCCGGAACGTCCATTCGCCCGACCCGATCCGCGCTTCCACCCGTTCGTCTCCCGCTGGTGTCCAGGCTGCGCCGTCGCCCTGCGCGATGCCGTCGAGCGTTCCCGGCAGCCGGATCGTCGCCTGCATATTGGCGGGAATGGAGACGTCACAGGAAAGAAGCTGCCCCGCAACACGCCATGCCACGGCGATCATCCCCACGGGGCTGTCGAACCGCGTCTCGCACCAGTTTATCCCGTGGCTTGCGGCGGCCAGAACCTCGGGCGCGATCACCGCTCGTGCCAGGGGTGCGGCCTGCTCGTCGAAATCGAGCCCGCCCAGGCCGGTGTAGAGCCAGGCGCCGACCGACCCGAAAGCGTAGTGATTGAAACTGTTCATGCCTGATCGAATTCCGCCATCGGGACTCCAGCTGTCCCAATGCTCCCATATGGTCGTGGCGCCGTGCCGGATCGTGCAGCCCCAAGAAGGAAAATCCTCTTGCAGCAGCAGCTTCATGGCCACATCGGGGTGGCCGATACGGCACAGCACGGGCATCAGAAAGCCCAGGCCGAGAAAACCCGACGTAAGGCGGTATCCGCGGGCGGAGATCTTCGCCACGAGACGAGCCGCCACCACATCGGCGGCCTTGCAATCAAGCA
>JGI24125J20156_1000456_pt1 | contig 10357 bp, 9 predicted proteins | sample Subbio12Aug_8Bad_FD_20156 | JGI IMG/M metagenome (IMG submission 20156) | reverse complement strand
GCGCCGGCGAAGATCGAGCCGGCGGCCGAACCGCTCGCGAAGAAGCGCAGCTTCGACGCTCCGTTCCGGAGCGACCTCGAAGAACTGAATGCATTTGCCGCGCGCCTGCACGGGCATGCGTCCGCTGAACAGAATGATGCGGCCGCCAGACTGGCCCTGCTTCAGGATCTGGCAGAGCGAACGAGGCCGGCCTGATGCTCCGGTTCGCCGGGATGCGCGCCAGCCTCGCCGCGATTTTCTTCCTGCTTGCGGTTCAGGCTGACCGTCTCGCCGCCGGGCCGGCGGTGCAGCAGGCCTCTGTGCCCTCCCTTCTCGGGTTCATTGATTCCGCCCTTGCCGAAGGTCGGCTGCGGGCGGCCCAGGATCTGATCACGCGCGCGCGCGCACAAAGCGATGATCCCGAAGTGCGCCTGCGCGAAGCCGAGCTGCTGCTGGCCTCTGCCGTGTTGCCTGCGGCGCTGGCCGCCTTCGAGGCTCTGGAATCCGAAGCCGCCGTTGCTGCGCGGGCCGGAGTCGGCAAGGCCGTGGCCGAGTTGCGCGCAGGGCGCGAGACGCATGCCGCCGAAGCCATCGCCGCTGCTCTGGCAAAAGACCCCGGGCTTGTTCGCGGCTGGATCGTGCGCGGCGTGCTGGCGGATCGCCGGCGGGACTGGAAGCTGTCTGAAACCAGCTATGGCCGTGCAATCGCGCTCGACCCGGGATCGGCCGCCGCCTTCAACAACCGGGGCTATGCGCGGCTCCTTCAGGGCCGATACGCCGAGGCCGAGGCCGATCTTGTGCGCGCCATCGGCATCGACGGCAGCCTTGCGGCGGCGCAGACCAACCTGCGGCTTGCCCGGGCGATGCAGGGCCGCTACGCCGAAGCTTTCCTGGGATCCAGGAAAGAGGATCTGGCGCGCGATCTGAACATTGTCGGCTTCGCGGCCATGTCGCGCGGTGACCATGCACTGGCCGAGAGCTATTTTTCACGGGCTCTGGAAATCAGCGGGCATTATGATCGCACCGCTTCGGCCAATCTTGCCTATCTCAGATCCATTGCACCCGGAAATGTCCGCAGGCAGGTGCCGCCGGAATGACGCCTGCCGAAGCGCTTCTGGGCCTGGCGCTGCTTTGCCTGCTCGCCGCAGCAGTTGCCGACGTGGCCCGCTTCGAGATTCCCGACACGCTGTCGATTGCCCTGATTGCCCTGGCCATCGGGTTCGGCTTTACTCAGCCGGATTTCCCCTGGCTTCTGCACGGTGCCGCGCTTGTGCTGATGTTCGGGCTGGGCGCCTTGTTGTTCAGCCTCGGCTGGATGGGCGGCGGCGACGTGAAGGTGCTGACGGCCACGGCTGGCTGGGTCGGCCTGTCGGGGCTGCCCATGCAACTGGCCGGGGTCGCCATTGCCGGCGGGCTTCTGGCGCTGGTGCTGCTGCTGGTTCGGGCAGGATTCCGGCTTGCCGATGTTCCCGCCGAACGCATTCCCCGGCTGTTCCAGCCCGGCGCGCCGCTGCCCTATGCCGTTGCGATCGCGGGGGGAACGATCTGGTGGGCCTTCAGGAACTGGCCGCTGGCCTGATCCCGTGGCTCGATGACGATGGGCCGTCGTCCGCGCCCTGGCATCAGCCTTCCCTGCGGGCAATGGGCCGACCAAGGGCCTGCGAGATCAGCACATAAAGCTTTCCGATATCGGAAGACAGCAAAACCAGCCCGAGCGCCTCGCCGTCCGGGTCTTTCAGCACCCGTCGTATCAGCGTCTCGAACTGGTCGAGATAACGTGCGGCTTCTTCCCTGAACGGCTCGTCATGCTCGAAGTGGCGGGCGATCTTGCGCATGGTCTCCTTGTCGGCCAGCCTGACCGCAGTGCGCGCGAACAGGCTGCGGTCGCCTTTCAGATAACGGTCCCAGGCATCGTCCCCGGCATCGATTTCCAGCAGCCTCGCCACATTGACCGAGCCGTTGTTCAGACTCTCGAGCAGCCTGATCGAGCGGGCTGCCAGCGTGTCGCGGGCGCGGACATCCATGCGCGTGTCGACTTCATCGATTCGGGCTTCGGTTTCGGAAATGGTGCGCATCAGTTCGATCAGTCGTGCCGAAACCCGCTCGGATGCGCCATTGGCCGCTTCGGCTGCGCGAACGGTGGCATGTTCGAGCGAGGCGATCTGCAGCCGGATCGGCGCGCCGAAGGCGGCCTCGGCCTTGGTGGAGGCGAAATTGTCGAGCGATTGCTCGGCCTCGGAGACGACTTCGGCCAGCAGGCCCCTGATCTCGGATGCTGTCGCGTTCACCGACTGGCGAACCTGCACGACATTGTCCACCATCCGTGCGGCCGCAGCGATCGCGGTCTGTTCGGTGCTGGCCTGGATTTCGCCGACGATTCCGCGCGCGTGGCCGAAATGTCCGGCCAGCGTCTCTGCAAGCCCGACTACGGCTTCATGGTCGCGCTCGAAGGCGGCGGCACTGTCGCGCAAGACTGCAACCTGGCTTTCGATCCGGTCACGCAGCTCGTCGAGCTGGGCGATCATCGTGCGGCCATGATCGGCTGCTCCCTCGAATGATGCGCCGACCTCGGGAAGCCTGTCGTCGACAGCCGAGGTGAAGTCCTCGAGCATCGGCAGCAGCCTCGAAACCTGTGCTTCCAGCACGGCCGTTGCGTCCTGTCCCGCTGCAAGTGCCGCGCCCACGCCGTCGATTTCAGCGATCGTCCGGGCGATCCGCTTGCTCGTCTCGCCCAGTTTCGCATCGCCGAGGGCCCGAAGATCGTCGAGGCGCGCCTCGATCGTGGCAATCCCGTCGGCCAGCTGTTCCTGCAACTGCGCGGTGATCCGGGTCTGGCCCAGCCGCAGTTCGGCGAGCCGCGCTTCGGTTGTGGCGATGCTTTGGGCGACCTGCTGCTGAAGCTCGTCGGCCACGCTCTGCTGCCCCTTGCGCAGCTGGCCAAGCCGCGTCTCGATGGAGGCGATGTTCGCCGCCAGCTGCTCTTCGATCCTTTCCGCCGCTGCCCGCTGGCGCGCCTGCAGATCGGCCAGCCGTGCATCCATCGCGTCGACATGCGTTGCTGCCTGTTCCTGCAGCAGGATGGCGGCCGCCACCTGGCGGCTGGCAAGTTCGCCAAGCTGCGCTTCGATCGCCGCCATGCTGGCTGCAACGCTTGTCTGGACTTCGCTGGCGGTTGCTTCCTGGCCACTGCGCAACAGGCCCAGCCGCTCCTCGATGTCTGCGAAGTTGGCGAGCGAGCGCTGCTGCAACTGGTCGCTCAGCAGCTGCTGGTCGGCAATCTGCAATTTCAGCTGGCTCGCGGCTCCCAGCAGAACGTCGAGCCGCTGACCGATTGCGCGCGTGCCCTCGCTGCCGAAGGCATCCAGATCCTGGCGAGCGCCGGCCAGCATGGACTCGATCCGCCGGGTGTAGTCCTGCAGCGTCTCGCCGATGGATGAAAAGGCGGCGGTTGAACGTTCCATCACGCCGGTGACGGCTGCGTCCAGCGTATAGGCGCGATTCGCAATGGCCCTTGTCGTTTCGCCTGATGTCGAATCGATCTGCGTCAGCAGCTTCTGCATGGCAGCGATGCTGGCTTCCGCCTGGTTCCGGACGTCCGTGCTGCGTGCGGCCACGGCGGCCAGCGTCCCGTCGACAGCCTGGATCTGCAGCGTTGCCTGCCCGCCCGCAGTCCGCAGCAGGGCTTCTGCATCGCGTGCCTGCGCTGTGAGGCCCGGCATCATGTCCTGCAAAGCCGTTGCGGCCCGGCCCATGTCGGCCGATGAAAGCGCCATGGTGCCGGCCGCCACTTCCAGCGCCTGGGCGGTGGCGGCAAGGCCGGTGCCTTCTGCTGCTGCAGCGAGGCTCATCCGCTGAACCTTGTCGCTGCAGGCGCCGAGCATCGCATCGATCTGGCCCAGCCTTTCCTGAAGCTCCGCCACCGACCGGACGGCATTGTCGACCCTGGTTTCGACGTCGTCAATCTCCAGCGGCCTGCGNCCGATGAGNAGAAAGGTCGCCAGCAGCAGCAGGATGACAAGCGGCGGAAACAGGCCCGAGACCGTGTCGAGAGCCGCTGCCCGCCCCCCGGCAAAGCCGGGCAGGACGGACAGGGTCGAGACGAGCAGCCAGGCGGTTGCAACAACAGCCAGCAGCCAGACCAGCTTTGTCTGCCCTGCCCGAAATCCCGATGCCATATGGTTCATCAGATCAACGCTCCCCGCATCGCCGCCCGCCCCTTGATGCTGCCCTTTTCCATCACGATTTCCAGGCGTCGCTGCAAGCGNTTGTGCCCCCATATGCCATCAGAACGGATCCGCTGCCAGATTCATCGCGGGGCAAGGTCAGCCGAAGGCCTGCAGGCCGGTCTGCGCCCGCCCGAGGATCAGGGCATGGATATCATGTGTGCCTTCATAGGTGTTCACGGCTTCGAGGTTCATCATGTGGCGGATGACCTGATATTCATCGGAAACGCCGTTGCCGCCGTGCATGTCGCGCGCGACACGCGCGATCTCCAGCGCCTTGCCGCAATTGTTGCGCTTGAGGAGCGAGATGGCTTCGGGCGCAAGCCTGCCGGCATCCATGAGCCGGCCGGCGCGAAGCGCAAGCAGCAGCCCCAGCGTGATCTCCGTCTGCATGTCGGCCAGTTTCTTCTGCACCAGCTGGGTTGCCGCCAGCGGCCGGCCGAACTGCTTCCTGTCGAGCGCATATTGCCGGGCGGAGTGCCAGCAGAACTCGGCGGCTCCCATGACGCCCCAGCCGATCCCGTAGCGTGCGTTGTTCAGGCAGCCAAAAGGTCCCTTCAGGCCGCTGACGCCGGGCAGCAGCCGGCTTTCGGGAATGACAACGTCCTGCATCACGATCTCGCCCGTCACCCAGGCGCGCAGCGAGAATTTTCCGGCGATCCGGGGCGTGGAAAGGCCTGCATCGGTGCGGAGCAGCACGAAACCGCGGATCTGCTCGCCCTTTCCGTCATCGAGATCGCATTTCGCCCAGATCACGAACAGGTCCGCGATCGGGCTGCTGGTGATCCATGTCTTGGCGCCGCTGATCCGGTAGCCGCCCGGGATTTTCACCGCTCTGGTATTCATGCTGGCCGGGTCCGACCCGGCATCGGGTTCGGTCAGGCCGAAGGCGCCAACCCATTCGCCGCTGGCAAGCGCCGGCAGCCATTCCCGGCGCTGCGCCTCGGTGCCATAGGCCCAGATCGGATACATCACGAGGCTGGACTGCACGGAAAAGGCCGAGCGGTAGGCGCTGTCGATCCGCTCCACTTCGCGCGCGACAAGGCCATAGGCGACATAGGATACCCCGGCGCAGCCATAGCCGTGGATGGTCGGCCCCAGCAGCCCGGCCCTGCCGAACTCCCGCAGCAGTTCCCTCTCGCAGCTTTCGTTGCGGTTTGCCTCCTGCACGATTGGCGCCAGATGTTCGTTGCAGAAGGCGCGCGCGCTGTCCCGCACCATCTGCTCTTCTGGCGTCAGATCGGCATCGATCAGCAGGGCGTCGTCCCAGCTGCAAGAAGGCCAGGGCCTCGCTGGGGACTGGTCGGGCGAAAGGGTCGTGCGGGCGTTCATGGCGAAGGCTCCTGGATGTCGGTCCGGATCTGATGCGTCCGCCGAGTGGCGCATGCCCGGCGGTCTTGATCCTGCCTAGCCTTGCGCGTCGGCTGCGGGAAGAGGGTGGCGACTCTCGCGGGCAAAGCCGCCGGGATCAACCTGCGTTCCGGTTCCGGTTCCGATCGGCCATTGCCGGCGCTCCCCGAGGCGGGATAGGGTTTGCGGGACGCGCCGGGCGCAACGCCTTTCCCGCTGGCGCACAACAGCGAGGACACTCCTGGATGACGGACCCGCTTTCCATTCGCCGGCTCTATGGCCGGGCGCAGGGCCACCCGCTCCGCTCAAACGCGCAGCGGCTGGTGGAAGACCTGCTGCCAAGGCTCGCCGTGCCGGATGACGGCCCGCTGACAGCCGAGCGCCTGTTCGGCGACGATCGCCCGCTGGCGTTCGAAGTCGGCTTCGGCAAGGGCGAGCATCTGGCTTTCCAGGCGGCGCTTCACCCGGACTGGGGCTTCATCGGCGCCGAGCCATATCTGAACGGCGTGGCAGGGCTCCTGGCCGACATCGAGACCGGCGGCCTTGCCAATGTGCGGGTGCACCGCGGCGACGCGCTGGACATATTGGAGCGCTTGCCGGAAGCCAGCCTGTCGGCGCTCTATCTCCTTCATCCCGACCCATGGCCCAAGGCGCGGCATGCCAAGCGCCGATTCGTGAACCCCGGCCCCGTCGCGCTGGCAGCCGCCAGGCTGAAGCGTGGGGCCGAGTTCAGGATCGCGACAGATCATGTCGGCTATTTGCGCCATGTGATGACCGTGATGCAGCACATGGCCGGTTTCGAATGGACCGCCGAAACTCCGGCCGACTGGGAAAAGATACCCGATGACTGGCCCGACACGCGCTTTGCCCGCAAGGCGCGGGCGCTTGGTCATGACGTGTGGCGCTTGATTTATCGCCGCCGATGACCAACTGCCAGCGACATGGCCCAGATACTCGAATTTGAAAAACCCGTTGCCGCCCTTGACGCAGAGATTGGCGGCATGGCTGGCGACCCTTCGAGGGCGGCGGCGCGCGCAGTGGCCGAAGCCCGGCGCGCGAAATTGCTGGCGGACATCTATGGCAGGCTTTCCCCCTGGCAGAAGACACTTGTCGCCCGGCATCCCGCGCGGCCCCGATTCCTTGCCATTGCCGAAGCCCTGTTCGAGGACTGGTTGCCGATGGCCGGCGACCGTGCCTTTGCCGACGACCCGGCGATCCTGGGTGGACCGGCGCGCTTTCGCGGCCAGCCGGTGATGCTGATCGGCCATGAAAAGGGTTCCGACACGCAGTCGCGCGTGAAACGCAATTTCGGCATGGCCAAGCCCGAAGGTTACCGCAAGGCCGCCCGCCTGATGCGCATGGCGGACCGGTTCGGCCTGCCCATCATCGCCCTTGTGGACACGCCCGGCGCCTTCCCCGGAATCGAAGCGGAAGAACGCGGCCAGGCAGAAGCGATCGCGTGTGCAACCGCGGCCTGCCTCAATGTCGATGTTCCGATGATCTCCGTCATCATCGGCGAGGGTGGTTCGGGCGGCGCTGTCGCCCTGGCTGCGGCCAACATGGTTCTGATGCTGGAACACAGCGTCTATGCGGTCATCTCGCCCGAAGGTTGCGCCTCGATCCTGTGGCGCGATGCCGGCAAGGCGGCCGAGGCGGCGCAGGCGATGCGGATATCGGCCGGTGACCTCGCCGAGCTTGGTGTGATCGACTCGGTCGTCCCCGAACCCGTGGGTGGCGCACACCGCGCTCCGGCCGAGGCCATGCAGATGCTTGGCGATGCGATAGCGACTGCGCTTGGCGGGCTGCATTCCCGTCCGGCTGAACGGCTGAAGACCGAAAGACGCCAGAAGTTCCTTGCTTTTGCACGGGCCGGCTGATGATCCCGCGCAAGGCTTCTTTCTGGCGGATATTGTCGGCGCGGGCGCTGATGGTTGCAGCCGCCCTGGCCCTGACGGCCGTTCCCGCCACGGCGCCTGCAGCGGCGCAGGCCAGCCTGCTTCAGCGCGACAAGGCGCAAGGGACGCAGGCCCATCGGCAGATCGTCCAGCAGTTCGGCGGCGTGGTCGATGGGCCGCTCGCGGATTATGTGCGGATGGTCGGCCTGAAGGTTGCTGTCCCTTCGGTTCCGGGTTCTCGGCCGTCGGACTGGACCATCACGGTTCTGGATTCCCCGGTTCCCAACGCCATGGCGACGCCGGGCGGTTATCTCTATATCACGCGCGGTCTTCTGGCGATGATGAACAGCGAGGCGGAACTGGCATCCGTGCTGGGCCATGAGGCCGGCCATGTCGCCGCCCGACACAGCCAAAGGCGCAACAGTCGCGCCGTCATCGGCGCGCTCGGGACCGTCGCGGCGGCAATGCTGGGCGGTTCGCAGGCCGGACAGATGGCCAATCTTGGCGCTTCGGCCTGGGTCTCGGGCTTCTCCCGCGCGCAGGAGAATGAGGCCGACAGGCTGGGCATGCGCTATTCGATGGCGGCAGGTTATGATCCGCGTGCGGCGGCCTGGATGCTGCAGTCGCTCGAGCGCGTGGCGGCGCTCGAGGGCAGGCAGTCGCTGGAGCGCGGCGGGCTTGCCAGCATCTTTTCCACACACCCCGTCACCGCCGAACGCGTGCGGCGGGTTACCCGCGACGCAGCGGCAACCGGCCGGACCGGCATCATCAACCGCGAGCAGTTTCTGGCGGTGATCGACGGCATGACCTTCGGTGATTCGCCAGAACAGGGCATCGTCACCGGCTCCAGCTTCCGCCACGCGGGGCTGCGGATCGGCTTTGATGCGCCACCGGGTTTCCTGTTGCAGAACAGCCCGCAGTCGGTGGCGGGCCAGGCGGGCGANGGCTCCAGCTTCCTGTTTGTCGGCGCCCGGACGCAGCCGGACCAGCCGCTTGAGGAACTGGTGTCCCAGGCCTGGCGGCAGCTTGCCAACGGCCGCATCCCGCAGATTCAGTACAGCGAGCGTCGGATCAACGGTCTCGACGCCGCCCTCTCCTCGGCGCGGATCCAGGGCAATCGCGGTGTCATGGATGTCGGCATCCACGCCTATCGGACAGCGCCCGACCAAGTTTATCTGGTCCGCACCATCGCGCCTGCCGGGCGCGGGCAGATGTTCGACCCGCTGGTCGCCTCGTTCCGCCGGCTGACGCCCGTCGAGGTTGAGGCCGCCGCGCGGGGCAGGCGGATCGATGTCGTGACCGTGCAGCCCGGCGATACGCTGCGCAGCCTCGCGGCGCGAATGGCTCCGCCCTACAATCGGGAGATGAGCGTCCGGGCGCTGAACGGCATCGAGGACCGGCCGCTCAGGGCCGGCGAACAGTTGAAGCTGATTGTCGGCTGATTTTCCGGAATGTCCGGGCGGGGCAGAGGATCGCGCCCTGCCGCTCCTGCTGGTGGCGTGCGCCGTCCTCGTAGATTCCCGGGGCCGGGTGCTGGTGACGGACAGGCCGGCGCACAAGGACATGGCCGGCCTGTGGGAATTTCCCGGCGGCAAGATCGAACCGGACGAAAGCCCGGAAACGGCGCTGATTCGCGAACTGCACGAGGAACTGGGCATCGAAACGGCAGACAGCTGCCTTGCGCCCTGCGGGTTCGCGTCGCATGCTCAGGAACGGTTTCATCTGGTGCTGACGGCCTTTGCCATTCGCAAGTGGCGCCATAACCCCGCCCCGCGCGAAGGCCAGCGCATGCAATGGGTGCAGGTGAACGACCTGTTCCGCCTGTCCATGCCCCCNGCTGACCTGCCGCTGCTGGGTCAGATCGCCGCCATTCTCGAGGGCGGTTGACGCGATGCCGTCAGGTCATCCGCCCTGTTCCTTTCCTTTTTCCGCAAGGCTTTCCGATGCGGGTGATGCCACCGCCAGGAAACATGCTCCGGGCTCGATCAGGCTCGCCATGGCGGCAATTTGTCCCTGCTGTTGCCTGCTCATGCGGGCCGCGGCTATGCGCAGCCCGGCCCTGTGAGGAAATTCGGACCATGACCACCGCTTCGCGAATCGATTTCCGGCACCGCATCGAGGTGGGCGCAGGGGACATCGATCACATGGGCCATGTGAACAATGCGGTTTATCTGAAGTGGGTTCAGGCAGCGGTGATCGCGCACTGGCGCAGCCTTGCGTCGGTTGACGATTTCCAGCGCTACCTATGGATCGCGCGTTCGCACGAGATCCGCTACAATCGCCCCGGCTTCCTGGGCGACAGGATTGCAGCGGTGCTGCGGATTGAATCGGTCCGGGGGGCGCTCGCCGAATATCGGACGCTCGTGGAAGCCGAAGGCCGGCAACTGGCGGCCATTCGCAGCACCTGGTGCTGCATCGATGCCCTGACGCGCCGCCCGGTGCGCGTTCCCGCCGGCATCATCCAGCTGCTGGGGTTAGGCGAAACCGACGGACAGCGCCTGCTGCCCGCAGCGTTTGCCTGATATCGGGCTACGGCCGGCTAGAGCGAGTCTCGATCTGACTGCATCAGATCGGCCGCCCCATCTCCTTGTTTTTCTGCATGGTTTTCCGATGCCGGTGATTCCACCAGATCGGAACATGCTCTAACACGGGGTTTCCTGTCGGCGAAGGGCGTGGCGTTTCCCTTCCGCCGCCCCTTCCGGTGGTGCGTGCCTGCGTTCAGTTGCCGAAGGTGCGTTGCCACCAGCCTCGCCGGGGCAGGCCATCGGCGGTGGATTCGGCGTCCTCGGGCTCTGACTCTCCTGCTGATACTGCTTCGGCAGGCGCTGCCTCCTTCGCCTTGCGGGTGCGTCGGGGCTTTGCGACCGGCGTTTCCGATTCGAGGGCGGCGCCCGGTTCGGCTGCGACGGC
>JGI24125J20156_1000455_pt1 | contig 10370 bp, 11 predicted proteins | sample Subbio12Aug_8Bad_FD_20156 | JGI IMG/M metagenome (IMG submission 20156) | reverse complement strand
CCGGTCTTTCGGAAGAAGGAGCATGGCTCCACTCGGGCTCCCGGCCCAAAGCGGCCCTGGCACGTTCAAGGAATGCCGGAATCAGCTGCGAGGCGATTACCAGCCGCCGATGCTCGAATTTGATCAGCGAGTAGGCAATTTCCGGGCCATAGGCCAAAGCCCGGTTCGCCGGCAGTGTCCAGGGCGTCGTCGTCCAGATTACGGCATGCGCGCCGACGAGTTCGGGGGCGTTCGGGGCCTCCACTATCTCGAACGCCACGTCGACCTGTGTGGAAACGATCTCCTCATATTCGACTTCGGCTTCGGCGAGCGCCGTCTGTTCCACGGGCGACCACATGACGGGCTTGGCGCCGCGATAGATCTGGCCCGTTTCAGCAAATTTCATCAGTTCAGACGATATTGTCGCTTCTGACGAGAAGTCCATGGTGAGATAGGGGTTGTCCCAATCACCCCAGATGCCAAGGCGCTTCAGTTGTTCGCGCTGGACGTTTACCCAGTGGCCGGCATAGTCCCGGCACTGCCGGCGGAAGGCAAGGACGTCGAGAGCCCCCTTCCCGATGCCCTTTTCACGGTTCATCTCTTCCACGCGCCATTCGATCGGCAGGCCGTGGCAATCCCATCCGGGGATGTAGGGCGAATCAAAGCCCAGCATGGTGCGGGTGCGCACCACGAAATCCTTCAATATGTGGTTCATGGCATGGCCGAGGTGCATGTCGCCGTTGGCATAAGGGGGGCCGTCGTGCAGGATCCAGCGCGCGGCGCCGGCACGCAGTTCGCGCAGCCTTGCATGTGCGCCCTCTTCGCTCCAGCGCGCCAGCAGGCGCGGCTCGGTCACGGCGAGGCCGGCCTTCATGGGAAAGCCCGTGGCGGGCAGGAACACGGTATGGCGGTAATCTGCCGCCGTCGCTGTCTCGGTCATGGCCCGAGGCTTTAGAGCATATGGCAGCCGAGACAAGACCGAAGGGCAGCGGAGGCGGGCCGACGAATTGCGAATGCTATTCAAAGCCGTTTGCAATTAAATATTTGAGATTATTTGACTTTTAACAGTGACGGGCGCATGGGGAACTCCGCTGGATCAAATTCACATGAAGGGCAAAAAGCATGAAGGGCGACAAGAAGGTCATCGAATATCTGAACGCGGTGCTGAAGGGCGAGCTGACCGCGATCAACCAGTATTTCATGCACTATCGCCTGCTCGACAACTGGGGCGTCAGGAAACTTGCGAAATATGAGTATCAGGAGTCGATCGACGAGATGAAGCACGCCGACAAGCTGATGGAACGGATTTTGTTTCTGGACGGACTGCCCAACCTGCAAACTCTGGACCGGCTGCGGATCGGCGAGAATGTGCCCGAAATCCTGCAGGCAGACCTTGAACTCGAGCATGAAGCTGTCGTTCTTCTGAAAGAGGCGATTCCCTATTGCGAATCTGTCCGGGATTTCGGATCGCGCGAACTTCTCGTTGAAATCCTTGTCGCCGAGGAAAAGCATGTGGATTTCATCGAAACGCAGCAGCAGATGGTCAGAGATCAGGGCCTGCAAAACTATCTGCAACTGCAGAGCGAAGCCGCGGAGGGCTGACCGGCCGGGGCTCAGTCTTCCCCGAACTTTCCTTCCACAAGCCGGACGAGCGCGTCGAGCGCCTGTTCGGCCTGTGGGCCTTCGGCCACCAGGGAAATACTGTCTCCGGCGGCTGCGGCCAGCATCATCAGCCCCATGATCGAAGTGCCCAGCACATCGGACCCGTCCTTCGAAACGGTGACGGTAGCATCATATTGGCTGGCGAGCGTAACGAACCTGGCGCTGGCGCGGGCGTGCAGCCCGCGTTTGTTGGTGATCAGAAGGATAACAGGCCCTGCGTTCAAGCGGCCTCGCCAAGCAAGCGGCTGGCAACGCTGATATATTTGCGACCGGCTTCCTGCGCGAGATCGACAGCTTCGCTGACCGGACGCGCCTTGCGGACACTGGCGAGCTTGATGAGCATGGGAAGGTTGATGCCGGCGATCACTTCGAGGTTCGGCTGCCCGAGCAGGGAAATCGCAAGATTGGAGGGCGTTCCGCCGAACATGTCGGTCAGCAGTATGACTCCGGCGCCCGAATCAACCGCAACAGCGGCGCGCGCGATCTCGGCGCGCTTTTCCTCCATGTCGTCCTGGGCGTCGATGCAAACGGCCCGGCACTGATCCTGCGGCCCTACCACATGCTCCATGGCGGCGATGAACTCGACCGCCAGTCGGCCGTGCGTCACCAGTACCAACCCTATCATTCCTGCCCTTTCCCTTCACCGGCGGCGGCCGGATTTTGTTCGACCACGTCCTGCACAGCAATATCCGACCCCAGCGTCCGGTCCCGGTGAACCACCGCGTTGGCCCAGCCCTTTTCCAGCAGCATTTCTCCCGCAGCAGCGGCGACCGCCACCGACCGGTGACGTCCCCCGGTGCACCCGAACGCAACGGTCAGATAGGCCCGACCTTCCCGCGCATAGCCGGGCAGCAACAGGGTTAGAAGCCCCATGATGGCGGCAAAGGCCTCCGCATAGGCCGGGTCGCTCTGGATATGGGCGCGAACGGCCGGATCGACGCCCGTGAGCGGTCGAAGCTCGGGCACCCAGTGCGGGTTTTTCAGGAAACGCATGTCGAACACCAGATCCGCATCGCGGGGGATGCCGCGGGCATAGCCGAAACTCACCAGGGTCAGCGTCAGACGCCTGGAACCCGGCGCGTCGAACCTCGTCGAAATTGCCTGGCGCAGGTCGTTGCTGCTGAAATCGGTGGTGTCGATGACGACATCAGCGAGCCGGCGCAGTGATTCCAGTATCTCGCGTTCGAGCGCGATGCCGTCTCCGACCGGCCTGTCGGATGCAAGCGGGTGCCTTCTGCGGGTTTCCGAGAAGCGCCGCACAAGCTCGTGGCCGGCGCAATCGATATAAAGCAACCGGATGGTGCGCCCTTCGATCGCATGGGCTTCGATCGCATCGAGCACCTTCTGCGGGGCGAAGGCCCGGGTGCGGACATCGATCCCGATTGCAAGCCGCCGGGCACCGGGCGCTGCGATCAACGGCGCGAGCAGCGACAGCGGCAGATTGTCCACCGCTTCATAACCCAGATCCTCCAGCACCTTGAGGGCACTCGACTTGCCGGCGCCAGAAAGGCCCGTCACGATCAGGACAGGCGATGGCGGCTCATCGACAGAGGTATCGCGCATCGGCATCAAAAGCTTCTAGCGACCCCGCAGAAGAACGGCCACTGCCAGTTCGACTTTCAATGGAGCCGATGCCTCGAACGGCGACAGCGCGATCAGGGGAAGATTTACATCGCAAATTGCACGGGTTGCAGGCTCTGGCAGGCGTTCCGGGCGGGAATCGAGATCGAAGATCGCGACTGCCTCGACATCGATCACATGGGGCAAGCTGTGCAGGCCAAGGCCGCGCACTTCCAGCAGGCCGGCAATCGTCGGGGGCGCCGACAGCAACAGCCTTCCCCCCTGCCCCGTCGTGACCACCCGGTCATCGGCGATCAGGATGGCGCCGCGATCGATCAGCCGCAGCGCCAGATCGGATTTGCCGCTGCCGGACTTTCCCGCCAGCAGAACGCCGGCGCCGGCGATGCACACGGCGGTGGCATGAACCGTGTCCGGCACGGCTCAGATCGCCGGAAAGGTGACGCTGAAGATCGCGCCACCCCGCCCGTCGGCCCGGTCGTCCACCCGGATGTGGCCATCGAGCGCCTCGACAATGGCCTTGGCGATCGACAGGCCGAGGCCGCTGTGCTGGCCGTAATTTTCGTGGCCGGGGCGTTCGGAATAGAAACGTCCGAAGATGGCATCACGGGCTTCGGGCGGCACACCTTGGCCCTCGTCCATCACCTGCAGTTCCACGACATGCCCTGCGCGCCGCACCCTGACCGTCAGGGTTCCGCCTTCCGGCGAGAAACTCAGCCCGTTGTCGAGCAGATTGTTGATGATCTGGGCCAGGCGATCCGCGTCTGCCGTCACCATTGCTGCTCCGTCGGGAGGCGCTTCGACGACGAGCCGGACACCGGCGGGCAACGGGCCGGTAGCGGTCTGCGCTGCAACCAGGTTTCTGACCAGCGAGCCGAGGTCGACGGGCTGCAGGCGCGCGCGGGACAGTTCGGCCTCAAGGCGCGAGGCCGCGGAAATGTCGGAGATGAGCCTGTCGATCCTGCGGACATCGGCATTGATGACGGCAAACAGCTGGGCGCGCGCGCCCTCGTCCCTGATGCTCCCCAGCGCCTCGACGGCGCTGCGCAGGCTGGCGAGCGGGTTTTTCAGTTCATGCGCGACATCGGCTGCGAAAGCTTCGGTTGCATCTATGCGGTGGCGCAGGGCGACCGTCATGTCGGCAAGGGCGCGCGCCAGCCCCCCGACTTCGTCGCGCCGATGCGGAAGGCGCGGCACGACCACATCGCGCGCCCGGCCGAGGCGAACGCGATGGGCAGCGCGGGCGAGCTGGCGCAACGGCACAACGATCGTGCGCGCGAGAAAATAGCTGAGGGCCAGGCTGAAACCGAGCACCCCGAGGAACACGAGGAAAGAGGTCATCCGCTCGCGGCGGACCAGATCGATGACATCGGGCGTGTCAACCGTCAGCAGGACGACGGGCACGGGCTGCCCGGGCTTCCCTTCGCCTATCGGAACTGCGGCCTGGAGGACGACCAGACGGTCGGCCGTCTGCCGGGCACGGGTGTGGGCTTGCCCGCTGTGCGATGCGGCGACCACTTCGGGCCATGCGGCGCGGCTGTCCTGCACCGGGTCTTCCAGCAGCGACAGCTCGGACTGGCCGGTCAGGAAATCGGTGATGCGGTCGATGATGATCGCGCTCTCCCGGCGGAAGCCTTCGGTCGTCGGGTCTTCGAGCACGAAGCGGGTGGCGAGGGGGCTGGCCCAGTTGTCGGCCACCAGCTGGCCGGTTGCATCATAGAGGCGGATACGGGTGCCGCGCGGGCTCGAGATGCCGGCGATGGCCGCCGACCCCTGCGGGATGTCCTGATTTTCCAGGAACTGGGCGACGATCTCGCCCTGCTGCAGCAGCTCCTGTTCGCGGGTTTCCAGCAGGCGGGTGCGAAAACCCTCGATATAGAAGAGGCCACCCGCCAGCACGAGCAGGGCAAGGAGATTCACGACGAGAATCCGCGTGACCAGCGAGGACCATCCCGAAAAGCGCGGCGCTCCGGCTGCGCGCCGGGCCGCGCGAACGGCTCTCGCTACCGGAAGCGGCGCGGTCACGGCTCAGTCTTCCAGGTCGAAACGGTAGCCGACGCCGTACAGGGTCTCGATCGCCTTGAACTCCTGGTCGACTGCCCGGAACTTCTTGCGCAGGCGCTTGATGTGGCTGTCGATGGTGCGGTCGTCCACATAGCTGTCATGCGCGTAGGCGACATCCATCAGCTGATCGCGGGATTTCACGAAGCCCGGCCGCTGGGCGAGCGCATCGAGGATGAGGAACTCCGTGACCGTCAGCGCGACATCATGCCCGCCCCAGCGGACCCGGTGGCGGGCCGGGTCCATTTCCAGCTTGCCGCGCACGATGGGTTCGGTCGGAAAATCCTCTTCGTCCCGGAGGCCGCGCCGGTTTGCGGTCCGCCGCAGGACGGCGCGAATCCGCTCGATCAGAAGGCGCTGGCTGAAAGGCTTGCCGATATAGTCGTCGGCTCCCATTGCAAGGCCGAGCGCCTCGTCGATCTCCGTGTCCTTCGATGTGAGGAAGATGACCGGCAAGTCCGATTTCTCGCGGAGGCGGCGCAACATTTCCATGCCGTCCATGCGGGGCATCTTGATGTCGACGACGGCGAGATCAGGCGGATTCTCAAGCAGCGCCTTCAACCCGGCGGCACCGTCGGCATAGATCCTGGTGGAAAACCCTTCGGCCTGGAGCGCCAGGCTCACCGACGTCAGGATGTTGCGGTCATCGTCGACCAGCGCGATCGTGATGGTCATCGGCGATTGCACGCAACCAGCCGGAATGCTGCACGGTCTGTCATGCGGTCGGTGTATAGCTGCTAATGACGCCTGTTCCAAAGGTCGAAGTTTGAAGAGCTTCACACCGCATCTTCGGTTCGGTAGGGAACGCAGACATTCATGTGCGGTCGGGGCATGGCTTCGGGCGCATCTGGCGATGCTGCATTGGAGGAATTGATCGTGGCGACAGCAACCGGAACGGGGCTTGAAATCGGCGGCATGATGCTTGGTGCCCCTGTTCATCGCAACCTCGGGACAGCGCCCCTGCTTGAACTCGCCGTAAACCGGGGCGAAGGCCTGTTTTCGCAAGATGGCGCCTTCGTCGTCGAAACCGGCAATCATACCGGGCGCTCTGCGAACGACAAGTTCACCGTGAAGGATGCCGAGACTGCCGACACCGTATGGTGGGGCAAATTCAACAGGCCGATGGACCCGGCGCATTTTGCAGTGCTGAAAGCCGATTTCCTGAAAGCGCTGGCCGAAAAGGAAACATTGTTCGCGCAAGACCTGTTCGGCGGTTCACAGCCGGAATATCGCGTCAACGTCCGCGTCATCACCGAGTTCGCCTGGCATTCGCTGTTCATCCGCACGCTGCTGGTTCGCCCGACCGCCGCCGAGCTGGCCGGCTTTGCACCCGAATACACCATCATCGATCTGCCCAGCTTCAGGGCCGATCCGGCGCGCCACGGCAGCCGTTCGGAAACGGTCGTCGTCGTCAACTTCTCGGAAAAGCTGATCCTGATCGGCGGCACGAAATATGCCGGCGAAATGAAGAAGTCGGTTTTCGGCATATTGAACTATCTGCTGCCGACCAGGGGCGTGATGCCGATGCACTGCTCGGCAAATATCGGCCCNGAAGGCGATACGGCCGTGTTCTTCGGTCTTTCGGGCACCGGAAAGACAACGCTTTCCGCCGACGCCAGCCGCACGCTGATCGGCGACGACGAACATGGCTGGTCCGATACCGCGGTCTTCAATTTCGAAGGCGGCTGTTACGCCAAGATGATCCGCCTTTCGCCGACCGCAGAGCCGGAAATCTTCGCCACCACCAAAAGATTCGGCACCGTGCTGGAAAATGTGGTGATCGACCCCGTCACGCGCGAAATCGATCTCGACGACAACAGCCTTGCGGAAAACAGCCGCGGATCTTACCCGATCGAGTTCATCCCCAANGCCAGCGCCGACAACCTGGGGCCTGTTCCANGGAACATCATCATGCTGACGGCAGATGCGTTCGGCATCCTGCCTCCCATCGCCAAGCTGACCCCGGATCAGGCNATGTACCACTTCCTGTCGGGCTATACCGCCCGCGTGGCGGGCACCGAAATCGGCGTGACCGAGCCTGACGCCACCTTCTCGACCTGCTTTGGCGCTCCGTTCATGCCGCGCCACCCCAGCATCTATGGCAATTTGCTGAAGGAACGCATCGCAAGGGGAGGCGTGGACTGCTGGCTGGTGAACACCGGATGGACCGGGGGCCAATATGGCACCGGCAGCCGCATGCCGATCAATGTGACGCGCGCATTGCTGAACGCTGCGATCGACGGCAGCCTCAACAATGCCGCGTTCCGCCGGGATCCGTTCTTCGGCTTTGCCGTTCCGGTGAACGTGCCGGGCGTGGACAGCGCCATACTGGATCCGCGCTCCACATGGCCGGATGCAGCCGCCTATGATGAAAAGGCGCGTGCGCTGGTAAAGATGTTCGTGGCAAATTTCGCACAGTTCGAGGATCATGTGGAACAGGGCGTCCTTGAAGCGGCACCAAAGGCCGCCTGACATTGGTGGCCGAACCCGCGCGCCACAACGATGCCCCCGGATGAAACGCAGTGAAGCCTGACAGTGAAGCCTGACAGTGAAGCCTGAAATGGCGCGATTCGTTTTCGAGGATCCTGATGCCGCCGCAACGCCGAAGCAATGACTGGGGATTTCCCCGCTGGCGGCCCTATGAAGGCACTGGCCGCACACCGGATGCACAACGCAGCTGCGACCGGGAAGGCTGCGCCAGGCCGGGAAACTGCCCCGCCCCAAAGGCGCCCAACAAGCCGGACCGCTGGTATTTCTGCGAAGCCCATGCAGCGGAATACAACAGCCGCTGGAATTACTTCGATGCGCTGACGGATGACGAAGCCGCGGAACAGGAAGCCGGCGAACAGCGAAGCGCACGCTCTTATGAACGGGCGAAACACTGGGCCTGGGGCGAGGGCGACGGCAGCCGCAGCCGCGCCGAGATGGATGCCCTGAGGCTGTTCGAACTGCCGGTCGATGCAGATGAGGCACAGGTGAAGGCCGCGCACCGGCGGATGGCCAAGGCCAATCACCCCGATCTAAACCCGGGCGACACCGAGGCCGCAACCCGGTTCCATGCAGCGCAGGCGGCCTATGAGGTGCTGCGCAATGCAGCGGAACGGCGCGCCGCCATTCGCTGACCCGGCTGTCCGGGTTGCAGAAAAATGCGCCGTTCCCGGCCATGGCGGAAGGGCCCGGCGGGAACATGGGCACATATGTTGCTGCAAGATGAGCATCCGCCACCTTGCCAAGCGGATATTCGCGCTCTAGCCAGCACGCCTCGTGTCAGACATCGTCACCACCCTCACTTCGCCCGTCATTCTCTTCTTCGTCCTGGGGGCGCTGGCGTCGCTCGCGCGATCAGACCTCAGCATTCCCGACAGCGTGTCGAAGGGCATGGCGCTCTATCTGATGGCGGCGATCGGCCTGAAGGGCGGCGTCGAGGTCTCCGCCGCAGGGCTCGACCCGCAAATGCTCATCACGGGCCTTGCGGGCCTCATCCTCAGCTTCGGCCTGCCGTTCATGGGGTTCCTCCTGTTGCGCCGTCTGGGCGGGCTGGGCCGTGTCGACGCCGGTGCCGTATCGGCCCATTATGGCTCGGTCTCGGTTGTGACCTTCGTGACCGGTGTCGCCGTGCTGCAGGGGGTCGGCATGGCGCCTGCGGGCTGGATGGTGGCGGTTCTGGCGCTGATGGAAACACCGGCCATCATCGCAGGCCTGCTGCTGGCGCGGGGCTCTCTGGGGGGGCTTGGCAGCACCCGCAATCCCGAAGGCCGCGGCGAACACAGCGTGTGGCGCGAAGTGCTGCTGAACGGGTCGGTGGTGCTGCTGGTCGGTGCGTTCCTGATCGGAGTTGTGGCAGGCAAGGACGGTTTCCAGCCTGTCTCCTTTTTCTTCAACGATCTGTTCCGCGGCGTGCTGTGCCTGTTCCTGCTCGACATGGGCCTGCTGGCAGCCCGCAGGCTCCGGGAAGCCCGCAGCCTGACATTGTCGCTTGCCTTTCTGGCGATCCTGATACCGCTGCTGAATGCATCGATTGCGCTGCTGGTATCCATGCTGATCGGCCTGACGGGCGGCACTGCTGCTGCGTTCCTGATCCTGTGCGCATCGGCGAGCTACATTGCCGTTCCCGCCGCCCTGCGTCTGGCGCTGCCGGACGCCGATGCCGGGCTTTACCTGGCGATGTCTCTGGCCATCACCTTCCCGTTCAACATCATTCTGGGCATCCCCCTCTATATCTGGGCGGTGCAGATACTCGGCTGACACCAGGGCTGGATGACGATGGATCATCGCCACCCAGCTTCGGCCGACCTCCGGTTCCAGGCGATGCCTGCCAGGCCTCGGGCCGTCAGGCCATGCTGGCCTGACCGCCGAACCGGCCTTGCCGGGCGAGCATCAGGATCCGATCCTTGACCGCCAGTTTCAGCTTCTTCAGCCGCATCACGCGTGTCTCATCCGGAAGCCGGTTCGCCCGCTCGACGGCCAGTTCACGCTCCAGACGGGCATGACGACGCTTAAGATTGTCCAGAATTATCATCGGGCTATCTCCTTCGACTGCGGATCCCCCATGGTGCTGGAAATGGCCCCGTCGTCCGACGATTCAATGCCCATCAGCCCAATTCATGACGATTTCAGAAGCGCCATCAACCGGGCGCCGCCCGCCTCAGTAATGGATCGCGCGTCCATAGGCGTCGAGCACGCTCTCATGCATGGTTTCGCTCAGCGTCGGGTGCGGAAAGATGGTCGCCATCAGTTCAGCCTCGGTCGCTTCGCACTGGCGGGCGATGACATAGCCCTGGATCAGCTCGGTGACTTCGGCGCCGACCATGTGCGCGCCCACAAGAGCGCCGGTCCTCGCGTCGAACACGGTCTTCACCAGTCCCTCGGATTCGCCCAGCGCAATGGCCTTGCCGTTGCCGATGAAGGGGAATCGGCCGATCTTCACGTCGATCCCGGCCTCCCTCGCCTTTTCCTCGGTCAGGCCGACGCTGGCGACCTGCGGCCGCGAGTAGGTGCAACCTGGAATGTTCGACTTGTCCATCGGGTGCGCATGGGAATAATGCGCGATCTTTTCCACCGCGACGACAGCTTCGTGGCTTGCCTTGTGG
>JGI24125J20156_1000450_pt1 | contig 10407 bp, 6 predicted proteins | sample Subbio12Aug_8Bad_FD_20156 | JGI IMG/M metagenome (IMG submission 20156) | reverse complement strand
GCAGGTTCCGATGTCGGCTGCTGCCGCCGCCGGGCTGGCGCGCGGCGCTTCCGCCAGTGTCGAATTCCGTGATGGCGCGGCCCCGCCAATGGCTGCCCATGTTACCGAGATCGCCGGTCGCGCAGACCCTCGAACAGGAACATTCAAGGTCGAATTTGCGCTTCCTTTTGATCCCGCGCTTCGTTCCGGCCAGATCGCCGATGTCCGCTTGCCGCGAACCCGGAGTGGCGCGCCGTTGATGATTCCTGCAAGTGCCTTGTTCGCGGCTCGCGCGGACGAGGGCTTTGTCTGGCGCTTTGACAGGGCGACAGGGAAAGTCTTGTCCGCCATGGTCATCATCGGCGCTGTCACGGATGGAGGGGTGGAAGTCCATTCCGGTCTGGCGCGCGGCGATCTGATAGTCGCCGCCGCTGTCGCTTCCTGAGCCACATCTCATGCACGGCCTTGTCGCTTTTGCGGTTCATCGATGGCAGGTCACGCTGGTTGTCTTTGCGCTGGCTGTCGCCCTTGGGGCGCAGGCCTTCCTTTCGATCCCGCGCTCCGTCGATCCGCATTTCAAGGCGCCGGTCGTTAGCGTGATTGCAATTCTGCCCGGCGCTGATCCGAAAGACATTGAGCAGACAGTTTCCAAGCCGATTGAAGAAGTTCTATCAAGTCTTGATAATATAAGGATATTACAATCATCTTCTACTGATGGGCAAGCTGTCGTGGTGGCTGACTTCACATGGGGAAGTGATTCCGACCGCAATTTTGATGAAGCAGTGCGCGAGGTCAATGCAATCCGGGAAAGTCTTCCTCAGGGGCTTCAGAGCCTTGAATTCAGGCGTTTCCGCACGACCGAAGCAGTTGTCGTTCAATATGCCATCGTCTCTGAAACGGCATCGTGGCGGCGGATGGAAAAGATCGGCCGGGATCTGGAGGAGGCGTTCCAGCGCCAGCCCGGCGTGCGGCCAGCGCCAGCCCGGCGTGCGGGAGGCCCGGCTATGGGGCGTGCCAAGGCCCGAGATCCGGGTTTCCGTTGATCTGGGGCGTCTTGCGGAACTGGGAATCCCGGTCACCCTGGTAACCGATGCCCTGCGCGTCGGCGGAACCGATCTTCCGCCCGGTGCGCTGCGATCCGGCGAGCGGCGTTTCAATCTCAGGGCGGGTGGCGCCTTTCGCGATATCGCCGAAGTCCGCGCGGTTCCGCTGCGTGTCGAGGACGGGCGCATCGTTCGTGTCGGCGACATTGCCGATGTCGGCTGGGATACGGCCGAGCGAAGTCATGTCGCGCGGTTCAACGGCAAGCGCGCAATCTGGGTGACGGCGACCCAGAAAGACGGGGCGAATGTGTTTGATGTGCAAGAGGCGCTGACGACCGTGGCGCAGGAACATGCTCGGACCCTGCCGCCCGACATGCAGATGGAAATCGCGTTCGATCAATCGGATGATGTGCGCCGCAAGCTGGCGCAACTGGCGCGCGACTTCGGGATCGCGCTGGCGCTGGTGCTTGTCACGCTGTTGCCGCTCGGTCCGCGCGCTTCTGCCATTGTCATGGTCTCGGTTCCGCTGAGCCTGGCGATCGGCATGCTGGTGATGTGGCTTCTGGGCCATACCCTCAACCAGATAGTGATAGCCGGTTTCATCCTGGCCCTGGGCTTGCTGGTCGATGATTCCATAGTCGTGGTCGAGAATGTCTCCCGTCATCTGCGGATGGGTTACACCCGATTGGCCGCCGCCCTTGCCGGAACCCAGCAGATCGCAGCCGCTGTCATTGGCAGCACGGCGGTGCTGGTGTTCGCCTTTCTTCCGCTGACAGCGCTGCCCGAAGGTGCCGGAAAATTCTCGCTCGGCTTGCCCCTGGCGGTGATCGCGACCGTTACGGCATCCATGGTCGTTTCGCTGACAATCGTTCCCTTCCTTGCGTCCCGCATCCTGCCGAGGAAGGAGAAAGAGGAAGGCAACCGTTTCCTGCAAGTGGTTCAGGCCGGAATTCAGCGTTTCTATGCGCCCGTGCTGCACCGGGCGCTGGAATGGCCGAAGACCGCGCTGGCAGCGGCCATGGCCCTGTGCATTTCGGCCCTTGGCCTTGTGCCGCTGCTGGGAACAAGCCTGTTTCCAGCAGCCGACGTGCCCTATTTCCTGGTCGAAGTGGAGACCTCCGAGGGGAAGGATCTGGGGGCGACCGCGCGCGCCGTCGACTTTGTCGACAGGACATTGGCGAACGAGCCCCTGGTCGTGAACAGAATGGCAAATGTGGGGCGCGGCAACCCGCAGATCTACTACAATGTCCGCGAAGTCGCGCAGCAATCCAACTTCGGTGTCGTGGCGGTAACGCTTGCGGAATGGCACCCTGAGGAAGGGCCGGAGCTGATCGCCCGCCTTCGTGAACGCTTTGCCGCATATCCCGAAGCGCGTATCACCATTGCCCCCTTCCAGAACGGAGCGCCGATGAGGGCGCCCATCGAATGGTTCATCACCGGCCCCGATCTGGCGGTGCTGAAGGCGATTTCCCTGCAGGCAGAAGCGGCGCTCAGGGAAACGCCCGGTACGCGGGATGTCCGCAACCCCATGGCGTTCGACCGCCTCGATCTCGATCTGGGACTGGATGCCGACAAGGCCGCGCTGCTTGGCGTCTCTCCGGCTGCGGTACGCAGGGTAACGCGGCTTGCGCTCGCCGGGGAAGCAGCGGGGCGGTACCGCGACGCCGAGGGCGACAGCTTCGACGTGGTTGTCCGGCTGCCCCTGGAGCGGAATGGCGAGATGCTGTCTCGGCCAGGAAATGAGCCCATCGGCGCCTTGCAGTCGGTCGAGGCGCTCGGTCGTGTCTATGTGCCGACGATATCGGGGAGTGCGGTGCCCCTGCTGGCCATCGCCACGCCGCGGATCTCGAGCGGCCCCGCCTCCATCGACCGTTATGGCCAGCAGCGCAGCGTGGCGCTGACGGCCAATGTGGGCAGCGGCTTCCTGACATCGAGGGTCAACGCCGATTTCGGCGAGCGCCTGGCTCAGATCGACCTGCCGCCCGGCTATGCGATCGTGGAAGGCGGCGAGGCCCAGCTCCAAGCCGAGAGCTTCAGTGGCCTCGGGGGTATCATTCTGCTTGGAGTGTTCGGCATCATTGCCGTGCTGGTGCTGGAGTTCGGTCGTTTCCGGGAAACCGCGGTCGTCGCGGGCGTGATACCACTTGGCATGTTCGGCGGGCTTGTTGCGCTCTTGGTCACCGGGAACAGCATCAGCTACACTGCGATCATCGGGTTCGTTGCTCTGATCGGGATCGAGATCAAGAATTCTATCCTGCTCGTCGATTTCGCATCGCAGCTCCGCGCGCAGGGGATGGCACTTCGGCCGGCGGTCGAGCGGGCAGGGGAGGTGCGCTTCCTGCCCGTGCTGCTGACAAGCGTGACCGCGGTTTTCGCTCTGTTGCCGCTCGCGCTGTCGGACTCGGGCCTTTACTCGCCCATGGCCTGGGTCATCATCGGCGGGCTGATTTCATCAACCTTGTTCAGCCGGGTCGTCACGCCCGTGATGTATCTGCTGCTGGTGAAAAATGCGCCGCCGGTTGAGAGGGTTGCAAACGCCCCTCCGCCTTTGCCCGAGATGTGATGCCGCGCCCCGGCTGGCTGACCGGCTCCGGTCGGCGGGACGCGGCGTCAGTTCCGGGTTCCGTTGCCACCTGCGGGCTCCGGCGGCTTGCGCCATGCGGCGCGATACTCCGCGACGGCCTCGCGGGCCGGTGTGAACGGGACAAGTTCGGCAACCGGAGCGCAGCATCCGGCAAGTCGGAGCGCGCCGAGCAGGACAAGATCGGCGGTGCAGCGCCCGACCGGGGAAGGCCAGAGAAACCGCGCAAGGGCGGCACCGAAGATTTCGTCATGTGCGGCCGGGCCGTCGAGCAGCAGCGGGCCGCCGACCCCTAGAATATCTAGCATTTCCATGGTCATAAGCGACAGATAGAGGCTTATCGCCGCTTGGCGTTCGGCGGCGCCGTCCGGGCGTCTGGCCCAGTTTCCCCGGCGGCCGGCGAACGGGCCTCCATGGCCGCCAAATCCCGCGCGCGGCACGGCATCGCCGGCAATGACAGCCTCGATCGCGCCCGCGCATGTGCCGGGCAGCGGATCTGCGCCGGCCAGCAGTTCGCGCTCGCGGCCGCCCATGAAGCGCGCCGAGGGCACTGGCTTGCCCGCAGGGTCGATGTTCACCAGCACGTCGCGATGCTCGAGCGCCGGATCGGGCCATGCCGCGCCGGGCGCCATCGCGATGAACCAGGTCCCGGTGCTGAGGAGGGAAGCCGATCGATGGATTCCAGCGAGGCTGCGGGCACCGTGAAGCGCGGCGTTGCTGTCGTGGATTCCGCACAGGATGCGCGTCGGCCCGAGGCCGGTGCGCCGCTGCCACTCGGGGGAGAGAGGGCCGAGCACTTCGGAAGCCGGAATCAGGGGCGGCAGCCGGGCGGCCCAGCCGCGCTGGACGGCGAGATCGCTCGGGGCTGCCGCCCTCGGGAACCAGAGATCGGTGTGGCAGCCAAGGCTCGACAGCTCTGCGCCCTGCTCGCCGCACAGGCGCCACGCCCAGAACTGCGGCAGCAGCAGCAGGCGCGCGGCGGCGGGCCAGATGAAACCGTCCGCCTCCAGCCGGTGGAGCTGCGCACCCAGGTTGAGCCCGAGCGGCATGGCCGGCGAGCCGCTGTGCAGAAAGGGATCCCGTTGCGCCCGATAGGCGGCCAGGCACCCGGCGCCCGGATCCAGCTCATAATCCACAGGCGGGATAAGGATGCGCTCTCCGGCGACGATGGCGGCAGCCGCCCCGTGCGCGACGGGGACGATCGCATCCACCGGGCCGAGCCGGGCGAAATCCCTAAGCCCGGCTTCCAGCAGATTCTCGACGCCGTCGCTGTCGAGGAAGCGGCCGGCGCGATTGGCATGAACCATGCGGGAAAGCACCGCGCCATCCGCTGCGACGAGCGTCAGCTTGGCATGGGTCTTGCCGACATCCAGAACCGCGACCCGTTCCATCCCGTTTTCTGTCGCCCTCTCGATGCGCCGTCGGGAAACACCTATCTCATGCCCTGCCCGATTTCTATCGTTTTCTATTGAAAAAGATTGTTTTTGCAGCCATGGGTTTCGAGTGATGCATCCGATCCTTAGCCAACATGGGGCTCCTGCCGCAACCGCTGGTCTCTTTGCAGTGCCGGATTCGCGCTGGGATGCGTCGCATGCGGCCTCGCTCGATCCGGTCGGCCTTCTGGTCTATCGCTCGAATCTGCTCGGGCAGGATCTTTCGATCACCAATTACGGCGGCGGCAACACTTCGGCCAAGCTGGAAGGGCTCGACCCGCTGAGCCGTGAGCCAGCGAAGGTGCTGTGGGTTAAGGGATCCGGCGGCGATCTGGGCTCCATGGGTGAGGACGGGTTCGCCACGCTCTGTCTTGACCGGCTGCGCCAGCTGGAAAGCCATTATGGCGGCCCGGCCGACGAAGACCGCATGGCGCACCTGCTCGGCCATTGCACCTACGGCCTCAATCCGCGTGCAGCCTCCATCGATACGCCGCTTCACGCGCTCCTTCCCGCCTCGCACATCGACCATTTGCATCCGGATGCCGTCATCGCCCTTGCCGCTGCCGGGGATGGCGAAGCCGCTGTCGGCTCCCTGTGGGGCGGGCGCGTGGGCTGGCTGCCCTGGATGCGTCCCGGCTTTGGGCTGGCGTTGATGCTGCGCGGCTTTGCCGCCCGCAACCCGCAGGCCGTTGGCGCGGTGCTTGCCGGTCACGGGCTCATCTGCTGGGCCGACAGTGCAGAGTCCTGTTATCGGCTGAGCCTGGAGCTGGTGGGGGATGCCGCCCATTTCCTCAACGGGCGGCTGGCAGGGCGCGCGCTGTTCGGCGGCCTGCAGGTCGCACCCCTTGCCGCAGCGGATCGGCGGGCGGCGCTTGTGCGCCTGTTGCCGCGGCTGAGGGGCCTGCTGCGGACCGACCAGCTGAAGGTGGCCCATGTGGCCGACGATGACGAGACCATGGCGTTCGTCGGCTCGGCCGATTGCGCGCGGCTGGCCGATATCGGCACATCCTGTCCCGATCACTTTCTTCGCACCAAGATCCGGCCGCTGCTGCTCGATCCGGATCGGCTGGACGACGGGGAATGGCTCGCCGCCGCGATTGCCCGCTACCGCGCGGACTATGCCGCCTATCATGCCCGCCATGCCGGGGCCGATGATCCGCCGCTGCGCGATGCCGATCCGGTCGTCCTGCTGCTTCCCGGCATCGGCCGGATCGCGTTCGCCCGCGATCGCGCCACTGCACGCATTGCATCGGAATTCTATGGCAATGCAATCAACGTGATGCGCGGTGCGGAGGCGCTGGGCGGCTATCATGGCCTCGACGAGCGCGAAGCCTTTCGCATCGAATATTGGGCGCTCGAGGAGGCCAAGCTCAGGCGGCTGCCGCCGCCGCTGCCTCTGGCCGGGCGCATCGCTCTGGTGACGGGCGCAGCCGGAGCCATCGGTCGGGCAAGCGCACACCGCCTGGCAGCCGATGGCGCCTGCGTGCTGTTGACCGACATCGACGCTGCGGGTCTGGATCTTGTGACGACCGAACTGTCGCGGGCGTTCGGCCACGACCGGCTGCGATCCCATGTCGCCGATGTGGCCGACGAGACGAGCCTGGCGGACGCCTTCGCAGCGGCCGTGCTGGCATTCGGCGGGCTCGACATACTGGTTGCCAACGCCGGAATCGCGTCTGCCGCGCCGATCGCGGATACCGATCTTGCCCTGTGGCGCCGCAATCACGACATTCTCGCCCAGGGCTATTTCCTGTGCGCCCGGTCAGCCTTTCCGCTGATGCGTGCGGGCGGCGGCGGTGCAATCGTCTTCATCGGCTCCAAGAATGCCGTCGCGGCCACCCCCAATGCCTCGGCTTATTCCTCGGCCAAGGCGGCGGCGCTTCATCTCGCACGCTGTCTTGCGCTTGAGGGCGCGCCCGACGGCATCCGGGTGAATGTGGTCAATCCCGATGCCGTCATCCGTGGTTCGCGCATCTGGGACGGCGCGTGGCGGCGCGAGCGGGCGGAGGCGCACGGAATCGATGCCGGCGCCGCGCTTGAGGAGCATTATCGCCAGCGTTCGCTGCTGAAGGTGCATGTGCTGCCCGAGGATGTAGCCGAGGCCGTCGCCTATTTCGCGTCGGACCGTTCCGCGAAATCGACGGGAAACATGCTGAATGTCGATGCCGGCAATGCGCAGGCGTTCAGCCGGTAACCGATGGCCGCGCAGATGCCCCTTTGCGAAGACGCCATTGCCGGCTGGAACGCGCCCCTGCTTGGCGATGTCCGCGCAGATTATGACATGCTTGGTAATCGGCTGGCACGGCGCGGGATTGCGATCGATGCGCTTGCTGCCCGGCTTGCCGGTTTTTCGGTTGCGCTGCCGAGCTGGGGTCTTGGCCGCGGGGGCACGCGCTTCGCGAAGTTTCCGCTTCCGGGTGAGCCGACCGGCATCCACGAAAAGCTCGAGGACTGCGCCGTCGTGCAGCAGCTGGGGCGCACGACGCCGCGCGTCTCGCTGCACCTGCCCTGGGACAAGGTGGACGACTGGCGCGGGCTGCGACAGGAGGCCGGGGCGCTTGGCCTCAGTTTCGACGCCGTCAACTCGAACAGCTTCCAGGATCAGCCGGGCCAGCCCCTGAGCTATGCAGCCGGCAGCCTGGCCGCGACCGATCCGGCGGTGCGAAGCCAGGCGATCCGGCACAATCTGGACTGCATCGAGGCCGGTGTCGCTCTGGGATCGGGCGCCATAACCATATGGATCGGCGACGGCGGCAATCTGCCCGGCCAGCAGAATCTCGCACGCGCGCTCGACCGTTATATCGAGGCCGCGCGGGTCATTCACGAGGCCCTGCCCGACGGCTGGCGGATGTTCCTCGAGCACAAGCTGTATGAGCCCGCCTTCTACACGACCGTTGTTGCCGATTGGGGGACAAGCCTGATGGCGGCCCAGGAGATCGGGCCGCGCGCAAGCTGCCTCGTCGATCTTGGCCACCATGCGCCGACCGTCAACATCGAGCAGATCGTGGCGCGGCTGGCGCGGGCGGGCCGGTTGGGCGGGTTCCATTTCAACGACAGCAAATATGGCGACGACGATCTTGATGCAGGCGCCATCAACCCGCACCAGCTGTTCCTGGTGATGAACGAACTGGTGGAAGCCCATGGATTGCCCGGTTTCGACCCCGCCTACATGATAGACCAGTCCCACAATGTGACCGATCCGATCGAAAGCCTGCTGTCTTCGGCCGAGGCGATTCAGACCGCCTGGCTCAAGGCCTGGCTGGTCGACCGCGAGGCGCTCCACGCCGCGCAGGAGACGAACGACGCAATGCTGGCCTTTCGGACCCTGCGCGACGCCTACGCAACCGACGTCCGGCCGATCATCGCGGGGGTCAGGGCCGATGCCGGGGGAGCAGTGGATCCGATCCGCGCCTATCGCGCATCGGGCTGGCGGGCCGAAAAAGCTCGGGAACGCAAGGCGGCGGCAAGTGCGCCGGGTATCGTTTGAGCGGTTTCTGCTTGCAACCGCGGGCGTTGCTGCCGAAAAGGCCGGCAACCACGGGGGCTCGCAATGCACGCTACTGATCGCGACCGGATCATCATCGACGCCATTGCCGAACGGGGCTTCGCATCGTTCCGCGAACTCGACCGGCTGCTCGACGCCAGCCCGGCAACCATCCGCCGGGATCTCGACCGGCTGCAGCGTCTGGGGCGCCTCGTTCGCGTTCGCGGTGGCGCGCGCGGGCCCGAAGCGGGCGGCAACGACCGGTTGCTGGGCACGCCCTTCCACGAAAATGTCGACCGGATGGCGGCGGAAAAGGCGCGGATCGGTCGCGCGGCGGCCGAACTTTGCGCCGCGGGATCCTCGATCATAATCGATGGCGGCACCACCACCTACATGATGTGCCGGCATCTGGGCCATCTCGGCCTGCAGGTGCTGACCAACAGCCTGCACATCGTTTCGGCCCTGTTGCCGCAGCCGCACACGCGCGTTTCGGTTCCGGCGGGCAATATTTTCCGCGAACAGAACATCATCCTGTCGGCCTTCGACGACGACGGCACATCCAGTATCCGGGCGGTATCCATGTTCATGGGTGCTGCGGGCATCGGGCCTTACGGGCTGATGCAGATAGATCCGCTGCTGATGCAGGCCGAACGGCGGCTGCTGGCCCGTGCCGATTCGCTCATCGTTCTCGTCGACAGCTCCAAGTTCAACCAGACGGCCGGGCACCGGCTGGTGCCGCTTGAACGCATTTCGGTGCTTGTGACCGATTCCGGGCTTGCACCAGCCCATCGCGCCATGNTGGAAGCAGCGGGCGTGCGCCTCGTTCTGGCCTGATTTTGCGTCTTTTTCGCGACCCGGATCGGNTGAACGGAGGGCATCTTCGCGAACGAACGGGTTTGGCGCGGCCTGTGCAGAAACGATCAGAATAAAACAAATTCAACCGNCATATTGCACAATCGTTCAATANCGGNCAATCCTGATGGCTGATCGCTCTGGCAAAGGGAGGATGGGCGGTGCTGAATGATGATCCCGATCATGNTCCGCAGCCGGCTCCACGCCCGATGCAGAACCCGACCCGGAATCCGCGGCTCGATGCGGATCTGCTGCCCATCGCCGAACGGATGCGGCCGCAGCCCGATACCGGCGCGAGCTTCGATCCCGCAAGGCTGCGGGGCGCGCCGCCTCCGATCTTCGCCTTCCTCAACCGGGATCCGCCCGCGCTGGCCAGGGCCGAGACCATGACTCTCCCCGGCCGGTTCGGGCCGCGGCGCGTCAGGCTCTATGATGCACGGCCCGACGGGAAACCGCGGCCGACGCTGATCTGGTTTCACGGCGGCGGGTGGGTCGGGGGCAGCATCGATCTCGAGGACGTGGCGTGCCGGGAGCTGGCGCGATCGAGCGGCTGCGCAATCCTGTCGGTCGACTATGTCCTGGCACCCGAGCATCCCTTTCCGCAGCCTCTGGAAGACTGTGTCGATGCCGTCCGCCAGGCGCGGGCGCTGAGCGAGCTGCTGGGGATCGACCCGGAGCGCATCGCGGTGGGCGGCGCTTCGGCGGGCGCCAATCTTGCGCTGGCCGCCGCCTTGCGCATGCGCGACGATGGCGACCGGCCGATCCGCTTCCTCCTTCTGCACTATGGGGTCTATGCCCGCCGCACCGACACGGCTTCGCACGAGGCGCATGGCGGCGGCCTGTACATGCCGACGACGGCGATGATGGAAGGCTTCTGGTCGGCCTATCTGGGGGGGAATGCGAAGCCCCGCGATCCAGGGGCCGAACCGCTGCATGCGGAGCTTTCCGGCCTGCCGGCTGTTTTTCTGACGGCAGCCGGCCATGATCCGCTGCGCGACGATTCGGTGGACCTTGCCGTTCGCCTCGTCGAGGCGG
>JGI24125J20156_1000447_pt1 | contig 10504 bp, 10 predicted proteins | sample Subbio12Aug_8Bad_FD_20156 | JGI IMG/M metagenome (IMG submission 20156) | reverse complement strand
TCTAAACGGGGAAGCCGAGGGCTCTGAGCTCGTCGGTCAGGCTTTCGGCGCTGGTGAAATGGTGGCCGAGCCAGCCGGCCGCGCGGGCGCCTTCCACATTGGCGACATTGTCGTCGACGAAGATCGCATCGCCATTTCCCAGCCCGAATCGCGCGCGCGCGAGCGCATAGATAGCGGGATCGGGCTTCATGAGCTGCTCTGCGCCTGACACCACGATGTCCCGGAAATGATCGAAGATCGGCGCGGTTGGCCGGAACATCGCCCAGAATTCAGCCGAGAAATTGGTGATTCCGAAGATCGGAACCCCGGCGGCCGCAAGTGCCCGGACGATCGCATGGGTGCCGGCTATCGGTTCGGGAATGGTTTCCAGCCAGCGCGGGCCATAAAGCGCGATCAGGTCGCTCTCTTCTGGATGGAGCGCCATCAGTTCGGCGCTGGTTTCGGCAAACGGCCGGCCCATGTCGTGCTGGAAGTGCCAGGCCCGCGTCACGACATGCGACAGGAACCAGTCGAGCCGATCATGGTCCGGGATCAGCTTTGCATAGAGGTAGCGCGGGTCCCAGTCGTAAAGAACATGGCCGACGTCGAAGACGACGGCCCCCGGCGGGGTCTGGACGGAAGCGGCGGCCTCTCGCTGCCGGGCAGGCACGCTTGTGCTCAGCCCTGGCGGGCCTTGAACCTGCGGTTCGTCTTGTTGATGACATAGGTGCGGCCGCGGCGGCGGATCACACGATTGTCACGGTGCCGCCCCTTGAGCGACTTCAGGCTGTTGCGGATCTTCATGGCCGGTCCTTGGGGATTCGAATGAGCCGGGGCGCATAGGCCGGAGCTGCGTTGAAGTCAATCTTGCGACTTGCCCCCAGGCCTCCGGTTTGCCCCAGGGTTGGCCAGACGGGGGCCGGCCTGCTAGGCGCGGCGTCATGGCCATCAGCATCACGAGTGCCTTCGATTCGGGCAATATCGAAGTCGTCGACCACCCGGCGGCGGACCATGTGCGGCTTCGCATCAGGAAGGATGCCGGCGGCGAATTTTTCCAGTGGTTCCATTTCCGGGTTGCTGGCGTGCGCGGGGTTCGTGTCCGGCTCGACATCATGGGGCTTGGCGAATCCGCCTATCCGGGCGGCTGGCCGCATTATCGCGCCCGCTTTTCCCATGACCGCGAGACCTGGCTTCAGGCCGATACCAGCTATGCTGGCGATATCGACGGCGGCACGCTTTCGATCCGCCTCGAGCCGACGGGCGATTTTGTCTGGTGCGCCTATTTCGCGCCCTATTCGATGGAACGGCATCATGATCTGGTTGCCCGCATGGCGCTGAAGCCGGGGGTGTCCGCAATCGTGCTCGGCCATTCGCTCGATGGCCGGCCGATCGACTGCCTGGAACTGGGCGAGGGGCCGCGGCAGGTCTGGCTCTATGCCCGCCAGCATCCGGGCGAAAGCATGGCGGAATGGTGGGCGGAAGGCGCGCTGGAGGAACTGACCGATCCGGCATCTCCCGTCGCCCGGACGTTGCTGACAAAGGCGCGGTTCCATGTCGTTCCCAACATGAACCCCGATGGCACATTCCGGGGATATCTGCGCACCAATGCAGCGGGCGCCAACCTCAACCGCGAATGGGCGAACCCGACTGCGGCGCGATCGCCCGAAGTGTTGTGCGTGCTGGAGCGGATGCGCGAAACGGGTGTCGATTTCGCGCTCGATGTCCATGGCGATGAAACGCTGCCTCATGTGTTCATCGCCGGGTTCGAGGGAATCCCTTCCGTCACCGGGCGGCAGCTTGCCCTGCTGCACGCCTACAGGGCGCGGCTGGCTGTCCACAGCCGGGATTTCCAGACCAAGGTGGGATATCCTGTCACGCCCGCGGGGAAGGCGAACCTGTCGATGTCGACCAATGCGGTCGCCGAGCGGTTCGGCTGCGTATCCGCGACACTGGAAATGCCCTTCAAGGATGCCGACGATCTGCCCGATCCGATCCACGGCTGGTCGCTTCTGCGGTCCAGGGCGCTTGGCCGCGCCTGTCTTGCCGCCCTTGCCGATATCGCAGACGACCTTCGCTGAGAGGAAATCATGTCGCAGCTTGTGTTGATCCGCCACGGCCAGTCGGTCTGGAACCTTGAAAACCGCTTCACCGGCTGGTGGGATGTGGACCTCACAGAAAAGGGCACGGCCGAAGCGCGCGCAGCAGGCGTCGCCCTGAAGGCGGCCGGGTTCGATTTCGACATTGCCTTCACCAGCGTGCAGACCCGCGCCATCCGGACGCTGAACCTGGTGCTGGAAGAAATGGGGCGGCTGTGGCTGCCGGTCATCAAGGACTGGCGCTTCAATGAACGGCACTATGGCGGCCTGACCGGGCTCGACAAGGCGGAAACGGCCGCAAGGCACGGCGAGGAGCAGGTGCGGATATGGCGCCGCAGCTTCGATGTGCCGCCACCGCTGCAGGAAAGGGGCAGCAGGTTCGATGTATCCGGGGATCGGCGCTATGCGGGGTTTGCCGTGCCGCAGGCCGAAAGCCTGAAGGACACGATCGCGCGCGTGCTGCCGGCCTATGAAGAGCTGGTCGTGCCGCAGCTTGGTGCAGGCAGGCGGGTGGTGATCGCCGCCCACGGCAATTCGCTTCGAGCGCTGGTGAAGCATCTGTCGGGCATTTCGGATGCGGATATCGTGCATTTCGAGATTCCAACCGGGGTGCCGATCATCTACACGCTGGACGCCGGGCTCAATGCTGTCGATCGCCGCTTTCTTGCCATCGGCTGAGAGTCTGGAAACCGGCTGCCACTTGCCATAAGGCCGCCCGGGCCTTTAGGGCCCCATTTTTGCGGGAAGGGTGCCAATGCCGCCAAAGCCGCCGATGCCGGGCGTGGCCGTCGGGATAATCATGGGCAGCACGTCCGACTGGGAGACGATGCGCCACGCAGCCGAGACGCTTTCGGCGCTCGATCTGCCGCATGAGGTGAAGGTCGTGTCCGCCCACCGGACACCCCGACGGATGGTGGCCTATGCCGAAGCAGCCGAGGCGCGCGGGCTCAAGGTCATCATTGCGGGCGCGGGCGGCGCTGCGCATCTGCCGGGGATGGTGGCAAGTCTGACGGCGTTGCCCGTTCTGGGAGTTCCGGTGCAGTCGGCGGCGCTTTCGGGCATGGATTCGCTGCTTTCCATCGTGCAGATGCCGGCCGGCATTCCTGTCGGAACGCTCGCCATCGGCAAGGCCGGGGCGGTGAATGCCGCGCTGCTGGCGGCGGCGATGCTCGCCACGACGGATGCCCCCCTTTCGGCCAGGTTGAAGGCATGGCGCCAGCGCCAGACCGATGCGGTCGCCGATGCACCCTGACAGCGCGCGATGACACAGGCTGTCGCTCCGGTGCCGCCGGGCAGCACCATCGGCATTCTGGGCGGCGGTCAGCTCGGCCGGATGCTGGCGCTGGCAGCGGCTCGGCTCGGCTACAGCGTCCATGTGTTCGCGCCCGAGGCGGAGCTGGTCGCCGCTGACGTGAGCGCGGCCGTGACGCGCGCCGACTACCGCGACCGGGAAGCGCTGTCGGCCTTTGCGGTTTCGGTCGAAGTCATCACCTATGAGTTCGAGAATGTGCCCTCGGATGCGGTGGCCTTCCTTGAAACCCTGCGACCGGTAAGGCCCGGCCATCCGGCGCTCGATGTCTCGCAGGACCGGCTGAGCGAAAAGCGGTTCGTCCAGGGGCTGGGCGGAAAGCCGGCACCCTATTGGGTGGTGGACAGCCTTGCCGATCTCGAGGCTGCCCTTGCGGTTTCCGGCCTGCCCGCGATCCTCAAGACGCGGCGTTTCGGCTATGACGGCAAGGGGCAGGCGCGAATCGCATCGATTGGCGATGCCGCCGCTGCATTTGCAGATCTTGGCGGCGGCGATCTCATCCTCGAAGGCTTTGTGCGGTTCGAGGCCGAGTTCTCGATCATCCTGGCCCGTTGCCCGAACGGCGCCGAACAGCATTACCCGGCCTGTCTCAACACCCATGCGGGCGGCATCCTGTCGGAAAGCCGGGTGCCTGCGGTCGGCCTCGATCCTGCCCATGTGGCGGCCGCCACGGCTCTGGTGGTGCAGATCGCCGATGCCCTTGATTATGTAGGCGTCCTTACATGCGAATTCTTCTCCTGCGCCGACGGGCCGGTTTTCAACGAGATGGCGCCCCGCGTGCACAACAGCGGCCACTGGACGATCGAGGGCGCCCAGACATCGCAGTTCGAACAGCATGTCCGCGCGATCTGCGGCCTGCCTCTGGGCCCGGTCGGGCTTCGCGCCCCCATGATCGAGATGCGCAATCTGCTGGGCGACGATGTGAAGCTCTGGCAGGAACTGCTGGCCGATCCGGCCGCCCATCTCCACCTTTACGGCAAATCCGCCGCAGCGCCGGGCCGCAAGATGGGACATGTCACCTGGCTTCGGCCCTGACCCATTGCGGGTAGGCAGACGGCGCAGTTGTGCTATTCTGCCCCCGGGGGATGGAGGACGGCATGAGACCAGGACATGCGCTGAAGATCGCCCTTCTGGCTGGCGCCATGGGCGCGGCGCTCCCCGCACAGGCCGCAGTGACGATGCTTGGCGGCGGGATGGGCCGCGAATGCTATGTGGCTGCCGAACTGAAGCGTGATTATCGCTCCAGCATCGATGTCTGCACACGCGCGCTGACGGAGGAATCACTGTCCCGCAGAGACCGTGCTGCAACGCTGGTCAACCGCGGAATCATCTTCATGCACGCGCGCGAAATGGAGCGGGCGATTGCCGATTACAGGGCGGCCATCCGGACGGCTCCGAATCTGGCGGAAGCCCATGTGAACTACGGGATTGCGCTGCTGCACAAGGGCGGCGCCGACAGGGAATCCATCGCGGCCTTGACCAGGGGGCTGGCGATGAACCCGTCGCGACCGGAAGTGGCCTTTTTCACAAGAGCGGTCGCGCACGAACTGGTCGGCAACCTGCGCGCAGCCTATGAGGATTACCGGGCCGCCGCTGCCGCCAAGCCCGAGTGGCAGGAACCGGCCGAGCAGCTGAAGCGCTTCTCGATCGAGAGGCGCGAAGCACAGCGCGGCTGATGCGGGTTCAGGGGTGCCAGATGGCGCCCCGCTCGGCCGGAGCGCGTCCGGACAACAGGTCGTCGAAGGCCTGCGCATGGCCTTGCGCGCCGTGGTAATTTTCTACCTTCAGCCACGCCGGAACGGTTTTCAGAAAGCTCTGCAGGGCGGCTGACAGCTCGGCCTCGAAAGCGGCCGGGCCTGTCTTTTTCGCCCGCTCCTCCCATGCGGATGGCGCGAAGAACAGCGCAGGCCGTGGCCCTGGAAGCTCGGATTCCCCCGATGTGTCCCAGTGGGTGTTGCCCACGATGTGGCTCGCCTTGAGCCCCTTCAGGTGCCGGTGCAGCTTTGCCTTCAGCGGCCCGTTGCCGGCAAAATCCACCAATATGCTGGGGGAGTCAGGATCGAGCCTCCCGATTTCGTCATAGGAGAGGACGGTCGTGTAATAGCCTGTCGAGGCGACGAAATCCCGGTTCGCAGCGGATGTCAGGCCGGTCACCCTCGCGCCGGGCCTGCGGCTCAGGCTGAAGGCGGTTCCCAGCGCCGTCTTGGACGAAGCGCTGGTCAATATGATGGTCGCATCGCCCGCGGTATCTTTCAGCACATGATCCAGCACGAAGGCTGTGCCGAACAACGGCTGAAACAGGGCGAAAAGCGGCTCTTCCCCGGATGTCGCGGCTGCGACCCGGCGATAGGCGTTGTACACGGGGGCCAGGCCCTGTCGGTGCTCCGCCATGTCGGAAAAGCCGTTCGCCTTCAGCGGGCCGGGCTTCAGCCTCAGGTGGCTGGCGCTCGGCCAATAGCCGTAGAATCTGCTCCCGACGGCGATGGCGGGGTTCCGGCTTTCGACGACGGTGCCAAAACCCCAGAGCGGAACGACGCCCCAGGCATCGTCGGATGCGGGAAAGAAGCGCCAGTAGAACAGCGGCGCAGCGCCGTGGACGGCGTAGGTGACATTGTTGGCCGTGAGGGCCGCGAAGTCGATCTGGGCGATGATCTCGCCGTCGGCGGCGCTCAGCGTTTCGGGAATCTCGCGCCAGTCCGCCAGCGAATCCCGACGCCGTTCGATCCTGCTTCCCTGCATTGGCTTCTGCCTTTCGATTCTCGCTTCACGGCCCGGAACGAATTCCGCTCCATCCGCTTGTTTTTCCGCATGGTCGTTCGATTCCGGCGACTCCGCCGCAAGTAAGGGGCCGGCGAACCGGCCCCTTCCGCGCTTGTATCTGCTCGGGCGATCAGGCGACGGCGCGCTCGCCCTCGATCACAGGCATGTCCTTGTCGCCACCGATCTCGACCTTGCGGGGCTTCTTGTGCTCGGGCACTTCGCGCGCCAGCTCGATGTTGAGCAGGCCGTGCTCGTAGGAGGCGCCTGTCACCTTGATCACGTCGGCAAGCTGGAAGCGGCGTTCGAACGCGCGCTTGGCGATGCCGCGGTGCAGGAACTGTCGCCCCGCTGGCTGGGCTTCGTCGGCGGCTCCTCCCGGCGCGACCCTGCCCGTCACGATCAGGGTGTTTTCCTGAACGGTGAGGTCGAGTTCATCGCGCGCGAAGCCGGCGACCGCCATGGTGATCCGGTAGCTGTCGTCGCCCAGCTTCTCGATATTATAGGGTGGAAAGCTGGTATCCCCTTCGGCGGCCCGGGTCGCGATGTCGATCAGCCTGTTCAGGTTTTCGAATCCGATCGACGAGCGGAGGAAGGGAGTGAAATCGAAGTTGCTGCGCATAAAATCCATCCTTTCAAAGCAATGGTCGCATGTGGGCACCCGCCGACAGGCCGGGCGCTGATCTGCTGATCGGGGTGCGGCTCCCGAAGGCTGCCGCATCCACGACGATAATCTGGTAATGCCGGTTTCCCTTTCAAGGGGGGATCGCGGCGGGGATNGCGGCAGCCCGGTTTCGGCAGCGGGCCGCCCGCGCACTTGCGCGAGCCGTGTCGGGGCCCCTAATGGGGCGCGCCGGAACGACCGGCGGCAGCACGGGCGCGACACAGCGAAATGACATTCCAATGACCAGTCCAGCAACTGCCCCGAAAACGGGAACCGCCGACATTCGCCAGGCGTTTCTCGATCATTTCGCCGGGCATGGCCACAGCATCGTGCCGTCGGCGCCGCTCGTGCCGCAGAACGATCCGACCCTGATGTTCGTGAACGCTGGAATGGTGCCNTTCAAAAATGTCTTCACCGGCCTCGAGACACGCCCCTATGTTTCGGCGGCTTCTTCCCAGAAGTGCGTTCGGGCCGGCGGCAAGCACAATGACCTCGACAATGTGGGCTATACCGCACGCCACCACACCTTCTTTGAGATGCTCGGCAATTTCTCGTTCGGCGATTATTTCAAGGAACAGGCGATCGTGCTCGCCTGGGATCTGCTGACCGGCACCTGGGGCATTGCGAAGGACCGGCTTACGGTCACCGTCTATCACTCCGACGACGAAGCCCATGCGCTGTGGAGGAAGATCGCCGGCCTGCCCGACGAACGCATCATCCGTATCAGCAGCACCGACAATTTCTGGTCCATGGGCGATACCGGCCCGTGCGGCCCCTGTTCGGAAATCTTCTACGACCATGGGGCCCACATCTCGGGCGGCCCGCCCGGCAGCCCGGACGAGGACGGCGACCGGTTCGTCGAGATCTGGAACCTGGTCTTCATGCAATATGACCAGCAGCCCGACGGCACCCGTCTGGATCTGCCCAGGCCGTCGATCGACACCGGCATGGGGCTGGAACGCATTGCGGCCGTTCTGCAGGGCACGCACGACAATTTCGAGACCGACATCTTTCGCACGCTGATCGCCGAATCCGGCGCGCTCACGAAGACGTCCACCGAGGCGCCCGGAACGAAGTCGTCTCACCGGGTCATTGCCGACCATCTTCGCGCAGCTGGATTCCTGGTGGCCGATGGCGTGCTGCCGGCGAACGAAGGCCGCGGTTATGTCCTGCGGCGGATCATGCGCCGCGCCATGCGCCACGCGCATCTGCTGGGCGCGAGCGAACCGCTGATGCACCGGCTGGTGCCGGCGCTGGTGTCGACGATGGGCGCGGCCTATCCGGATCTTGCACGGGCGCAGCCGCTGCTCGCCGAAACGCTGAAGCTGGAGGAAACCCGGTTCCGCCAGACGCTGGAAAAGGGCCTGAAGCTGCTGGACGAGGCCGCCGCCGGGATGGCGGCTGGCGCGGTGCTGCCCGGTGAAGTCGCCTTTCGCCTGTATGATACCTTCGGCTTTCCCTATGATCTGACCGAGGATGCGCTTCGCCCACGGGGGCTGGGGGTGGATCGCGCCGGGTTCGACGTTGCCATGGCCGAGCAGAAGGCCCGGGCCCGCGCAGCATGGGCCGGCAGCGGCGCCAATCCGACCGACAGCCTGTGGTTCGACCTCGTGCAGAAGCTTGGGAGCACCGACTTCATCGGCTATTCCACCACCCGGGCGGAAGGGGAAATCGTCGCCATCGTGCGGGACGGTGCCGAAGTGGCCGAAGCCACCGTCGGCGAGGAAGTCATTCTCATCACCAACCAGACGCCCTTCTACGGCGAATCGGGCGGCCAGGTGGGCGACACCGGGGTGATCGAAGGGCAGGGCGGCGCGAGCTTTTCTGTCCGCGACACCGCAAAGCCGCTCGGCAGGCTGCATGCGCATGTCGGCATGCTGGCCGGCGGCACCATCAGGGTCGGCAGCGCCGTCACGCTGAAGGTCGATGCTGACCGGCGCGCAGCCGTCAAGGCGAACCATTCGGCAACACATCTGATGCACGCGGCCCTGCGGGACGTTCTTGGGGATCATGTCTCGCAGAAGGGGTCACTTGTCGCTGCAGACAGGCTGCGCTTCGATTTCTCGCACAACAAGGCGCTGAGCGATGCTGAGATCGCCGCGATCGAGCAGCTTGTGAATGCCGAAATTCGCGCAAACATGCCGGTTTCCACCCGCCTGATGACAGCCGAGGCCGCCATCGAAGCGGGCGCTCTGGCGCTGTTCGGCGAGAAATATGGCGAGGAAGTCCGCGTGCTCTCGATGGGCCGCCAGCGTGCAGCCGGGCGCTGCATGTCTGTCGAACTGTGCGGCGGAACCCATGTGAACGCCACGGGCGATATTGCGCTGTTCCGCATCGTTTCGGAATCGGCGGTGTCGTCGGGCGTGCGCAGGATCGAGGCGCTGACGGGCGAGGCGGCGCTGTCCTATCTTGCCGGGCGGGAGGCGCTGCTGAAGGCGGCTGCCACCGCAGTCAGAAGCCGCCCCGAGGATCTGCCCGAGCGGGTGCAGTCGCTCGCCGACACCGTGAAGCGGCTGGAACGCGAACTTGCCGAAACGAAGAGGGCCTTATCGCTGGCGGGCCCGGCAAGCACGGCCGCAGCCGAGCCCGAGCAGATCGGGCAGGTCCGTTTTCTGGGCCAGGTCTTCGACGGCATGGAAGCCAGGGCGCTGCGCGGGCTGGTGGATGAAGCCAAGGCCGGCATCGGCTCGGGCGTCGCGGTCGTTGTCGCGGTGAACGAGGGACGCGCCTCGGTTGCGGTCGGTGTGACGGACGATCTTGTGGGCACGATGTCCGCCGTCGATCTGGTGCGGATCGCGGCCGCAGCACTTGGTGGGCAGGGCGGTGGCGGCCGGCCCGACATGGCGCAGGCCGGTGGTCCGGATGCCGGAAAAGCCCGAGAATCGGTAGCCGCCGTCAAGGCTGCCGTTGCAGCAATGATCGGGATTCCGGTCTGATGGCCAGCCTGGTGATCGAGCAGCCCACTGTGCCGCTGGTGAGCCATTCCGCCCCCCGGATCGCGATAGTCGACATCGGCTCCAACTCGATCCGTCTGGTGGTTTACAAGGGTCTTACGCGAACGCCGGCCGTGTTGTTCAACGAGAAGGTGATGGCCGGGCTTGGCCGGGACCTGTCGCAGGGTGGGCAGCTGTCGGCCGAGGCGATGGATGTTGCGATCACGGCGCTCGCGCGGTTTGCCCTTCTGTGCAGGTCCATGGGAGTGGACAGCATGCGCGCGGTCGCGACGGCTGCTGTTCGCTCTGCCGCCAACGGTCCGGCGTTCGTCGCCCGGGTGCTGGCCGAAACCGGAATCGAAGTGGACATCATCGACGGCGAGACCGAGGCGCGCGGCGCCGCCATGGGCGTGATCGCCGGGATCCCCGATGCCGACGGCGTCGTCGGCGATCTGGGTGGCGGCTCGCTGGAACTTGTGCGAATCGCGAATGGGGGGCCGCATCAGCGCCTTTCCCTGCCGCTGGGCGCCCTGTCTCTGGATGCCATCCGCAAGGACAGTCGTCGCGCCCTCTCCCAGGAAATCGACAACGCGCTGGAAAAGCTGGACTGGGCCGCAGCCGGGAAGGGTAAACCCTTCTACGCGGTTGGCGGAAGCTGGCGCGCGCTTGCGCAACTGCACATGCATCTGACAGGCTGGCCGCTGCCGGTCATCCATCAGCATGTCATGCCGGCCGATGCGCCCGAGCGGCTGGTGCGGACGCTGGC
>JGI24125J20156_1000445_pt1 | contig 10558 bp, 11 predicted proteins | sample Subbio12Aug_8Bad_FD_20156 | JGI IMG/M metagenome (IMG submission 20156) | reverse complement strand
CGGCGCCGGCATGGAAGCGGAAACCCGACAGGCGGCAGAGTTCGGGTTCGACGGCAAGACCTGCATCCACCCTGATCAGCTGGAGACGGTGAACCGCCTGTTTTCGCCCTCGGCCGAAGAGATTGCGCATGCCCGAGAACTGATCGCAGCACACCAGGCAGCGCTGGCGCAGGGCAAGGGCGTCGCCACCTGCAGGGGCAAGCTGATCGAGGTGCTGCATGTGGCGGAGGCGCGCCGCACGCTGAAAATCGCCGAAACGATCCGAGAAGCTGGCGAGCCGGCCGGCAAGGCCGCGACGATCACTGCCGGGTAGCGCGGCTCTGCCGGACGAGCGTTTCAAACGCCTCGTGCTGCGTCGGCCAGATGCGGCCATTGAGATCGTCCGGCAGGTGCGAGCGCGCAAGCGCATCCATGACCGGGCCCTTCACTTCGCTGAGGTGGAACCCGATGCCGGCATCGGCGAGGCGGCGGTTGATCGCTTCGAGGCTCTCAAGGGCCGAGGCGTCGATCACGTTGACCGCCGGGCACATCAGAACAACGTTGCGCACCTCGGGATGGGCGACGACCTCTGACTGGACCATGTCCTCAAGAAAGCGTGCATTTGCGAAGTAAAGGCTTTCGTCCACGCGGATTGTCAGTACTGCCGGATCCGTCTCGACCGTGTGGCGCTTGATGTTGCGGAAGTGCTCGCTGCCGGGAACGCGGCCGACAATCGCATAATGCGGCCGGCTGGTGCGCCACAGGAACAGGAAGATCGACAGACCCACTCCGGTCATGATCCCGATCTTGACCCCAACGGCGAGAACCAGCGCCGCGGTGACCGCCATCGCCGCGAAATCCGCCTTGGAATAGCGCCAGGTCCGGCGAAAAGCGGGAAGGTCGACGAGGCCGAGAACGGCAACGAGAATGGTTGCAGCCAGGGCCGCCTTGGGCAGGAAGTAGAGTAGCGGCGTCAGGACCATGGCACCCACCAGCATGCCGAGCGCCGTCATCATCCCGGCGGCCGGCGTCACCGCGCCGGCATCGAAGTTGATGAACGAGCGCGCGAAACCGCCGGTCACTGGGAACGCGCCGCTGACCGAGGCGCCGAGGTTGGCGGCGCCCAAGCCGATCAGCTCCTGATCGGGGTCTATGCGCTGGCGACGCTTGGCGGCCAGAGCCTGTGCCACCGAAATGCTCTCGACAAACCCCACCAGCGAGATCAGCGCCGCCGCCAGTATGAGGTCTCCGACCAACTGCGGCGAGAGCGAAGGCAGCGCGAAAGGCGGCAGGCCCTGCGGCACCTCGCCCAGAACCTTAACGCCCTGTGCCTCGAGCCCGCCCAGCCAGACGGCCAGCGTCGCCAGGGTCATGGCGTAGAGCGGACCAGCCTTGGCGAGCATCCCGGCCAGACGCGATGGCAGGCCAAGCGCGACAAGCGCGTGCTGCATCCGCGCCCGCACGAGGTAGAGAAACCCGGTCGCCAGTGCGCCGATGGCCAGTGTAGGCCAATGTACCCCCGGCAACCCGGCCAAGAGGCTGGCGGCGATTTCGGGCAGGGTGTCGCCCGCGCCGCCGATCCCCAGCAGATGGCCGAACTGGCGCAGCGCGATCAGCAGGCCCGCCGCCGAAATGAACCCGGCGGTGACCGGATGGCTGAGGAAATTCGCCAGCACGCCCAGCCGCAGCACCCCCATCAGGACCAGCATCGCCCCCGACAAAAAGGCCAGCGTCGCCGCTGCCACGGCATAGCCCATGGTGCCCTGTTCGGCGACCTGCGCCAGCGCGGTCGCGGTCATCAGCGAGACCACCGCCACCGGCCCTACCGCCAGTGCGCGCGACGTGCCGAAGATTGCATAGAGCACCAGCGGCAGGATCGCGGCATAGATGCCGGTCACCGGCGGCAGCCCGGCCAGCAGCGCATAGCCCAGCGCCTGCGGGATCAGGATCGAGGTGACGATCAGCGCCGCCATAAGATCGCTCGTCAGCGTGGCGCCGCCATAGTGACGGCCCCAGTCGAGAATCGGGAGATAGCGCGCCAGCTTGCTCACATCAGGCGCCGATCATGTGTGGCTTCACCATCCACTCACGTCCCTTGAGCATCCCGTGCCAGTAGAGCGGCGGCAGGATCGTGTCTTTCAGCAGCCAGGACAGGCGCGACGGCCTTGTGCCGTAGATCAGCCAGTTGGGGAAGCTCGGCAACAGCTTGCCGCCATAGCCGAACTCGGCGAGCATGCTCTTGCCGACCTCGACCGTCAACGGGCAACTGCCATAGCCATCATAGCTGGCCAGCAGCGGCTTGCCTTCGAGGGCTGCAAGCGCGTTGACAGCCACGACCGGCGCTTGCTTGCGCACAGCACCCGCCGTCTTGGCATTGGAGGCCGAACAGGCGTCGCCCAAGGCGAAAATGTCGGCATAGCGCACATGTTGCAGCGTCGCTTCGTCCACCTCCACGAAGCCGGAGACGGCGGCGAGCGGGCTTTTCGCCACGAAATCGGGCGCGACCTGCGGCGGCACGACATGGATCATGTCGAACCTTTCCTCGGTCCGGACGGGGCCATCGGGGCTGCTGCGTTCGAAGGCTGCGGTGCGGGCCGGGCCGTCGATCCCGACCAGTTTCGACCCGAAATTTAGGTGGATGCCGTAGCGCGCCACATAGTCCATCAGCGCCGGTACATAAGCGGCCACGCCGAACAGCACGGCGCCGGCCGTATGGAACTGCACATCGATGTCTTTCAGCACCCCGGCCTGCTCCCAGCGGTAACAGGACAGATACATCGCCTTCTGCGGCGCGCCGGCGCATTTTATCGGCATCGGCGGCTGGGTAAACAACGCGCGGCCACCATTCAACCCCTTCACAAGCCGGTAGGTATAGGGCGCGCAATCATAATCATAGTTGGAGGTAACGCCGTGCTGACCGAGCGTCTCGCGGAGCCCGGGGATGGCCGACCAGTCGAGCTTCAGCCCCGGGCAGACGATGAGGATGCGATAGCCGATACGGCTGCCATCGCACAGCACCACCTGTTTCTCCTCGGGCTCGAATCCGGACGCCGACGCCTTCAGCCACGTGACCCCCGGCGGAACCAGCCGAGCCTCGCGCCGCATGGTGGACTCGCGCCCGAAGACGCCGGCGCCAACCATGGTCCAGCCCGGCTGGTAGTAATGGGCGTCGCTTGGCTCGATGATCGCGATCGAGAGATCGCGGTTGCGTTTCCTGATGCTGGCGGCCGTGGCGATGCCGGCACTGCCGCCGCCGACGAGAAGGACATCGAAGCGCCCGCCCGGGCCCGACTGCGGCGTGACGAGGCCGGCAAGCTCGGCCAGCTTCGCAGAGCGTGCCCCCGACCGACAATAGGCAAGCACCGGGCCGGGAAGTTGCTCGAAGGCCGCGCGCATCGCCTCGACATCCGCCTCGCCGATCTGCCCCGGAACGACGGGAACATGGGCAAAGCCGAGCCCGACCCTGACAGCCATGGCCTCGATATCGGCGGTGCGCGGCTGGGACGCGTCTTCGGCTTCGGGCCGGTTACAGATGATGGATCGGTAGCCGGCACGCATGATCTCCTCGAGGTCGGCGATGCGGATTTGCGGCGCCACCGCCAGTCCGGCGTTCAGGCGCCGGATTTCCATGCCGTTCCTCCCTTCGACCCCGGATTTGCGGGGTTCCTGCCAAGGGCGCGATGCAGCAGCATGCCCGCCAGCATGGCGGCAACGAAGGTGGCGGCCGGGATCGGCGCGATCACGAGCCCGGCGATCGCCGGGCCGGGGCAGAGGCCGGCAATTCCCCAGCCGGCGCCGAACAGCACCGCGCCCGAAGCCAGCTTCAGGTCGGGGCCCGAAGGATCAGGCAGGCTGAAGCCGGTATCGGCAAAGGGCTTGATCAGGCGCCGTTGCCACATCCAGGCCAGCGCCATGGGCAGGATGGCGCCCGCCATCACGAAGGCGAGCGTCGGATCCCATGTGCCGAACAGATCGAGAAAGGCGCGCACCCGCACCGGATCGGCCATGCCCGACACGGCAAGCCCGACACCGAAGAGGGTGCCGCTGAAAAGAGCGAGGACGACCCGGATCACAACAGACCTCCGGCACGAAGCAAGCCGACTGTCAGGAAGCCGCTGGCCATGAAGATCAGCGTGGCGACGATCGATCGCAGCGACAGACGGGACAGCCCGCATACGCCGTGGCCGCTGGTGCAGCCCGAGCCCAGCCGGGTGCCGAAGCCAACCAGCAGGCCGCCGATCAAAAGAGCGGCGGTTGCGGGGTAGGTCACCGCGACCCCGCCCATGACCAGCATCACCAGCGCCGCGCCGAGCGGCAATCCGACGATGAATGCGAAGGCCACAGCCCAGGGCGCGCCGACCGGCGCAATCCCGACGGCGCGCGCAGCAAGGCCGCTTACACCCGCTATGCGGCCCAGCCCGAGCAGCATTGCCGCCGCAGCCAGTCCGATCATCAGACCACCGATGAAGCCCTCCACCGGCATGGCATGTGGAAAGGCCGGGATCACAGCGCGTTCACGGGAATCTTGAGGTAGGTGACGCCATTGTCGTCGGCCGGCGGCAGATGCCCGGCGCGCATGTTCACCTGCACGGACGGAAGGATGAGCCGGGGCATCGCAAGGGTAGCGTCACGCGCCTCCCGCATGGCGACAAAATCATCTTCTGTCACGCCGTCGCGGATGTGGATATTGGCCTTGCGCTCCGCCTCGACCGTCGTTTCCCAGAAATAGCCCTCACGACCCTCGGGCAGATAGTCGTGACACATGAACAGGCGCGTTTCCGGAGGCAGGGAGAGTATCCGGCGCGCCGAGCGATAGAGGGTGCGTGCATCCCCGCCAGGAAAATCCGCGCGCGCAGTGCCATAATCGGGCATGAATATGGTGTCGCCCACGAACACGGCGTCACCGACCACATAGGCAACACAGGCCGGCGTGTGGCCAGGCACGTGCAGCACCGTGACGGCGAGATTGCCGATTGCAAACGTGTCGCCGTCGTTCCAGAGTTGGTCGAAATCCGAACCATCGCGGCGAAACCGTGGCCCGGCATTGAAGATGTTGCCGAAAACCTCCTGCACGGCCAGGATATGGGCGCCGATGGCGATCTTCCCGCCGAGTTCGCGCTGAAGATAAGGCGCGGCCGACAGATGGTCGGCGTGGGCATGGGTCTCGAGATGCCAGTCCACGCCAAGGCCCCTTTCGCGGACATAGGCGATCACCGCATCGGCAGAGGCATGCGACGTGCGGCCTGAGTCCGGATCATAGTCAAGCACACTGTCGACGACGGCAGCACGGCGCGTTTCGGGATCGTGCACCACATAGGTCACGGTGTTGGTGGGCTCGTCGAAGAAGGATCCAACGATGGGCACACCGCGCCGGGCGGCGGCGATCTGCGCGCTGGCGTGAGCGAGAACGGCGTCTGTCATGGCATCGCTCCTAAGTGCAAGTCTTGCGATTCGCTATTTACATGTTTCGTGTAATTCAGTAATCGATGTGCGTCAACCGTCGCCTGCTCCGATCCTGCCTGTCGTGCCATAGGATGTCCGATGATCGATTCCGCCCCGGCCGCCGCCGCGCCCCGCCTCGGCGATCCCGCTCCGGATTTTGCGGCCCGGTCCACCCGGGGGCATGTGCGCCTGACGGACTATCGCGGGCAGTGGGTGCTGTTCTTTTCCCATCCGGCCGATTTCACACCCGTGTGCACCACCGAATTCGTCGCGCTGGCGCGGCTCGCGCCGCGGTTCGAGTCCCTCGGCTGTGCTCTTGTCGGCCTTTCGGTCGATAGCCTCTATGCCCATCTCGCATGGGTCCGCGCGATCGAGGAGCGCTTCGGTGTGGAAATCAGCTTCCCGATCATCGAGGACCCAAGCATGGTGATCGGCCGGGCCTATGGCATGATCGACGACCGCAGCGCCGACACGATGGCCATGCGTTCGGCCTATTTCATCGACCCTTCCGGCATCATCCGGGCGGTGACCTGTTATCCGCACGATGTCGGCCGATCCGCCGACGAGATGCTTCGAATGGTGCAGGCCCTGCAGGCAGTCGAAGGCGGCCACGCGCTGGCTCCCGAAGGGTGGCAACCGGGAATGCCAATGCTTTCCTTGCCGCCCGACCGGGCCGACGGCTGCATGTCGGCGCCCGACTGGTTCTGCAGGACATTGCCGTGACCGCCCTCCACGCCAGCCGCGAACTCGCCGTCAGCGTAGCTGAAAAACTGAAACTATATGCGCAACCGCAGCGGCTGATGATCCTGAGCTGCCTGCTCGCAGGGGAACGCAACGTGGCCGCCATCGGCGCGGCAACCGGCATCGGTCAGCCGGCTCTGAGCCAGCAGCTCGCCGAGCTGCGCCGCGCCGGGCTGGTCGCGCACCGGCGCGAAGCGCGCGAAATCCGGTACACGCTGGCCGACGAAGGGGTCGCCTCCTGCGTTCGCACGATGGAGGCCGTATTCGGCAGCAACATTCCGGGCACATCCGCTTCTGCTCCCGTCCCGCCGCGTGCGGCGGCACCGGGCATCGCGCATTTCGCGCAGACGCCGTAGCGCCGGCAGCGCGTCCGGCCGGCAACCGGGTGGGCAGGCTTCCACTCCGGTGCGCCCGGCGCCCCATGCTCCCGCCACCCGGCACCCGGCACCCGGCACAGGTTTTTCGATTCCTGTGTTTTCACAGACATGCAACATGCACTAGACAAGATGAAATGCTCACTCTCCTTCTTTCAGCAGCCGCGATTGCGATGCTCACGGCGATCGCCTGGGCGATGGGCTTTCGCAGCGATCCGGTGCTGGATGAAGCAGCCGCCACGGCCGAGGCGCAGGGCCGCCTGGCGGGGTTTCGTGCAGCCGATGTCCAGCTTGCGACCGATGGCCGGGGGGCGCTGTTGCGGGATGCCGCTGGCCGGCTGGCCCTGATCCTGCCGCTTGGCGATGGCTGGCTGGTGCGCCGGATTCCGCCCGATGCGCGGGTTCGATACAAGGGCGGGGTGCTGCATGTGGCGTTCGGGGAACCAATGCTGCGGGATGCGCGGCTGGCCGTTCCGCGGTTGCCAGCCTGGCTGGAAGGGCAATCGGCATGACACTGCCCGATCCCGTCAGCATTGCGGTTCCCGCCTTCGTGGCGCTCATCCTTCTGGAAATGTGGCTGACCAGGCGGCGTGGCGTCGGGCGCTATGACTGGCGGGATTCAGGCGCGTCGCTCACGCTGGGCCTCGGCAGCACGGTTGCCGGCGCGCTGACCGGCGCCACGGTTCTGGCGCTCAGCATCTGGGTCTATCAGTTCCGGCTTTTNGATATCGGCTGGTCCGTTCCGGCGTTTCTTCTGGTCTTCCTGCTCGACGACCTTGCCTATTACTGGTTCCACCGGACAGCCCACCGGGTCCGCTGGTTCTGGGCCAGCCATGTGATTCACCATTCCTCGCAGCATTATAATCTCACCACGGCGCTGAGGCAGACCTGGACCGGCTTTTTCAGCCTTTCGTTCATCTTCCGCATGCCGCTGTTCCTGATCGGCTTTCCAGTCGAGATGGTGTTCTTCGCGGCAGGCCTCAACCTTGTTTACCAGTTCTGGATCCACACCGAGCATGTGGACCGGATGCCGCGCTGGTTCGAAGCCGTGATGAACACGCCGTCGCACCACCGCGTCCACCATGCCGTCAATCCGCGTTACCTCGATCGCAACTATGCCGGCGTCTTCATTGTCTGGGACAAGCTGTTCGGCACGTTCGAACCTGAACGGGCCGACGACCGGCCGCGCTACGGGATCGTGAAGGCGCTACCCACGCTGAACCCCTTCTGGGCGGCCATCCATGAATGGGTGGGCATCGCCCGGGATGTCCGGGCGGCCCGGTCACCGCGCGAACTGGGGGGCCGGCTGTTCGGCCCGCCCGGCTGGCAGCCCGACAGCCCGGGCGACACTTCGGAAGCAATCCGACGCGACTGGCAGGCCGCCACCACCCCGCAGCAGGAGGCCTGAGCCATGGCGCGCAAGTTCATCGTCATCATTGCCGTCCTCACGTCGATCGTGATCGCCGGCGCGCTCATCTGGCGCCTTGCGGGCGACAGGCTGATGCAGATCGCCTTTGTGCCCGGGGTGGATTTTGCCCAAAGCCCGCTGGCGCCCGCACCCGACTATGCGGTTCTCGAAAACTGGGTCGCCCGCCCGGACATAACCGGCAACCCTGCCCTCTGGGTACCCGAAGGATATTCCGTCGCACCGAACCCGGCGGCCGCGACCTTCTTCATCAGCCCGACGGCCTGGCTGAGCCGGAGCCGCTGGAACGCGCCGCTGAACGACCCGGAAACCAACGACCGGCTCGACAACTTCACCAGAATGCAGGCCAGCGTGTTCAATGGCGTATCGGACGTGTGGGTGGCGCGTTACCGGCAGGCCGCATTCGGCAGCTTTCTCAGGCAGTCGGCCGACGCCGACAGGGCGCTGGCGCTCGCCTATTCCGATGTGGAACGCGCGTTCGACACGTTTCTGGCGGCCCAGCCGGCGGACAGGCCCATCATTCTGGCCGGCCACAGCCAGGGCGCGCGGCACCTCCTGCACTTGCTGAAAGCCCGCGGGCCGGCGCTCGAAGGCCGCCTCGTTGCGGCCTATGCCGTCGGCTGGATGGTAGTCCTGCCCGAAGATCTGGCGGTGCTGCAGATCGATGGCTGCACGCAAGCCGACCAGCATGGCTGCCTTGCCAGCTGGCAGACCTTCGCCGCCGATGGCGACCTTGCAGATGCCATGCGGCAGCACGAGGCAGCCATGCATGACCTTTCGGGTGTGTCGCTGGGTGCGCGCGCCATGCTGTGCACCAATCCGCTCACGGGGGGGGCAGGCGATGCGGTAGCCGGGCAAAACGCCGGAACGCTGGTCGGAGAGGTGCTTGTGCCCCGGCGCGCCGGGGCCGCCTGCAACGCGCGCGGCCTGCTGCTGATTACGCCGACGCCCAAGGACATCGGGCCTTATGTCCTCCCGAACGGCAATTTCCATGTCTATGACTATTCGCTGTTCTGGGCGAATGTCCGCTCCGATGTCGAGGCGCGGCTGTCAGCGCTGGGCGCGGCCCGCTTCGCAGACAGCGCAACGGCCGGGTCCGCGCTGGCAAACGCCGGCTCGGCCGACGCTCCTTGACGGGCGTCACCACCGAGCCCGAGGTTTTCGTCGCGCTTCTTCCGGCAAGCGGCCGTCTTCTGGGGCTGGATATCGGAACCCGGACCATCGGTCTCGCGACGGCGAGCGCGGACTGGCGCTTTGCCACCGCGCGCGACACGCTGATGCGAACGAAGCCGTCCGCCGACGTGGCGACGATCAAGGCGCTGGCGGATGCAGAGGGCATCACCGGCCTGGTGATCGGCCTGCCGCTGTCGATGGACGGCAGCGACAGCGAGCGCACCCAGTCGGTCAGGGCGCAGGCCCGCAATCTGGCCCGGGCGACCGGGCGTCCGGTCCTGCTCTGGGACGAACGCTGGAGCACTGTTGCAGTGGAGCGCGCGATGCTGGAAGCCGATGTCAGCCGGGCCAGACGCGCGCAGCGGGTGGACGCGCTGGCGGCGGCCCATATTCTGGAAGGAGCGCTGGCCCGGCTTGCCCGGATCGGCACAGGGCCCTAATAGCCCGTCCATATGATGCAAAGCCGCGACCATCGGCAGGACGCCGCAAGCGCAACCGCGTGCCGGCGGTCTGGCCGAACTCGATGAGTCTTCCTCGTCGAGCCTTTGCGTAAGGCCGCATCCAGTGGAAACTCCCCGCAAAGGCGCTCAGGGTGGAACCCTCTTTGCACATCGCCATCTTCTCGCCATCGAGGGGCTGCAACCGTGGGAGATCACCTTCCTGCTGGACGAGGCCGAAACCTGGGTGGAGGCAGGACGCCGCGCGCGCAAGCATGACGACCGGCTCGAAGGCCTGACCCAGATCAACGCCTTTTTCGAGAATTCCACCCGCACGCTGCTGTCGTTCGAGATTGCGGGAAAGCGGCTGGGCGCGGACGTCGTCAATCTGGCGGCCGGCGCCAGCAGCCTGAAGAAGGGCGAGACACTGCTGGACACAGCACTGACGCTCAACGCGATGCGCCCCGACGTGATCGTCATCCGCCATGAAAGCTCGGGCGCTGTCGCGCTGATCGCCGAGAAGGTGGATTGCCCGGTGCTGAACGCTGGCGACGGGCGCCACGAGCATCCCACACAGGCGCTGCTCGATGCACTGACCATCCGGCGGCGCAAGGGCCGGATCGAAGGCCTGCGGGTCGCGATCTGCGGCGACATCCTGCACAGCCGCGTCGCCCGGTCCAACTTTCACCTGCTGGCGGCGCTGGGTGCCGAGGTGCGCGCTGTCGCCCCGCCCACCCTGATGCCCGCGCATGTCGAGCGCCTTGGCGTGAGCGCCTTCACCGATATGGACGCCGGGCTCGAAGGCGCGGACGTGGTGATGATGCTTCGCCTGCAACGCGAACGGATGGAGGGCGCCTATGTGCCTTCCACCAGGGAATATTTCCGCACCTTCGGCCTGACGCGCGAGCGGCTGAAGGCGGCCCGCCCCGACGTTCTGATCCTGCACCCGGGGCCGATGAACCGCGGCGTCGAGATCGATTCGGCGG
>JGI24125J20156_1000444_pt1 | contig 10566 bp, 8 predicted proteins | sample Subbio12Aug_8Bad_FD_20156 | JGI IMG/M metagenome (IMG submission 20156) | reverse complement strand
AGCGAAATACATAAGGGCCTGCGCCATAAAGACTTCTCGGCCCGAGAGGTAGCGCAGGCTCATCTCTATAGAATTGAGCAAACAGATAAGGATCTAAAAGCCTTTGTTACTGTTACTACGGAGCAGGCCTTGCGTGCTGCCGATGCAGTAGACGCTAAGATGAGTCGAGGGGAAGAGCTGCACCCCTTAAGCGGTATACCTGTCGCTGTAAAAGACAATATGTGTACCACGGGTGTTAAAACCACCTGTAGCTCTAAGATGCTAGAGAGCTTTGTGCCGCCCTACACTGCAACCGTAGTGAACAAGCTAGAGCAAGCAGGAGCTGTGGTTTTAGGCAAAACTAACCTCGACGAATTTGCTATGGGCTCTTCCACCGAAAACTCCGCTTTCTTTACTACCCGTAATCCCTACGATCTCGAGCGGGTGCCGGGCGGCTCCAGCGGTGGTTCGGCGGTAGCCGTTGCCGCCGGACAAGCAGTTATAGCTTTAGGTTCGGATACCGGCGGCTCCATTCGCCAACCCGCCGCCTTCTGCGGCATTGTCGGAGTAAAGCCTACCTATAGCCTAGTGTCGCGCTATGGTCTGGTAGCTTTTGCTTCGTCTCTAGATCAGGTCGGCCCCTTTGCACGCACTGTGAGCGATGCCGCTTGGGCTCTAGAGGCCCTGGCTGGCCACGACCCACTCGATTCGACTTCAGTTCCTAATGCTCCCGTGGATTGGTCCCAACCTCTAGATAAGGGCATACGAGGTCTTAAGGTTGGCGTGCCGCGCGAGTACTTTGCCGATGGTATGGAGCCAGCAGTCGTCAAATCGGTAAGAGAAGCAATTAAGGTCTTTGAGTGCTTGGGCGCAGAGATAAGCGAGATATCACTACCGCACACCAGCTATGCTCTGCCTACCTATTATATAATCGCTCCGGCAGAGGCATCATCTAACCTGGCTCGTTTTGACGGTGTGCGTTATGGCTTTAGAGCTGAGGGAGCCACTAACCAAGAAGAGCTCATTAGTCTTAGTCGTAGTCAAGGTTTTGGGCCGGAAGTAAAACGTCGTATCATGCTGGGTACCTATGCTTTGAGTAGCGGTTATTACGACGCCTACTACGGTAAGGCACAAAAGGTGCGCTCCCTGATCAAGCAAGACTTCGATAACGCCTTTAGCCAAGTCGATATAATCCTGTCTCCCACTAGCCCTACCACTGCCTTCAAGGTAGGGGCCAGAGTCAACGACCCACTCTCGATGTATATGGCCGATCTCTGCACCTTTGCCGTCAACCTGGCGGGTATCCCGGCGCTATCCCTTAACTGTGGCTTTGTCGAAGGTCTGCCCGTAGGGCTTCAGCTCATGGGTAAAGCCTTCAGTGAGATGATGTTACTGCAGGCAGCTTTCGCTTATGAGCAGACGGTCAAGTTACCGCAACTCCCAGTGTTTAAAGGGGGTCTCCCTAATGTATGAGACAGCCATTGGTATGGAGGTTCATCTAGAGCTTTGCACTAGGTCGAAAGTCTTTTGCGGCTGTAGCACCAATTACGGTGGAGCACCTAACTCGCAAGCTTGCCCGGTTTGTTTGGGGCTGCCTGGGTCTCTCCCGGTCCTAAACAAGAGGGCAGTGGAGTTTGCCATTAAGGCCTCCCTAGCCCTCAATTGCGAAGTGGCACCTGAAACGAAGTTTGACCGCAAGAACTACTTCTACCCCGATCTAGTTAAGGGTTACCAGATCTCGCAGTACGACAAGCCCATCGGACGCAACGGCTATATTGAGTTTGAGGTCGAGGGAGTAACCCGACGTGTGGGCATTAGGCGTGTGCACCTAGAGGAGGACACAGGTAAGTCTTTTCACGACGTAGCCGCCGAGCGTACTTACCTAGACTTTAACCGCAGCGGCGTGCCGCTAATTGAGATAGTCACCGAGCCAGATATACGCTCCTCGGCTGAGGCCAAGTCCTACCTAGAAGCGCTACGGGAGATCATGGCGTATATAGAGGTTTCAGACTGCCGCATCGAAGAAGGCTCCATGCGCTGCGAGGCGAATATCAGTATTCGCCCTACGGGCAGCTCTGATTACGGTATTTTAAATGAAATAAAAAACATTGGCTCCTTGCGCGGCGTGCAGCGGGCCTTGGAGTATGAGATCAAGCGCCAAACAGAGCTGGTGAGCTCGGGAGGTATAGTCTTACGTCAAACTAGGCGCTGGAACGAGAGCGAGCTCAAAACCGAAGTCATGCGCACAAAAGAAGAGGCCCACGATTACCGCTACTTCCCTGAGCCGGATTTGTTGCAGTTGGTTATAGATAATTCCTGGCTAAATCAATGCCGCAGTGAAATCCCCGAGCTACCTCGCGCCCGTCGTGAGCGTTATGTACGAGAGCTTGGTATTACCCCTTACGACGCCGAAGAACTGGTAGCAGACAGAGCCTTAGCCCAGTATTTTGAGGGAGTAGCTAGGCTCGGTACAGAGCCCAAGCTTGCCGCTAATTGGCTACTCTCCGATTTACGTCGCGAACTCAACCAAGCAAGTTTAGCAATAGAGCAGGTTAAGTTGCGTGAGGCGGGCTTTTCTGAGCTGATGGTGCTTGTATCTAGTGGTGCAATTGGTAGCAAGACAGCTAAGGAGATACTTGGCGAGCTAGTGCATTCTGGCGTATCTCCAGCCGCTTATGTCAAGGAGAAAGGCCTGGCACAGCTTAGCGATACCAGCGAGATTGAGAAGTTCGTAGAGCAGGCCATAGCCGACAGCCCCAAAATCGTAGCCGACTACCGCGTCGGCAAAGAACGAGCCCTTACTGCCTTAGTGGGGGTTGTCATGAAGCTTTCGCGTGGTAAGGCTAAGCCGGAGCTAGTCAACGACCTGCTTACGCAGAAGCTGAATAAGGGACGGCTCTAAAAGGGCTCAATCGGAAAAAGTTACGTGAAAAAGGCTTAATCTCCATCCAGTAGCAGAGATTAAGCCTCAAGTAAAGACCCTTAAAATTTTTGATTGCCCAGAAGAATGAAGCCGCGACGAGTAGCTATTTGTCATGTCCTAGAAGCTACTTCAAATAGAGTTTCAACACAAGGCCGATTAGCCCCCCTATGAGAAGTACTATGCCGCTTACAACTTTATCCGCCCGAAACAGTAGTAATGCCATCCCTAAAGCAATATAAAAAACCGATTCCCATATTCGCCATTTGGCCATCCTCTTCACCCCCTTGCATTAATTTGGCAGACCGCTAAGCGTTTCATTAGGCTAGCAGATCTTTGCGTATAAAAGAACTAATTGACCAATACACCGCAATTCCGAACCAAAGGGCAACTCCCACAATTGCATGCGTGAGCTCGGTGGGGAATTTACCAGTAGACATATACCTCGCAAGACCGGCAAACATACGGTTTGCCAGAGGCAGTATCCATGCAGGAATCGACCCCGCTTCCTGCATGAACGGTAGCATAGTGCCTACGCCAATGTAAACGCTTAAGGCAGCAATCGCTGCACCGCCTACCGGCATAATGCCCATAAATACCAACGTAATGGCCTGGATCAACAGCAGCTGTCCTGTCAGTATGAGGTAAATAACTACATCCCTTACGAAGAGAGGCCATGCTGGTCTAGCGATGTAAGTGGACAGTGCTAAAACGCTGCCAGTCCATATAAGCAGCATTACCACTATAGAAAGAATAGCGGCTCCGAAGATAACTGCGCGCGTAAGTCCTATCGACAACAGCCCGTCCACATTTCTACGGGAGAATACTTCTTCAAATACCGATATATTGAGAAAAACTACAAGCCATGTCCCAAAAAAATGTGCCCACGACATATAGTCTGCCCTGCGGTTTTCCATCGCAAAGTTAACAGTATCTTCATAGACCAAAAAGCGGAATATGAGTAGGGCCATAAATGCGAGATAAACATAGATTGTTCGCTTTCTAATCACATTAGCGAGAAAAAATAGAATCATCTCACATAATTTTTTCACTGTTCACATCCTCCATTATACTGGCTTTAAGAATGTCTTCAAGCGAACGTGGCCTGATTTCGATGATATCGCCGTTTTGAGATAGTACAAATCGACAAACATTATTTATCTGATCGCTTGGAATTTCGACTTCGTATTCCGTGCCCCTCACTGATACTTGAGTCCCCGCAAGTTCTTCTGGCATCGCAATGCCTTCGGGTGCTCTAAACTTCGCAATGCAGGTGTTAACGGCGACGATCTCCTTATGCAGTTGACCTTTTCGCATGACTAGCACTCGATCGCAAATCTTGGCCACCTCCTCTAGATTATGAGAGGCATATACTATGGCTGCTCCCTGTTTTCTCAGCATGGAAATAATATCAACTAAATTCCATCTAAAATTGACATCAAGGCTCTCCGTAGGCTCATCAAGCAAATATACCTGTCGCGGAAAAGCCAAGCACATAGACAACGCAAAACGTTGCAACATGCCTCTGGAAAGTTGTCCGATTCTTTTGTCACCGAAGGTCCCTATCCCCATGGCGTCCGAGACAAAACTATGGGCTGGCTTGCTAGGTCTAGCTAAGCTCACGTATGACATCCAATAATCTTTGACGGGCATCGCTTGCGAAAACCTTGGCTCCTCAGCTAAAAACCCCACCATCCGCTTTTCTAGGGCTTTTTTAGGGAGCAATCCCCCCACACTAATACTGCCGCTGCTAAGACACAAAAACCCTGCTATTGTACGGAATAGCGTTGTTTTTCCAGATCCATTCGGGCCGATTATACCTACTACCTCACCTTGGTGCCCCTGAAAATTTACATTACGTAATGCTGTGACTTCTATCCCTTGCGATTTTGCGAAGACTTTTCCCACCATCTTGCAGATAACGATTGGCTCATCGGGCATAAAGTAGCACCTCCGATTGCATTTTATTGAAGAATATGCGCCTGACTAAAAAGTGAATGAAAAGGGCAAGAATTAACCTATCTCCAGTTAACTATTCCATTAGATATGTCGCAGGCATGTTCGCCCGTAAGCGCCCAATGGCCAATTCCTGTGTTCCCCTGAACGGCAGTGACCCTAGGCTGAAGCTCCTGCCACACTTCATTCAGAAACCACAGCCGCATGAACCAATCAATTACTGTCGCGGCAACTTTCCAAGCCTGAGGCCAGGCCTCAATAGACACATCGCCTTCAGAATGCGCCTGATTAATAGGCTCCACATCAAATGCCCCTGCGTGGATGGGTGCTATTCCCATAAGGCCTACCGTAAATACCAATAGGGTGCACACCAGTTTAATTAGCATATATCCAACCCCCTTGTTTTAGTATAAATCTCGACCCTTTCCATTCCTATAACTATATTCCCCCCCCTTTTCCCCTGCCTTGGGGTTTCAAAAATATTTCGACACTATTCGACAGGTATACCGCCAAAATATGCACCCGAGATGGTTACTTTGCAACTAGGGCGGCTTTAAAAGGGGTCAAGCAGAAATTTTGCGTGAAAAAGGCTTAATCTCCATTCGATAGTAGAGATTAAGCCTCAGGTTAGGATTCTTAAAATACAAGGCCAAAGGAGTGCTATCCATGCCACAAGAGCCGCATCTCCTCGCAGCGCTCCATTAGCTCATCGAGCTTGCCTGAGTCATGCACTTGGCCATCCTTGAGCACAATGATATGATCAGCCCTTCTCAAAGCGGGGCGGCGATGCGAGACCACTAGGCAGGTGACATTTGGGCGCTTAAAGACTCTCTCCCACAGTAGTCCTTCGGTCTCAACATCAAGAGCAGAGGACAAATCATCAAAAATGAGCAGTGAGGCGTTGCGTGCTAGCATGCGTGCAGCTGCTACCCGTTGTACTTGGCCACCACTGAGCTTGACGCCGCGCGAACCAACCAAGGTATCTAGACCGTGTTCCATCTGTCTAATGTCAGGCTCGAGTACAGCACTGTGAATAGCTGAAGAAATATTTACACTCTCTTCTGGTTGCCCTAGTAGAATATTGCCCCGCACTGGGTCACTAAAGAGTATGGGTACCTGGCTGGTATAGGCTGTACGAGGTGGGACAAAGAAATCGGTGGGATCAGCCACATCTTGGCCGTTCCAGGTAATAGTACCGCTATCCTTCTGCACTAGGCCGAGGAGTGCCTTGAGGAAGGTGGACTTACCTGACCCAATGCGCCCGGTAATGACCACAAACTCGCCAGCCTTCACTCTCAGGTTAATACCGTTGACTCCTTTGTTTGCTCCAGGGTAGTGGAAGGAGAGATTCCGTACTTCAAGGCTCTTTAGTTCTGTAGTGCTGTTGTGCAGGGGAACATCAATGGCAGGCAGCTCACCTTTTAAGTGCAAGGAATTGTGCTCCACCAACACAGCAGGGGGGCTCTTAAAGAGAAATTCTGCCATGCGGTCAAAAGAGACCGAAGTTTGCTTAAAGTGTGCCAGAAAAAAACCAAAGAACTCGGAGAAACCAGTGACAAAGTCGAGGTAATAGACAAAGAGGGCAAAATCCCCCACCGAGAATGTGCCGGTGCTCATGGCTTGACTAGCAAGTATGAGGATAAACCCGGTGCCCAAAGACACAGCATTGCTGCTGACTGAGTCGAGCAACAGATTAAAGGCTCGGTCCTTAAGCACGAGTTTGCGTCGTTCTTCGTTGAGCTGGCTCAAATGCTCGACCATTCTGGCTTCAGCGCCCGCCACCTGTATTGCCAGTACTGCACTGAAGGTTTCCCCTAGAAAACCAGTTACTTGAGCTGTCGCTTCACGGCTAGCTTGACGGTACTGCTCAATCTTGTGAGTGGCGCGGTTAAAGATTACCATTACTGCTACCAAAGGCACGAACACAAAGAATGTAATCCGTGCACTAATGCTTATTAATATCCATAGTGCCACCACTGCAAAGAGCACATTACCGACTATATCTAGTGTCCAACTAATTGCGTCCTCGGCTTGTTCTGCGTCTTCGCGAAAGTAACTCACGGCCTCACCTGGTGAGCAGGGAATTGCCTGTGCACCAGGGCGTTTGAGTATGTGAGTGAGCATATTATTTCGCAATAAGGCGCTCATAGAGAAGCGGTGCTGCGAGTCTGCCCACGCGCCAAGCAGGATTACACATATTCTCCCTAAGGCCACGGCAAATAACATAGCAATAATAGTCCAAGTGTTTATCCCGGCAGCAGCCTCGCCCGTAAGGTGGTTAAAGAACAAGCGGGTTATGAGACCGGGCAGGAGAGGAAAGGTATGTACCCCCGTCCAAAAAATGCCGTCAAAGAAATATAACACTGGCCGATAGAGTATCATCCGCCAGATTAGTTTAAAGGCCTTCATGCGAATAACTCCTTTAGCCCGGTAGTTAGCAGAGTGCTAAAGCGTGAAGATGGGTTTGAACTAAGCTCCAACCTTGCACCATGCTCTACTATCTTGCCGTTTTCAAGAATAAGAATATCGTCTGCGCGTTCCACGGTGTCAAGCCTGTGGGCGATAATTACTCCGGTGCGGTTATGCAGTAGCTTGGTGATAGCGCGTTCTATCAGTTGCTCTGTGGCGGGGTCTAGCCTAGATGAGGCCTCGTCTAGGATCACGATAGAGGGCTCAGTCAAGAAGCACCGCGCCAAGGCCAAGAGCTGTGCCTCGCCTGCCGAAAGACCAGCGCTGCCAGAACTAAGCATTGTCTCTAGCCCCTCTGGCAATGTCGTAAGCCAACTATCCAGGCCTAGGTCATGGAGAATCTCCAATATCTTCGCGTCGGGGATCTCGTTGTTAAAAAAGGTCAGGTTCTCCCGCACTGTGGCCTGAAAAAGCTGCACGTCTTGTGTAACCATGGTCACCTTCTGCCGAAGGTGAGTGAGTTTTGGGTCACGTATGGATTTACCGCCTAGGCGTATTTCTCCAGTTGCTGGGTCGTACAGCCGTAGCAGCAGTCTAGCTAAAGTCGTCTTACCGCTTCCGGTTCTGCCCAATAACCCTAGTACCTTACCTGGCTCAAGGGTGAAGCTGATATCATCTAGCACGGTGTCATCGTCTTCGTAGTTAAAAGTTACATTTTCAAACTCTATCGCGAGCGGTCCAGGGGTTAGTTCTACACCATGTCCATCTTGTACCTTAGATTTAATGTTCAGCAGCTCATTAATGCGTGTAATTCCAGCGGACGCACGTTGTAGTTCTTGGAGTTGTGTCCTGATTTGGTCAATGGGGCGTCTTAGAAGCTCAGTGTAATGCACTATAAGGTAGACCGTGCCAATAGTAATGGCGTGACTTCGCCAGAGATAGGCCCCAAAGCCAAAGGCAATGGCATTTCCGAGAGTGAAGGTAAAGGTGCTGGCCGACCACATGGTAGTGCCTGCAATGTAAGCCTTCATGCGGGCAGGCAACCACTCCCGGAGCCTAAGGTAAAACCGCTTCATCACGTAGCTCGCCGCGCCATTAGCCCGGATATCTTCAGTGCCAGCTAAGTGCTCGGTTAGAAATCCAAAGAATAGACCACTCTGCTGGCGGTCTAATGTCCAGTGAGGCACCGCAATGTCTCTGAGTAGGGTAAGCACTGCTACGGCAATAATCGCAAAAACGCTTAGTGCTAAGCCCACACGGTAGTCCTCGTGGAATAGGAGAACTAGGACTCCCACCAGCAGCAACACATTCACGACAATACCCATGACAAACTGTGAAAAGAACAAAGAGAGTTTGTTTACATCACCGTCGATGCGCTCAATCATCTCACCCGATGTATGCGCCTTTTGAAACGACATGTCTAGACTTAGACAGTGTGCCGTGACATCGCGACGCAAGAGGTTGGTGGCAGTCCATCCTACATCCTCGCTTACGTATTTGGAGTAAGCCGTAACAGCAGACGACTTAAGGGCCACTATCATAAATAGTAACGCAGTATACCCAAGGTTAGCATGTGAAGTACCATTAGCAGTATCGATAAATATCCTGAGTATTTGCGGCTTGGCGAGCTGCAATGTGAGGCTTAAGACGATAAGCAGCCCAAGCAAAGCCACGCGCCGCCATTGCGGACGCACGTATTTAGCTAGTAAGTCGGTATAGTGCTTAAGGGCAACTTTCATCTTTCTCAACCTCCAAATCTACCATACAATTATACGCATAGGCCAACATAGTGTCAGTGTAAAGTATGGGTAGAATTTGTTGTCAGCCGTCAGCCGTAGGGGGCTGTGCCCCGACAAAGAGGCGACCTCCTGCCATCCATGTATACGAACGATCCTAGCTAAAGCTCGTCTGCTGGAATCAGCTGTACACCGGAAATTTTAGAGTAAGATGAGCGTAGCACTAAATGTTAAGATTTTACGGTTGTTAAAGGGTTTATTACGTTTAAAGCCAATATCAGAATTAAGAAGTAAACTTAAGGGGGGGAATTACTGTAGCAAGGTCATAAAAGGGGGCGAAAGATGTCATACTCGGTAAAAGTGTTGGTAGTTGATGACGATCCAGTGGTATTGGAATTGGTCCGATTGTATGGGCAAAGAGAAGGCTTTAATATCGTGACGATAAGCGACGGGGAGCTGGTACTGGACACCTTCAGCCGTGAGAATCCTGACGTTGTAATTCTAGATATCATGCTACCCAACAGAGACGGCCTTACCCTGTGTAAGGATCTGAGGGAGGTACGCATGGTTCCAATTATAATGCTTACAGCCAAAGGAGAGGAAGCTGATCGCGTCTTAGGACTGGAAATGGGCGCCGATGACTATGTGTCCAAACCATTTAGTCCAAGGGAATTGGTTGCAAGAATCAAAGCAGTATTACGCCGCACACAGGTGATTGGTGGTGCGAATACCTGGAAATTGAAGTATCCCGGGCTCGAAATCCAGGGCGACACTAGGACAGTGCTGGTCAATAATGTATGCACAGAGCTTACACCCAAGGAGTTTGATTTGCTCTACCACTTAGCACAGAATCCTCGACGGGTTTTCACAAGAGAACAACTGTTGGCTTCCGTATGGGGGTATGACTATTTCGGTGATCAGCGCACGGTAGATGTCCATATTCGCAGGCTGAGGGCCAAGCTGACACCGATACCGAGTGAATATGTGACGACCGTTTGGGGTGTGGGTTACCAGTTTACCCCACCTGCCACGGGAGAGTTACTGTCATGAAAACCTTAAGGCAGGAACAACGAAGGCTCATGGGCATCTCAGATTTAATCTGTATAGTGTCGGTTTGGTTACAAAAACGACTGAAAAAGAAGAATATTTACACCAAGATACTCTTTACCAACGTAATAATGTTTGCTGTCGTTATGGTTGTCCTCACGTTTATTTCAGGATTTGTGGTGAAACAAGCGCATTATAATCAGTTGCAGCAAGAGCTACTGCTCAAGGCTAGGCGGGTGAACTTTGCCTTGCATCAGCAGGTGGCGTGGAGAGCCACTAGTGAGACAACCAGCGGACGATTCCCTGAGCAAGAATTGCTGAAATTCCTGGCAGATGCATTGGATGTAAAAGTAACGATCTTTAGCTTGGAAGGAAGTATTACGGGTGCCTCGGCGGAGCAGGATGTGCTCACTGGCAATAAAGTAGAGACACGAGCTCTCGAAATCCTCATCAGCGGCGAACCCGCTATTTACCGACGGCATGATCGTGCAACAGGTCAACTCACTTTTGTGGCCGTTA
>JGI24125J20156_1000443_pt1 | contig 10568 bp, 10 predicted proteins | sample Subbio12Aug_8Bad_FD_20156 | JGI IMG/M metagenome (IMG submission 20156) | reverse complement strand
TCTCCCCTGGGGGTAGCTTTTCTGGAGGAACAATTATAGCAGCGAGCCTGATATTTTATAGTCTAGTCTTTCGTTTTAGTGAGCGAAAGCACCGCCTCCAGCATGACACCTCACTGCTTTTTGAGGGAGGAGGCGCTCTTCTATATATTGTAGTAGGATTAGTTGGGATATTTTTTGGCTATAGCTTCCTCACTAACCGGGGAGTCTTCCCACTGGGGCAGGCGGGTAGACTGTGGAGCAGCGGCATGATCGCCATCATCACGGTAGGGTTAGGCGGGAAAGTGGCTGGAACTATCTTTACCCTATTTCAGGAGCTACTAGAAGGAGGGACGGATACAGATGGCAATCATTGAACGCCTTTCAGTAAACGTGTATTATCTAGTGTCCGTAATCCTGTTCGTGATTGGCTTTCATACTATGCTTACGCATAATAATCTCATCAAAAAAATCATGGGTATGAATATAATGGATACGGCCCTATTTCTTTTTTTTGTTTCAATAGGATATATTAGGGGCGGTCAAGCTCCCATTTTAATTAATGGTGTGGAGAAGTACGTGAATCCAGTCCCTTCAGCACTAATTCTTACGGGTATTGTTATATCTGTTAGTTTTACTGCCTTTGCTCTGGCGCTTGTTATCATGTTATATCGTTACTACGGCACACTTGACGCTGACAAGATAATCGCCTTAAGAGGTAGACGTCATGGTTAATATCACACATACCCCTGTCCTGATAGTTGTTCTGCTCTTGTCGGGCGCATTTGTCGTTGCACTTCTTTCCAAGTACTTGCAGGTAGGGCGTTTTATCTTCTTGCTAACAGCGGCTATGGTCCTGCTTTTATCTACGAGGCTGACATTCATGGTTCTTGAATATGGAACAATACACTATACCCTAGGTGGGTGGGCGCCTCCCTTCGGAATAGAGATTGTGGTGGATGCCTTTGCGGCCTTCAGTTCCCTAGTCATCGCAGGGGTCAGCGCTGTTATTTTTTGGTTTGCTGTGTTCGGGCCTCGCGAGGTTAACAATGAAACAGGATATTATTCCTTACTGCTTCTTCTTACAGCTGCGATGCATGGTATGGTATTGACGGGAGATCTGTTTAACCTATTTGTTTTTGTTGAGATCAGCTCCCTTGCTGCCATTGCTATCATCGCGGTAAAAGGCACGGGGGAGAGCATCGAGGCGAGTTTCCGCTACTTAGTCCTTAGTGCATTAGGATCTGGTGTGGTGTTGTTTAGCATTGCACTGATATTTATGATTAGTGGACATCTCAACATGTCTTATATTCACGATGCGCTAGTGATTACGGCGGGTCAATATCCGCTCAATATTGTTTTAGCCGTAGGGTTTATGCTCGTGGGGTTTGCTGTTAAGGCTGCACTCTTCCCCCTGCACGTGTGGTTGCCAGATGCTCACTCCAATGCGCCCACGGCGTCGAGTGCTCTGCTTAGCGGACTGGTGGTAAAGGTATATATTATCGCTTTCATGCGTATTGTCTATCTTGCGCTCGGTATCCCCATTTTTGAGATTTTACCAATTAGGCAAATCTTTTTAGTTCTAGCCTCGATTGCTATCATTATGGGGTCTGTTTTCGCTATGGTGCAGGACAATATTAAGCGCATGCTAGCTTATTCTACCATTGCGCAGGTGGGATACATTTTTTTGGGTGTAGGGTTGTTTAATCAGCGTGCTGTGGAAGGCGCAGTTTTCCATATCCTCAACCATGCCATTATGAAGTCATTGTTGTTCTTGTCGGCTGGTGTTATCATTCATCAGAGCGGGCATAAGAAAATATCCGAGCTGAGTGGTTTAGGGCGCCGCATACCTTTTACCTTTGCAGCCTTTAGTATAGGTGCACTATCGATGGTAGGCATTCCTGGGACTGCGGGCTTCATTTCGAAGCTCTATCTCGCGTTAGGAGCACTGGACGCTGGTCAAACACTCTTTGCCATCTTAATTTTGATCAGCAGTTTGCTAAACGCCATCTACTACTTCCCTATCATTATTGCGGCGTATTTTGGTAAAGATTCACCTTTAGATGCGAGGGACCCGGCTTGGGCTACGCAGCTCCCTCTGGTTGTGTTATCGCTTGGCGTCCTTTTCTTCGGTTTATTCCCCTCTATAGCCATTCCCCTAGTGAGACAAACGGCACAGTTATTTATAAAATAGTGGAGGCTTCGTTATGCATGGATTATTTCAGGCTGCTGTTTTAGCGGCCCTCGTGCCCCTTATGTTTGCTTTAGCGATCTATCTTGTAGAGAAACACTCATGGAAGTTACGAAATGGTTTATCTGTATTGGCAAGCCTTGCCTCGTTTGTGTTAGTCATAAGCCATTATAAGCGCATCATGGCAGGAGAAACGATTTTGGTCAAGTTTCCCAACTTGCTCCCTCCACTTGGCATTTCATTTAGAGTGGACTATTTAAGCTTTTTAGTGGCAGCCATAATTTCTGGGATATGGTTTTTGGTAACGGTGTACTCTACGGAGTACATGGTCAAGGAACATGCCAAGAATCGGTACTATCCCTTTTCAGTTCTAACTCTTGCCGGAGCTTTAGGGGTAGTCCTTAGCGGTGATCTGTTTACTTTCTTCCTATTCTTTGAACTTATGTCGCTATCTGCCTATGTATTGGTCGTGCATGAAGAGACCGAACAGGCGATGCGAGCAGGCTATAAATATCTTATTCTCACGATAATCGGCGGTTTGGCGCTGTTCTTCGCAATTATAGCTGTCTATGAAATCGCTGGAACTGTTGCTTTTACGCCAGGGGGGTTCGTACAAGAGAGCGGGCGACTCGCTCTGTTCTCCTTCATAGCCTTTTTCATTGGATTTGGAATTAAGGCAGGTGTGGTACCGCTACACGTATGGCTGCCAGAGGCACATCCTGTTGCACCGAGCCCTGCTAGTGCGTTACTCTCGGGGTTGATGCTGAAGACCGGGGCCTATGGGTTTATCAGGATTGTGTTCAACATTTATGGTGTTGAGTTAATTAGAGAGACCGGTTGGAACAACATGATGCTATTATTTGCGGTTGTTACAATCTTTTTAGGGTCTGCGGTAGCCATTACACAGGACGACATTAAGCGCCGTTTGGCGTACTCTAGTGTCGGACAGATGGGGTATATTGTGTTGGGTATCGCCTTGTTACAAGAAAGAGCCCTCATAGGAGCAATCTTTCATATTTTCGCCCACGCGCTAATGAAGTCTAGTCTCTTCTTGGCTGCCGGCGCGATTATTTACCGCACGGGCAAGCGTAAGGTATCTGAGTGGCACGGTATGGGTAAGCAGATGTTTGTCACGATGATAGTTTTTACAATTGCCTCTATATCAATGGTGGGAATTCCACCGTTAGTTGGCTTCATCTCTAAATGGGAGATTGCGCTTGGATCACTAGATGCAGGTAATTGGGGGTACGTCCTGTTACTACTCCTGAGTTCCTTGATGAACTTCATTTATTATTTCCCAGTTATCCAAGGGGCATTTTTTGGAGACCCGCATCTTCACCATGATGCGCATGAAGACAAAGAACCAAGGCATAGAGAATTGCCCTGGGCCATGTTAGTTCCCATGGTAGTTTTAGCAGGACTGATCGTCTTCGTAGACCTCTTGCCCCGAAATATAGTACTTGAGCTTGCGGAGCAAGCTGCTCACGCACTGTTCTTTGCCATCAAGTAACGGGAGGTTGACATGCGCCTAATAGATGTCCTCTTGTTGGTGCCTATTCTGACCCCCATTGCTGGGGGGCTCCTCATTGGTGCAGCATCTGGGTGGAGTGCTAGACTCCGTAGCAGAGTGACGGTTTTGACCGCAGCAATTGCTTTTACTGCGTCATCTGTTATCTACTATTTACAGCACTTTGCCCATCAAGAGCTGTCACTGACATTTTTCAGATTGGTTGACTATGGCTTGAAGTTTCGACCCACAGATTTAGGGAGCCTCTTGGCTGTGGTCGCCTCAGCATTGTGGCTACTGGCCACGATTTATTCACTAGTGTACATGAAGCATGAGCATTCGCAGTCCCGTTTTTTTGCGTTTTTGATGCTAAGCCTTAGCGGCTGTCTGGGTGTGTTCCTTGCGGGGGATTATTTTACGCTCTTTCTATTTTTTGAATTCATGACCTTTACCGCGTATCCGCTGGTCATACACGAAGAGGACGAGAACGCAATGCGTGCCGGTGATACCTATCTCTACATGAGTGTGGCGGGCGGTCTAGTCTTGTTATTTGGTATATTGGCATTGGTATGGACAACCGGCACTGCCGATATCGCTCCAGCGTTAGATGCATTACACAAGGGGAATATCAGCCCTTACTTTATAGCCCTCACATTTATAGTTGGTTTTGGTGTTAAAGCAGGTATAGTACCTTTACACATTTGGTTACCACAGGCGCATCCCGTAGCTCCCTCTCCCGCAAGCGCCTTGCTCTCCGGGGTGATGATCAAGACTGGGGCCTATGGTATTCTCAGCTTCCTGACGGTGACTCTGTCTTCTAATAACGCGCACAGTGCGTATCTTAAAATACCGCAAAATATAGGCTATGTGATGATTTGGGTGGCCTTGTTGACCATGATTGGCGGAGCGTTCATGGCTTTGATGCAAGACAGCATAAAAAAAATTCTAGCCTATTCGAGTGTCAGTCAAATGGGGTATATTATGCTAGCAATTGGGTGCGCTGCGTATTTATCTGAAGAGGGCGGTTTGTCTTACACAGCTGCGGTATTCCATGCGTTTAACCATGCCGTGTTTAAGTCCGGCTTATTCTTGATGATCGGTACAGTCTACCTACTCACCCACACCTTGAGTCTTAGCAAACTCGGCGGAATGTCTAAATATCTACCCTTTACAACGATAGCCACTTTGATCGCCTCGTTCGCAGTACTAGGCATGCCGGGGTTTAGTGGCTTTCCGAGTAAGACGTTAATACATCATGCAATAGTCGAAGCTGCCCAGCACAGCCAAAGTGCTTGGTTACTCCTAGCAGAGAAATTATTCGTAGTAGGTAGTGCTATTACTGCTGCCTATTTCATCAAGCTATATACCGGCATATTTTTTGGCCAGTACAAGGGCGATAAGCCTCCGACACAGGGAGAAGGTACCTTAGTTCGTATGGTGTTGGGCGTGTTCTGTCTAGCAATAATCCTCGTAGGTATTTTTCCGTATCAGGTTATGCACTTCTTAGAATCAACGGCTCACGGTACTGTAGTTGACCTGCACGTACTAGAAGAACAGCTTCACCACGTTAAGTTCTGGGATGTCCACTCTTACGGAGGTGTTATGCTGCCCGCGTCCTTAGGCATAGCGATTTTCTTTATAGCAAAATATTTTAAGTTCTTTACGTGGCGTTACCCGCTTTGGTTGTCAGTAGAGGGGTTTATTTATCGCCCGCTCTATCACGGTTTTCTCACCCTATGTTGCCGCTACGTTACTAGCGTTGAGGGCGGTATATGTGAGCTGTATGACCGCAGTGGTAGTGCCTCTGGTCGATTGATCAACAGAGTAAAGAGATTTGATGATATGATTGACGAAGGCTACGAGGCTATGGGGCATGCTACTACCAAGCTAGTAGAAGAGGCCCGCCATATAGACCATGGCGTTGACAATGCCTATAATCAAGCTGGGCGAACTGTGGAAGTCTTGGCTAGCAAGGTAACTCAGGTGGATAGTGAGATAGACCAGACCTACGCTAGGGCCGGTAGAGCAGTGCTTAGGCTTACTGAAGAAGTAGCTAAGGCTGACCGCGATATTGATCACGTTTATGATAACGTGGGAAACGCTGCGCTTAAGCTTACTGAAAGCGTAGCCAAAGCAGATGAGAAACTGGACCACGGTTATGATCGCGTTGCCCAACAAGGATTGGACATTTTAGAGACTGTTCGCCAAGTGGATCAACCTAAAGCAACCAAGACTGAGGTAGATAGACAAAACTGGAATCCGCAGAACATCACACTGGGTTCGCTGATAGTGGCAGGACTATTGCTTATTATTCTTGCGGTGCTATATTTCTTCGGAGGCAATGTACTGTAGGATACGGAGGTGTTTCATGACCGCATTAGATAAGAAAATCGTTGTTGCGGTATTAATAATAGCCGTCTTGGCGGGTGGCGCAGTGCTTTATCGTCGCTTCACTGCTGCTCTAGGGGAAAAGGCAGTCATCGAGGTAGATAACCAACCAGTGCAAACAGTACGACTCGATCCCAATGCAGAAAAGCAAATAATCACAGTAGTGGGGGTGCGCGGCGACAGCCTTATCGAGGTAGACGGGCAATTTATCCGCATGACAGGCTCCGCCTGTCCCGATAAAATCTGCATACATCAAGGTCGCAAAAGCCAACCCGGCGACGCCATTGTCTGCATCCCCAATCGCGTCACCATAAAAATACCAGGCCTCGGGCGCTAGGAAACTAGCGCCTTTTGGTTAGCCACTGGAATGTAGTTCAATTTTTTGATGGCGTATGTAAAGTTCTGTTTTACCGCTCTACCTCGGGAGTAAACTATTCCTTCGGGACACACCATGTTTTAGCTCTTGGAATGTGGAACCTCTGTGCCTCAATCCAGCGCCTCAACTAGTCCAGCTCCCATTAACTCCTGTACAAAATCCAATATATCACTCTTGGCGTCTTGTAACTCCAAGGCATACTCTTTTGCCAGGGCTTGGGCCAACTGATTGATATCTGCCCCTATTTCCAGAAGTTTTACTATTAACTGAGAACTTTCGTTTAGCAGTACAGCCTGACCATTAATACTAGAATTCGAACGGAGGTAGATTTGGGAACCAACGTAATCTACCTTAAAATTGGAATTCAGCTTATACATCGCACAATGTCCTTTCCCGACATTATCTGTTCTTGGCATAGCCGGTGGTAGTGACCACCTCTTCCCATTAGTGTCTGGTGCGTGCCGGTTTCGACCAGTTTGCCTTGGTCAAACACAAGAATGATGTCTGCATCCTGTATCGTCGACAGCTTGTGGGTTATAACGAAGCATGCCTTATCCTTCCTCGACGTATTGAAAACGCGCCTAATTTGGGATTCTGAAACCGCATCGAGTGCTGATGTTGCTTCATCAAAGAGGATTACGTTCGTGTTTCTCGCAATTTCCCTAGCGATGCATATCCTTTGCCTTTCCCCCCCGGACAAGGTTAGCCCTCTGTCCCCAACCGGCGTATCAAACCCCTTCGGGAGAAGGCATATGAAGCTATGTGCCTCTGCAGTTTCCGCGGCAAGTTCAACTACACTGTCCCGAAACTTTTCTAGACCACAGCTTATGTTCTCTTTAATGCTACCGTTGAAAAGAAAAGGATCCTGCGGAACGAAGCCGATACGTTTTCTTAAACGGTTCAATGGAATCTCCTTGATTGATACTCCATCAAAAAAGATATTCCCTTCGGAACACTCGTACAGACCCAGAATAAGTTTAGCCACGGTTGATTTTCCGGATCCACTTGTACCAACCAACGCCACCAGTTGTCCGGGCTTTATATTAAACGAAACGTTTTTTAAAGCGTACTCTTTACCGTCGTAGGTAAACGATACATCTCTAAATTCGATGTTGCCCGTCACCTCGGCTCTTTTGCTGTCTTCAATACTAGTCATGTTCTCTTCATTATCATCTAGAATAGCGAAGATTCTCTGGTATGCAGCCACAGCATAGTGAAAGAGAGGATACGAGCTAACTATAGGCGGAACGTTCGCAATTAGTCTACGCTGATACAGGATTGCTGCAATTGACACTGAAACACTGATTTTGCCCTCAATTATAAGCCACGCACTAGTTAATACAATCAAGGGCGTAGTAATATCTGCAAATACCCGGCTCAGAACTCCTCTGGTTACATTAGCTACCTCGCGCTTTACTTTAGTTTCGATAAAGTGGTCAAGGGCCCGTGTGTATTTTTGAACTTGAGTGGCAAGGTTTACGGAACATTTCACTACTGTGATGCCCGAAATAGTCTGAACGAGTTCTTTATTTAACTCTGCCTTGGCCTCGTTATGGTTGCGGTACAGCTCTTTCAGGTCAAACAGGAACTGTGACCTAATTGATAAGGCTGTGGTTATAAGCAGTACAAGTGCCAAGCTCGTATTTAGCTTAAACACTAGCGTTAGGATCACGGCGGATTCAATAACTGCAAGTCCCACTTCGATTAGACTATCACTCATAAGCCCGTCAAGGTTGTCAGCGTCATCAGTTTGGCGTGATGCTATATATCCCGTAGCATTTTTATCAAAGTATGACTGAGGCAGACGAAGGAGCTTGCGATAAAGTGCAGTCCGGACTTCGCCAACGACACCAGACCGAAGCCGAATTGATGACCGCCTTGCCGATAAATGCAACAATACTGTACACGTATATATTGCAGCCCACGCCAAAGTAAATTCTTTTAGGTCTGTAGACAGGCCTTTGCCTGATAGAGCTAGATCGAGAAGGTGCTTTGCAACTAAAGGCTCAAGCACATGTAATGGCAACAGCCCAATTGAAGTGATGGTGAACAATAGCACCACTTTTTTGTACGGCTTTGCGAAGGAAAAAACCCTCTTTAAAAATGGTGCCGTCATAATAAAATGCCTTCCTGCCGCAACATTTGATGAAGACGTTTGCCGTTCAGGCAATGTTCTTTTGGAGGCTCTCCTTTTGATGACCTCATATCTATATTCGGTGCACACATGCCACACACAGCACGGTGCCCGCATCTTCCACACTTGGTTTCAACTTCTATCAGCTTTAGACGAGCCTCGTACAGTTTTCCCCATGCCTTTAGAAAGCCACCTTTATAAACCGGGAACGATGGGGCAGGGGCCATTGGGCAAAGGATCATTTCCCCTGTTGATACCACATGATAAGCGGCTAACCCCGCAAAACACCGGCGAACATTATTAACCCAAAGAGAGCTAACAGCATCCCAGTCTACTGGCTGCTTTGCATAGAACCACTTAAGGAGAGAACTACGCTCCTCTATAGGTAGAGACTCCTCTAAAGGCCTAAGATCACCATTATCACAAGGCGTAAGATTAGAAAATAAATGGAACGGGACCCCCATTCCGCTTACCATATCGTACAGCGCATGTGTGTCCTTGTAATTGTGCCTCCCTGCGACAAACGTTGTGTATACTTCAATGTGGTTAGTTTTTAGTTGTGCGATGGCACCCATCACTGTTTCATACGCACTTTCGACCCCACAGAAGTTTTTATAGGTTTCGGGAGATTTTCCGTATAGAGAAATGCTCACGCCTACAGGGGGGAGTCGCCTCCATAACTCAATGTGACTTGTTGAGATTAGAGATCCATTTGTTTTTATGCGAAGAAGTAGACCCTTATTAAACGCATACTCATATATTCGTTCAAAGTCATCTCTCAGCAATGGTTCTCCGCCTGTAAAATTTACAAACTTGCAGCCTGCGTCTGTAATTTGATCAATGATGCTTGTCCATTCCTTAGTTGTTAGTTCTTCCGTATGCCTACAATTCTGCTGGTAACAGTATAGGCATGAAAAGTTGCACCTTCTGGTAAGCTCAAAAGTGCCAGTTAGAGGAATTCTCTTAGATACCACTTCATTTACTATGGGCTTGACTATATCGTTCTGAGGATTAAGCATACCTAATAATGAACTCAAATAATCACTACCTCCCTAATTTTTTCTTTAGGGAACAACGTATGGGTTGTCATCAGATGCACCACAGGAGCACCGTAGCATATCTGCGAGTTGCTTGAGTGTGCACAGTTTGAACTTCGGTTTCTTGTACATATTACTATCCTCCTCCCTGTTTCTTCTATAGCTAGCTAGCTACCGATATATTACTATTTCACCAAGGCGAAATGTGTCGTAGATTGTCGAAAATAAATTTTTTTGGTATTGTGCCGAAGTTTTCCCTCCCAACAAAGGGGACGGTTCATTTTGTCCCCGGCTTTCCTTTATTCCTGCAGCGCTTGATGTACCCTTTGGTGCGTCGTAGCTAAATACTCAGCTGTCTTGCACAACGACAAGCCGACCCCATGCACTAGTCTTGCAGAGCTCCTCCCCAAACAGCTCTGGGCTAGCCTGAATCTCCTTAGCGTGTGTTACCCCAAATGTCACGGCAGCGTGCCTGCCTTGCCATCAGTTATCACCTCAACTTAATACTACAGAGCGACTGTTTCCCGACCTATGGATCGCGTTAATCGTGTTCAGTGACCATCCTCCCCATCGGCCTGACCTCCGGTCACTCTTTCACTAGCTGACCTGAAGTAATGCTCTCAGTAGCTGGCATCCTGTGCTGCCTTCATCAGCTACCCCATAAACAAAAAGGAAATTCCCCCCCTACATCGAAGAAATGGAGGGGGGGTGCGGCAATGATCGATAAGTTCTTTTTGTACGAGGAACTCAAAGATATTCTCTATAAGTATCAAGCAGACTATCCGGCTATGTGTAGAGTTGAAGTAATAGGCCATAGTTACGAGGGCCGAGGCCTCCTTGCAGTGACCGTGACTAACTTTGACGCTGGTTCACCAGATGATAAGCCTGCCCTGTACCTCGAGGGGAACATGCATGCGGGAGAAGTCACTTCAAGCATGGTCTGTCTATATGTCCTAGAC
>JGI24125J20156_1000435_pt1 | contig 10697 bp, 6 predicted proteins | sample Subbio12Aug_8Bad_FD_20156 | JGI IMG/M metagenome (IMG submission 20156) | reverse complement strand
CCATCCTAGATCGCCTGGTGAACAACGCCTATCGTCTTTCCCTGTTCGGCGATTCTCCAAAGAAAATTGCGCGGATCCCGGTCCATGCCGCACACTTAATGTATAATACTTTTGACCAGCCTTTTCTCTCTCCTCCCTGTGCGGCTTACTCCGGTTTCCCAGGTGCGATTTCACCGGCTTTCGCAATGCCCTGGTATTTATGTAAACCCCCATTATTGATTGTGTAGAAATGTTTGTTTAAGGACGAGGTGAAATGTGAATTGTGATCGGATAAATGAATTATATGCAGGTCAGATATATGGGCATGATACTCAACTGGCAGCTCGAGATAGAATTCATTGGATTTGCAGCCAAGTGCAAGGGGAAACGATATTGGATATTGGTTGCAGTCAAGGGATTGTAAGCTTACTTTTAGGGAGAGAAGGTTTTAATTGTGTAGGAATTGATATTGAAAATGGTGCCATAGAATATGCAAAAGGAGAGCTTGAGAAACAAGAGGATATAACCAAACAAAGGATTACATTTCAGGTCGCAGATGCTACGCGCTTGGAATTTGAGGATAATACATTCGATACAATCATCTTAGGGGAAATTCTCGAGCATTTACTCCATCCCGAAAAGGTCTTGAAGGAGGCAAAACGAGTTCTTAAAGAAGCTGGCAAGGTTGTAATCACTGTTCCCTTTGGATTGAACTCGCATCCCGATCACAAACGTTCATATTTTCCAGTTTCCTTTTTAAATGAACTTATGAGCCTCCAAAAGGAGATTGAAAATAGGTGTATTACCCAGGAATTATTATTTGAACGAACATCTCAATCGTTCGTTGAGCAGAGGAAGAAACTTAACGAACAGATAGATGCGCTTCAGGCAAAGATTAGTAAACAAGAAAGTGAATTACGCGAACAGATTGCTTTGGTGACCGAAGAAAACGCGCTTCTTAGAGTAAATAATTCAGCTCTCGAGAATGATCTTAATCAGCAAATTGCATTTCTAAATCAGGAGAATGCTTCGCTGCGCATTCGTGAGAACGAGTTGCGTAATAAGATCACTTTTTTTACGAAGGAGAATGCTTCGCTGCACATTCGTGAGAACGAGTTGCGTAATAAGATCACTTTTTTTACGAAGGAGAATGCATCCTTCCAAACAAGAAGCGCAGCCCTGGAGAATCAACTCCAGGAACAGATCGCTGTAAACGTAAATAGCCTCGCCTATCAAGAAAATGTCTTTCGAAATTCAGCGCGGTGGCGCGTTGGGAGTGTCTTTGTGGGTGGGTTAAGGTTGATACTTGATTTTTTCAAGCATCCGCTCAAATTCTTAAGAGATGCAAAACAAAGGTTGTATGAATATTTTCGCGAAATTAATCCCAATCCACTGTCAGAGAAAACGGAAAGGACGAAAAATCAACCAACAACCAAGGGGGTTTCTGCTTACCCTCCACCAAAAACTTATACCAGAACGCCCAACAAAGTGGAGGCATCCAACAGACAGGGAAAAATTTCACTTGGGTGCATTATGGACGAATTCACCTATGATTGTCTGCGTCCTGAAGCCAATTTAATCCCATTTCGTCCTGATAATTGGAAAGAGACCCTTGAAATAGAAAAACCGCGAGCAATTTTGGTTGAGTCAGCATGGCATGGTAATGAAGGATCCTGGCAATACAAAGTGGCGAAATATGAAAAAAATATGGGTGATGAACTGCTCCATTTGCTAGCATGGGCAAAAGAGAAAAAGGTTCCATCGATTTTCTGGAACAAAGAAGACCCACCGCATTATGAGCGATTTATCGAGAAAGCAAGATATTTTGATTACTTATTTACTTCAGATGCTGACTGCATACCGCGGTATATAGAAGACGTCGGTCATAAAAGAGTTTTTTCCCTTCCTTTTGCTGCGCAGCCAACAATCCACAATCCTGTTTTACAAGAACCCAGGAAATACAATGTTTGTTTTTCAGGCACTTATTATGGGGCTTCCTTTCTAGAACGGAAAAGGGAAATGGATTTGCTGTTGAAACCCGCCCTCGATTTTGGGCTGCACATATACGACCGGCAATATGGAATGGTGGGTCCTTCTGCAGACCAGTATAAATTTCCTGAACATTACCAACACGCAGTTAAAGGGCGGTTAGATTACTCGGAAATGGTGAAAGCGTATAAAAAATATAAGGTATGTCTGAACGTTAATTCAGTTAAAACTTCGCCCACCATGTTCTCAAGAAGGGTTTTTGAGTTGATGGCATCCGGCACAGTAGTCATCAGTACATATTCCAGAGGTATCGAAGAATTACTTGGAACCGATATCGTTTTATTCAGTGAATCCGAAGAAGATACGAGAAGGCACCTTGAAAACTTATTGGGAAATGAAAATTATTGGTCAAAATTATCAGTAAGGGGTATCCGGAAAGTAATGGAGGCACACACATATAGTCATAGGCTTAATTATGTTTTAGAATTAAGCAAATTAGGGTCTCTGCCTTCTAAGTGGCCATTTTTTACTGTTATTTCTAAAGTGGAAAATTTACAGAAGCTTGAAAATCTGCGCAATTCCATAATCAGGCAGACCTATAGAAATTTCAAGGTTGTTTTAGTCCTTGATGATAAATCAGGCGATCAACCTTTGAATCGTAAAAAGAACCTCCTCGTCAGTTTAAAAGAGAATGCTATTGTCATGAGTTTACGTTCCGCTTTCAAGGGAATAAATGTTGATTGTATCTCTAGGCAGCATGAAATCAGCCGTTATCTCGAAGGAGATTATGTTGCCATATTCAATGAAAAAGATTATTATGGCGATAATTATCTGAAGGATTATGCCTTGACCACAATTTATAATAACCAGTGTAACTTTATCGGAAAGCGTAATCATTACACCGGAGAAGAAAAAAAAGGAGAACTCTGGGAGTCGGGCAGTGAATACATTTATGTTTCGAAAGTTCCAACCGCTACACTGGCAATAAAAAGAGAGAAATTCAAATTCCAAAATCTTCAGGATATGCTAGATGCCAAGTGGTTTGAATCACAAAATGAGGATAACCTCATATTCTCATTGGATAGATTTAATTATGTGCAGTTGATCTCTCTCCAAAATATTTTTTCCGGCATTGTGGATGAAGTGAATATTTGAAGATCACGCGATTAATCCAAAGTTCCCTCATTGGATATTTTTAGTAATCAGACCGGATAATTAGGGGTAAAAATGGTAACGAGATCAGAAATACCCATAGGAAAAAACAGGTTCTTGAATTATTGCAATTTCAATAAGGTTTCCTTTGGGTGCAAATTTATTAAATTTAATCTTTTTGCCCACGTAGCATTGGATTAAAGATGAGTGATATTTGCAGAATTTTATTTAACGGTCATGATTTTCGGTTCTTATCACCCGTGATCCAATATTTGGACAACCACCCTGATTATCAGGTCTTGTTGGATGAGCATCCAGGCCATGTAATCGTGGATACCAGAAAAAGTGCTGAGCTTGCGGAGAAGGCGAATATTATCTTTTGTGAGTGGTGTTTGGGAAACGCTGAATGGTATTCAACTCATAAAAAAAAGAATCAAAAATTACTCATTCGCCTACACCATCAGGAAATCGACCTTCATTATTTAGATAAAATATTTTGGGAGAATGTAGATGTCATCATTTTTATTTGCCAGAATAATATGCGTATCTTTCTGGAAAAGTTTCCAAAATTATCCCATAAAACCCAGTTAATTTATAATCCAATTGATTGTACTACTTTAGAAATACCTAAGTTATATGGGGCTGAATTTAATCTCGGATTTGTAGGACTCTCTCCAAAACGGAAAGCGCCCCATCGTGCTTTCGAAATCTTGGAACAACTCAAGAAGTTTGATAAAAGGTTTACTCTATTTTATAAAGGTAAACTCCCATGGGAGTTTGAATGGTTATGGAGACGGCCTGAAGAACGACGGTATTATAAAGAATTATTCTTCCAACTAGAGCACTCGGAATTTAAAAATTCGATTGTATTCGAAAATTATGGAAGTGATATGTCGGATTGGTATTCAAAGATCGGATTTTTGCTTTCAACAAGTGACCATGAGGGGTCTCATCAGGCAGTCGCAGAAGGTATGGCATCCGGCGCAATCCCTGTGATACGAAATTGGCCTGGCGCTGATCTGATATATCCGTCAAAATATATTCACGAGTCGATTAGTGAGGCTGTGGAACTTATAAAGAATTGTAAAGCATCTGAGCAGTACGTAAAAAATACTATAGAGGTCAAATACTACGCACGCCAGAATTTTGACCAGACCAAAATTTTACCGGTGTATGAGCAGCTTTTTGAACAACTATATCAATCCTGCGTTGAAACACAACTAAACAATATCCTTCAGAAGGAAGAAACCGCTATATCTGCAGCAGCTCATGGTCATGCAGAACAGGATCTGACCGTGATGCATGTCTGTTACATAAACCCAAATAGTAAAGATGGTTATGTAACACGTGTTATTGAAGAAACACGCGTGCTAAAATCTGCAGGGATGAGGATTATAATTGCATGTTTTGTTCATAGAGATTTTTTTCCAGGCCTGATCAAATCTCCGAACACTTGAGTTTCCTCCGAAATGCCACAGGAGCCTACGTGCACCTGATTCCGGCGAATGATTTTTTCAATATTTCTGCAATCACAGAAGGGCGAGAAGAGATAACCTCTCCCCTTATCGACCTGGCTGCTTTCTATCATGCAGACATATTGCATTGTCAATCAATCTATTCAACACTGCACACCCTACACGCGAACAAACAAATAAAGGCAAAACTGGTTTTTGATGTTCACGGAATCGCTCCAGAAGAGGCAGAAATGTCCGGTGAGCATCCTAACCGAATTAATGCTCTGACCGAAGGAGAAAAAGAAATTCTACAGTCGTCCAATCTGATCGTTTTCGTAAGCGATCGGATGAAGGATTTTTATATGGAAAAACAAAACCTTCCATTTGACAATTCCATCATTATACCCACCTGTGTCCAAAGTAATAATTTTAAGATGGAGTTTGCCCTAAGAAGGAAGAAAAGGAAGGAACTGGGCATCGATGAGAGGTTTGTTTTCTTATACCTTGGCACCTTGAGTCCATGGCAGTGGCCAGAAGGAATGTTTTTACTTTTTGCAAAAATGTACCGGCTAAGGACAGATTCTTTTTTTTTCTTGGTTTTACCACCAGCCGACCACTCAAAAGCCCTTCAGCTTCTCGAAAAGCAAAACCTTCCTAAAGAGAGTTATATGATTCGAGAGGCTCCTCACAGCGAGGTTGGCTCACTGATTGGCATTGCTGATGCAGGTTTACTGCTCAGGAAGGATCATCCGGTTAACCTGGTTTCCTCGCCGACAAAATTCGGGGAGTACATGGCGGCTGGTATTCCGATCATCACCACGGAAAATATCGGAGATTTTTCTGGGATTGTCCTGCACGAAAACCTCGGATTGGTGCTATCCCTTACTGACGATACCCTAAAACCCGCAGATCTGGACAGGATCTTGTTTTTTACCGATGATGTCCGCGAGAACCGAGAATCGTGGTCGGAACGCTGCGCAAATTACGCCAGAACAAGCCTGGACTGGTCTTTATTTGGAACCCTGCTTCAAGATGCATATAAGAAGCTGTTGGTGCAGGGATAAGGAGGATTAAAGTTCGTAATGGAAGAAGATTTCAAGAAAGCGTGGGATTCTTATTTTTCAGCCTAGAAGACCAGCACTTACGGATGCACAAATTCTTGCTTACGAGAAGTTTGCACTTTCTAATCGCGACCGTGCTGAAGAATTTATAAAAGCCATTCAAACAGACCTTGATTATGAATTTAAGGACAAAAGGGTTCTTGACATTGAGAGTGCATATGGTGGTTTTGTGATCTGTGCTGCTCACTTGGGTGCCAAAGCCTATGGGATTGAGATTCTTGGATACTTGCACGAACTTGCATTAGCTAATGCCATGGATGAGAAGGGCTATATTAAATTGATCAACAAGGATGTTCTTGATAAAAATGTATTAATTGATACTGAGAATGAACATTTTGACCTCATAATTGTTAATGACGTTTTTGAGCATATCTACGATTCGATAGCCTTGTTTCAACGAATAAGATATTTCAGCCACAATAAGACGATTATTTATTTTGCGATACCAAATGGAGAATCTTGGCAGGGGATTGAGAATGAGGGGCACAAATTTCAGTTTGGTCTTTCCTTGCTTGAACCTGGTGTCTGGCCGAAAGAATTAGGTGCTTTTAATATTTACTATCGTCCAATTGAATATTTTCAGCTTTTTTTTCAATCGGTGGGTTATCCTCATCTATATATTAAGGTTGATAAGAATGCCTTGGTGTCTTGCAAAGAACAAGTTATTAGCAAGTTTATTGAACTCGAGCATAAGCTCAAAGATAGTCCCTTTACTACAGGTTTTCAAAATGACCATGCAAGGCACCGGTTCAAACTTCTTAAGCAGCGCTTAGAAGAGATTCTTGAACAACAAGATCTAGTTAAACTTAATTTTGTTTACAACCATTACTTTTGGGTAGGTTATGCCACATCGGAAATAATTCCAAATCTTGAAACTAAGGAAGATCTGGTACGCGTTTCTTTTAACTCATTACATAAACGGTAATTGAAAATCTGGTGTAGAGATAGTACACAATTTAATATATTACAATGTCATTTTGAAGAAAAAATGGGCAGATCGGGAGTAACTTATGATATTCAATAATGTCTTGAAAAGATTAATAGAAACCAAGCAGTTTATGGCAAAGGACAGAATACTGCCTGTAAAATATTGTATACCTACGCATGTGGGTGAAAACATCTATGATTTGATTAAAACCAAGAGGTACAAAAGCTGTTTGGAAATAGGCAGCCTATTTGGTTTCAGCTCTCTATTTATAGCTCAGGCACTGGATGAGATTAATGGCAAACTCACAATTGTCGATGCCAAAATTGAGCCCATAAATTGGGATGGGGAGATGGTTGAACTGGGAGATGCCACTGTAAACCATATCAGGGAAGCAGGTTATGATAAGCATGTAGAATTTTTATGGGGCAGGTCACAAGATGTATTACCAAAATTGTGTAAGGAGAAAAGAAAATATCAATTCATTTTTATCGATGGCGATCATAGGTTCGCAAGTGTACTTCTTGATTTGATTTTGGCCGACAGTATGTTAACCGTTGGGGGTGCTATAGCCTTGGATGATATAGGTTGGGCGATGGCTGAAAAAGAGAACCTCCAGGGCTCCGCTAATAAAGCATTAGCTTATATGTTTTCCACCAATAGATACCGGATTGATGTTGTGAACGGTAACTTTTGTTTTGCGTACAAAAAAAAGAACATCGGTGATTAGTATGGATTACACAAAAATATGCATTCTAGGCTTGGGATATATTGGTCTTCCAACTGCCAGTACATTTGCCACACATGGTTTGAAGGTGATTGGTGTAGATGTCAACCCCCAGGTTGTTGAAACACTGCGTAATGGGGGTTTGCATATCCACGAACCCGGCCTGCGCACATTAGTACGTGCAGCCATCGAGTCGGGAAACCTTTCTATTTCCAGTCAACCTGCAGAAGCCGATGCATTCATCATTGCCGTTCCTACACCCTTCCACCAAAATCGGCAGGGAGAATTTAGTGGCTGCTTCTACAAACTTGCAGATATGCAGGCTGTAGAATCGGCCAGCCGTGCCATTCTGCCTTACCTCCGCCCTGGAAACCTGGTTGTACTTGAATCAACCTCTCCACCGCGCACCACGGTAGGCCTGGTTGCACCCATCTTGGAAACCACCGGTTTGCGAGCGGGTGTGGATTTTCATCTTGCCTATTCTCCAGAACGTGTCCTTCCCGGCCATATTCTACGTGAACTTATTGAGAATGCGCGCGTCATAGGCGGCATAACCCCTGAATCCGCTCAAGCGGGTGCAGGGCTGTATGCCAGTTTTGTCACTGGTGAGATCATTCAAACCGATGCCACCACTGCCGAAATGGTAAAATTGATGGAAAATACTTACCGCGATGTCAACATCGCAGTAGCCAATGAATTTTCCCGCCTGGCCAATCGTTTTGGAGTGGATGTATGGGAAGCTATCCACTTGGCTAATCTGCATCCACGCGTCAAGATTCTCAATCCTGGGCCAGGTGTGGGTGGTCATTGCATCAGCGTTGATCCATGGTTTTTAGTAGAGGCTGCCCCCGAATTGTCCCAACTAATCCGCGCAGCCCGCCAGGTTAATGACACTCAACCTTCTTTTGTTGTCAATCTTATACGATCAGCCCTCGGCAGTCTACAGGGCAAGCGAATTACCGCCTTGGGTCTGGCTTATAAACCAGATGTTGATGACCTGAGGGAAAGCCCTGCCATCACTGTTGTGGGGCTCCTTCAGCAAGAGGGAGCATTGGTCAAATGTTATGAGCCTTTTTACAAACCAGACGTTGTTTATAAAGACCTGATCATCGAACCAACCCTTGATGGGGCTTTTACTGAGAGCGAAGCTATAATCCTTCTGGTGAATCATTCTCAATTTCGAGTTATGAAGCCGGAACAGGTCTCATCAAAAACTGGATCACGTATCGTTATTGATACAGTAAATGGTTTAGATGCAGATGCCTGGAGGGCGAACGGATTTATTGTTTTTCGGCTCGGAGCAGGAAAATGACCAAAACCAAAGATGAAAAAACTTTGGGGAACGCTAATAATAAACCCTCTTTCAATAGTAGCAAACAAATTTTTAAATCCCAACCGTCTGGTAATAGGTCGAGAGTCTATCAATTTCTGGCAGCCTTTGTTCTTGGGACATGCGCTGCATTACCTTTTATGCTCCAATTAATTGGAAGAAACGTCCTCCAAGGGCTCCTCTTTTGGGCAGTTTTTGGCATTTCAACGGCAATGCTTGCAGGCGCGGTTTATTTTCTTATTAACCGTTGGGCTCTTCCACGTCTGAAAACATATCCAACTGGTTGGAAGGTTTTGTGGGCGGGCAGCGTAATCTTCTTCGGTATATGGCTTTCGTTTAACATTCCTTTAGTGGTACCCTCGTTGGAATTCCTTGCCCTGCCATCGTTTCTCTCTAAACTTTTGTATAAAGGATCAGCAGGGATACTGCTCGGCCTGTTTTTGTATATTTTAAGTTTATGGCTTGTAACTACACCTATCATCATACCAGCGGCTGAAACCACGCACCGAAATTGGCGGGTGTTGAAATATACCCTACCGATGATCGTAATCTGGCTGATTTATTTGTTGGCTTATTACCCCGGCATGATGAGCGCCGATTCTATGAACCAGTGGGGCCAGATTCTTTCGGGGAATTATGTGGATCACCACCCTGTTTTTCATACATTATCTATATGGCTGCTGACGCGGGTTTACTTCTCCCCCATTGTGATTGCAATTGCACAAATCTTGGCTTTAGCGCTGGTTGCCGGGGCATGCTTCTCTTTTCTAGAAACCCAGGGTGTATCCCGTTTCTTGCTTGGTATCGCCTGTATGATATTTGCGATCATCCCCGTCAACGGCACCATGGTGAATACCCTGTGGAAAGATATTCCATATAGTATTTCGGTATTAGGGCTTACTTTACTCATAGCAAAAATCGTGTTTTCTAATGGGAAATGGGTGGAGTCCAATCTTTCTCGAACCTTGCTTGGGATCACGGCGGCACTGGTACTGCTCTTCCGGCATGATGGACTCCCTATCGGGTTTGGCGTGTTGGGATTGTTGATTTTGGCCTACCCGCAGCGATGGAAATCTTGGTTAATTGCAGTGGCAGTTTGTGTGGGTATCTATTTTGGAATTCGCGGACCGCTTTACCAATGGATTGGGGTTCAAAAGTCCACCGTGCTTGCCACATCATCGTTAGCGCTATATCCGATGGCAGCTTTCACATTGCCGGACACAGAGACAGCTGCTGTGATAAACTCTATAAATATTCTCTCATCAGATTGGGATTGCGCAATTTGGGACCGATTGAATCCGGATTGGCGTGAAACAGATCTAGACCGATCTCTGGCCCCAGGTCAAACTGCGATTAACTTGGTTGAGCGAGTCCCCAAGATACTTATATATTTTTATCGCTGCCAGCGTTCTATGGAATGGATTATTTGGGATCCTTATGGCGAAGTGCGCAATGCCTCTCACGTTCAAGTTTTAGTGGATCCTAACCCGTACGGAATCGTCCATGCTTCAAAACTTCCAATCCTTCGAGACTGGGTTTCTGATTGGGTAGTTCAGACCTCGCAGAATAATTCAATTAATTGGTTATTTTGGCGTCCAGCCTTATTTCTTTATTTACACTTATTCATTGTTGCGGTCAATGTTCTGCGCTACAGGAATTTACGCTTTACATTACTGGCTGCCCCTGTTTTGATACAATCGATTACTTTTTCGTTATTATTTGCTCTACCAAATTTCCGGTATCATTATGCTGTGTACCTGGTTTCGTTAATTTCTTTACCATTATTATTCTCACCATCAATTAGCATGAATGATAAAGCCCGAATAAATGAATGATCGTTTCGCATTTTAAGCAATGTGACCAAATATTATGATCAACATTCTAAATCCTGATTTTAATTTCACCCCTGCTCACCCTCAGCGTAAACATTTTGGTTATTCGTTGGCCAAAACAGACCAGAAACCTGTCGTAAGTATTATTACCCCTTTTTATAATACCAGCGACATTTTTCATCAAACAG
>JGI24125J20156_1000432_pt1 | contig 10717 bp, 11 predicted proteins | sample Subbio12Aug_8Bad_FD_20156 | JGI IMG/M metagenome (IMG submission 20156) | reverse complement strand
CCCGCGGCGGCCGCCGCTGCCATTGCAGCCACGCTCTGACCGGCCCGGCCGATGCGCACGCGGATCAAGATATGCGGGCTTTCCACGGATGAATCGGTTGTGGCGGCGCTTTCTTCCGGCGCCGATGCCATCGGTTTTGTGTTCTTCCCGCCCAGCCCGCGCGCAATTCCGGCGGAAAAGGCAGCCGGCCTTGCGGAGCGCGCGCCACATGTTCTGAAGGTGGGCGTCTATGTCGATCCCGACGATGCCCTGCTGGATGCAACCGTTCGCACCGCCCGGCTGGGGGCCATCCAGCTGCAGGGCGCCGAATCCGCAGCCCGGGTCGCGGCCGTGAAGGCGCGCTTTGGTGTTCCCGTCTGGAAAGCGGTCGGCGTGAAATCGGCCGCCGACATCCGGGCTGCCGAGCGCGCGTTCGCCGGCGCTGATTCGCTGCTGCTGGATGCCAGGGCCCCAGAAGGCGCCGTCCTGCCGGGCGGAAACGGGCTGCGGTTTGATTGGCGGGTGCTTTCGCAGGCGCGGCCAGCCATGCCCTGGATCCTCGCGGGCGGGCTTACCGCCCAAACGGTTGCCGCTGCCATCCAGCAGACGGGCGCGCCGTTCGTCGACGTTTCATCGGGGGTGGAGGACGCGCCGGGCGTCAAGAATCTTGCAATGATCGCCGCCTTCGTGAAAGCAGCGCGCTGTGCCTGATATCCTGACCAAGCCAGCCAGCCTGCGCGCCGGCCCCGATGAACGCGGGCATTTCGGCGCCTTCGGCGGCCGCTATGTGGCCGAAACGCTCATGCCGCTCCTGCTCGAGCTGGAGCGGGCCTACCGCACCGCCAGGGCCGACCCGGCCTTCCGCTCCGAGCTTGATCATCTGCTGAAACATTATGTCGGCCGCCCGAGCCCGATGTATTTCGCGGAGAAACTTACCGCGAAGCTGGGCGGCGCCCGAATCTATCTGAAGCGCGACGAACTGAACCACAGCGGCGCGCACAAGATCAACAACTGCATCGGTCAGATCCTGCTGGCCAGACGGATGGGCAAGACCCGGATCATCGCCGAAACCGGCGCCGGCCAGCATGGTGTTGCAACCGCAACCGTGGCTGCGCGTTTCGGGCTGCCGTGCGTGATCTTCATGGGCGCGCGCGATATCGCCCGACAGGCGCCCAATGTGTTCCGCATGAAGCTGCTCGGCGCCGATGTCCGCCCTGTCGTATCCGGCTCGCAGACGCTGAAGGACGCGATGAACGAGGCCCTTCGGGACTGGGTCACCAACGTTCACGACACTTTCTACATCATCGGCACCGCCGCAGGGCCGCACCCCTATCCCGAACTGGTGCGCGACTTCCAGAGCGTGATCGGGATCGAGGCGAAGCAGCAGATGATGGAGGCCGAGGGCAGGCTGCCCGATGTGGCGGTGGCGGCCGTCGGCGGCGGCTCCAACGCGATCGGCCTGTTCCACCCCTTCCTCGACGATCCTGTGGAGCTGGTCGGAATCGAGGCCGCAGGGCACGGCCTCGACAGCGGCGAACATGCAGCCAGCCTCACGGGCGGGCGTCCCGGCGTCCTCCACGGCAACAAGACCTACCTGCTGCAGGATGAAGACGGGCAGATCACCGACGCCCATTCGATATCGGCCGGGCTCGATTACCCCGGCGTCGGCCCGGAACATGCCTGGCTGCACGCGATCGGGCGGGTGCGCTATGAAAGCATCAGGGACGACGAGGCGCTCGATGCGTTCCAGATGCTGTGCCGCGTGGAGGGAATCATTCCCGCGCTGGAGCCGGCCCACGCCCTCGCCTGGGTCGCCAAGGCGGCGCCCGGGATGGCGAACGACAGGATCCTGCTCATGAATCTGTGCGGCCGGGGCGACAAGGACATCTTCACGGTAGCCGATGCGCTCGGGGTGAAGCTCTGATGGATCGTCTCGCCACCCGCTTTGCCGCCTGCTCCGGCCGCGCTGCCCTTGTTACCTTCGTGTGCGGCGGCGATCCTTCGCCCGAACTGACCGCCCCGATACTGGAAGGGCTGGTGCGCGGCGGCGCAGACATCATCGAGATCGGCATGCCCTTCACCGATCCGATGGCCGATGGCCCCGCCATCCAGGCCGGCAACATCCGCGCGCTCGGGGCGGGCATCACGCTCAGAAGGCTGCTGAAGATAGTCTCCGATTTCCGCAGCCGCGATGCAGACACCCCGCTGATCCTGATGGGCTATGTGAATCCGATCCTCGCTTACGGAGTGGCTGCGTTTGCGTATGATGCGATGGCCGCCGGGCTCGACGGCGTCATCCTCGTCGATCTTCCGCCCGAAGAGGCCGACGGGTTCCTTCCCGATCTTGCAGGCGCGGGCCTGCACCTCGTTCGGCTGGCGACACCGACGACAGACGCCGCGCGGCTTCCGGCCGTTCTCGATGGCGCTTCGGGTTTTCTCTATTATGTCGCGGTCGCCGGCATCACCGGGCAGCACAGCGCCGAGGAAGCCGACGTCGCCGCTGCAGTCGCGCGGATCAAGGCCTCCACCAGCCTTCCCGTCGCGGTCGGCTTCGGCGTCAAGACACCGGCACAGGCCCGGGCCATCGCCCGGCATGCCGATGCCGTCGTTGTCGGTTCGGCCATCGTCGACCTGATCGGCGCGGCGCATCAGCGCCAGTCGAATGACATCCCGGGCGAAGTGGAAGCCTTTGTTTCCGGCCTTGCCCATGCGGTCAGGGCCGCGCGCCTGGAGAATGCGGCATGAGCTGGCTTACAAGGTCACGCCAGCGGCTGACGGATTTCATCCAGCGCCGCGAGACGCCGGACAATCTGTGGACGAAGTGCCGGAACTGCGGCGCCATGCTCTACAGCAAGGAGTTCGAGGCGAATCTGTCGGTCTGCTCCGAGTGCGGCCACCATGAGCGCATCGGGGCGTCTGCGCGCTTTGCCATGCTGTTCGACGAGGGCACGATGGCCCGGCTGGCCGTGGACCTTCCGCCCGACGATCCGCTGAAGTTCCGCGACCAGAAACGCTATCCGGATCGGCTGAAGGCCGCGCGTGCAGCGACCGGAGAACAGGATGCCCTGCTGATCGCGAAAGGCGCCATCCGGGGCCGGCAGGCCGTTGTTGGCGTGCAGGACTTCGCCTTCATGGGCGGCTCGATGGGGATCGGCGTGGGCTCTGCCTTCGTAACCGGTGCCAGGGCCGCAATATCGGCGCGCTGTCCCTTCGTGATGTTCACCGCGGCCGGCGGCGCGCGGATGCAGGAAGGCATATTGTCGCTGATGCAGATGCCCGCCACCACGGTCGCCATCCAGGAACTGAAGGAAGCGCGTCTTCCCTATATCGTGGTGCTGACCGACCCGACGACCGGCGGCGTCACCGCCAGCTATGCGATGCTGGGGGATGTGCACATAGCCGAGCCGGGCGCGCTGATCGGCTTTGCCGGTGCGCGGGTGATCGAGAGCACGATCCGCGAGAAACTGCCCGAGGGCTTCCAGCGTGCCGAATATCTGCTGGAACATGGCATGGTTGACATGGTGGTTAAGCGCCGCGATCTGGCCGATACGCTGGGGCGGCTCATCGGCCTGCTGATGAAGCAATGACCCCGGCATCCGGGTCCATGACATGAGCACGCAACAGATGGATTTCGCCCGATCGGACAATCCTGTCCTCGACAGGCTGCTGAGGGCGGCCGGACAGCAGCGCGTGGCCGGAGTCGACCTGTCGCTCGACCGGATCGAACGGCTGCTGAAGCGCATGGCGAGCCCGCACCTGAAGCTGCCGCCGGTGTTTCATGTGGCGGGCACCAACGGCAAGGGCTCCACCTGCGCCTTCCTGCGCGCGGCGCTCGAAGCATCGGGCCACCGGGTTCATGTATTCACCTCGCCCCACCTGGTGCGCCCCAACGAGCGCATCCGGCTGGCGGGCACGCTGGTGTCCGACGAGGATTTCGCCGAGGCGCTCGCCGAAACGCTGCGATTCAACGCGGGGCAGCCGATTTCCTTCTTCGAAGTGCTGACGGCGGCGGCTTTCCTTCTGTTTGCCGCGACACCGGCAGATGCCTGCATTCTGGAAGTCGGGCTTGGCGGGCGTCTCGACAGCACGAATGTGGTGCCGGAACCTGCGGTCACCGGGATTGCCCAGCTGGCGCTGGACCATGTGGCGATCCTCGGGCCGACCTTGCGCCACATCGCAGCCGAGAAGGCGGGCATCGCCAGGAAGGGCGTGCCGCTTGTTACCCAGAAATACCCGGCGGCAATTGCTGCGGCCGTGGCCGAGGTCGCCGTGCCGAAGGGTGCGATGCTGATGGCGCGCGGGGAAGCCTGGAATGCCGCGCTCTACGAGGGCCAGCTGATCTTCCGCCGGGCGGGCGACGAGGAGCCGCTGAAACTTCCCGTTCCCAAGCTGCCCGGCCAGCACCAGCTGGACAATGCCGCGCTCGCCATCGCCATGCTGAANGCGCAGAGCCAACTGGCCTTGCCCGACAGCGCGCTCCGCAGCGCGATGGGCTGGGCGCAGTGGCCCGCCCGCCTGCAGCGTCTGCCGTCGGGGCCGCTCGCAGAAGCGCTTCCCGCCGGCTCCGAGCTTATCGTCGATGGCGGGCACAATCCCGCCGCGGGCAAGGCGATCGCGCAATATGCAGCCCATGTCGAACCCGCGCTGCCGCTGCACCTTGTCGTTGGAATGCTGGCGACCAAGGACCACGCCGGGTTCCTGCGCAGCTTCCCGCGCGGCACGCGGATGACGATGGTGCCCGTTCCCGGCCATGCCGTCACCCCGCCCGAAGAGCTTGGCAGGGCGGCGCAGAGTTTCGGCATGGCAACCGACGAAGCGCCGGATCTCCCAGCGGCGATGGCGCTTGTCGAACGACCCTCGCGCGTGCTGATCACGGGTTCCCTGCATCTCGCCGGCGAAGTGCTGCGGCTGAACGGCCCGCTGCCTGCCTAGAGCGAGTCTCGACCTGACTGCATCAGATCGGCCGCTCCATCTCCTTGTTTTTCGGCATGGTTTTCCGATGCCGGCGCTTCCACCAGATCGGAACATGCTCTAGTGGGCAAGTCCTTTGACGATTTCGTCGGTCATTTTCTTGGCGTCTCCCAGCAGCATCATGGTGTTGTCCATGTAGAATACGTCGTTGTCGACACCGGCATAGCCGACACCGCCCATGGACCGCTTCACGAAAAGCACGGTCTTTGCCTTCCAGACTTCCAGCACGGGCATGCCGTAGATCGGGCTGGTCCTGTCGGTCTGTGCGGCCGGGTTCGTCACATCGTTCGCGCCGATGACAAAGGCGATATCGGCCTGGGCGAACTCCGAGTTGATGTCTTCCAGTTCGAAGACTTCATCGTAAGGCACATTCGCCTCGGCGAGCAGCACGTTCATGTGGCCGGGCATGCGGCCGGCCACGGGGTGGATGGCGTATTTCACGTCCACGCCCTCCTTCTTCAGAACTTCGCCCATCTCCCTCAGCGCGTGCTGGGCCTGCGAAACCGCCATGCCGTAGCCGGGCACGATGATGATCTTTTCCGCATTCTTCAGGATGAAGGCGGCATCGTCCGCCGAGCCCCGCTTCCACGGGCGATCGGTGGCGCCGCCGCCGCCGGCCGTCGCCGTCTCGCCGCCGAACCCGCCGGCGATCACCGATATGAAACTGCGGTTCATCGCCTTGCACATGATGTAGCTGAGGATGGCGCCCGACGAGCCTACCAATGCACCCGTGATGACCATCGCCGTGTTGCCCAGCGTGAAGCCCATCGCAGCCGCCGCCCAGCCGGAATAGCTGTTCAGCATGGACACGACGACGGGCATGTCGGCCCCGCCGATCGGAATGATGAGCAGGAAGCCGATGGCGAAGCTGAGCCCGATGATGGCCCAGAACAGAACCGGGTCGGCGCGGCTGAAGATGGCGACCAGCACCAGGATGGCAGCGACGGTGCCCAGGTTGATGATGTGGCGCGCAGGCAGAAGAATGGGCGCGCCCGACATGTTGCCGTTGAGTTTCAGAAAGGCGATGACGCTTCCCGAAAAGGTGATGGCGCCGATGGCGACACCAAGGCCAAGTTCGATGCGCGTCGCCTTCACGATCTCGAACCCGTCTGCTCCGGTGATGCCGAAGGCGCCCGGGTTGAGGAAGGCGGCGATGCCGACAAGCACGGCGGCCATGCCGACGAGGCTGTGGAAGCCCGCGACGAGCTGCGGCATGGCCGTCATCGCTATCTTGCGGGCGACGACAAGGCCGAAGATCCCGCCGATGGCGATCGCGATGGCGATCTCGACGAAGTTCGCAAGGCTGTGGGTGACGAGCGTGGTGACGACGGCGATCAGCATCCCCGCCATGCCGTAGCGATTGCCCGCGCGGCTGGATTCAGGGCTGGAAAGACCGCGCAGCGCAAGGATGAAGAACACCCCGGCGACGAGGTAGGCGAGCATCGCCCAGGCTGGGGTTGCGCTATGTTCCATGAAGCGTCAGCTCCCCTTTTTTTCTTTTTTCCGGTACATGCCCAGCATCCGTTCGGTGACGGCGAAGCCCCCGAAGATGTTGACGCTGGCCAGCGCAACCGCGAGCAGCCCGAGCCACTTGGCAGCAGGCGACCCGGCGGCGGCGGCCGCGATCAGGGCACCGACGACGATGACCGACGAGATGGCATTGGTGACCGCCATCAGCGGCGTATGCAGCGCAGGTGTCACCGACCAGACGACATAATAGCCGACAAAGCAGGCGAGCACGAAGATGGAAAGGATCGAGATGAGGTCCATGGTCTGCTCTCCTTCAGACGATCAGCGCCGGGTGCACGATGGAGCCGCCCGCAGTCACGCGGATGGCTTTCACTATCTCGTCGTCGTCGGGGAGGAGCAGTTTTCCCGCCCCCCTGTCCCAGAAGGTGGTCACGAAGGTGAGGAGGTTGCGGGCGAACAGCGAAGAGGCGTCTGTCGCCAGCCGGCTGGGATAATTGCGGTGGCCGATGATGGTGACGCCGCCGTCGGTCAGCACCACTTCGCCGGGCCTCGAGCCCTCGACATTGCCGCCCTGCTCGACCGCGAGATCGACGATGACGCTGCCGGGCTTCATGGTGGCGACCTGCGCTGCTGTCACCAGCCGGGGCGCCGGACGGCCGGGGATGAGCGCGGTGGTGATGACGATGTCCTGCCTCGCTATCGTTTCGCTTATCAGCGCCGCCTGCCTTGCCCGGTAGGCGTCCGACATTTCCCGGGCGTAGCCGCCCGACGTTTCGGCGGCCCTGGCCTCCTCGTCGTCGACGAAAACGGGCTTGCCGCCGAGCGAGAGTATCTGTTCCCTGGTGGCAAGGCGAACGTCGGTTGCCGAAACGACCGCGCCAAGACGCTTGGCCGTCGCAATGGCCTGGAGGCCGGCGACACCCACACCCATCACGAAGGCGCGCGCAGCCGAGATGGTGCCCGCAGCCGTCATCATCATCGGAAGAGCGCGGCCATAGGCTTCGGCAGCGTCGATCACGGCCTTGTAACCGGCGAGATTCGCCTGCGAGGACAGTATGTCCATCGACTGGGCCCGCGTGATGCGCGGCATGAACTCCATCGCCAGCGCCTCGATCCCGCCCGCGGCATAGGCCGCGATCCGGTCCATCGACTGGAAGGGGTTGAGGCCGGCGGCGAGGAGCGCGCCACTGGGCAGGCCGGCGGCGTCGGGGCCCTGGATGCCCAGTATGAGCTGCGCGCCCGACAGCACCTGGGCGCGGCTGCCGATTTTTGCTCCGGCCTCGGCGAATGCGCTGTCGGAGATGCTGGCGCCCTGGCCGGCACCGGCTTCGACGGAGACGACAGCACCAACCGCACCCAGCTTCTTCACTGTTTCAGGGGTGGCGGCGACCCGCCGCTCCCCGGCGGTCGTTTCGGCCAGAACTGCAATCTGCATGAGCGTCCCTTTGTTGATCAGGCCCTGCTGCGCGAAGACCGCCGCTCGTCAGGCCGTCCGGCTATTCCCTAGGTGAGGAAAATCGCCATGCCGACAAGCACGAGGGCGACGACGATCACCGTCCATTTCGTCACCGTCAGGAAGCCCCTGTAGACATTCAGATGATCCGGAGACAGCTTTTCCAGTTCCGACATGCTCTTCGCCCTTTGGCATTTTCCGTTGGAGGCTGGTTTAGCCGCGTGGCGTTGCGCTTTGCAATGGCTGATCTGACAGAAGGCGTCGACGGAGCCAAACCCGGCTTGCCGCCCGNTCAGCGATGCCCAGCTTGGCCGGGCCCTGTATCGGGCGCAAGCCCCGCTTGCGCAGACCCTGCATCAGGCGCAAGCCCAGCTTGCGCAAGAGCCTCCGCCTGGCGCTGCGAAACTGCCCCGACGTCGAAATCGGACATGAGCTGGCGGAACAGGGAGGACCAGTTCAGTTCCGCGCCGAGCTGGATGAACACGCCGCCCAGTCCGATGGCCGCGCGGTCCATGAAGACGAACTCGGCCGGGATGGTTACGGTGCCGAGCTTCTTCAGTTCGGCATGGACCTTCTGGGCGGTGGCCCGGCCATATTCGCCGGGGCGGCCGTCCATATCGATGGGGCGCACGCGATCATCGAGCAGCGGGCCGTAAAGAAAGCGGGCCCATATCAGAAGCACCTCGCGGATCGGTTTCGTGAGGCCCTTGAAGCCCCACATCTCGAATGCATGGGCGGCACGGGCGTCGTCGTTCGTCTCGATCGCGCGGTAGAGTAAGTTCACGCCCTCGATGAAGGCAGGCGGAAAGATGCGGACGCAACCGAAATCGAGGAGGTTCACCACCGCCCTGTCGGCATCGGCTTGCGCAATCGTGTAGTTGCCGAGGTGCGGATCACCGTGGATGACGCCGACACGGTAGAAAGGGCGATACCAGGCGAGGAACAGCGCTTCGGCGATGCGGTTGCGGACTTCGGCGGGGGCATCCCGCCAGTCCATCAGGCGGCTGCCTTCCAGCCACTCCATGGTCAGCAGACGGCCGGTGGAAAGTTCGGGGACGGGCTCGGGAATGCGGACATGCTCCTCGCCGGCCAGCATCTGGCGGTAGAGCAGCAGGTGCTTGAGTTCACGGGTGTAATCCAGCTCCTCGCGCAGGCGTTCTGCCAGTTCGTCGCGGATTTCGGAGGTGTTGATGGAGCCGTCGACCCGCTTGAAGAGCGACAGCAGAAGATCGAGCTGGCCGAGATCGGCTTCAACAGCGGACGCCATGTCGGGATACTGCAGCTTGACGGCGACGCTGCTGCCGTTGGCAAGCGTCCCCTTGTGTACCTGGCCGAGCGAGGCGGCCGAGACGGCCTCTGGCGTGAAATCGACGAACTTCTGCCGCCAGTCCGCGCCCAGTTCGCCCACCATGCGGCGACGGACAAATCCGGCGCCCATCGGCGGGGCGTTGGCCTGCAGTTCCGACAGTTGCCTTGCGAATTCCGGCGGGACGGCATCGGGAATGTTTCCCAGGATCTGGGCGAGCTTCATCAGCGGGCCCTTGAGTTCGCCCAGCACGCGCTTCAGCTCGGCGGCGTTCCTGGGATCATCGAGCGCGCGGCCGCCGAACCGGGCGGCTGCGACCCCGGTGGCGAAACCGCCGAGGTTTGCGCCGACTTTGGCAAAGCGGGCGACGCGCCCGGAGAGGGTGGATTGTTCGGATCGGGAAGGAATCGCCATCGCACGCATGTAGGAGCGCGCGCGGCGGTTGCGAGTGGGGCATGTTGTTCTGGCGTGCGGAATATCTGCCGGGCCGGGGGCTCTGCCGTTGCGAAGCGGGCGAAACCCCGCCGTTGCGCAGCAGGCGAAAAACGAAGCAGGCGGAAACCCGGAGGTTCCCGCCCGCCTGTATCCGGTTCGATGCGTTGCGCCTATTTCAGGTCGGCCCACACCTTGCGATAGGTAAGGAAGGACAGGATCGAGAGGATGAACAGGAAGATCATCGTCGCGACCCCGGTCTGTTTGCGGACTTCCAGCTCGGGCTCGGCTGCCCAGCGCAGAAAGGCCGTGACGTCTTTCGACATCTGCTCGACCGTCGCTTCAGTGCCATCGGCGTAAGTGACCTGGCCGTCGGTGAACGGCTTTGCCATCGCGATGTTCACCGATTTGAAATAGGGGTTGAAGTGCAGGCCCGCGGGAACCTCGTGCCCGGCAGGCACCGGCCTTCCGTAGCCGGTCAGCAGCGAATAGAGATAGTTCTGGCCATCCTCGCGGGCCTTGACGATGAGCGAGAGATCCGGCGGATATGCATTGTTGTTGGCAAGGCGGGCTACCGTTTCGTTCGGGAACGGCGGCGGCATGTAATCCGACGGGAGGGCCGGACGCATCGTCGGTTCGCCTGTCTGCGGATTGATGGCGGGCACTTCGGCGGCGCGTGCGAGCGCCTTCACTTCGGCTTCGGAAAAGCCGAGGTCGGCGAGGTTGCGAAAGGCGATGCGCTCCAGCCCGTGGCAGGCCGCGCAGGCTTCCTTGAATACCTGATAGCCGCGCTGAAGCTGGGCGCGATCGAAAGTTCCGAACACGCCCATGCCGAGCGGGCCGTCATGGACGAAGCTCGCATCGCGCGGAGCGAGATGCAGCTTTTTGATCGGATCCTCGATTGCGGCCTCGCGCGGGATGACCGCTGCAACGAGCAGAGCAAGAACGAAGATGACGCCGACACCGAAGCCGATGAAACGAACCATGATGATGCCCCCTTATTCAGCCGGTGCGGGTTGTGCCGCTGCGGGCGCGGATGCGCCCGCCACAGGCCTGCCGCCAGTTTTTGCGAACACGCTTTCCGCGATGCTGTTGGGCAGCGGCAG
>JGI24125J20156_1000423_pt1 | contig 10874 bp, 8 predicted proteins | sample Subbio12Aug_8Bad_FD_20156 | JGI IMG/M metagenome (IMG submission 20156) | reverse complement strand
AGCAGCCGCCACATCAGCTGCGGCGCCAGCGGCAGGGCCACCGGGGCAGCTTTACCGGCGCGGCTCTGGCGCACCAGGGCCCGGCTGGAACCGCGCCGGCTCATGCCAGGGCCCTTTCGATCAGCCGGCCGACCAGCGCCTGATAGGAAATTCCGCGCGCCGCTGCCTGCTCGGGCACAAGCGACAGCGGCGTCATTCCGGGCTGGGTGTTGATCTCCAGCAGGTAGATCCCCGAGACCCCCTGCGACGGATCATGGCGGAAATCGGCACGCGAAACGCCCCGGCACCCCAGCAGCCGGTGGCTGTCGGCCGCCATCTGCATGCAGGCCGCCGCGACATCGGCGGGAATGTCCGCCGGGCAGACATGCACGGTCAGCCCTTGCGTGTATTTCGCCGCATAATCATAGAATCCGTTCGCCGGCTGCAGTTCTGTCACCATCAATGGCTCGGCAATCCCGTCGCCATCCTCCAGCACGGCGACCGTCAGCTCCAGTCCGGCGATGAAGGGCTCGGCCAGAAGTTCGGCATAGTGCCGCCACGGCCCCTCGGAGCCGCGCGCAATCGGCTGGCCGTGGTTGCTGGTGTCGGTCACTATGGCAACACCCACGGACGACCCCTCGTTGACCGGCTTCAGCACATAGGGTCTCGGCAGCGGATCGGCTGCAAACAGGCTCTCGCCTGTCACCAGCCGCCCTTCGGGCATACGGATGCCGGCAGGCACAAGCAGGCGCTTGGTCAGCACCTTGTCGATCGCGATCGCCGAAGCCGCCACGCCGGAATGCGTATATTTCAGGCCCAGCAGGTCCATCAGGCCCTGCACCGAGCCGTCTTCGCCCGGTGTTCCGTGCAGTGCGTTGAACACCACGTCCGGGCGCGTCGCCAGCAGCCGCTCGGCAAGGTCCGCACCGGCGGCGGGCGCAGCCCCCATATCCAGCGGCGTCACCACATGGCCAAGCGCCAGGGCCGCCCCGGCGATGCCCTGGCCCGACACCAGGCTGACCTCGCGCTCGGCAGACCAGCCGCCCATCAATACGGTCACCCGCATTTCAGGGCTCCTGTCCCGGCGCCTGCGGCCGGTGTCAGCGGCACGCCGACCCGTTCGATCTCCCACTCCAGCTCGATCCCGGAATGCTGCTTCACGCGCTTTCGGATTTCCTCGCCAAGCGCCTCGATGTCCGCCGATGTCGCCTGGCCTGTATTTATCAGGAAATTGGTATGTTTTTCCGAAACCTGGGCGCCACCTACCGCCAAACCGCGGCAGCCGGCGGCCTCCACCAGCTGCCAGGCCTTCCGCCCGGGCGGGTTGCGGAAGGTCGAACCGCCCGTCCGGCTGCGCAGCGGCTGGGAGGCCTCGCGCTCGGCGGCGATCCGCTCCATCTCGGCCGCAATGACGTGCTTGCTGCCGGGCGCCCCTTCGAACAGCGCCTCCACGACCGTGGCGCCTTCGGGCACGGCCGAATGGCGATAACCGAAGCCGAACCGCCCGGCGGGCCAGGTCTCGATTTCGCCCGCGCGCGTCACCACTGTCGCTTCGATCAGGATGTCGGCCACTTCGCGGCCATAGGCCCCGGCGTTCATTCGGACGGCGCCGCCCACGGTGCCCGGAATGCCGCGCAGGAACTCCAGCCCCGCAATGCCGGCGTCGCGCGCGGCGGTCGCAACAGTGATCCCCATGGCGGCGGCACCGGCGCGAACCCGGTTGCCGTCCACGCGCACCGTCGCGAACTTCTTGGGCAGCCTGACGGTCACGCCTTTCAGCCCCCCGTCGCGCACGATCAGGTTAGAGCCCACCCCCACGGCAAATACCGGCGTTCCGGCTGGAAGATCGCGCAGGAACGAGGCGAGATCGGCCAGGTCTGCCGGCCGGAACAGCCATTCGGCCGCGCCGCCGCACCGGAACCAGATGAAATCCGAAAAGCGCGCAGCATGTTCCACAGTTCCGCGCACGATCGGCAGACTGGTGGTGCGGGCGGCGATCACCATCAGGCGACCCCCGCCGTCTTCAGGCCGGCGGCCAGATTGGCCGCCCATCTGGTGATGTCGCCGGCGCCAAGGCAGATCACCATGTCGCCGGGCCCAAGCAGCGGCGCGATCGTGCCGGCAAGCTCCGCCTCGCCTGAAATCGTCAGCACCTGCCTGTGGCCCGACCGGCGCAGCGCATCGGCCAGGCTTTCATGGCCGATCCCGGGAATGGGGGCTTCGCCCGCCGCATATACCGGCGCGATCACCACGGTGTCGGCATCGTTGAACGCGGCGCGCCATTCGTCGAACAGGGCGCTGAGGCGGGTGTAGCGGTGCGGCTGAACCACCGCCACGACGCGCGCGCGCGCGCCTTCGCGGGCGGCTGCCAGCACCGCCTTCACCTCGACAGGATGGTGGCCGTAATCGTCGATGATGGTAACGGGCTCGCCACCCGCCATCGCCAGTTCGCCAACCTTGGTGAAGCGCCGCTTCACGCCGGAAAAACGGCTGAAGCCTTCGCGGATCTGTGCCTCGGATATCCCGAGCTGGTCGGCAACGCCGATGGCGGCCAGTGCGTTCAGCACATTGTGTCGGCCCGGCATGGGCAGCACCAGCCCTGCATGGCGGCGCACCGGGGTTCCAAAAGTCCTCAGGCTCACGTCGAAGCGGTTGCCGCCCGGCACCGGCACGACATTGTCGCCGCGGATATCCGCCTGACCGGCAAAGCCGTAGGTGATGATCCGCCGGTCGGACACGGATGGCAGCATGGCCTGCACTTCAGGGTGATCGAGGCACAATATCGCGGCGCCATAGAAAGGCACCTTCAGGATGAACTGGCGGAAAGCCTGCTTCGCCATGTCGAAATTGCCGTAATGGTCCAGATGTTCGGGATCGATGTTGGTCACCACGGCCAGGGTCGGCGGCAGACGCAGGAAACTGCCGTCACTTTCGTCGGCCTCCACCACCATCCACTCGCCCGCGCCAAGCCGGGCGTTGGACCCATAGCTGTTGATGATCCCGCCGTTGATCACCGTCGGGTCCAGCCCTCCGGCATCCAGCAGGGCTGCCACCATCGACGTCGTCGTCGTCTTGCCGTGGGTGCCCGCCACGCAGACGGTGGATTTCAGGCGCATCAGCTCGGCCAGCATTTCCGCACGCCGCACCACGGGGATCCGGCGTTCCAGCGCCAGATCCACTTCCGGATTTCCGGGCCTGATCGCGGTGGAAACCACCACCACGGCCGCATCGCCCAGGTTTCCGGCCTGGTGTCCGACGAAAACGTCGATGCCCTTGTCGCGCAGCCCCTGAACGACAGCGCCCCCGGCAATATCGGAGCCCTGCACCCTGAAGCCCAGGTTTGCCATCACTTCGGCAATGCCCGACATGCCGATGCCGCCGATGCCGACGAAATGGATCGGGCCGACATCCGTGGAAAACCCGGCCCGACTCTCGTGCCTGGTGAAACCGGGTTTGCCGGCGGGGCGCATGAAGCCGGTCATGCCGCCTTCCGCATCGGACGAGGGCCGGCCCTGGCCCGCACTTCATGCTCGACAAGATCCGCAAGCCGCGCAGCCGCATCCGGCACGCCAAGCGCCCTGGCGGCGGCAGCGGCCGACGACAGGGATTCCGGCGATTTCAGAAAGCCGAGCAGGCTGCCGGCCAGCCTCGCGGATGTGGCCCCGGCTTCGGGCAGCAGCAGCCCGGCGCCCGCTGCCACATAGCCTGCGGCGTTCGCCGTCTGGTGATCGTCGGTCGCAACCGCAAACGGGATCAGAATGGCCGGCCGTCCCATCGCCATCAGCTCGGCCATGGTCGAGGCGCCGGCGCGCGAAACCACCAGATGCGCAGCCGCCAGCCGCTGCGGCAAATCGGCCATATATGTCTGGCAGTCGGCATCGACGCCGGCTTGCGAATAGGCTTTCGCCGTGGCCGACAGATCCTCGCTGCGGCACTGCTGCTCCACCCTCACCCGGCGGCGCAGATCATCGGGCAGTTGTGCGACCGCCTCGGGCACCAGACGGCCCAGTATATGGGCGCCCTGGCTTCCGCCCACCACCAGCAGCCGCATGAGCGCATCCCCCCGGGGGGCTTCATAGGGCTGATCGCGCGCGGCAAGGATTTCCCGGCGGACGGGGTTTCCGGTTTGCTTCGCCTTCGCCCTGCCTGCGGGCTTCAGCCGCGCGGTGTCGGCATAGGTCAGCGCAATCGCGCTCACACGGTGCTGCAATTGCCGGTTCACCCGGCCCAGCACGGCATTCTGTTCGTGGATCAGGCTGGGAATGCCCAGCGAAATCCCGGCCAGCAGCCCCGGCAGCGACGGATAGCCGCCGAACCCGACAACGGCATCGGCGCCTGCCTTGCGCGCTATCCGCCGTCCTTCGGCCCAGCCCTTCCAGATGGTGGCCGCGGCCTTCAGCCAGGCGATCGGGTTCGCGCCCGATGCCGTCGCGCTCTCCAGCACATGCCGCTCGGCGCGCTCGAACAGGCCGGGGAAGCGCAGCCCCCGGGCGTCGCTCAGAAGCATCACCCGATGGCCGCGCCGCATCAGCTCCTCCGAAAGTGCGTGGGCGGGGATCATGTGCCCGCCCGTTCCTCCGGCCGCGATGATGACGGACAGGCTCCCGGGCGGACTCATTGCGCGGGCAATCCGGCAGGGGCGCCCGCAGCCGGCCGTGAAGCCCCGGATCGCAGATAGGGCGACGCCTTCAGGTGCCGGTTGCGCCTGGTCAGGGCGAGCAGAAGCCCCATCGCCATGGCGGTCGCAAGGAAACTGGAGCCGCCATGGCTCACGAAGGGAAGGGTCATTCCCTTGGCCGGCACCAACGCCACGTTCACACTCATGTTGATGAGCGCCTGGCCCCCGAACTGCACCACGAGCCCTGTTGCTGCAATAAGCGTGAACGGGTCTTCCTCATCGAGAAGTTGTAGCAATACCCGAAGCACAATCGCAAGATATAGTAGCGCGAGCGCAAAACAGGCGATCACGCCGAACTCCTCGCCGATCACCGCGAAGATATAGTCGGTCTGCGCCTCGGGCAGGCGGAACTTGGCTGTCCCCTCGCCCGGACCGGCCCCAAAGAGCCCGCCCGAGCGAAAGCTGTCGAGCGCGCGGTCGACCTGGTAGGTATCCCCCTCTCCACGAAGGAATCCGTCCAGCCGGTTCCGGATGTGCGGCTCGAACTGATAGGCCAGGAACAGTCCGCCAAGGACGACAAAAATCGCCGCGCCCACGAAGATCAGGGGCAGCCCCGCCAGCACCGCCTGCACCAGCCACACCGCAATGACCAGCGCCGCCTGGCCGAAATCGGGCTGGGTCACGAGCAGGCCGACGATCAGGCACAGGAAGAAGGCGCCCGCGTGGATCACCGGCAGTGCCCTGTCCTCGAAGCGCATCGCGAACAGCCAGGCGGTCGACACCGCGAAGAAGGGCTTCAGAAACTCGACCGGCTGCAACTGGAAACCGGGAAGCTGGATCCAGCGCCGGGCGCCATTGATCTCGACCCCGATGAAGGGAACCAGCATCAGCGACAGGAAGACAACGGCAAAGCCCCCCAGCGCAAGGCGGCGCGCTCCGTCCTTGGTCAGCATGGAAATTGCCAGCATCAGGGGAATGCCCGCTGCCACCCAGATCAGCTGGCGCTGCAGGAAGTGCAGCGGCGGAATGCGCGTCGCGCCATCGGACAGGCGCAGGGCCGCAGCCGGCGAAGCAGCGGCGACTGCGATCACGCCAGCGCCGATCAGCACCAGCAGCATCGCCAGCAAGGGTCTGTCGATCGTCCAGAACCAGCGGGCAAGCAGGCTCCTGTCGGCGCGGCCGATGGAAAGTCTCATGCGACCATCCTGCGAACGGCTTCCCGGAAAGCAGCGCCACGCGCCTCGAAATCACGGAACTGATCATAGGATGCACAAGCCGGAGACAAGAGCACCGTGTCGCCGCGAACGGCAGCAGCAGCGGCGGCGGAAACGGCCCGCTCCACTGTCCCGGCCTCGATGACCGGCACCAGCGGCCTCAGAATGTCGGCATAGATCGGGGCGGCCTCGCCGATGACATAGGCCGCCTTCACACTGCCGATGTAAGGCAGGCAGGCATCCAGTTCGGCCGACTTGGCCTGTCCGCCCAGAATCCAGTGGATTGCAGGAAAGGCCCGCAGTGCGGGCGCAACGCTGGTCGGGTTGGTTGCCTTGCTGTCGTTCACATAGCGCACGCCGCCGATGTCGGACACGATCTCCATCCGGTGCGCGAGCCCGGGGAAACTGCGAAGACCGGCTTCGAGCGCCCGCTCGCCGACACCCAGCAGCCGGGCAGCAGCAGCAGCGCAGGCGACATTCTGGGCATTGTGCGGGCCCTGCAGCGCCGGCCAGCGGGCCTGATCGTGCGCGGCAACATCGACGGCTGACACCCGCGTCAGTTTCACGCCGGCCGGCAGCCGCGCTGCCGCGCTGCGGGTCCATTCGTCGTCGATCGCGATCACCGCCTGGGCGCCCGGGGACTGCATCGCGAACAGCCGCTCCTTGGCTGCCGCATAGGCGGCGATGCTGTCGTAACGATCGAGATGGTCGGGTGAAAGATTGGTGTAGATGGCGATGTCGCAGGCAAGCGAGGCGCACAGGTCGATCTGGAAGCTCGAAAGCTCGAGGACATAGACCCCGCCGGCCGGCAGTGGCGCCTGATCCAGAATGGGCAGGCCGATGTTGCCGCCCAGCCGCGCCACCCTCCCTGCGGCGGCCAGCAGATGGTGCAACAGCGCCGTGGTGGTCGACTTGCCGTTGGTTCCGGTGATCCCGACAACCCGGTGCGGCGGCAGCCCGGCCCGCGCCATCTGGAACAGCTCGATGTCGCCCAGCACGGGCACGGCGGCTTCGCGCGCCCGGGCGGCCAGCGGATGGCGGTTCAGCGGCACGCCGGGCGAAACCACGATGCCGTCGAGCGCGGAAAGGTCAAGCCCCGCGAAATCCTCCATCCGGAGGTTCGGAAATTCCCCGGCCGCAGCGGCGCGCGCTTCGGGCGATTCGTCCCATGCCACCGCCGCAGCCCCGGAGCGGGCGAGAAAACGCAGCACGCTCAGCCCCGTGCGCGCAAGGCCATAAACCCCATAACGACGGCCAAGGAGGATAGGTGCCGCCAGCATCAGCGCAGCTTCAGCGTCGAGAGCCCGGCAAGGGCCAGCACGAAGGAAATGATCCAGAAGCGGATGACGACGGTCGATTCCGGCCAGCCGAGCTGCTCGAAATGATGGTGTATGGGCGCCATCTTGAAGACACGCTTGCCCGTCAGCTTGAAACTCGTGACCTGGACGATGACGGACACTGCCTCCAGCACGAACAGGCCGCCGACAACCACGAGCACCAGTTCATGGTTGGTGGTGACGGCAATCGCCCCGATCGCCCCGCCGAGCGCCAGGCTTCCGGTATCGCCCATGAAAACGGCCGCAGGCGGCGCATTGAACCACAGGAACCCCAGCCCCGCCCCGACAAGCGCCCCCACGAACACCAGCAGTTCGCCCGATCCGCTGACGAAGCGGACCCCCAGATAATCGGCGAACACCGCATTGCCGACCAGATAGGCGATCACCCCGAAGGTCATGGCAGCGATGATGACGGGCATGGTCGCAAGCCCATCCAGCCCGTCGGTCAGGTTGACCGCGTTGGCCGCGGCCACGATGACAAAGGCGCCGAACAGATAATAGCCCCAGCCGAGATCGGTGCCCGCATCCTTCAGGAAGGGGTAGTAAAGCGTCGTCCCGGTGAAGATCGAGATGTAATAGACGGCAGCGCCGGCGATCAGGAACTCGCCGGCCAGCCGCATCCGGCCGGAAATGCCGGCGGTCGAACGCCGCATCACCTTGTTGTAATCGTCGATGAAACCGATCCCGCCGAAACCCAGCGTCACGAACAGGACGGCCCAGACAAAGGGCTTGTCCCATTCCATCCACAGCAGTGTCGAGACCGTCAGGCAGATCAGGATCATCAGCCCGCCCATCGTCGGCGTGCCCTTCTTGGTGATCAGGTGGCTCGCCGGACCGTCCTGGCGGATCGGCTGGCCCTTGCCCTGCTTCGCACGAAGCCAGATGATGAACCGCGGACCGATAAGAAGCGCCAGGAACAGCGCCGTCGTCAACGACGCGCCGGATCGGAACGTCAGGTAGCGGATGACGTTGAACACACCCGGAAAACCGAAATATTCGGCGATATGATAGATCATGCCGCAGCCCCCCCGCCCGGCGGGAAGCCGGCGCCTTCATGCGCCGACCGGAGGTCGGAAACGACCCGGCCCAGCCCTACCGAGTTGGATCCCTTCACCAAGAGCACGTCGCCCGCGCGCAGCATGGCGCGCGCCCATTCAGAGGCTGCCTGCGCATCGGGCAGCAGGGCCGCGCCATTCACCTTCAGCGCCGCCATTTCCGGGCCCACCAGCGCCAGTTCGGTCACGCCGGCCTCGGCTATGGGCGCTGCAAGCCCGGCATGCAGCGCCGCCGTTTCGCCGCCAAGCTCGCGCATTGCACCAAGAATTGCCAGTCGCCGTCTGGCGGGCGCATCGCGCAGCACGGCCAAGGCAGCCGCCATCGAGGCGGGGTTCGCATTGTAGCTTTCGTCGATCAGGGTCGCACTGCCGCCCGGCAATCGCAGCTGCACGCGCGCACCGCGCCCCGGCAGCCCCGTCATCGCGCAAAGCGCCAGCCCGGCTTCGGCCAGATCGCCGCCCGCAGCCTTCACCGCCGCCAGAACGGCGAGCGCATTTCCGACCCAGTGCCGCCCTGCCATGCCGATCCGGCAATGCACCTCCTCGCCGGCAACATCGGCCACAAGGTCCGTGCCGTCGGCGCCCACCCCGGCGGATACCGGGCGCACATCGGCTCCTTGCGCCCAGCCGAAGCTGAGCGATTGAAGCCCGCGCCGGGCGATGGCGGCCGACAGGATGGTCGCGTGGCGGTTGTCATGCGGCCAGACCGCCCATCCGCCCGGCTCGACTCCCTCGAAGATCTCCGACTTGGCGTGTGCAATGCCCTCCTCGTCATCGAAATTCTCGATATGGGCATTGGCGATCCAGGTGATGACCGCCACGTGCGGGCGCACCATTGCGACAAGTGCCGCAATCTCGCCGGCATGGTTCATCCCCATCTCGAAAACGCCAAAACGGGTGTCCGCCGGCATCCGCGACAGGCTCAGCGGCACACCAGTATGGTTGTTGTAGCTCTTCACCGACCAGTGGGTGGCATCGGGCGCCATGCGCTCGAAGGCCATGCGCAGCGCTTCCTTGACGCCCGTCTTCCCGACACTGCCGGTCACCCCGACGACGGTCGCGCTTGTCCGCGCGCGCGCCGCAACGCCGAGCGCCCCGAGCGCGCGCAGACTGTCGTCCACCAGGACATGGGGATGGGCTATGGGCTGCTCGACGACAAAGCCCGCAGCCCCGCGGCTTGCGGCTTCCTCCACAAAGGCATGGCCATCCGCGGTCGCGCCCCGCATCGCGAAGAACAGTTCGCCGCCGAGCACCTCGCGGCTGTCGAAGGTCACGCCGCGCACATCGAACGGCTGGGAAAGCACGCCGCCTGTTGCTGCGGCGATGGCCTCGCTGCTCCACAACGCCGCCATCACCGGGCAAGCTCCGCAGCTGCGAGCCGTGCAACCTCGGCATCATCGAAGGGCAGCACGTCATTGCCGACGATCTGACCCTGTTCATGGCCCTTGCCCGCCAGCAGCACCACATCGCCGGCGCCCGCCCCGGCGAGCGCGGCGCGGATCGCGTCTGCCCGGCCGGCGATTTCCAGCGCACCGGGCGCCGCCGACAGGATATCGGCCCGGATCGCTCCCGGATCCTCGCTTCGGGGGTTGTCGTCCGTCACGATCACGACATCGGCGTCGCGCGCTGCTATTGCGCCCATTTCGGGCCGCTTGCCCCTGTCCCTGTCTCCGCCGCAGCCGAACAGCAGGATCAGTCGGTTCGCCGTGTGCGGACGCAACGCGGCAACCACGGCCTCCAGCGCATCGGGCGTATGCGCATAATCGACATAGACCGGCGCCCCGGACGGGGTGATCACGGCGCGCTCCAGCCGCCCGCGAACGCCCGCAACACGCGCCAGATGCCCCAGGGTCGGGCCGGGCGCACCGCCGGTCGCAATCACCAGCGCGGCCGCCACCAGCGCATTGGCGGCCTGATAGCCGCCGATCAGCGGCAGCGTCACCACGAACGGGGTTCCGCCATGTTCCAGCGTCAGCGACTGCCCGAGCAGGCCTGGCATGCGCTGCACCAGCTTCAGATCGGCACCGTCGGGCCCGACGGTCAGCAGCTTCAGTCCGCGCGCCTTGCACGCCCCGATGACCCGCAGGTTGTAATCCGCGCCCGAAGCCGCGCGGTCCAGCCACACGACAGCGGTTCCGTCTGCATCCAGCACCTCGGTAAACAGCCGCAGCTTGGCCTGGAAATAGGCCTCCATCGTCCCGTGATAATCGAGGTGGTCGCGCGTCAGGTTGGTGAAGGCCGCCGCGCGGACCGGCAACCCTTCGGTCCGATATTGCGAAAGCCCGTGCGAGGATGCCTCGAACGCCAGGTGGCTGATCCCTTCGCGCGCCAGTCCGGCGACGTTCGACAGGAAAGTCACGATGTCGGGTGTCGTGAGGCCACCCGAACCCGCCTTCACCTGATCGCCTGCCGTGCTGACCCCGAGCGTCCCGATGCTGGCCGCCCGATGCCCCTCAAGGTGCCAGAGCTGGCGGCACAGCTCGGCTGTGGAAGTCTTGCCGTTGGTGCCGGTGATTGCGACCGTGACCGGCGGATAGGGCGCATAAAATTGGGCGGCAAGGCGCGCGAAGCGGCGTCGCGGCTCGGCATCGGCGATGTGGAGCGCGCCTTCCACCACCGCCTCGGGCCGCGCGACAACCGCGATCGCGCCGGCTTTCACGGCGTCTGCGAT
>JGI24125J20156_1000418_pt1 | contig 10903 bp, 8 predicted proteins | sample Subbio12Aug_8Bad_FD_20156 | JGI IMG/M metagenome (IMG submission 20156) | reverse complement strand
TCCAAAGCGAGCCTCGATCCGACTGCATCAGGCGGGCCTATTCATTCCATTGTTTTTCCTAAAGATTTTCTGATTCCGGTGATTTCAGCAGATCGGAACCTGCTCTACCGGGCGTTCTTTCCAAGCCATGCGGCAGACTGCCGACGGGCCAGTTCGATAAGGTCTCCAAGAGCGATGTTCATGTCGATGAGGTGGAGCCCCCAGCCCGGAAGCGCCGAATCCATTCGCTCGAAGGCCTGGGCAATTCGCGGCACCGGGCTTTGGACCGCCAGATAGGAGGCATTGCCTGCCTCGACACACCGGGCCGTGACAAGGCCGGTCAACCGGTAGGATGCCGTGGCGGGCTGTTCATCCGTCAGGCGGAGCGCCAACTGGGCCGATCCCGCCGGCCGGGGCCGGCTTGGAAAGATTCCCGTCAGAGACGGGGCGCCAAGCAGTGCCGAAGGGTTGGTACAGGCAATGCGCATGCCCGGCCCCGCCCGGCCGAAACGGGCTGTCCGGGGTGGCGGAAAGGCTTCGGCGAAGGTGACATAGGCGATCGCGCAGCCGGTTTCCGCCCCCGAGGCGCAGAGCGGGACCTGGCCGAGATCGCCTCCCGCCACGGCGCCTTGCGGCACGGCGATGTTGAAACCGATCACATGGGCCGCCACCAGCTGACGTTGCACGGGCTTTCCGGAAATCTCTTCGGCGATCAGCCGCTTCAGATGCCTTGCCCCTTGCGAGTGCCCGATCAGGATTACGCCCCGGCCCCTGTTGTCGTTTGCGAGATAATGGTTCCAGGCGGCTTTCACATCGGCATAGGCCAGCGCAGTGTCGCCTTTGGCTGCCCCGCTGACGGAGGCAATGGTGGTTTGCCGATACAGCGGCGCGAACCGGCGGCAGACTTCGCCGTATCGGGCGAATTGCTGCTGCACGACATAGCGTTCGTCGTCTGTCAGCGTCCCGTCTGCATTGCCTGTCGGCTGCCGCGACACGGTCGGGTAAACATAGAAACAGTCGATCGCAGCAATGGCGGGAGGCGGCGCCGGCAAGGGCCGGATGCCGCCGGGCGAGATTTCGCTGAGCGACATATCGGTATCGCAAGGGCCGGTCGCATCGGGGCGGCAGAGCCAGGATTCGGGGCTGGAGTAATCCAGTGCGGCCACCGGCGCCGCGACGAGCCCCATCATCATCAGCAGCAATCGCATTTCCGGAACCTCTTTGACTGTTGAGCTTTCATAATGCCGTGCTTGGGTAGTAGGGCAAGGGCGAAAGCAAAGGAGTGACATCATGCGCGAGCAGTTCAGATTCTACATCAATGGCGAATGGGTTGATCCGGCCGAAGGCGTGCAGCCGCTCGACGTGATCAATCCGGCGACCGAAGCGCCGATGGGACGGATCGCCATGGGGAGCGCAGCCGATGTCGACCGCGCCGCCAAGGCCGCCAGCGACGCCTTTGCCGGTTTCAGCCGGACGAGCCGGGCCGAACGGCTGGAGCTTCTGGGGGCCATCGCGGCCGAGTATCAGAAACGCTACCCTGAGATCGCAGCAGTGATCACCGAGGAAATGGGCGCGCCGGCCTGGCTTGCCATGCAGGCGCAGGCGGCCCTTGGCGTCGCCCATTTCCAGACAGCGATGGCGATCCTGAAGGATTATCGTTTCGACGAGGAGCGCGGCACCACGCTGATCACGAAGGAACCGATCGGCGTCTGCGGCTTCATCACGCCCTGGAACTGGCCGATCAACCAGATCGCCTGCAAGGTGGCGCCCGCGCTTGCGACGGGTTGCACCATGATCCTGAAGCCCAGCGAAGTGGCGCCGTTCAACGCCATTCTCTTTGCCGAAGTGCTGCACGCAGCCGGCGTTCCCAAGGGGGTGTTCAACCTGGTGAATGGTGACGGGCCTACCGTTGGCGCGGCGATTTCGTGCCATCCGCTCGTCGACATGGTAAGCTTCACCGGGTCGACGCGCGCGGGCGTCGAAGTGGCGCGCAATGCGGCTCCGGGCGTGAAGCGCGTGCATCAGGAGCTTGGCGGCAAATCTCCCAACATCGTGCTGGATTCAGCCGATCTCGAAACTGCCGTGGGCAGCGGCGTGAAGACGATGATGATGAACTCGGGGCAGAGCTGCAACGCGCCGAGCCGGATGTTCGTGCCGCGCGCCAAGATGGCTGCCGCCAAGGCCATCGCCAAGGCGGCGGCCGAAGGGATGACCGTGGGCGATCCCAACGGCAATGCGACGCTGGGTCCGGTTGTCTCCGAAGCCCAGTACAACAAGATTCAGGGGTTGATCGCCAAGGGTATCGAGGAGGGCGCAACGCTGGTGACAGGCGGGACCGGAAAGCCCGAGGGGCTGGAAACCGGCTATTATGTGAAGCCCACCGTGTTCGCCGATGTCACCAACGACATGACGATCGCCCGCGAGGAGATTTTCGGGCCGGTGCTGGCGATGCTCNCCTATGACAGCCTGGAGCAGGCCATCGAGCAGGGTAACGACACGCCCTATGGGCTTGCCGCCTATGTGCAGGGGCCGCAGGACGAAGCCCGGGCCGTGGCGCAACGGATGCGGGCAGGGCAGGTGATCCTGAACGGGGCGGGCCCCGATTTCATGGCGCCGTTCGGCGGCTACAAGCAATCGGGCAATGGCCGCGAATGGGGCGACCATGCCTTTGCGGAGTTTCTGGAGGTAAAGGCCGTGATAGGCTGGAAGCAGGCCCAGGCCGCCGAATGAAACCTGCCGGGCGGGGTAGCCGTTGCATTTTCTGATGCGTGGCGCGGCGCTTGCGGCCGCGCTGCTCATGCTGTTCCTGGGGGCCGGGTTGTGGAATGCAACCCGGGCCACTCGGCTTGTCGAGGCCCGCCTGCCGCTTGCCGGGCTGCCCGCCGGAACCGAGATACGCGTGCTGCTGATGGGCGATACCCATTTCGGCTTTCCCGACATGGGCACGGGCCGGCTGCTTGGCATCGTGGCGCAGGCCAATGCGCAAAAGCCCGACCTGATCGTGCTGACAGGCGACTATATGGGCGGCAAGATCATGGACTGGCCGCGCGCAAGGCTGGAACAGGCCTTGCCGCCGCTTGCCGCCCTGAAGGCACCGCTGGGGGCATGGGCTGTCATGGGGAACCATGATGTCCCGGTCTGGACGCCGCAGATCGCGGCGCTGCAGGTGCAGCCGAAAATGCTGATAAACGCGCACGCCGATGTCGGCCCGCTCGTCGTTGTCGGGCTCGATTCGGCAAAGCATGGCGCCGATCCGGCCAGGGCACTTGCCGGCGTTCCACCCGGCAAACCCATAATCATGCTGCTGCACGAAGGGGATCATCTGGCCGGGTTGACGCCGCCGCCCTTCAATCCGGTGCTTGTACTTTCGGGCCACACCCATGGCGGGCAGGTCATCCTGCCCGGCATCGGGTCGGTGGGAAGCCTGTTTCTGGGAAAGCCGCTTTGCAACAGGGGCGCCTGCCGGGTGAACGGCTGGCCGCTGTTCGTGACCTCGGGCGTTGGCACCAGCTGGCTGCCGATCCGCTACGGCGTTCCGCCCGAAATCGTGCTGCTGACGCTTCATGCGCCCTGAAAGCCGAATGCTCTATTCGGTGGGCAGGAAATCCGGCACCGAAAGATAGCGTTCTCCGGTATCATAGTTGAAGCCCAGCACCCTTGGCGTCGAACCCAGCTCGGGAAGCTTCTGTGCGATGGCGGCAAGCGTGGCGCCCGAAGAAATGCCGACAAGCATCCCTTCCTCGCTTGCGGCCCGTCTCGCCCAGTCCTTCGCGCTGTCCGGCGCGACCTGGATTGCGCCGTCCAGCAGCCGGGTGTGGAGGTTGCCGGGAATGAAGCCCGCGCCGATTCCCTGGATCGGGTGCGGGGCAGGCTGCCCGCCCGAAATGACGGGGCTGAGCGTCGGTTCCACGGCAAACACCTTCAGGTCCGGCCATTGGGCCTTCAGGACCTGTGCTACGCCGGTGATGTGGCCGCCGGTTCCCACCCCGGTAATGATGGCGTCCAGCGGCTCGGTCGAGAAATCGGCCAGGATCTCGTGCGCCGTGGTTCGTGCATGGACATCGATGTTCGCCGGGTTGTCGAACTGCTGCGGCATCCATGCGCCCGGAGTTTGCAGAACCAGCTCCTGCGCGCGCTCTATGGCGCCCTTCATGCCGCGCTCGCGCGGGGTGAGGTCGAAGGCGGCGCCATAGGCCAGCATCAGGCGGCGCCGCTCCAGGCTCATGCTGTCGGGCATCACGAGAATGATGCGGTAGCCCTTGACGGCTGCAACCATGGCAAGGCCGATCCCGGTGTTGCCGCTTGTCGGTTCGATGATGGTGCCGCCGGGTTTCAGCGCGCCGTGCCTTTCGGCATCCTCGACCATGGCGAGCGCGATGCGGTCCTTTATCGAGCCGCCCGGGTTTTGCCGCTCCGACTTGATCCAGACATCAGCTTCCGGGAACAGCTTCGCCATGCGGATGTGCGGTGTGTTGCCAATGGTCTCGAGGATGTTGGCGGCGCGCATCACGGTCTCCTTCAGCTGGATCGCAGGTTCTCGGGGACGTCGAGCCGGTCGGCGTCCCGCAGTTCCGGGAACAGCCGTGCCCATAGCATGGTAACGCCCAGCGCCAGAACCCCCCCGATGACGGTGGCTTCCACCGCGCCGAAAAGGGCGGCAGACGTGCCGGCGCGGAACTCCCCCAGCTCGTTGGAAGCGCTGACGAACAGCATCGAAACGGAGGACACCCGGCCGCGCATGTTGTCGGGTGTGTGCAACTGGATCAGCGTGGATCGCACATAGACCGACACCATGTCGGCGGCCCCCAGCACGACCAGCGCTGCAACCGAAAGCCACAATATAACGGAAAGCCCGAAGACGATCGTGGCGATGGCGAACAGGCCGACATTGATGAACATCTTGAGCCCGACCTTGCCGCCCAGCGGATAGCGCGTGAGCCACAGCGCCACGCAGGCCGCTCCGATGGCGGGTGCTGCGCGCATGATGCCAAGCCCCTGCGGGCCGACCATCAGGATATCGCGCGCGTAGATCGGCAGCATCGCGGTTGCACCCGCAAGGATGACGGCGAACATATCGAGCGAGATCGCGCCGAACACGATCTGGTTGCCGCGCACGTAGCGCAGGCCCTCTTTCACCTGTTCGACCCCGGTTGCGCTGCTGCCGGAGGGCAGTTTGACCGGCGGAATGCGGAACAGGGCAACCAGCGATACCAGCAGCAGAACCGCTGCAATCATGTAGGGAAGCGGCGGCGAAACATCATAGGCAATGCCGCCCGCGACCGGCCCGAGCACGGCGCCCGTCTGCCAGCCGATGGAATTCCAGGCGATGGCGGTGGGAAGCACGGCAGGAGGAACGAGGTTGGGCGCAAGCGCCGACAGGGACGGCGAGGCAAAGGCGCGGGCGACACCGAGCGTCATGGCCATGGCAAACAGCGGCCAGAGCGTGGTGGAACCCGAGGCCGCAAACGCTGCCAGCGCCATTGCGCACAGCAATTCCAGGGCAATGGCGGCGCGCGCGATGTGCCGCCGGTCCAGCCGGTCCGCGATGACGCCGACGACAAGGGACAGGGCGAAAACCGGCAGGAACTGGGCAAGGCCGACGAGCCCGAGCAGGAAAGCCGCCTCGCGCATGGGCATGGTCGCGCGGGCGATGTCATAGACCTGCCAGCCGATCACCACGACCATCAGCATCTGCGCCAGTGTCGATCCGAGCTTCGCCACGAAGAAGGCGCGAAAGGCCGGAAAGGCAAAGGGAGAGACAGGAGGATCGTCCGGCCGGGTCACAGGCGCGGCCTAGCAGCCGATTGCGGCAATGGGAAAGGGCTTCAGGCGCGAGGAGCTGGCGGCATGTCCGGCTTGTTCCGGGAATCAGCGGATCACAGCCAGCCGCGCTTCTTGAAATAGAGGTAAGGCAGAACGGCCGACAACAGCATCAGCGTCAATGCCAACGGATATCCTCCCACCCACTCCAGCTCGGGCATGTAGTTGAAGTTCATGCCATAGACGGTGCCGACCAGCGTCGGCGGCAGGAAGATGACCGCCGCCACCGAGAAGATCTTCACGATTGCAGTCTGTTCGATGGAAATCCGGCCGAGCGCGGCATCGAGAAGAAACGAGACATTCTGGGTCATGTAGCTGCTGTTTTCCGACAGGCTCTGGATATCGCGGCTGATGGACTTCAGTGTTTCGCGCTGCAACCTGCCGGGCCGCGCTTTCGCTTCGCCGTCCTCGGCGCTGCTGGTTCCCAGAAAGCTTGTCGCCCGCTGCAGGGTGACAAGCGAAACATGCACCTTGTTCAGCACGAACTGCACATTTCCGATCCGACGCAGGATCGCCTGGAGATCTGCGGCGGAAATGCGGATTGCGGTTGGCGCGTCCCTTCCGAACACCACCGCGCTGACGCTGTCGATCTCGCCGCCCATGCGCTCCAGTATATCGGCCGTCCGGTCGACGACATGGTCGAGCAGCCGCATGAGGAGCTGAGCCGGGTCGGTGCCGGGGCCGGATTTCGCGCAGCTCTGGTTCAGCGAGCGAAAGGCGCGCGGGTCGGCGTAGCGCAAGGTGATGAGTTGTTGCGGCATCAGGATCAGGCTGACGGCGGCTTCGGCAGGCTTGTCGCTGTCCATCCCGACAACGAGCAGCACGTTCATCACCTGCGCTTGGCCGTCGCGATAGACCCGGCTGGATGCTTCGATCTCGGTCATGTCTTCCTTGCTGGGAAGTTCGATCTCCAGCGCCGCTTCGACGGCCTTGCGTTCCTGCTCGGTGGGATAGCAGAGGTCGATCCAGGTTGCGGAGCGGATATGGGCCTCGGTCGGCAGGGGGGCGTCCAGAACATGGGTTCCGGCCCCGTCGGCGAGGGGGTCAGGCTTGAACGTGGCAGGAGCCGTGACACAGTCGGGATGATGAAGGCGCAGCATGGGGCAGACGCTAGATGCGTGAAGTGACGCGCGCAACCGCTGCTTTGCCAATGGCGGCTCGACCTTGCCGGAGTCGGCGGGCGAGGCGGCTGAAGCTGGCATCCGCTCAGGTCTGCTGGCCCAACCAGCGCGGAATTGGGGAGCGCCCCTGTCGCGCGCCGGGGCCGTTGGAGCGGGCGCGACCCTGCTTCGGGAAATGGTAAAACCGGCCGGAACGACCTGAAAGAATTGGCGTCGTGCCCCCCGGGTGGATAGATGACGATTCAATGACAGAAACGGGAACAGAAGGCGCGCGAGCGCCATGATCGGGGTGATCGCAACGCTGCTGGGGGGTATCGGCCTGTTCCTGCTTGGCATGAGCATGCTTACAGATGGGCTGAAGGTGGCGGCCGGCCCGGCGCTGCGCACCCTCCTTGAACGCTGGACCGGTTCGGCCCTGCGCGGCCTTTTGGCGGGTATGCTGATCACTGCGATTGTCCAGTCGTCGAGCGCGGTCACGGTGGCGACCATCGGCTTCGTGAACGCCGGGCTCCTCAGCCTTTCACAGGCGGTCTGGGTGATGTTCGGCGCCAATGTCGGCACCACGATGACGGCGTGGCTGGTGGCGCTGGTAGGCGTGAGGCTGGATGTGGGCACGCTGGCATTGCCGCTTCTGGGCCTGGGCATGATCGGAACGCTCGTCAGCGGGCGCCGGGCCCGGCTTGCCGGGATGGGCAGGGCGCTGGCGGGATTCGGCGCTTTCTTCCTGGGAATAGCGGTGCTTCAGCAGGGCTTTGCCGGGATCGCGGACAGCGTTCCCCGATTCGACGAAGCCGATCATGGCGTGCTGACGATATTGGGGTTCGTCCTGGCTGGCAGCATCATCACGCTGCTGACCCAATCCTCGAGCGTGGCCATCGCCATTGTGCTGACGGCGGTCAGCGCGGGAACGCTGGCGCTGCTGCCGGCGGCAGCCGTCGTGATAGGCGCCAATATCGGGACAACCTCGACGGCCGCCCTTGCGGCAATCGGCGCGACCCCGGCTGCACGGCGGGTCGCTGTCGCCCATGTCGTATTCAACCTGCTGGCGGGCGCTGCCGCCTTGCTTCTCCTCTATCCGATGCTGGCTTCCAGCCTGTGGATTGCAAACCGGCTTGCCGAAAGCCCGCTGCCAGCGACCGTGCTGGCGGTCTTCCACACCCTGTTCAACATATTGGGTCTGTTGCTGATCTTGCCCATCGCGCCGTGGCTGATACGGCGTCTGTCCGGATTGTTCCGCGCGCCCGGGGAAACAATGGGGAAGGCCCGGTTCCTCGATGCTCCGCTGAGCCAGGTCCCGGCGGTTGCGATCCGCGGACTGGTGCTGGAAATTTCGCACATGGCGGCGCTGGTTTTCGAACCTGCACGCGCACGGGTTGCAGGCGATGCCGCGACAGACGGAACAGCAGCCCGCGATGCCGCCCTGATGCTCGGGAAGACAATCCGCGCCTTCATCGCACGGGTCGGCAAGAGGCCGTTGGACAGGCGCAGCGTGGCGGCGCTGGCCGATCTGATTCGTGCGACGCAGCATCTGGAGGACGCCGCCGTCGCCGCAGCCCTGCTTGATCCCGCCAGACGAGCCGACGGCGCCATGGCGGAACGCTGGGCCGATCTCGTGCGGGCAGCGCTCCCGGCCCTGGAATCACGCGTCGCCGGTGCGGGATCCGCAGAAGAGCTGGAAGCGATGCTGCACGAGGTTGGTCAGGCCTATGAGGCAATCAAGGCAGCACTTCTTACCGAAGCAGCAAGCGGAAGAATCGGGCCCGAACAGATGGACGCCGCTCTTTTGGAAGCAGCAGGAATCCGCGACACAGCCGAAGCAGCGATCAAGGCGCAGCGCAGGGCCCTGCCCTGGGCCAGCCGGGGTATCAGCCCAGCCTGAATGAAGCTGCGCGACGGGGCCTTCACATGTTCGGGTAGTTCGGGCCGCCGCCGCCCTCCGGTGTCACCCAGTTGATGTTCTGGGTCGGGTCCTTGATATCGCATGTCTTGCAATGGACGCAGTTCTGCGCGTTGATCTGCAACTGCGGTTCGCCGGTTTCCCGGCCCACGATTTCGTAAACGCCGGCCGGGCAGTAGCGTTGCGCCGGCTCATCATAGAGCGGCAGGTTGATGCGCCCGGGAACCGTCGGATCCTTCAGCACAAGGTGGACCGGCTGGTCTTCCTCGTGGTTGGTGTTTGAAAGAAACACGCTCGAAAGCTTGTCGAAACTATAGACGCCGTCGGGCCTGGGATAGGCGATGGGGTGGCAATGCTCCTTGTGCCACAGCTTCTCATGATCGGGCCTGTGGCCCAGGGTGAAGGGCATTTTCAGGCCCCAATGCTCCAGCCACATCGTGATGCCGCCCAGCGCCGACCCCGCCAGCGGCCCGAACTTCGCCATCAGCGGCTCCACGTTGCGAACCGTCGAGAGCTCTTTCTCCACCCAGCTCGACTGATAGGCCGAAGTGTAGGCGATCAGCTCATCGCCCTGTCGCTGGCTGGCAATTGCTTCCACCGCTGCGTCCGCTGCCATCATTCCGCTCTTCATTGCGGTATGGCTGCCCTTGATGCGCGGTACATTCAGAAAGCCCGCCGAACAGCCGATCAGCGCGGCACCCGGCATCGTCAGCTTCGGCACCGATTGCCAGCCGCCATCGCTGATCGCCCTTGCTCCGTAGGATACGCGTCGTCCGCCCTGCAGTATCTCGCGGACCGCCGGATGCGTCTTCCAGCGCTGCATTTCGTCGAACGGCGACAGATGCGGATTCCTGTAGCCCAGCCAGACCACGAACCCCAGCGCGACCTGGCTGTTGGCCTGATGATAGAGGAAGCCGCCGCCATTGGCATCGTCGAGGGGCCATCCCTGGCTGTGGATAACCCGTCCGGGCACATGCCTTGCCGGATCGATATCCCACAGTTCCTTGATGCCGATGCCATAGACCTGCGGCTCGCAGTCCTTGCGCAGATCGAAGCGCTGGATCAGCTGCTTGGCAAGATGCCCTCGCGCGCCCTCGGCAAAAAATGTATATTTCGCGTGCAGTTCCAGCCCCGGCTGGTAATTCGGGCCAGGCGTGCCGTCGCGCTGTACCCCCATGTCGCCGGTTGCCACGCCTTTCACGGAGCCGTCTTCGTGGAACAGCACTTCGGCTGCGGCAAAGCCGGGGAAAATCTCCACCCCCAGCGCTTCGGCCTGCCCCGCCAGCCAGCGGCAGAAATTGCCCAGGCTCCCGGTGTAGGTGCCCTTGTTGTTCATGAAGCCCGGCAGCAGCCAGTGCGGCAATTCCCGCTTGCCTCCCTCGGTCAGCAGCCAGTGCTGATTGTCTGTCACCGGCACTTCGGCCATCGGGCAGCCCATGTTGCGCCAGTCGGGCAGCAGTTCGTCGATGGCCCTGGGGTCGAACACCGCGCCCGAGAGAATGTGCGCGCCCACTTCGGAGCCCTTTTCCAGGACACAGACGGACAAATCGATGTCTCTAACACCGCGCCCGAGAGAATGTGCGCGCCCACTTCGGAGCCCTTTTCCAGGACACAGACGGACAAATCGATGTCTCTGGCGACAGCAGCCTGCCTGGCGCGGATCGCGGCCGACAGGCCGGCGGGGCCGGCGCCCACGATAACAAGATCATAGGGCATTGCTTCGCGTGTGGTCATTCGATCCTTGCCTTCCGTTGCCCGTGCTTCCTTGTTGCCGTTCGGCTCCGCCAGCTTCCGGCCGGCCGACTCCTGCTTGCGGCTCTATTCATCGCACTGTGCCGGGTTTTCAACCCGAAAAGGCTTTGCGCTGCCTTCAGCGGGCTTGACCGAGCGTGCCGGCATGCCGAATGTCGCGGCGCATGCACAGGTTCGACCATGGCGCGGCGCGCGAAAGTCCGGACAATAGCGCCGGAGCAGGCGCTGGCGATGTGGCCGCGCTGTTCGGCTGGTGGGCGCTTTCCGGCGCCGATACGCTGACCGGCGACGAGCCCATGAGCTGGTTCGTCGCGGCAGACGGTGCAGCAGGCGG